>Ga0114129_10009804_pt1 | contig 13659 bp, 15 predicted proteins | sample RhiMetdeltSRZDD1_FD_80071 | JGI IMG/M metagenome (GOLD analysis project Ga0114129, IMG submission 80071) | Populus rhizosphere microbial communities from Tennessee, USA - Rhizosphere MetaG P. deltoides SRZDD1 (version 2) (version 2) | ecosystem: Host-associated > Plants > Roots > Rhizosphere >...
CATTCGAGATCACGCGCCCGCTGGTCGGCGCATCGGCGCTCGGCATCGCGCAGGCCGCCTACGAGTGGACCCTCGAGTACCTCGAGGACCACGTCATCGAGAGCCAGCCGGCGCTCGAGGTCCAGCGTGTGCAGCAGGTTATGGCTGACGTCGCAACCGAGATCGAGGCCTCACGGCTGCTCGTCTGGCGCGCCGCCTGGATGGGCCGCAACGGCATCCCGATGACCGGCGGTCAGGGCTCGATGTCGAAGCTGAAGGCCGGCGACGTGACGATGTGGGCCACGACCACCCTGATGGACCTCGTCGGCCCGTACGCGCAGACCATGGACTGTCCGCTCGAGAAGTGGTTCCGCGACGCCAAGATCTACCAGATCTTCGAGGGCACGGCCCAGGTGCAGCGCCTCGTCGTCTCGCGCATGCAGCGGCAGGACTACCAGGACAAGTTGAAGGAGGCCGCGGAGGTGCTGCAGCAGGCTCCCGGCGCCGCTCCGGGGGACACGATCGGAGACGCTGCGGAGGCGGTAGCGACCGCGTAGCCTGAACGCCGGTGTATGCCGGCGCAGTAATCGGAATAGTCCTCGCGGAGGTCCTCTACCTCCGCGCGGTGCACATCCTCGGCGCGCGCGGCTACGAGGTCCCGTTCTGGCAGCAGGTCTCGTGGCACGGGGGCATCGTGCTCACCGCGATCGGCCTGCTCTCGCCGATCGACGGCCTGGCCGAGGACCTGCTGTCCGCGCACATGGCGCAGCACCTGCTGATCGCCGACCTCGCCGCGCCGCTCCTCCTGGTCGGGTTGCGCTCGCCGGTCTACGCGTTCCTGCTGCCGCGCCCGGCGCTCGTTGCGGTTGCGCACCGCCGGCGCCTCCGCGCGATCTTCCGCAAGATGCGCCGGCCACTGGTCGCGATCCCGGTCTACGTCGCGCTGCTCTACGGCTGGCACATGGCCTTCCTGTTCGAGGCTGCGCTGAAGAACGACTTCGTCCACGTGCTCCAGCACTGGTCGTTCGTCTTCGGGAGCGTGCTCGTGTGGTGGGCCCCGCTCGATCCGAAGCGCCGCAGGCTGCACGGCGAGCTGTGGAAGATCGGGCACATCCTCGGCGCGCGGCTCGCCGGGATGATGCTGGGGATGGCGTTCGTGGTCATGCGTTCGCCCGCGTATGACGCTTACGGCGACTCGGCGCGCGAGCACGGACTGACGCCGCTGGGCGATCAGCAGCTCGCGGGCGGGATGATGCTCTCGCTCGACTTCCTCGTGATGATGTTCGCGCTGTGTCTGTTCTTCTGGGCCTCGGCGCGCGACGCCGACGAGGCCGAGGCGGCTACGACCCGTCCCGTCCGCGCTTGATCTCCTCGCGCTCGCGCAGCCGGTTGTCGCGCCGCAGCTGAGCCTCGCGCTCGCGCCGGCGCTCGTCGTCGGTCATCGGCTCGACCGGCGGCACCGGTGTCGGTTCGCCTTCGTCGGTCAGGGCGACCATCGTCAGATACGCAGCCGACGTGTGGGTGACCTCGCCCGTGCGGACGTTCTCGGACTCCACTCGGACTCCGACCTCCATGGACGTACGCCAGGCGGCGTTGACCTTCGCCTTCACGGTCACGAGCTGGCCCACGAACACGGGCTGGTTGAAGGTCATCCGGTCCATCGCGGCGGTGACCACCCGGGATCCGGAATGCCGGACCGCCGCCACACCGGCCACCTCGTCCACCATCTTCATGATCGTCCCGCCATGCACGTTGCCGGCCGTGTTCGCGTCCGGGATTCCCATCCAACGGGTGAGCACGGATTCGGAGGCGGAGGGCGGCTTCGGCTGCACGCGGCGGCTAGTCTAGGACCACCCTGTCCCGAACCTGAGGAGGCTCGCGATGCCAGGCCTCGCCGGCCGGATGTCGACAACGATCAAGGCGAAGATCTCGAAGATGCTGGACCGCGCCGAGGACCCGGCCGAGACCCTCGACTACGGGTACCGCAAGCAGCAGGAGCATCTGCAGGGCGTCAAGAAGGGCATCGCCGACGTCGTCACCGCCAAGAAGCGGATCCAGATGCAGTCGAAGAAGCTCGAGGAGCAGGTCGTCAAGCTCGACACGCAGGCTCGCCAGGCGCTCTCGCAGAACCGCGAGGACCTGGCGCGGATGGCGCTCGAGCGCAAGACCGCGATTCAGGCAGAGCTTCAGGGCCTCGACACCCAGGTGACGCAGCTCGAGCAGCAGCAGGAGCAGCTGATCGAGAACGAGAAGCGGCTGCGCGCGAAGATCGAGGCCTTCCGGACGAAGAAGGAGGTCATCAAGGCGCAGTACTCCGCCGCGGAGGCGCAGGTGATGATTTCCGAGGCGGCCTCCGGGGTGGGCGAGGAAATGGCGGACCTCGGCTTGGCGATGCAGCGCGCCGAGGAGAAGACCGAGGACATGAAGGCGCGTGCGAACGCCGTGGGCGAGCTGGAGCAGGCCGGCGTGTTCGAGGACATCACGCAGCTCGAGGGCGGCAGCAGCGACATCGACCGCGAGCTGGCGCAGCTCTCGCAGGGCGCCCAGGTCGACGACGAGCTGGCGAAGATGAAGGCCGAGCTGGGGTCCGGCTCGGACTCGCCCGCGCTCGAGGAGGGCCAGAAGTGATCGTTCGCATCTCGGGGGAGGGGCAGTTCCGGCTGCCCGACAACGACGCCGAACGGCTCAACGACCTAGACAACGAGGCGGTGACGGCTGTCGAAGCAGGCGACGAGGACAAGTTCCAGTCGCTCTTCGACCAGATGCTCTCGCTCGTCGAGAGCGACGGCGAGGCCGTCGCGGAGGACGAGCTGGTCGAGTCGGATGTGATCCTGCCGCCGCGCGACGTCTCGTTCGAGGAGGCCGCCGGCGAGTTCACCGGCGAAGGGCTGATCCCGGACTAGATCGGGATGTCCCAGAGCGGGAGGTCGCGCCCGAGCTCCTCCTCGAGCGGCAGCTCGTCCGCCATCTGGGCCTTCAGTCTGAACTCGCGCTCCGAGTCGCGCTTCTGCTTGCCGGTCGGGACGAAGGGATAGAAGGTGCCGCGCTTGTAGTTGTAGATCCAGTAGAGCGGCTTGCCGTTCTCCTCGAATGCGAACACCGCGCACAGCAGCCGGTCGCCGTAGCCGCCTGACTCGAGCTGCGACGTGACTGTGTTGATCGCGACCACGAGGTCCTCGAAGTCCGGGTCGCGCAGGATCGCCCAGCGGTAGCCGTACTCGTCGACCTTTGTCTCGGTGGTCGTGCCGGTGTCTTGCGCCGCAGAGGCCAACAGCTCCTCGGTGTCCTTCATCACCGACTCGAAGTCGGCCGTCCCGAGTGGCTGGAACACCAGGCCGGCCGCGCCGCGGGACTTGATCCCGAGCCCGGTCTCGAGCTGCACGTAGGCGGTCGACATCGCGAACAGGCGGTCCGGAGCCGGCCCGCTCAGCTTGCGGCGGCCCCCCAGCAGCGCGTCGAGAAAGCCCAAGCTACGCGGCGGTCTGGAGCTGGCGCTCGTACTCCATGAGCCGCTGGATGCGCTGCTCCATCGGCGGGTGCGTCATGAAGATCGTCTTGATCGAGTTCTTCGCGCGCGCCGGCACGATGAAGAACGCGTTCATGCCCTCCGCCGCGCGCAGGTCGCGCTGCGGCGTCTTCTCCATCGCCGTCGAGATGTTCTGGAGTGCGGAGGCGAGCGCGCTCGGCCGGCCGGTGATGAGCGCCGCGCCGCGGTCGGCCGCGAACTCGCGGTAGCGCGACAGCGCGAGCATCAGGAAGAACGAGATCACGTAGACGAGGATCGAGACGAGGAACACGATCGCGCCCGCCGGAGTGTCGTCGTCGCTGCCGCCGAAGAAGAAGGCGAACTGGGCGATCATCGACGCGAGCGACGCGAAGAAACTGGCCATGGTCATGATCAGTACGTCGCGGTTCTTCACGTGCGTGAGCTCGTGCGCCATGACGCCCTCGAGCTCGGTGGGGCTGAGGGTGTTCATGATCCCGGTCGTCGCGCAGACGACCGCGCTCTTCTTCGAGCGGCCCATCGCGAACGCGTTCGGCACCGGCGTGTCGGCGACGGCGATCTTCGGCTTCGGAAGATCGGCCTGGATGCAGAGCTTCTCGATCATCGCGTGCAGCCCCGGCGCCTGTTCCGGCGTCGTGACCTTCGCGCCCATCGAGGCGAGCGCGATCTTGTCCGAGAGGAAGAGCTGCGCGAGCAGCAGCGCGGACAGGAACACGATCATCATCCCCGCGCCTGCTCCCAGCGAGAACAGCACGAAGGCGAAGACCGCGTACAGCAGCCCCATCAGGAACATCGTCGTCAGCATCCGGAACTGAAGCCCGGTGTCACGCTTGAACACTGCTCTCGGAGCGGCCACGAACGGAAGTCTAGAGAGCAGGGCCTTCCTGCAAGAACCCGTGCAAATGGCAGGAAAACCGGCTCGCGTGCAGAGCGGATCCTGCTAGTCTGCGCGCGTCCCAAACGCCGAGTCGCTCTGCAAAACAGGGGGAACGGGGGAACCAAAGGGCACGACGCCCGGGGGCGAATGGCCGTCAGGAGCACGGCCTAGCGTGCATCGCGAGCCCGTCAGCTAACTCCGTAGGCACCGGGGACGACGAATATGAAGAGACATTTCGGGGTTGTCATAACCCTGGGCCTAGCGGCCTACTTGCTGCTGCCTATGCCCGGGCTTTCCGCGCCGCTCTCCCAGCGGATCGAGCACACGCGCTCGCTTGTCAACGACAAGAAGTACAAGGAGCACGTCCTCTCGGAGACGATCGCGTCGTACAACGTCCGCATCGACTCGCTGCAGGGCGACATCAACGTCCTCCAGCGCAAGCAGGACCGGATCCAGGCGACGCTCGACGAGAAGCGCGCGGAGCTGCTCGAGGTGCGCGGCAAGCTCGACGAGGCACGCGAGCGGCTGGCCCGGCTGAAGAAGGAGCTCGCGGAGGCGCAGGAAGCCCTCGCGAACCGGCTGGTCGAGCTGTACAAGGCCGACGAGCCCGACGCGCTCACGGTGATCTTGCAGGCCGACGGCTTCGCCGACCTTCTCGAGCAGACCGAGTTCCTCGAGCGCATCTCGGAGCAGGACCAGGCGATCATCGAGCGCGTTCGCGTCCTCAAGGCGGCCGCCGAGAAGCAGGCCGACATCCTGGCCGACCTCGAGCAGCGCGTCGAGGCCGCCGCGAACGCGATCCTCGCCCAGCGCAACGAGCTCGCCCAGTCGAAGAACGAGCTGATCGACTCGCAGTCCCAGCTCGCCGCCGTGCGCGACGACCGTCGCGCCGCCTACTCGCAGGTGCATGAGAGCCGGGTAGCGCTCGAGGGCGACCTGCGCGACATGGAGGCCGAGCAGGCGCGAATCGCCGCCCAGCTCGCGCCCTCACAGGGCGTCGCGCCGGTCAGGCAGGGCTCAGGCGCGCTGATCTGGCCCGTCAACGGTCCTGTCGTTTCGGGCTTCGGGATGCGCTGGGGACGCCTGCATGCGGGCGTCGACATCGCCGTGCCGGCGGGCACGCCGATCCGCGCTGCCGACAGCGGCACCGTAGTGCTGGCGAGCTGGACGGACGGCTACGGCAACTACACCTGCATCCAGCACACGAGCACGATGTCCACGTGCTACGGCCACCAGTCGAGCTACGCGACCTCGAGCGGGGCGAACGTCTCGCAGGGCCAGGTGATCGGCTACGTCGGCTGCACGGGCCACTGCTTCGGCGACCACCTCCACTTCGAGGTGCGCATCAACGGGTCCCCAGTGGATCCCATGGGCTACCTATAGCGCCCGGCTAGCCTGAGCTCGGGTGCAACCCGATCTCCAGTTAGGTCCGCTCGAGCTCAAGACGTTCGGGCTCTGCTTCGCCGCCGGCTTCATCGCCGCCGCTGCGGTCCTCGCGCGCCACTTCAAGGAGCTCGGCAAGCCCACGGACTGGGCCTACGAGATGATCTTCGCCGGGCTCGTCGGCGGCATCATCGGCTCGCGGATCGACTTCCTCCTGCAGAACTGGGATGAGGTCTCCGACGACTTCTTCGGCAACCTGTTCTCGGGGTCCGGGCTCGTGTGGTTCGGCGGCCTCGTGGGCGGCGCGATCGGCGTCGTGCTGTGGGCGTGGCGGCGCGGGTTCCTGGGCCTTCAGCTGCTCGACGTGGCCGCGGCGCCGCTGGCGCTCGGCTATGCGATCGGTCGCCTGGGCTGCCAGCTCTCGGGTGACGGCGACTACGGCACCGGGTCCGACCTGCCGTGGGCGATGTCGTACCCGGACGGCGCGGTCCCCACGACCGAGGACGTGCATCCGACGCCCATCTACGAGAGCGTGACCGTCGGCCTGATCGCGCTCGGCCTGTGGCACCTGCGCGGGCGGCTCGCGCCCGGAGGGGTGTTCGCCGTCTACCTGGTCGCGGTGGGGGTGGAGCGGCTGCTGGTCGAGTTCATCAGGCGCAACGACGATCTGGCGCTCGGGCTGACGCTCGCACAGCTCGTGAGCGTGGCTCTGATCACGGCTGGAGCCGCCTGGTTAGTGCAAAAACGCGGGCAGCTGGTGGAAACGCGCCACTAGGTCTAAAGTCCTTCCCACGCGTGCCGATGGCAGTCGGTGGGGAACGTGTTGCCATGAGAGCCACCAAGGCTTACATCGCGAGTCTGGGTACCACTGGACTCCTCCTGGCGTTTTCCGCCTCTCTGCTGGTGCTCGTGGGCACGCTGTTCGCCTTCGACGCATGGCCGGGCGACGGGATCCGCGACGCGGTCGAGAGCGTCCTGGTCGACGACGACGAGGGTGACACCGCACGCGTCGCCGGCCCGGAGCAGGTCGCGCTGGACGCGGCCCCGGCCGCCGTGGCGGTCGCGGGCGGCCCCGGCGCCGGCGCACCCGGCGGCGGAGGCACGGGCGGCGGAACCGGCGGCCTCGGCGGCGGCGGTGGCGGGACGACGACCCCCGGTGGTGGCTTCGGCGGCGGCGGTGGCGACACCGGCGGCGGCGGAACGATCCCCGACGGCGGCACGTCCGTTCCCAGCGCGCCGTCGGTCGACAGCGGCGAACAGACGAATCAGGTCGCCGACAGCACCCAGGAGCTCACCGGCAACCTCGGTGACACGGTCGGCCAGGTCAGCCCCGACCTCGGCGACACCGTCAGCGAGACCGGAGAGTCGCTCTCCGACATCGTCCGCGACCTTCCCGATGTGAAGGTCGGCGGGGACGGCGTCAAGATCGGGAACTAGCGGCGCGGGCGATAAATCGCAGGGACTCTCCCTGCATCTCGCCGTCGTGTTGGAGCGAGCGGTGGTGGCCTCCCGGTAGGAGCAGCAGGCGCTTCGGCTCCTGCGCGGCGTCGTGCAACTCCTGCGAGACGGTGTAGGGAATCTGCTCGTCGCCCTCGGCGTGCATCAGCAGAAGCGCCGTGCGCGGCCCGAGCCGCCCTATCGCCTCGTAGATGTCGAGCGCCTCGAGCCACGGCTCGATCGCCTCGCGGTCGACGTCGAACTCGACGAGGCGGCCCGAGCGCAGCCCGCGCAACAGCAGGTCCTCCGGCGCGGGACAGATCGCCACCACGGCGGCCGCCTCGCCCCAGCCCGCACCGGCGTGTACCGCGACGAAGCCGCCCATGCTCGAGCCGCGCAGAGCGACCGCCGGCACCTCCTGGGCGAGCAGCTCGCACATGGACACGGCGTCCTCGATCGCGGTCGCTCCGAACCGGCCCTCGGAGCGCCCGTGGCCGCGCTGGTCGAACGCGAGCGCGGCGAATCCGTGGTCGCGCGCCGCGCGCCCATAGTCGAAGTGGTTCTCCTTGGCGGAGCCCGCGCCGTGCAGGATCACGACCCCCGCCTTCGGATCTTCCCTCGGCGTGAACAGCGCGTACGACAGCCCGTTGTGTGTTCCGAGCCGGGGCGGTTCCGGTGCCTCGTGGATAATCGGGCTCATGGCGGCGACCACGCTATCCCAGGTCTATCCGCTCGGCTCCCGCCTGAACGAGGCGGGCCGGCTCGAGGTGGGCGGATGCGACGTGGTCGAGCTGGCGAAGGAGTTCGGCACGCCGGCGTACGTCTACGCGGAGGACGACATGCGCGCCCGGGCGCGCGAGTTCCAGGAGGCGTTCGGCGCCCGCACCGAGCACTTCGAGGTGATCTACGCGAGCAAGGCCTTCCCCTGCACCGCGGCGTACCGGCTGTTCTCCGAGGAGGGGCTCTCGTGCGACGTCGCGAGCGCGGGGGAGCTGCACCTGGCGCTCGCGGGCGGCTTCGACCCCGCCCGGATCTACATGCACGGGAACAACAAGACCGCCGAGGAGCTCGAATACGCCGTCGAGCGCGGTGTCGGGACGGTCGTCCTCGACTCCTTCGACGAGATCGACCGGCTGCAGCGGATCGCGCCGCGGCAGCGCGTGATGCTTCGGGTCACGCCGGGGATCAAGCCGTCCACGCACTCCTACATCCAGACCGGGCAGGTCGACTCCAAGTTCGGCTTCGCGATCGACGACGTGCCGCAGGCGCTCGAGCGGCTCGGCGACCTCGAGCTGACGGGCCTGCACGCCCACATCGGATCGCAGATCTTCGAGCTCGAGCCGTTCGAGAAGCTCGCCGAGGTGCTCGGCGCCCTGGGCGACTGGCCGCGCCTCAACCTCGGCGGCGGGCTCGGGATCGCGTACACGTCCGACGACGCGCCGCCGTCGATCGACGACTTCGCAGACGCGCTGTTGAAGCGCGCGCCCAAGGACGTGATCATCCTGTGTGAGCCGGGACGGGCGCTGGTGGGCAACGCGGGCGTGACGCTCTACACGGTCGGCACCGTCAAGGAGATCCCGGGCATCCGCACCTACGTCGCCGTCGACGGCGGCATGTCGGACAACCTGCGGCCGATGCTCTACGGCGCGCGCTACGAGGCCGAGATCGCCGACCGGTTCGGCGGCGAGAGCCTGTGCACGGTGGCCGGCATGCACTGCGAGTCGAGCGACATCCTCGTCCGTGACGTGATGCTCGACGACCCGAAGCCCGGCGACGTGCTCGTCATCCCGGCCACGGGCGCGTACGGTCATGCGATGGCGAACAACTACAACTCGCTTCGCCGGCCGCCGGTGATCTTCTGCAAGGACGGCGACGCCCGCGTCGTCGTGCGGCGCGAGACCTTCGACGACCTCACGGCACGTGACGTCTTTTAAGGTCGGGCTCCTCGGCCGCGGGACGGTCGGAGGGGCGTTCGCAGAGCTACTGGAGGAACGGGCGGGCGCGATCGAGGCGTCGACCGGCATGCGGCCGGAGATCGCGGGCGTGCTGACGCGCAGCCAGGGCGATTTCGACGAGATCCTCGCCTCCAGCGACCTGATCGTCGAGGTGATGGGCGGGACCGAGCCCGCGCGCGAGTACATCCTGCGCGCGCTCCAGTGGGGCAAGCACGTCGTGACCGCGAACAAGCAGGTCCTGTCGCAGCACGGCGAGGAGATCTACGCGGCCGCCCGCGACGGCGGCGCGCAGCTTCGCTTCGAAGCTTCGGTCGGCGGCGTGGTTCCCGTGATCCGCGTCATCAACGAGACGCTCGCCGCGGCCCACATCCACCGCGTCCACGGCATCGTCAACGGGACGACCAACTTCATCCTCAGCGAGATGACGCGCACGGGCGAGACCTACGAGTCGGCGCTCGCCCAGGCGCAGGAGCTCGGCTACGCCGAGGCCGACCCGTCCGAGGACGTGAACGGCAAGGACGCCGCGGCGAAGATGGCGATCATCGCGCGGCTCGCCTTCAACGCCCCGATCAGGCTCGACCAGGTGCCGCACCAGGGGATCGAGAACATCACTCCCGACGACATCGCGCACGCGAAGGAGTTCGGGCTGTCGCTGAAGCTTGTCGGCACCGCCGAGCGCGTGAACGGCGGCATCTCGGTGCGGGTGTACCCCGCGTTCCTGTACGGCCAGCACCCGCTGGCGTCCGTCGACGGGGCGTTCAACGCCGTCACGATCGAATCGCCCGCGATCACGGAGGTCACGCTGTCGGGGCCGGGCGCCGGCGGAAGCCAGACGGCGAGCGCCGTTCTCGGCGACGTCATCTCGGCGATGATCCCGCCGCCGTCACTGCCCGCGCCGGCCGAGGAGGTCGAGCTCGTGACCGACGTCGAGTCCGCCTTCTACCTCCACATGGAGGTCGCCGACCGGCCGGGTGTCCTCGCGCAGGTCGCCGAGTTGCTCGGCCTCCAGGGCGTGTCGGTCAAGTCCGTCGTGCAGCACGGGCTCGGCGACAACGCGCGCCTCGTGATGGTCATGCATCCCGTGCTCGAGTCGAAGTTCCTCGCCGCGGTCGAGCTGATCGGCCGGCTCGACTTCATGCGCGCCGAGCCGCGGATCATCCGGGTGATCGAGGAGTTCTTCGACTGAGGGCTGAACACTGAGCCTCTGGCGCTACGCCGACCGGCTCCCGGTGGAGCCGCACGTGACCCTGGAGGAGGGGGATACCCCTCTGATCCCGGCGCCAGTGGTCTCGGAGCTCACCGGCTGCGAGGTGTGGCTCAAGTACGAGGGGCTCAACCCCACCGGGTCCTTCAAGGACCGCGGCATGACCGTGGCGGTCTCGGCGGCGATCGAGGAGGGGGCGGAGGCGGTGATGTGCGCGTCCACCGGCAACACCGCCGCAAGCGCGGCCGCGTATGCCGCGCGCGCCGGGCTGCGCGGAGCGGTGATCGTGCCGGAGGGCAAGATCGCGGCCGGGAAGCTCGCGCAGGCGCTCATGCACGGCGCCCGCGTGATCGCTCTCAAGGGGAATTTCGACGAGGCGCTCGCGCTGACGCGGCAGGTGGTCGAGCGCAACCCCATCGCGCTCGTCAACTCGCTGAACGACTTTCGCATCGAGGGTCAGAAGACGGGGGCGTTCGAGGTCTGCGACCAGCTCGGCGAGGCGCCCGACGTCCTCTGCATCCCTGTCGGCAACGCGGGCAACGTGACCGCGTGGTGGAAGGGCTTCCAGGAGTACGAGACCGCGCCGGTGCTCCACGGGTACCAGGCCGCGGGGGCAGCGCCGCTCGTCGAGGGGCACGTCGTCGAGCAGCCCGAGACGGTCGCGTCTGCGATCCGGATCGGGAACCCCGCGCGGTGGGAGGACGCGATGAACGCGTTCACGGCGTCCCGCGGCGAGGTGCGGGCCGTCACCGATGACGAGATCCTGGCCGCGTACGAGCTGCTCGGCCGCCGCGAGGGCGTCTTCTGCGAGCCGGCCTCGGCCGCGTCGGTCGCGGGGCTCATCAAGTACGGCGCCGAGGGGCGCGTGGTCTGCGTGCTCACCGGACACGGCCTGAAGGACCCGACCACGGCGATGAGTCAGGCCGCGTCGGTGGTCACGTGCGGCCCCGACCTCGACGAGGTCGAGCGGGCGGTGCTGAGCTAGTGCGCCGCCATCGGATGGTGCGGGTGCCGGCCTCGAGCGCCAACCTCGGGCCGGGCTACGACTGCCTCGCGGCGGCGCTGTCGCTCAACCTCGAGCTCGAGGTCGAGGAGACGGGGGAGTTCTTCGTCCACAGCGAGGTCCCCGGCGTGCCCACCGACCGCTCGAACCTTTGCGTGCGCGCCTTCGAGGCCTTGCACCCCGCCGAGGGGCTGGCCTTCCACATCCGGTCGGAGATCCCGGTGGGGGCGGGACTCGGCTCGAGCGCCGCCGCCATCGTCGCGGGCCTAGTCGCCGCGGACCACCTGTACGAGCTCGACGCGCCGATCTTCGAGGTCGCCCGCGAGCTCGAGGGCCATCCGGACAACGTCGCGGCGGCCCTCCGCGGGGGGTTCGTCGTCTGCACCGACGACCGGGCGGACCGTTTCGAGCCGCCGCCCGGGATGGAGGGCGTGATCGCGATCCCGCCCGATCCGGTCCCGACCGAGGAGGCGCGCGCCGCCCTGCCCGCCGAGGTGCCGATGGCGGACGCCGTCCACAACATCGGGCGTGCGTCGCTGCTCGTGCTGGGGCTCCAGCGGAACGACCTCGACCTGGTCGCGCGCGGGCTCGAGGACCGCGTGCACCAGCCCCGGCGCGAGAGCCTCTATCCCCGCTCGATGGAGCTCGTCCGGAGGGCCCAGGAGCTCGGGGCGGTCGGCGCCTCGATCTCAGGCGCGGGCCCTACCGTCCTCTTCTGGATCCACTGGCAGCAGACCGGCGCCGTGATGGACGCGGTCAGGCAGGCCGCTCCGGACTGCGACGTGCGCCGGGTGCAGTTCACGCCGGCCGGGGCCGACGTCAGGGAGCTATAAGAGCCGGCGAAGCCGGCGGTCACGGCGACCGGACGTCGCCAACACCATCAGGACGCGGACAGGGATGTCCGCGGAGCTACAACCGGGGCTGCCCGAGGACGAGGTGGGCCGGGACATCGGTGACCCCCTCCTCCATGGGCGGCAGCGCCGGCTCGTCCTCGAACCGCAGCTTGCCGTGACAGCGGGTGCAGCTACCGATCAGGCGGAGCGCATGGGCGGCCGTCGGGCCGAACCACTCGAACCCGCATTCCGTGCAGGTGACCATTGCCTTCTCGTTGCTCATCACTCGAAGTATCGGCAGGCGGCCTGCGCCCGCGATCAGACATTCGTCCAGTTTCGGGCTGGACCCTTATGCGGCGCCTACGAGCTCCGGGCGGCGGTCCGCCCAGGGCCGCTCGGCCTCGATCTGCGAGGAGAGGCTCAGGAGGAGCTCCTCGCCGATCGGCGGCCCCACCAGCTGGATCGACGTGGGTAGCCCGTCGTCGCCCTGGAGCAGCGGCAGCGAGATCGCCGGCTGGCCCGTCACGTTCCACACCGCGGTGTAGGGCGTGAAGTCGGACGAGTCCGGGATCAGGGCGGTGAAGGGGTCGTCCTCCTTGTGGGGGTCGATGGTCCCGATCGGGACCGGCCGCTGGCCGAGCCCGGGGGTAAGCAGGACGTCGAAGTCCGACCACAGGCCGATCAGCTCGCGCGAGATCTGCTGGAGCCGCGTGAGCGAGCCGAGGTACTTGGTGCTCGGCAGCTGGAGGCCCTTCTGGAAGAGGTCCCAGGAGAGCGGCTCCACCTTGTCCTGCGTGATCTCGTACCCGAGGACGCCCGCGTAGGCGATCCCCACGGAGACCATCCCGGCCCAGAGGTCGACGAACGTGGCGACGATCTCGTCGGCGGGCCAGCTGTAGTCGATCGGCACGATCTCGTGACCCAACGACTCGAGCAGCTTTGCCGCCTCCTCGGCCCCGCGGACGCTCTCGGGATCCGGGTCGATGCCCATCGGCGGCGTGGTCGTGAAGCCGATGCGCAGCTTGCCGGGATCGCGCCCGACGGCCTCGGCGAAGGGCGCGGCGGGGGGCGGGGCCCAGGTTGCGTCGCCGGGCTCGTAGCCCGCGAGGAGGTCGAGCATGAGGGCGGCCTCGGCGACCGTCCTGCAGAGCGTCCCGTCCGTCGCGAGGAAGGAGTCGCCGAACTCGGGACCGCGGGAGATCCGGCCGCGGGTCGCCTTCAGGCCGACGAGGCCGCAGCACGACGCCGGAATCCGGATCGAGCCGCCGCCGTCGCTGGCGTGAGCGACCGGGACCATGCCTGAGGCGACGGCCGCGCCCGAGCCGCCCGAAGAGCCGCCGGGAGTGCGGCTCGTGTCCCAGGGGTTGCGGGTCGGGCCGAACCGCCGCGACTCGGTGACGGGGACGATCCCGAACTCCGGCGAGGCCGTGCGGCCCACGAAGACGAAGCCGGCGTCGCGGAGACGGCGCGCCACGAAGCTGTC
>Ga0114129_10009805_pt1 | contig 13659 bp, 19 predicted proteins | sample RhiMetdeltSRZDD1_FD_80071 | JGI IMG/M metagenome (GOLD analysis project Ga0114129, IMG submission 80071) | Populus rhizosphere microbial communities from Tennessee, USA - Rhizosphere MetaG P. deltoides SRZDD1 (version 2) (version 2) | ecosystem: Host-associated > Plants > Roots > Rhizosphere >...
CGCCGGCCTCCAAACGGCGCCGATGCCGCCGATCGCAACTCGACGGCTCACGGCCGCGAGAATTCGTGGCGCGACGACTGTTACTGAAACGCTCACATCCTTAGCATAGGCCCTGCGGCCCGCGCCCGCAGATGGAGCGCTTCACCAGCCGCCGACTCCTGGCCGAACCCTACGCCTGGGATGCCTTGGTGCACAAGCATCAAGATGTAACGTGTGCCAGGGTGTAGTCGCCGTCCTGCAGTTACAGCGCCGTTACAGGACCTGCGAGGCTCGTCAGCCAACATCCCTCCATGAGGAGCCGCCAGCTCGGTCTTCTTCTCTTCGTGGTTGCGATGCTCGCCGGATGGTGGGTGATCGCCGCGGGCAGCCTCTCCTACTTCGAAGAAGGGCTCTCCCATCCGTTCCTGCATGAGAAGGAAGGGCTCGCCCACGAGGAGCTCTACCTCGTCGCGCTCCAGGCCCACGTGGTGTCGGCGGTGTGGTCGCTGCCCGCGTGCCTCTTGTTGCCGTCGCGACGCCTGCTGCGCGCGATGCCGCGCGTCCACCGCTGGGTGGGCCGCATCACGGCGTTCGTCGTGCTCTGCGGGCTGGTCCCCTCTGGCGCCTGGCTGTCGTTCGAAGCGAAGGGGGGCGCGCTCGGGACCCTCGGCTTCTTGTTGTCGGGGGGCATCGTGGCGCTCGCGATGGTACGCGGCGTTCAAGCCGCCGTGGCCCGCGATTTCGTGGCCCACCGGCGTTGGATGCTGCACGTGGGCGCGCAGCTGAGCGTTGCCGTCACCTCTCGCGCCCTGTTGATCGCGTTCGACACATTGGGTGTCGACGAGATCGCCGGGTATTTGATCGCGCTCTGGGTCCCCGTGGTTGCGAGCGCCCTGCTCGCGCAATGGATCGCCACACCTGCGTCACAGAAAAGGAAAGACAATGAAAGTTTCAAGCCTCTTGCTGTCTCTCTCGATCCTGCTCGGTAGCGGGAAGACGTACGCCGGCGTGGAGTTTGACGCCGAGGTCTCGCAGTTGGTCAAGGCCGCGCTCCTGAAGCCGCTCGCGCAGCGCGAGAATGAGCGTGGCAGGTTCTCCCGCGTAGCGATGCCGCCGACGGCGCGGTACGTGCGCGTTCTCGAAGGGGGGCCGGAGAAGGACCCCCAGGGAAGAACGTTCGTCCGCTTTGCGGTCGACGAGAAGCGATCCACCCGGTGGGCTCGAAACTCCATCGTGGGTTGTGCGTACCCTGACGAGGGCGCGGTGTTCATCCGCCGGGGTGAGAAGGTGCAATCGGCGGCGCGGTACCTCGGTCAGCGTGGTCCGGCGACGACGAGCGAATGCACGGCCGCGACCGTCTCGTCGAACAGGTGACGCCGGCGCCGCGGCCGGAGCAATCGCCGCGCTCGCGTCGGCGAGGGCGACGAGAACGCAAGACCCTGCGCGCGGAGTGGTGTCGAGCGCTACGGCGTCACGGTGCGCTCGATCCGATACCTCACCGGCAATCGGCTGACGAGCCTCACGGTATAACGTCCGGGAGGCAGCTCCTTCTCGATGCGCGTGGGCCGACCGGGTCCCTCCTCACGCGCCAATCGTTTCCCGGCGGAGTCATGCAGGAAGATCGTAGGGCTTACGGGGCGGGCGCCGACGATGAGGGTCATGCGCGCGCGGCTGGCGAGCTCGAGCTGATAGCGATCCACCCACTGCCCCGCGTGCTCCTTATCGATCGTGTCAGCGAGCGTGCTGTCCCCCCTGCCCAAGCGGCCCTTGGCCTCTTCCCCGAGAGTCATGGGGGCGTCCTCGGTCGGTGTCTCGACATGCGTTCGCTCCGCCGCCTCACCGTGGAGCTCATCCACGTACAGGACTTGGTGTCGCGCGTTCTGCCACATTTCCGGAGCGCTCCGCCATGGATTGCCACCGTACATCTCCGTTGTTTTCAGGGGCAGCTGGTACCAGAAAACCACCATCTCGAGGGCCGACCGGACGTCGTGCCAGTCGTCGCCCCCATTTTCCAGGAAGGCGTTCACCCGCGGCAGCAGGTCCACGAGCTTCTCGGAATACTGCTCGCGCAGCATCCCGACCTTCGTTATGGTGTGGAGTTCCTCGAGGGCAGCGAGCGCGTCTTCCAGCGATCCGGGCTTGAGGTGGGCATCGGCGCTCGCAGCTCCCGTCGTCGCCGCTGCCAGCCGACCCGAGAACGACAAGTACCGTACCGAATCGAAGGGGATGTGAAGCGCCTGTCCGGCGACTTCGAGGCTCACGTCGGTCTCGGTGGCGCCGCGAAAGATGCCTTCGATGACATCCCCCTTGGTCGTCTCTATCGTAACCCGCCGCTCGGCCGCGCCGGCCACACATGCCAGCAGAACAAACGCTCCCGCGACATCGGCCATGCGATGCCACATCGACCCACCTCCTGAGCGATTCCTACTGCACGCGATCCAGCGCCGCGCGGACGTCGATGCGCGGGAACTCATGCGTTGCGGCCGTTGGTGATGGACCGGCCGGTGTGCTTGAGCGCGGACTCGATGCGGTGAGCGTAAGTGAAGGAGGCGGGATTTTCCAGTCAGGCCGCGTGACGGGGATCGCTCGGGCGGTCCCCACAAGGCGCTCGGCCCCGTGCCCCGCTCAGTTGCGTTGATCGCCAGCCTGGTGCCCGCTTCACCAGCCGCCGCCACAGTCTCTGGGGCCCGGCTCGATCGAGTCGCCAACCCAGCCCACGAACGCGAAGAGGGCGACCACGATGACGACGAACAGAACCCACGCCTGCAGCTGGGAGGCATCAAGCATTTGGTACTCCTGACCGAACCCTACGCCTGGGATGCCTTGGTTCACAAGTATCAAGATGTAACGTGTGCACTTTCTCGTCTACAGTCGGATGTCGGGACCTCGCTCACGACAGACCACCCTGGAGGAACGAGCATGCAAAGGATGTCTCACCGGTCGATGGGCGGTCCACTCACCGGGATCCTGACCGGCGTCTTTCTGTCCCTGGCCGCGGTGATCGCCGACGCCCGTCCCGTGATCCTCGGTTTGTTCGACCTGACCGGCCAAGCGGAAACCGTCGTTCAGGGCAAGGTCTCCGACTTCCACGGAGAGAACCTCACGGTCCAGGTCCAGAAGGCCGTCAAGGGTCACGCCGAGCCCGGACCGCTCCAACTTCACGTGGACCCGCCGCGGACGTATGAAGAGTCGCCTCTCCACGTGAGCGCCGGCGACGACGTCCTCGTCTTCCTGGCGCCGGGGAGTAACCCGGCGCGGCCGATCTGGGACGCGCAGGGCGTCGTGAAGACGGCCGCTGCCGAGGTCGACGCCGCGGCTCGCGCCGTCGAGCGGATCTCGGAGTTCCAGGCCGCCCAGGGCAGGGAAGCCCGGGAAGCGGCGCTTGCGCAGATATTGGCCCTCGACTTCGCACCCGCGGCCGGAGAGGCTCTGGGGATCATCTATGGCGGCGAGGACGTCTCGACGCGCGCGCTGGTTCCCCCGGTGTTGGCCCTCGCGTGCGGCGGTCCGGCGTCGACGCGCGTGCGCGCGGTCCAAGCCCTGGGCCGGATCGGCGGCAGGCCGGAGATACCCGCCCTGATCGATCTGCTGGCCGATCCCAATGCGAGGGTCGCGGAGATTGCGTTCGACCTGTTGCGCCGGTGGACTCGGCGCGACGTCGGCTTCAAGGGCACCGACCCCGTCGAGCGCAGGCGGCGCACCGCCGACGAATGGCGCCAATGGTGGCAGGTGAACAAGGGGAGCGCCGTCTTGCCGAACGTGCCGCGCGTCTCGGAGTAATCAGCCCTTGTTCGGACGGTCGAGGGCCTTGAAGTAGTTTCTGACCGTTCAGTTCTTCGCCGGCAGGTCTTTGAGCTGGCCGGCCGCCACGGGGCCCCATTCGCCGTCGCCATCCAGCTCGACGATGCGTGTGAACAGCGTCCGCGCGTCGTCGACGCGCTTGTGCCGGACCAGCTCCTTCCCGAGATCGACGGCCGCGTGCAGCCACTGGTTGTTGACGTCCTTCTCGGAGGCCAGCATCTCCGTGATCTTGGGCAGCATCGTCTTGACGACCTCGGCGGAGTGGCTGGCCGAGCCGTCCCGTGCGCTATGGACGACACCGACCGCCTGCAGGCCTTCCGGCGTGTTCGCCTCACAGCCGGGCCCGCGCCGCGGCTTTTCCTTGTCCGGGTTCTTGATGGGACCGGCGTACAGGGCGGAGCAGACGAAACCCAGCGCGAGGGCGGCGAACCAGCGGTATGCGTTCATGGCACTTTCTACTCCTCGACGCCGTGGCCGGTGGACTTTCGCTCGAGGCTGCCCAACCGCCGGTCGTGATCCTTCAACTGTCCCGACAGTTCGGTGTGCACACGGTGGACCACTTCCTTGAGGCCGTGGACCTCACCCTCGAGGCTTCCAAGCCGGGTTTCCACGCGAGCCACCTTTTCGCTGAGGATGTCTTGCCCTTCGGCAATCACCCGCATGTCCGACCGGATGCCCTCGGCGAAAATGCCGACCTGCCGCTTCACGTCTTCGACTGTTTCGTCGAAATGTGCGTGGAGCCCGCCGACCGTCTTGTCGACGTGCCCGTGGAGGTTGTCGACCGTCTTGTCGACGTGCCCGCGGAGCCCGCCGACCGTCTTGTCGACGTGTCCGTGGAGGTTGGCCGCGGTCTTGTCGAAATGTCGCTTGATTTCCTCGACCGTCTCTCGATCCATGACGCTTCTCCCCGACGTTCAAAACTCTACCATGCGAGCCAAGCTCGGCTCGGCTCGCGCCAAGTTCCGCGGGGGAGAGCCGCAGCGAACGTCAGTTTCCCGAAGAGGCGGCCGGGTCGGGTCCGACGGCTGGGACCTTCAGTTACAGCGCCGTTACAGGACCGGGGAGGCTCGTCAGCCGACATCCCCTCATGAGGAGCCGCCAGGTCGGTTTTCTTCTCTTCGTGGTCGCGATGCTCGCCGGATGGTGGGTGATCACGGCGGGCGGCCTCTCCTACTTCGAAGAAGGGCTCTCGCATCCGTTCCTGCACGAGAAAGAAGGGCTCGCCCACGAGGAGCTCTACCTCTTCGCGCTCCAGGCCCACGTGGTGTCAGCGGTGTGGTCACTGCCCGCGTGCCTCTTTGCTGCGCGCGATGCCGCGTGTCCATCGCTGGGTGGGCCGCATCACGGCGTTCGTCGTGCTCTGCGGGCTGGTCCCCTCCGGCGCCTGGCTGTCGTTCGAAGCGAAGGGGGGCGCGCTCGGAACCCTCGGCTTCCTGTTGTCCGGAGGCATCGTGGCGCTCGCGATGGTACGCGGCGTTCAAGCCGCCATCGCCCGCGATTTCGTGGCCCACCGGCGTTGGATGCTGCACGTCGGCGCGCAGCTGAGCGTTGCCGTCACCTCTCGCGCCCTGTTGATCGCGTTCGACGCATTGGGTGTCGACGAGATCGCCGGGTATCTGATCGCGCTCTGGGTCCCCGTGGTTGCGAGCGCCCTGCTCGCGCAATGGATCTGTTCTGCGGGATCTGCCATTCCGACCTGCATCAGGTGCGGAACGAGTAGGGTCGTCATGAGATCGTCGGCCGTGTGGCCAGGGTGGGGAGCGCCGTCCGCAGGTTCAAGGAAGGCGGTCTCGCGGCCGTCGGCTGCATGGTCGACTCCTGCCTCAGCTGCTCGGCGTGCCGCGAGGGGCAGGAGCAGTTCTGCGAAGGGCCGGCCACCTTCACCTACAACTCGCCCGACAAGCATCTCGGCGGCGTGACCTACGGCGGCTACCTCGAGCAGCGTCGTGGTCGACGAGGCCTTCATGCTGCGGGTCTCGGACCGCTTGGATCCCGCCGGGACGGCGCCTCTGCTCTGCGCCGGCATCACCACGTACTCGCCGCTTCGGCACTGGAACGTCCGCAGACGACACACGGTCGGCATCGTGGGGCTCGGCGGCCTGGCACACATAGGCGTGAAGTTCGCCCGCACGTTGGGCGCGCACGTGGTGGTGTTCACGACGTCGCCAGGCAACGCTGAAGACGCGGTGCGGCTGGGCCCCTGTACGAGCGTCTGATGTCGCTCGTACAGGGGCGGACTCAATGCATCGGTCGAAGAGCCCCGATCTCCCATGCGGCGGCGGCGGCGCTGTAGGTACCCGCCAGAGCCCCCAGAATCAGAGGACGCCACGCGAGCACCGGGGAAGCGCCCAAGCTCCGGTCGGAACAGAAATGCAGAACAACCGCAATGACAGCCACTCCCGCGGCGGTGATGGCCGCTTCGGTGAATCCGAAGGCGACCGCAAGGATGTCTGCGTCGGCTGGCGGGTAGAGCAGCCAGAGTACCGCGGGCACGATCGAGGCCAGAACGAAGGCCGAGACCATCGCGGCGATGCTCTGCAGCACTGGGCGCTTGCCGAGCCAGTATTGGCAGGCCCATCCGCAGGCAAGGCCAATCACCAACCCGGAGATGATGCTGAGCGTCGTGCGAATCAACGTTGTCCCCGGACGCGTGGCGTGCGGAAGGTCGTCCACGGTAGCGCCTGAATCGTTTCCAGTACCGAGACCTCGGCCAGGGCCGCGTCACGCTCCTTCAACATCTTCCAGAAGAGGCCGTGCCGGCCCCATGGGCTGCGCTCCCATTGGCCGAGATATCCGTACGGCTCCAGCGCGCGCACGCAGGCTTCGTACCACCCCACGGCGGCGAGCTTGGAGTTCCAACCGGTGCTCCCGGGCCGCAGCCGTCGGTGCCAACCCGCCCATAACGTGACGCTGGACTGAAACGGAACGTCGCGACCGGTACCAGGAACGACGTGCAGCGAGCAGATGACGGCGACTCGCACTCCGCGGATGATCACCTCCCTCCTGTTCTCGAACGTCGCCCGGTGTACCCAGGAACCGGTGGGGCGGCCATCGAAGAGCCTGCAGATACGAACGATCCCGTCGAGGCGAATGCGTGTAGGAGTCATCCTGTGGTCACCAGTTTGCGGAGTGGCTCGAGGTTGTCCAGCCGCCGCAACTCGGCGGTCGCTGCTCTCGGGTCTGTCAGGCGCTTCAGAAACCAGCCACAGCGGCGCTGCTGCGGCGACCAGCTCCCGCGATAGCCATGGGTGAGGAGCTCGTCCGTGCACGCGCGGTACCACCTGCTCTCGAGCAACCGAGGGTGCCATCCTCCATGGGTACGCGGCGCCCGGTGCGAAGGCACCATGATGATCCGGGCCATGCACCGACCCCAGCCGCCATGAATCTGATGGGTAACACCCCAATGCGTTCCTTCGACGGTCAGCGGCTGGTTCTTCTGGAAGTCGAAGTACGCGGTGCGCCAAACGGATTCAAGGCCAACAAACGAAGTCAGGACGTCGAGCAGGTCCTCCCACTGCCCATCGGCAGGTACCTTCAGGTTGGGCGTGCTTGATGGTCCGTCCCCAAGGAGAAGAGAGGGCCCACCGCGTGTCTCGAAGTGCACCCGGTCGAGCCTGGCCAACTCGGCGGCTACGTCTTGCGGCCTCGCAAGTTTCTTCCAATACGAGCCGAGTCTGCCCCAGGAGAAGCGGTGCCATCGGCCTCGATAGCCGAAGCGAGCGAGCTCCCGGTCACAGCGTGGGTACCACCTCTGCGCTACTAGCCGTGAATGCCAACCTGGGCGGTCACGCCGTAGTTTCGGGGGAAACAGGGTGATGCTCGCCTCGAACGCCGCCTTGCGAGTCTGCTCGGAGTGGCGTGTGACGTGAATCGCGTATCCAAGGTGCCACGTGGAGCGTTCAACGCGTATGGTCTCTCGGCGCTCGAAGGCGAGCTGGCTCGTGTACCAATGAGGGGCGGCGTTCCTCAGGGATGCCAACAGGCGGAGAAGCGTGTCCCGGGTGCCCTGCCGGCTCATGCTCGCCTCATGACCCATTGCGTAGGGGTGAACGACGCATCATCGCACACGCCACGACCGGGGTGGCTCGTTCCCCGGGGAGGCCCGGCCAAGTATGCTGAGTCCGTGACCGCCACATTCGTGAACGCCTCGGCCTAGCGAATCATGAGCCCAGTACCCTGGAAGGACCCCTGGTACTCGATCGAGGATGTACCGAACATCCAGGACGCCATGGACGCGCAGCTCGCGCGCGAAATGCCGGTAGGTCACCTGCTCTCGGGCCGTCAGTATCGTGCTTTCGCGCGCCGAATGGTCAATGATGACGTCCTCTTCCTGCTCGACCGCGGACCGGAGGTGGCCGTAGTACACCTGACGTGGAAGAAGGGTCGAGAGACGTCGCCCGTGTGGCCCGCCACAGACGTGTTCCCGAGCCTGGATGCGTTCGTCGTGCAGCGCCTGGAGCCGGACGCCGCAGACTACGAGCAATGACATGACTGCCACGACAGTTGCCTTTGTGGTCGGCCTCTGTCTGGTCCCGCTGCCGTCGCGGGCGACGGTCACATTGCTTACGCCGACGCGCGAACATCTTATGGGCTGTCGTGAAGCGCGCTGCGTGCCGCTGTCGCCGAACGCGCGCGTCTGCAAGTGCAGCACGGAGGAGCGCGCAGACTTCATACTCGAATCCGGCGGCCACACCGTGTCGACGTGGGACGCCGGCCATCCTGACAACGGGGCTTTCTTCGCGCGGGCCGTTGACCTTGACGATGATGGAAACGAGGAGCTCGTCCTCGAGAATCTCGACGACGTCGGCAACGGCATGGCCGTTTCCCATTGGACGATCGCCGTCCTCGACACGAGGTTCTCGTCGCCCCTCCTGTTCGGAGCGTCCGATTGGGCCGGTGGTTGTCTCAACACAGCGGCCGGCGGGAGGAGCACCCTGCTCGCCACCGCCTGGAACTGGTCTTCGGAACCGGGACGAGGTGGCGGCCTGTACTTTGTCGGCCGATCGTTTTCTTACGCGAACGGGATGCTCGTGCCCACGTTGGAGGTCCCGGTTACCGCGCGGCGGTATCTCTTCAGCTTCGAGCGAGAACGCGGCCGCACGTTGGACAGCGGGAAGGACGTTCCGGTCAGGTGGCTTCGACATCCATCAGCGCAGCCGCGCGAGCGCGACCCGAGCCTTCCGTCACAGCCTCCAACGGTGGAGGCGCACGGCACGATCGTCGGTGTTCGCGGAAGTCGCGACGTGGAGTGCTGGCGGATCGACGTGGAAACGGACAGCGGCCACCAGACCGTCGAGTATCCGCACTGCGGCCGCGAAGGTGGAAGCCGGACCGCTATCGACGCAATTGCGGACCAAGCCAGCGGCCGGGTCTTTCCCGATGGATACATACCCGCCGATCCGCGCCGACTGGTGGGACGGCCGGCCACGCTGTCGACGTACCGTGAAGACGATTGCCCGGGTGAGCCGTGCGGCGCAATGGCGGTGCTATGGATTGGTGTGCTCGCGCCATGACGCGGGGCCGACACGGCGGATGCCTCGTGAAGGTCGCGGCGGCGCCCCTTGGACGCCCGGCTGACCTGCGGTCAGACCGGCTCGATCTCGTCCAGCCGGCGCACGTCGATTCCGGCCACGCCCCCTTCGGGCGGCAGGAGCATGTTCGCGAACCGGCCCGAAGGCACGACTTCCTCCGCCTTGTACGACGTGCGCGCGTGGACGGTCTGGGCCGTCGTCTCGTCGGTGCCTCCGACCAGGATCATGAACTCGGCGTCGTCGCGCGCCAGCTGCGCCGGGTCCAGTCCCCACAGCGGGCTCTCGCGATCGATGGGATGGACGACCGTCCAGTGCAGGGGGAAGAACAGCACGCTGTCGCGCTCGAGCTTCAGGGGCTTGAAAGTGCGCGTGCGGTCGGGCCCTTCGAGGCGGCTGAGGATCACGCGGGCCTTGACCTCGACGAGCTGGTTCGGCCGCGGGTTGATCACGCGGAACATGAAGCCCGTCCCGTCGCGGTACGGGGCCAGGACGGCGCGGGCGCTGAAGAGGAAACGGCCGGCGGGGCGGGAGAAGCGCGCGAAGGTGAGGCCGGTGGCGACGGAGAAGCCGATGACCCCCACCAGCGCCTCGATGGAGACGACGACGTTGGCGGCCAGGCCGCGCGGGCTCACCGCGCCGTAGCCGATGGTGGCCAGCGTCTGCACGCTGAAGAAGAACGCCTGCGCGAAGCGGGAATGGGCGAGTGTGCCCTCGGCTCCCAGCAGGGCTCCCGGTCCGCAAGCGAGATACGCGCCGGCGAAGGTGAGGTTCGCGGCGATGTAGATGCCGGCCAGGACGAGATAGAACCGCGGCCAGGACATCGTCACCAGCGCGTGGTACGGATCGAAGACGCGGGTGAAGGGCAACCCGCGTCGGACGACGTTGAAGCTGCCGTCCCGGTTGAGCAGGCGCGCGCGGGCCTGTTGGGCGACCTTCTCGCCGAAGCCGAGGTCGCGCGGTTCGTCTAGGGTGGCCGCAGTGGTGCTCACGATCGAGCCTCCTTGGCCGTACTGTACTCGCCAAGACTGTGGCTGCGCAGGTAGTCGACGGTCAGGTCCCGCAGCATCGGTCCGGGCCGGCGGGCGTCGATCCGGCCCAGCGGCTCGGCGCGTTGCTTGGCCGCGAACCGCGTCGTGGCGACGGAATAGGTCTTCGCGGGATCGGCCTCGACGCCTCTGGTGCGAAGTTGTGACAACAGCAGCGCGCTCAGGTTGCATCCGCGGACGTCGACGATCTCCACGCGCTCCTGCCAGCTCTCGAGGCTGTAGATGTCGCCCGAGCGCACGAGCCCCGGACGCAGCCGGCCGGCCACGCTCCGCTCGTCGTAGTAGGCGAGGTCGGCGCCGGTTCCGGAACGCAACGCCGACTCGAAGAGGGCCTTCACCCCGGGGCGGTCCAGCCACGCGGGGTTTTGGCCGAGGGGCTCGCCGACGGAAAGAGGCGCGTCGCCGTCCATGGCGATGTTGAGAAACGCGTGCACGTGCGGATGTCCGCGGAAGTAGAAGACGGCGCCCGGCCCTTCCAGCCGGAACACCTGCCCCTCCGGAATGTCTCCGTTCCCGCTGTGCCGGTAGTAGCTGACGAAAAGCGCGTCGAGGCCGCCGCCCGCCGCCAGGCATTCGCGTGCGTAAGCCACGTCCTCGGCGGGATAGGTCGACAAGATGCGCTCGACGAGGTCCCGTACGAGAGCCTTGCCCTCGGGCCGCAGCTCGGCCACGGCAAGGCCGGGGAACGATCCGCGCCGGCCCTGGAGCTCGATCTGCGTCTGGACGGGAGCCTCGTCCAGGAGCGCCTGCGTCCTGCGTCCCGCGTCGAGGCTGCGCAGAAGGCGCTGCCCGAGCAGGAACTGGTCGCGATAGAGGTTGCCTGGCAAGCCCACCACGCCGTCCCCGCGCTGGTCGCCGTAGACCTGCGGCCCGCCGAACGCCGCCCCTTCGCGGCTCTTCCCGCCCAGGCGCAGGTTCAGGTGCGCGCCGGTGAGGATGAGCTGATAGGGCGGTGCGGTGGGGTCGCCGCAGATCAAGACGCGCATCGTGTGCACGCCGCCCCAGCGCGTGAAGTATTCGTCGGGCACGCGGCGGCGGCCGTCTTCGGACAATCCTGCGTAGAAGAGATCCGTCAGGGTCTGGCGCTGCTCGTGATCGAAGCCGAGGAGGATCGCGCGGCCTCCGCCCGGCACGCCGCGGTTGTGGTATTGCCGCAGCGGGTGGTCGTAGCTCACGCACGTCTCCGCGCGCTGATCGCTGCCGAGGCTGGCGTAGAGGCGCCGGGCGAGCGCGTCCACCGGCTCGAGCACGCGGCTGGGCTTCGGCGGCAGGAGGCGATGGAGCCCGAGACCCGCGACGCCGACGCCGGCCGTGAGCTTGAGGGCGGTTCTACGGTTCATGTCCCGGCTATTCTACGGTGCGGCCCTCACCCTACTTCTTGACGTTCCTCGGGCGCGGACACCCCTTCGGACGTGCCGGTCCCAAGCCGGCACGCGGACGCCTGATGATCGCGGCTCTGTAGGATCCTCCGCCGCTCTCCCCGCGCGGATTTCTGGGGGAGAGCCATGGAACGTTTCGCGCGCGTTGTGCTCGGCTATCACGGATGCCGGGCGCCCGTAGCTGCTGACCTTCTGAGTGGCCGCCTTTCAATCGAGGAGTGGGCCCCAAGCGAGAACGCGCACGACTGGCTCGGGCACGGCGTGTACTTCTGGGAGCACGCCCCCGAGCGCGCGCTCGAGTGGGCGCGCGGGAAAGTCGCGCGAGACGGCCTGGGAGAAGCCCCCGCAGTCGTCGGCGCCGTCATTCAGCTTGGCGGTTGCCTCGACCTGACAAACGTGCCGTACACCGCGTTGCTTCGTCGAGCATATGAACACATGCGCGAGTCGTACGGGAAGGCTGGCAGGCACCTCCCGGCAAACACAGGTCGAGATCGTGACCTGAGGAACCGTCAGCTCGACTGTCTGGTCATCAACTATTTGCAGGAGGAAAGCGGCGACGCCGGCTTCGCGACGGTGCGTGGCATTTTTCAGGAGGGCGGACCAGCGTATCCAGGAGCCAAGATCATGCGACAGACGCACATTCAGGTCGTTTTCCGGAACAAGCGCTGTATTCTCGGCGTGTTTCGCCCTAACATGGTGTCGTGATGGACGACCCGGAAGACCTCATCGCCAAGGCGAATGCAGGCCTCGATAGGGCCTCGCGTGTTGACCCGCTGGAGCGCTTCAACAAGATGGTCGAGCTCGGCCTGATCGATCGCGAGGGCCGCGTCTCCTCGCAACTCGGCGGCGACGCCGAGACTCTGCCCATCACCTCGCCGCGCATCCTCGCCTGGTAGGTCTCTAGGATCCTTCCGCTCGCTCTCCCCGCGCGGACTTCTTGGGGGAGTGTCTCCACGTGAGTGCTACCATTCTGAGGCGGAGAGCATGGCCATGACGGCATCTCGACCGGCCACCGAAGCGGACCTCTGGGCGACCCCGGATGACGCGAAGTACGAGCTCGTCGATGGTGAGATACGGCGCACGCCTCTCGCCAGCGCCCTTCACAGCTGCGTGAACGTCTCGTTGATGGTCCGCCTGGGTGCTTTCGTCGAGGCACACGAGCTGGGGCGCGTGCTCGGTGCGAATGTCGGGTTTCGATTTCCTGGCGGCAACGTGCGCTGTCCGGACACAACGTTTACCGCGGCCGGGCGTTTTGACGAGAAGGAGCGGCCGAACGACTTCGTTCCCGTGCCGCCGGATCTCGCGGTCGAGATCGTGTGGCGGGGCGATCGTGCGCGGGAGGTGCTCGATAAGGTCGGTGAGTACCTGGACGCGGGCGTGCGCCTCGTGTGGGTGATCGATCCGGAGAGTCGCACGGCGACTCGGTATCGATCTCTCAACGACGTCGGCGCTCTTTCCGCCGCTGACGACCTCGACGGCGAAGACGTGCTGCCCGGTTTCCGTTGCCGACTGGCCGAGATCCTCGAGTAGCGGACACCTCGCGTGGCTGGCCCGGTGCGTTTGAAAGACGTCAGCAACTGAAGGAGCGGATCCGGTGTCGCGCGTCGACTCACGCTTGCCTCATCGAGTCATGTGCAGATGTCTGGGCGACTCACGTGAGGGCCCCGAACATCAGGGCCAGGCTCGCCACCGCCGCCAGGAGCGAGCCCGCGAGGCACAGCGCACCGACGGTCCGTGACCGGCGTGTGCCCGGAAGCGGCAACGTCCCGCCGCGCGGTAAGAGAAGCACGCCCAGAGCGAGGCCGGCAAGCAGTCCGCCGAGGTGTGCCGCGTTGTCGATCAACTGATACGCGACGAGACCGGTCAGCGTTACCCAGAGGATCCCTTGAACGAGCACGCTGCGGAAATGCTGGGGCAGTCGCG
>Ga0114129_10009806_pt1 | contig 13658 bp, 13 predicted proteins | sample RhiMetdeltSRZDD1_FD_80071 | JGI IMG/M metagenome (GOLD analysis project Ga0114129, IMG submission 80071) | Populus rhizosphere microbial communities from Tennessee, USA - Rhizosphere MetaG P. deltoides SRZDD1 (version 2) (version 2) | ecosystem: Host-associated > Plants > Roots > Rhizosphere >...
ACCTCCAGCAATACCCGCCCGTTCTCGACCCTGACCCTGTAGGTCGCAAGGTCGATACAGACGGGCGCCCCCTTCGCTTCACCAGTGGTGAAGTCGAAGCGGCCATTGTGCTTGGGACATTCGATGATGTTGTCCATCACGAAACCATCGACCAGATGCACCTGCTCATGGGTGCACAGCCCGTCGGTGGCGAAATATTCGTCCTCCGCCGTCCGATAGATCGCATAGGTGCGCCCGCCATGGTCGAACCTGATGACATCCTCCAGCAGGATGTCGTCGGCGGCGCAGGCATCCACCCATTCCATCGATGAGACCCGGCTAGGAAATGGCCGGAAGCGGTCTGGCGCCGGGCGGCAGCTCCCGCACCACATGCCACTGCGGCTCCCGCATCTGTCGGATGAGCGCCGGGATGATCTCGCGATAGGCCGCCGCGATGCTCCTGTAGGCCGGCGGGCAAAACGGCTTCATCTCCTCGTGAAGCGCGGGCAGACCGTGATAGGGCACCATCGGGAACATGTGGTGCTCGATGTGGTAGTTCATGTTCCAGTAAAGGAACCGCATCACCGGATTCATGTAGACCGTGCGGCTGTTGAGACGGTGGTCGAGCACATCCTCGGCGAGTCCCGCATGCTGGGTGAGCCCCGTCATCACATGAAGCCAAGCCCCGTACATCGTTGGCAGCGGACCGATGAACAGCACGGGAAGAATCGACTGGAAATAAGCGGCAAGCGCGATCACCGAAAGGTGGATGGCAAGCCAGATGCGGGCGGTGAGATAGACTTTTTCTCGCTCCCTCTCCGGGATGAAGGTCTCCTCTTCCGCGCTCAAGCGGCCCATGGCATGGCGCAATATGCTCTTCGTCGTCGCGATGACCTGCGGAACGGCGAGGAACATGCCGATGACCTTCAGGATCAGCGTTGGCCGCATGACCGCGATCTCCGGATCACGTCCTACAATGATTGTGTCGGTGTGATGCCGCGTATGGCTCCAGCGCCATACCGTCGGGTCGCGCATGATCATGAAGCAGGCAATTTGGTAGATGACGTCGTTCATCCAACCGGTCTTGAAAGCCGTACGATGTCCGCATTCATGCCAGCGCGAATCGGACGAGGAACCGTAGAGAACCCCATAGGCGAGGAAGAATGGCAGCGCGAGCCAACTCGGCCATAGATAAAAAGCGAGCCCGCCCGTGATGAGAAAGGACAACACCCAAAGCACCGTGTCGCGCAACGCCGGACTATCGCTGCGCTGCATGAGTTCCTTCAGCCGCTTGCGTGAAACCGGACAGGCATACCATTGCGCCGAGGCGAGGCCCTTGTCGACGGCAAGCTGCGCTTCACGTCCGACCAAGCTGTAGTCACGTCCTTTAGCCTGCGGTGCGCCCATGCCACGCCTCTTCCACTTATTCTTATAAGTCCCGCGCCTAACCCCGTCTAGCGCCCGAGGAAAGCACGGTTTACCTCATCGAGCATCCGCGCCTCCTCCCCCTCATAGCGGGGTGAGAAATGGAACGCTTCCACGCGCCGCACTCCGGCCTCGCGCGCAATGTCGCCAGCCGCCCGCGTGGTGAGATGTCCCCGCTCCCGGGCAAGTTCAAGATCTTTTTCCGCGAAGGCCGCCTCGATGAACAGAAGATCGGCCCCGCCGATAAGTTTCACCAAGGCTTGCCGATTGGAGTCCGTTTCCGCCGCATCTGTGACATAGGCGATCTTCTGTCCGGCCGTGACGGTGACGAGCTCCTTGAGCGCGCCGAGCGGCATTACGCCCTCCTCTTCGTTTCCCTTTCCCGCCATGCGGATAGGATGATCATCGGGCTTTCCTTCGATCACCGCTCGCTTGAGGTCTTTGAGCCAAGGTCCGACCGGCAGTTCCTGTGCCTTGAGCTTGTTTTTCCAGACATTGACATGCGCCCCCTCCTCGACGGCGAAGGCGAGGCAGGCAATGTCGCCGTGCTCCAGAACAGCGGCTGCAACCCGGAAAGACGGCTCCCGGCAAATCACGCCATCCTCGACAATGCGCTCGCCCACATCTTCGCGGCGGAAACCGGTCTTCAGGCGGAATTGGGCGATTCGGCATTCACGCAGCGACTGGAGTTCGCTCACGCGAAATACGAGATCGCACGCATAGCTCTCGACCAGATTCCAGCAATAGGCGGAGAGCTTGTGCTCGACCTGCGCGATGATCCCGCCCGGCCCATACACTTCGACGGTTTTTTCGCGGCCCACCAGCACGCGCAGCATCTGGTCGAAGCCGATGAAATGGTCGACATGCGTATGCGAAACGAAAACATGTTCGAGCCGGTGGATCTTGCGCGGCGCAAGGGTGGCGATGTCGCCCAGATCGAACAGAATGGCGCGCCGCTCGAACAGCGTCTCGATCCATAGCACGGGGTCGCCCCATCTGCCGTTGACGAGGCTCGCATGCAGGAGCGGTCGCATGGAAGGCTGAAGTTAGCCTTCCACGAAGCTCGCAAGCTTGCGCGACCGCGCCGGATGACGCAGCTTCTCGAGTGCCTTGGCCTCGATCTGCCGGATGCGCTCGCGCGTCACGCCGAACACCTTGCCGATCTCCTCCAGCGTATGCTCGGAGGAGCCGCCGATGCCGAAGCGCATGCGCAGGATACGCTGTTCGCGTGCCGGCAGCTCCGACAGCGCTTCGCTGACGGAATCGCGCATGGCGCTCGTCTCCGCCGCTGCCTGCGGATCGACCGTATTGGTCGCCTCGATGAGATCGCCGAGGGTCGCATCGCCATCCTCGCCCACGGGCAGGTCGAGCGATGTCGGTTCCTGCACGAGCGTCAGCACCTGCTCGACGTGAGCAAGCGAAATGCCGGTCCGCGCTGCGATTTCGACGGCGCCGGGATCGCGGCCCTCCTGCTGCTGCAGCCGCCGCCGCTCGCGCAAAACGCGCGCCGCCGTCTCCGTCATATGCACCGGAATGCGGATCGTCCGTCCCTTGTCGGCGATGGCTCGAGCGATCGATTGCCTGATCCACCACACGGCATAGGTCGAGACCTTCACCCCGTGGCGGTGGTTGAACTTCTCGATGGCGTGCATGAGTCCCATGTTGCCTTCCTGGATCAGATCCAGGAGATCGAGCGAGCTCCGGTTGCGGTACTTCTTGGCAATCGACACCACGAGCCTGAGATGCGCCTTGACCATCTCCTCGCGAGCGCTCTTGAGCTGGCGGCGCGCCTTGTTCACCGCAGAGATCGCATCGCGGAACTCCGAAGCCGGCATGCCCAGCCGCCGCATGAGGGCGTTGAGCTCCTTCTGCGCGTACATCATGCGCTCGCCGTCCGAAGCGCTGCGCACCTCCTTGAGCCAGCAATTGTCGTGTTCGAGGCCCTCCCGCCGGCTCAGCATGAAACGCCGTGCCAGGCCGCATTCCTCCGCCACCTTGGCAAGCGCCCGCTCCGTCTGGTGGAAAAGCTTTTGCTCCTGCTCCGCGAGCCCGACGAGCTGTGCCGTGCGCTCCGGATGCAGGAAGAGCGCGCTCGTATCGGCCGAGAAGCGCTCGACGAGCTGCCTCAATGCCTCGCGGCTGGCCTTCCCGGCATCCTTGCCGCGCGCCACGGCTTGCATGCGCTTGTCCGTACGGACTGCGATCTCCCGGGCACGGCGCTTGAGCGATCTGACTTGCCCTGCGACCAAAGCCGCGAGCGCCGCCTGGCCCTCCGCCGCCGCTTCTGCCTCTTGAGGATCGACCAAAGCCTCCGCTGCCGGTGCCTTGGGCGCCATGCCGGCAACCGTAACCAGGTCGACGAGATCACCGATCGGACGATGCCCCTGAAGGAACTCCTCACCCCAGGCCGAAATCTGCTTGACCATGGCCGGAATCCGGCAGAGCGCCGTCAGTACCTCCTGCTGCGCTGCTTCGATTCGCTTGGCCAGCGCGATCTCCTGCTCGCGGGTCAGAAGGTCGCCCCCGCCCATCTGGCGGAAATAGGTGTCGACGAGATCGGGGGAGAAAACCCGCTCATCGGACCCGGCACTCGCCCGACTGACAGTCAAACCACCGCCGATCTCGGGCCGAGCAACTTCCCCGGCCTCTTCCTCCACTTCGGTCTCCTCGATGTCCTGCAGAACCTGGGAAGTAGGAGCGGGGCCCTGGACCCTGTCTTGCCCAAGACGGTCATCGCCGCTGCCCTTATCGAGGCCGGTTTTCATCAATAATTCCATGGAAGTGCATTCCTTTAGCCGCCATAGCCCAGCTGGCCATGGCGAAATCATCATCGAGCTCGTCCGTCATGCTCCCGATGGCCTGGCCTGGACCTTTCCGCTACGCCGTCGAACGAGATGGCCTCGGCTGCGCTGGCTGGCATTCGGTGTTCGGAGGGACACGCTCCTTCGCGCGCAAAATGGTGTGCACTGCAATAAAAATCAAGGCTTTGTCGCACGTTCTTTGGGTATGTCTCCGATGCAGAAATGCAAATGACAGCCAAAAATCACTGTATTTTCAACCCTTGGTTAATCCAGGGTTGTGAGAGCGACTAGGAGACTGTGAGCGGCGCGGCCTTGGGGCTCTTCAGCACCCCCTCGATGGCGGTGAGGAGTCCCGTCTCGTCGTAGGGTTTTCTCAAGATGGTGTGCCGGGCGAGGTCGGCCTCGGGCATCCGGAAATAGCCCGTTGTAAGGAGAACGGGAATCTCGGGCTTTTCCTGTGCGAGCCGGCGGGCAAGTTCCAGTCCGTTCATGCCGCCGGGCATGACGATATCGCTGAACACCACATCGATCTTCGCGCTCTTGAGTATATCGAGCGCTGCGCCGGTCTCATACGCCAGCTCGACGTTGTAGCCGGCGTTGAGAAGGATGGACCTGGCCATATCGGCAACCAGCACTTCGTCCTCGACGATGAGCACGGTGACGCCATTGGCCTTGCCGGCCGTCGAGAGATTGGAACGAGAGCTTTGCGCCGCGGGAAGGTGGATCGTCACCGTCGTGCCTTTCCCCCAGGCGCTGTCGATATGAAGGTTGCCTCCGGACTGCTTGGCGAAACCGAAGGCCTGGCTCAGGCCGAGGCCGGTTCCGGTGCCGAGCGCCTTCGTCGTGAAAAAAGGTTCCGTCGCTCTGGCCAGGGTGTCTGGCGACATACCGATGCCCGTATCGGTGATGCTGATCGCCAAATAGTGCCTGGCGCCGCTTGCCTGATCGAGCGAAGTGAAATCGTTCCGCGCCTTGACACCGAGCACACCTCCGCTTTGCATGGCGTCGCGGGCATTGAGAGCGATGTTGATGAGTGCCAAGTCGAGCTCGTTCGGATCGATCTCAACCGGCCACAGGTCGTCCGGAATATCGATTTGCACTTCGATATTGCCCCGCAACGTCTGCAATATCCCATCGCAGAAAGCACGAAGCGCTTGCGACAAGTCGAGAAGTTCGGGCTTGAGCGACTGCCGTCTCGAATAGGCGAGGAGCTGCCGCGTCAGCCGCTCGCCTCTTTCGACCGCATGGCGGATATGGCCGATGAGCCGCAGGAGCTGTTCGTTTCCTTGCGCCAGCCGTTCGATCATTTGCGAACCTGACAGGATCACGGTCAACAGATTGTTGAAGTCATGCGCGATTCCCCCGGTGAGCTGGCCAATCGACTCCATTTTTTGTGCCTGCAGCAACTGCTCGCGCGCTTGCAGTAGCTGCTGCTCGAACTCCTTGCGCTCCGTGATATCCCGGGTGATCTTGGCAAACCCCAAGAGCTCGCCGTGTTCGGAACGTACCGCATCGATGACGACGCTGGCCCAAAATCGGCTGCCATCCTTGCGATAGCGCCAGCCCTCCGCCTCGAACCTGCCCTTCTCCATGGCGTTCTTCAGGGATCGCTGGGGAACGCCGCGCTCCCTATCCTCGGCAGAATAAAAGATGGAGAAATGCGAGCCGATGATTTCCTCGGCCGAGTAACCCTTGATGCGCTGCGCGCCCGTATTCCAGCTCGCGATCTTTCCCTCGCTGTCCAGCAGAAAAATCGCATAATCCACAACCGCTTCGACCAGCAGCTGCAATCGGTGCTCGACCTGGAGATCGTAAATACTTGCCATAGTTTAAGGTTTAAGAAAGCAAACTTTTATGTTCTTCTTAGCGTGTCCCCAAATCGAAGAAGGAGGAACGCTGCCGCCACTCCGGTCGATTCAGGTGCCAACTCCCGCAAAGCCAGGAAAGTTCCTCTGGGGTGCCGCGCTGGCCCCCACTGGGCTGTTTCCCCGCTTCGGTTGTGGTCCTCCGCTGATTCGGGTTATGGATTAGGGCACCCGGGGAAGAGGCTCGGGGTTAACAGGAGTTTGGGAGGTAAGGGAATGAAACTCAGAATGTTGTCTGCCGCGGTGATTCTCGCAGCGCTTTTCACTCCGGCATCGGCACAGGACAGCCTGACCGTCGTGTCCTGGGGCGGCGCCTATCAGGATAGCGTCCGCAAGGCCTTCTTCGAGCCCTTCATGAAGGAAACGGGGGACAAAGTTATCGAAGAGGAGTTCAACGGCGAGATCGCCAAAATCCGCGCCATGGTCGAGACCAATAACATCACCTGGGACGTGGTCGAAAACGACTCGATGACGACTATGGCCGCCTGCGCCGAAGGCATCGTCGAGAAGATCGACTGGGACAAGCTCGGCCTGAAGCGCGATGATTTCATCAGCGCCGATGCCAGCGAATGTGTCGTACCGAGCATTCTCTATGCCACGGTCGTTGCCTATGACACGACCAAGCTCACCGATCCTCCGACGTCCATTACGGCCTTGTTCGATCTCGAGAAGTATCCGGGCAAGCGCGGACTGCAGAAGACTCCCTTCGTCAACCTCGAGTGGGCGCTGATTGCGGATGGCGTACCCGTGGGCGAAGTCTATGACGTGCTTTCGACGCCCGAAGGCGTCGACCGCGCTTTCGCCAAGCTAGACACCATAAAAAAGGACGTAGTCTGGTGGGAGGCAGGAGCCCAGCCCCCGCAGATGTTGGTCGATGGCCAAGTCGTACTGACTTCCGCTTGGAACGGGCGCATCTACAAGGCCGCTCAGGAAGACAAGAAGCCCTTCGCCATCCTGTGGGATCACCAGGCTCTCGACTGGCAGGGCTGGAACATTGTCTCGGGCTCGAAGAATCGCGAGGCGGCCTACAAATTCATCGCCTTTGCAGGACGCGCCGACCGCCAGGCCGACCAGACCAAATATATCTCTTATGGGCCAGGCAATAAGCTCTCTATACCCGACATCAACCCCGAAATATTGCCTCACCTGCCGACCAATCCGGAGAACATGAAGACCGGCTTCATCATCAACGCCAAATTCTGGGCCGATAATCTCGATTCGCTTCGCGAGCGCTTCAACGTCTGGGTAGCGCAATAAGCAAGACAGCTGCGGGGGCCTTCCCCGCAGCTTATTTTTTGGCGAGGTGCGATGCTTCGAGGCTTTGAAGCAGCTCACGGGCTGACGCTAAAGCGCCAGTTCATCGCGGCTGAGCGGCGCGCTCATTTGCATGCGCTGTTTCTGATTTTGCCCCTCCTCCTCTTCGTGCTCGTCACCTTCGCTGCGCCGGTCGTCCTTCTTCTGACCCGCGCCGTCTATGACCCGAGCATCGCCGGCACCCTGCCCCGAACCGTCGCCGCCTTGCGCGATTGGGATGGCCGCGATGTCCCCCCTGAGAAGGCATTCGCCGCCCTGGTGGAAGATTTCCGAACTGTCTCCGAGAGGAATACTCAGGCCTTCATCGGCAAACGCCTGAACTATGAGATTCCGGGCGCCCGCAGCAAGGTGATTGCCAGCGTCAGGAAATCGCAAGCGATTGCGGCGCCCCCCTATAAGGAGCAGCTGATCGCCGCCGACAAGATGTGGGGCGATCGGCTCATTTGGGCCAAGATCAAGCAGTCGGGCGAGCCCTTCACGAGCTACTACCTGCTGAGATCGCTCGACCTCGAGCGCGATGTCGACGGCAAGATCGGGCCCGTGGCTGCCTCTCAGGCCATTTATCTCGCCGTTCTCTGGCGTACTTTTTACATCAGCGCGCTGGTGACGCTGATCACCTTGCTCTTGGCTTATCCTGTCGCCCTCATGCTGGCGCATGCGCCGCCGCAGACTGCCAACATCCTCCTCATTTTCATACTCGTCCCTTTCTGGACCTCGCTTCTCGTTCGTACGACGGCCTGGTTCGTGCTCCTTCAGGACAACGGACCGATCAATGATGCGCTCAAATTCCTGCAATTCACCGACGAGCCGCTCAAGCTGATTTTCAGCCGCTTTGGCACCCTCACCGCAATGGTCTACATCCAGCTGCCTTTCACGTTGCTTCCGATCTACAGCGTTATGAAAGGAATATCGCCATCCTACATGCGCGCCGCGCGTTCCTTGGGCGGCGGCCCGCTCTATTCCTTCTTCCGCATCTATCTTCCTCTGACCATGCCCGGCATTGGCGCTGGATGCCTTCTCACCTTCATTCTTTGTCTCGGCTATTACATCACCCCGGCTCTCGTGGGCGGTGCCGGCGATCAGATGGTGAGCGGCATCATCGCCCTGGCTCTCAACCAGGAAAACAATTGGGGCAAGGCCAGCGCCTTGAGTACCATCCTGCTCCTTGCCACCTTAAGCCTTTTCTTCGTTTACAATCGCCTCATCGGCATCGACAAGGTGAAGCTCGGCTGATGTTGCGTCCCCCGCCATATGCCACGCCCATCGAACGTGCGCTCTTTTATCTGGGCTGGCTTTTCACGGGACTGGTGCTCTTGTTCCTGATTGCGCCCATCCTCGCGATCGTTCCGCTCTCCTTTAACGCCGAGCCGTATTTCAGCTATCCCATGCCCGGCCTGTCGCTGCAGTGGTACCGGGATTTCTTCGGCAACGAACGCTGGACGGGTGCGCTGCTCCTGAGCGTGAAACTTGCCGTCACCGTCACGGTGTTCGCGACCATCCTCGGCACCCTGGCGGCGCTTGGCCTGTCGCGCACCAATCTCCCGTTCCGCTCCATCCTCCTCGGCATTCTTCTCCTGCCCATGATCGTGCCGGTCATCATTGTGGCGGTGGCGGATTTCATGGCCTTCGCGCATTTCAATCTCATCGGTACTTTCTTGGGCCTCGTGCTCGCTCATATGGCCCTTGCGACGCCCTTCGTCGTGATCACGGTGACCTCCACCCTGACCAGCTTCGACTGGTCCCTGCAGAAAGCCGCTCAAAGCCTTGGCGCCCGGCCCTTTTTTGCCTTTCGCCGGGTGATACTCCCCTTGATCCTGCCGGGCATCGTGTCGGGCGCGATCTTCGCCTTCGTCACCTCTTTCGATGAAGTCGTCGTGGCTCTTTTCCTGGCGAGCGCCGAGCAGCGCACCTTGCCCAAGCAGATGTTCAGTGGCATTCGCGAGATGATCAGCCCCACCATCACGGCAGCAGCGACTATTCAGGTACTGTTCTCAGTTTGCCTGCTCGTCGGCGCCGAGCTCCTTCGCCGCCGTTCCGAGCGCTTGCGCGGCCTGAGCCACGGCTGATCGAGCCAACATCTATTGCGGCATGTCGACGATGCGGCTGGCCCGCCGCTCTATGTGCTGGCGGATCCACGCTCGCCGGCGCTGCACATAGGGCTCATCCACCTCGCTCGGCAGCGTCACCGGCACCAGCAGGCAAACGCTTTGCGCCGGAAGCATATCCTGCCACTCGCGAATGAGCGCCCGATAGGCACGCCCAACCGGCCTGATGTTGCGATTGAGATCATAGAGTCCGAGCGCGTTTACATTGCCTCTGTTCTCGCGCAGCGCCGAGTCCCAATCGACCTGGTCCGTCAGCGAATACCAGGTGAAGCCCACCGTCGGCACGCCGCTGTTGCGTACCCGCAGCACATTGGCCCATTGTTTCCAAAGCCACTCGACAGCTTCATCACCCCGCCGTCCCTGCAGAAAATTGGTTTCCGTATGCATGATCGGCAGCTTGTAGCGGTCGTGATACTGGCGCGTGATCTCGTCATAGCCGAAGACCTCGCCCGCTGGCCACGTGCGGCCTTCCTCCGCCACCCTGTGTTCATTGGTCCAGTAGTAATCGTTGCCCATGATGCAGTGGTGGCGCAGATTGTTCTTGAGGAAGAAATGGTACTCCTCCCGCGCCATGCCGTTGTCGAGCAGGAACTCGTACATCTCCGATTCGATGCGCTTGCCGTAGTTCAGGTCGAGCGCGAGAAAGCGCCGCTGGTTCATGATCTCCGCCGGGGCAATCGACTTGGGTGTATCGGCGTGGAAATACTCAGACGACTCGCTCTGGATGAAGATGGCATCGAGCCTGATCTCGATGATCTCCTGCATCGCCAGCACATTGGCCTTGACGATGTTCTTGAGCGCCGTGACGAAGGCCTTGTCCGAAGTCATCTGCTCGTTCCACCAGCCGAAGGATGCCGAGAAGGTGGCGCAGATGTACATTTCGTTCACCGGCGTATAGAGCTGGATCCACGGATAGCGCTCGGCGAAGGCCGCGGCATAATCGGCGAAAAGCATCGGAAAATCCAGATTCTGGAAATTGCCGATCCAGTCCGGCACGCCGAAATGGCAGAGATCCGCGATCACGACCACATCCCGTTCCTTCAGATGGTTCAAGGTGAGATCGGCAAACTCCCAGTCGTAACGATTGGGCGCAACGAAGGTCCGGTGGAGCGGCGGTGCGAATCTGAGGAACCGAACGCCCAGATCCTCGAGCAGTTCGAAATCCTTCTTCCAATTCTGATAGAAGCCGCACTTCTCCATTTCGTCCATGCGAACCTGGCCGCCCTGGATCGTGGGAGCGCTGTTCTCGATGCCGGTCGCGAACATGAAAAACGGATTGATCATCTTGTTTGAGCCATCTCTGGGGGAGCTTGCGCTCCCATCCTGCAGAACCTCGTTGCGAGGCGCAAACTAGCTCTTGTTCTGTGAGGTCTGCAGCCTCGCGAGCCTCTCGGCAAGCTGCATGAGTCCCCATTGTCGGGCGAGCGCCGAGGCTTCCTGCGGACGGAAGCCTTGCCGCAAGGCCTTTGGCAAGGGTGCCGCGGCATCCATGGCGGCGATCCGCCGGTAGAGCCTGAGCTCCTCCGCCTGCCCGGCAAAGCGGCCTTCGCGCAGCGCGTTCTCGAGGGATCCATATTTGCGCAAGAGGCTCGCCGCGGTCGTCGGCCCTACGCCCTTGGCACCCGGAATCCGGTCGGAGGCATCTCCGCGCAGCGCGATGAAGTCGGGAACCTGCCGCGGCTCCACCCCGTATCGCTCCCGCACCTGAGCCGGGCCGATCCTCGCGGTCTCACCTGCCTTGATCGGGTAGAGAATTGTCGTGAGTTCTGAAGCGAGCTGGAAAGCATCGCGATCGCCGCTGGCGATGAGGACCTTTCGACCCCGCTTCTCCTCACGCGCCGCTGCGGCCGCAAGGAAATCGTCCGCTTCATATCCTTGCGCCTTCGCATTGGCGAAGCCACAAGCCGTGACGAAGCGGGGAAGGAGAGCAAGCTGCTCGATGAGTTCATCGTCGAACACCCGCCCGCTCTGATAGGCTGGGAAAGCCAATTGCCGCTTGTTTGGAGCCTCGAGCGTGTCCCAGCCGACGAGCACCGCCCCTGGCGCCTCCTCCAGGTAGAGTTTGATCAGGAAATTGGCAAAGCCCAGAATGGCGCCTGCCGGCCTTCCATCGTTGCGGCGGATGGATTTGGGCAGCGCATGATAGGAGCGGTGTGCAAAGGAATCCCCATCGATGACGAGCAGTGGCCCTGCGCGCCCCGCCATTCAATTGCCGCTGACGCTGAGGTTCAACTCGTGATCAGGGCGATCACGATCGATGCAGTCACGATTGCGATCGTCAGCCCCACCCGCAGGACGGGTGAGTCCTCTCCCAACACCCGGTTCAGCCGGGCAAACCAAAAAATCGCATCTGCCTCGGACTTGGCTTTCCCTCCCATGACGTCTCTCCCTTGACCGTCCGACAAGCGCTTTGAGGCTTCTTGTTGCAAGCGCAGTTAGCGATAGCCAATATTGGAAGCTGGCCGAAAATCGACCTGTCAGGCGTTGTCCCCGACCTTTCGGGCCACCGCCCAGGCAATGTGAGGAGGATGGACTTATCCTCCTTCTTCGTTATTCAGGTCTTGAATGAGCGAGATAACCTCTTTCCTCTCGGGTACGGGTACAGATCACCGAGGCCGCAAGTTGCATGACATCGTTCAATTCGATGACGATGAGCTTGAGGCTACTCACGACTACATACAGTGGCTGTTTCCGATCCCTGAGCGGAGCGCCTTCAATTTTCTGGCACCCGTGTTGACCTCTGGCGACATTGAGGAACTCCGTCGCAACCCGGATGCGCTCGATAATCTGCGCGCAGCGGCTGAGCGCATGCTGGAGTTTTATCGAAGGAATGATCGGTGGCTTGGAGTGACGGATCACAATCACTTGCGCATCAGTCGCATCATTCGCTCTCTAAGGCTCATCGTCGGGCATCCCGAAGCCCGAAGATTTTATGATGCGATCATGAAACGGGTGAGCTCCACGGGCTCACCGGTGTCTGCCAACGCCCTGGCCTTTTGGCGTCGGGCCCTCACGTCAGCCTGAAAAAACAACCCGCCCGGTGGCGAGGCCGTCGTCATGTCCGTCGGCCGCTCCCACCGCTTGGTGATGTTCGCCTTCGACCTCCTGTTTCCATACGGAGGGGATATCGCCAAATGCCAACACCTGTTCAGGAACCTCGTACTCATGCCAGTATGGTGAACTGATTGCGGCGTCTAGAATCAGCGGCAACGCCTGACGGAGCCGCAACATCGTCATGGGAACGAACATGCGCCAAGCGCGATTTTATGGATAGAGGTTAGAGACGTCGTACTTTTGTACAGCGATCTCAGCGAATTTCACGACTGTTTCCACAGTTCTGGCTTTTGAGTCCATGCAAACCAAACGCGACAACCGTTCTGGAGTCCAATCAGTCGAAATTGCGATCAGAGTTCTGCAAGTGCTTGTCAGCGCCGGGCACCCCCTTAATCTCAAGGAATTTAGTACCCTTTGTCGAATGAATCCAAGCAAGTTGCATCGTTATCTGGTCAGTTTCGTAACAACCGGAATGATTGCACAGACCCGCCGGGCGGGTGAGTACGATTTGGGTAAGCTGGCTGTGGAGATCGGACTTGCCGCTATTCAGCGGATAGACTTGGCAAACTATGCGGCGGACCATCTCGATGATCTAGTAAGTAAAACTGGCGTACCTGCAAGTCTCTCAGTTTGGAGTCCGCATGGCCCAACTATAGTTCGGTGGCAGCGAGCCCCTCAGCCTATCAACACGGCATTCTCGATAGGAAGCCTGCTGCCGCTGCTCAGTTCCGCAACCGGCAATGTATTTCTTGCTTACATGCCGGCAAGTGTAACTGGTCCTATTGTTGCAAATGAAACGGCCGCCTCCGGCGAGGAGGCCAACCTCAATGAAATTGTGAATTCCGTTCGAGAAAAGGGATATGCTATGTCTCGAGGAACCTTTATTCCTGGACTGACGGGTATATCGGCACCCATCCTTGACGAGCGGAAAGAGATTCAAGCAGCGGTCACCATTATCACGCGGATCAGCGAAGCCCGCGAACAAGCAATGGTCGAGGCCATATTGGCTTTTACTGCTGGATGTTCGCCGAGGCCCATCGGCTGAAGCTCTGGCGAGGCACTCTGGCATAAACTAGTCGTTTTTAAGAGCCAGTCGCACCAAATCCGCCACATTG
>Ga0114129_10009807_pt1 | contig 13658 bp, 12 predicted proteins | sample RhiMetdeltSRZDD1_FD_80071 | JGI IMG/M metagenome (GOLD analysis project Ga0114129, IMG submission 80071) | Populus rhizosphere microbial communities from Tennessee, USA - Rhizosphere MetaG P. deltoides SRZDD1 (version 2) (version 2) | ecosystem: Host-associated > Plants > Roots > Rhizosphere >...
GACCGGGGTCGGACCGGGGTCGGACCGGGGTCAGACCGGGGTCAGACCCCGGACCGACCCCGGTGCGACCCCCAGGATTGGCTAGCGTCCGAAGTTGACCTTGGGCAGCTGCTGCGCCGCGGGTGGCGCCTCGAAGTACGGATACTCCTTGAAGCCGAAGACCTTCGCGGTCATGTTCGACGGGAAGCGCCGGCGCAGCGTGTTGTATTCCTGGACCTTCTCGTTGTAGCGCATGCGCTCGGTGGCGATCCGGTTTTCCGTGCCTGCCAGTTCGTCCATCAGCCGCTGGAAGTTCGCGTCGGACTTGAGATTCGGATAGTTTTCCACGATGACCAGCAGCCGCGCCAGCGCGGCCGACTGCTCGTTGGCGGCTTTGATCGTTTCGTCGGGCGTTTTCGCGCCCGCGAGTTTTTCGCGCGAGGCCGCGATCGACGTGAAGATCTCCTTCTCCTGCGCCGCGAAGCCCTTCACCGTTTCCACCAGATTCGGAATCAGGTCGTTCCGCCGCTGGAGCTGGTTCTGCACCTGGCCCCACTGCGCCTTGATGGCTTCTTCAGAGCCGGTGAACCGGTTATACGAGCAGCCCGACAGCACGAACGCCCCGAACACGATCGCCGTCTGCATGAGGACTCGAGATCTGGCCGGTGTCATCTGAGGTTCTCCTTACCAAAGCCTATCAGGATATCGGCGCTCGACACGTGCGGCGTGCGATGTGCGACGGTGCGACGTGCTCGTGCGGCTACCGGCTCTGCACAGGTCGTCAGCCGCATCCAGCACGTAGCACGTAGCACGTAGCACGCAGCACGTGGCACGTGGCACGAGCACGTCGCACTGTCGCACGTCGCACGTAGCACGTGACAGACCCTCTCTACCAGCTGCCGCTCGCGCCGCCGCCGCCGCTGCGGCCGCCGCCGAATCCGCCAAAGCCTCCGCCGCCGCCCCCGCCACCGAATCCGCCGAAGCCGCCGCCGAATCCACCGCCGAAGCCGCCGCCGAACGGGCCGACGCCGCTGTTCCAGCCGCTCCACGGTCCGCGGCCCCAGCGGCCGCCACGACGGCGCCGCCGCCGGCTCGACAGGATCAGGATGATGATCCAGACGAGCAGGACCATCTTCCACGAGCCCAGCCCGCCCGGTGTCTGGATCGGCTGCCGTTCGCGAGGAACGTTCTGCAGTTCGACGCCGCGCCGCGAGGCGACGCGGTTGATGATGCGAGTCGCGCCGGCCAGCAACCCCGCCCCGTAGTCGTTGTTGCGGAAGCTCGGGGCCATCACCTGGCGGATCGTGTCACCCGCGAAGCCGTCGGTGATGAACTCTTCCAGGTCGTATCCCACCTCGATTCGGACCTGCCGTTCCTTGAGGGCCAGGACGATCAGCGCGCCGTTGTCCTTGCCCTTCTGTCCGATGCCGCGCCCGCCGTTCTCGAACATGCGGAGCGCGAAGTCGTTGATGTCGCTGAACGGCTCCATCGACGGCACGGTCGCGACGACCACGACATCGCCACTGGCTTGTTGCAGGGATCGAATCCGCTGATCGAGCTCGCGCTCCTGCTCCGGATCGATGACGTTGGCGAAGTCGTTGACGGGACCGGTGAGGGCAGGTGGGGCAGCCTGCTGCGTCCGGGCGGACACAGCAGGGACCACGGCGATCGCCGTCGAGAGGACAGCGAGCACGACGAGCGCGACCGTGCCCGCGGCGGCGGAACCGTGCGTGCGCCTACACAGCTTCATCGGGATCCCTGCTCGGGCATGCGGCCATCGGTCCGGTTCGCGGTCACGCTCTCCAGCGATCGACTTCCTGCCAGAGCCGTTCCACGGCGGCAAGGTAGCGGGCCAGCAGCGGCGAGGGATCGGCGATCGTCGTGGCGCCGGCGGAGGCGATCTCGCGCACCAGCTCCGGCGTGAGTCCGGCCCGGGCCGCCGCGTCAGGGTCGAGCCGCTGCAGGTTGGCGAGCAGCGACGTCAGCGCGGGCGCGGACGCCGCGATGAGCCGTGCGACGAGCGCCGGATTGCCTCCGCTCTCCACGTAGCCCTCGCGCAGGTGAATGAGGTGGCTCTTGGCCTGGAGCTCGCAGCCGCGTCTCAGATCCGCGTCGCTCACCCGCAGGCCTGCGAGGAGGTCCTCCCCGCAGATCAGCTGATGGTTGGCGATGATGCCGCCGTACTCGACGGGAAAGACATCGAGCGTACGCAGGAACTCCTCACGGCTCAGCAGGAGCGGCACGGCCGCGCCGACTCGGCGCCAGTCGCTGGTGCGTGGCGCGCAGGCCGCGAGATCCTGGAAGTTCACACGTTCGACCAGCGCGAGGGTGTGCACGCCGTCGGGCTCGTCGGCGGGGCCGTAGGCGACCAGCGACTGGAGCCGTGCGCCGAAGATCCGCCGGAGGTCCGCCGACACGACGGTGAGAGCGGGATGCATCCAAGCATTATGACGTGCTACGTGCTACGTGCTGCGTGCTACGTGCTCGTGCTACGTGCTGGGGTGGTTACAGGAGCCTTTTCGCGAGCACGGCCCAGACGGCGTGGGCGAGGCGGCGGCGGTCGTGGCGGGCGAACTCGCCGGACCAGAAGTCGCCGGTGACGACCTCGCAGCCCTCCGGCACGTCGCCGAGCGTCAGCGGGATCTTGTGCTCCTCGCGATACCGCTCCAGCACGTCGTCTGAAGGCCGCGCGGTGTTCACGACGACGACGTCGATGGGGCGGCCGATGATCGAGGACATTTCCTTCACGGCTTCGCCGGCCGTGAAGTGCCACATGCCGCGGCCTTCGGTGAGGAGGTTGCTGACCAGCACGATCGGCCCGTGGACGCGCTGGATCGCCTCGGGTGCGCCACGCACCAGGAAGATCGGCATCAGGCTGGTGTAGAAGCTGCCGGGCCCGATGATCGCGGCATCGAAGCGTGGAATCTCCTGCGCGGCCGCGGGATGCAGGTTCACCCACGGCTCGAGCCAGAGACGGGAGATCTGGTTGCCCGCCGACTGCCCGGCGTCGACCTCGATCTCGCCGCGAGTCGTGCTGCCGTCGCCGTACTGCGCGCAGATGCTCGCCGACTCGACGCTGATCGGCCACACCGCGCCCTTGACGCCGAGCAGGGATCGCAGGCCGTCGACGGCAGCGAGAAAGTCGCCGCTGTAGCGCTCCATCATCGAGAGCAGCAGGTTCCCGCCGGTGTGTCCACCGAGGCGCGCGTGCTCGGGCATCGCGAGCCGCGCCAGCAGCACGCGCCGCGCCTCGCGTTCGTTGCGGGCCATGGCCAGCGCACAGCGGAGGACATCGCCCGGCGGCAGCACCCCCAGCTCGTCGCGCAGCTGGCCGGAGCTGCCGCCGCTGTCGAACATGGTGACGACGGCATTCAGGCTCACCCAGGGGTTCGACTTGAGGCCCCCGAGCAGACTGGGCAGACCGGTGCCGCCCCCGAAACAGCCGATGTTGAGCCTGCGCAGTTCCATTGGGAGCAATTATCCGTGGTACGTTGCTCTTTCGTGCCTCTTCTCACTCTCCAGGGCGTGTCCCTCGCCTTTGGCCATCTTCCGCTGTTCGCCGATGCCGACCTCGAGATCGAGGCCGGCGAACGCATCGCGCTGATCGGGCGCAACGGGTCGGGGAAGAGCAGTCTGCTGCGGGTGCTCTCCGGCGACCAGGCGGTCGATGCCGGAAGCCTCTGGCGGCCGCCGGGGCTGCGTGTGTCGCGGCTCGATCAGGACGTGCCGGTCGTCGGAGAGCGGACCGTCTTCGCGGAAGTCGCTTCCGGGCTCGGCGAGCTGGGTGCGCTCGTCGACGACTACCATCAGGCCGCGGTGCGCGTGGCGGACAGCCATCGCGACGACGATCTCGAGCGCCTCGGCCAGTTCCAGCACGCGCTCGAGGAGCGCGACGGCTGGCGGCTCGAGCAGAAGGTGGAGCTGATCGTCTCGCGTCTCGCGCTGCCGGCGGATCGCCGGATGAGCGAGCTGTCGGGCGGCTGGCGGCGCCGCGCGCTGCTCGGGCGCGCGCTCGTCTCGGAGCCGCACCTCCTGCTCCTGGACGAGCCGACCAATCATCTCGACATCGATGCCATCCGCTGGCTCGAGGAGTACCTGCAGGGCTATCCCGGTGCGATCCTGTTCGTGACCCACGATCGCGCGTTCCTCTCCGCGGTCGCGAGCCGAATCATCGAGCTCGATCGCGGGCGACTGACGTCGTGGCCCGGCGACTACGCCACTTACCTCCGGAAGAAGGATGCCGCGCTCGAGGCGGAAGCCCGCGAGCTCGAACGGCTGGACAAGAAGCTGGAGAAAGAGGAGGCCTGGCTGCGTCAGGGCGTCAAGGCCCGCCGGACGCGCAACGAAGGGCGGGTGCGCGCGCTGCTGGCGCTGCGCGCCGAGCGCGCCGCGTACCGCGCCCAGTCAGGCACCGTCCGGCTCGCGGTCGACGATGGCCAGGGCACGGGGAAGCTCGTGTTCGAAGCCGAGCGCGTCTCGAAGTGGTTTGCCGGGCGGCCGATCGTCCGCGACTATTCGCAGCGCATCGTCCGCGGCGATCGCATCGGTCTCATCGGGCCGAACGGATCGGGCAAGACGACTTTGCTCAGACTGCTGATCGGCGAGCTGCCGCCGGACAGCGGAGAAGTCCGCCAAGGCGCACGACTCCAGATTGCATATTTCGATCAGCAGCGCGAACGGCTCGATCCCGACGCGACGATTGCCGACAGTGTCAACGAGGGGAACACCACGATCGTGGTGAACGGCCAGCCGCGCCACGTGATCGGCTACCTGGCCGATTTCCTCTTCCCCCGCGAACGGGCGCACTCGCCGGTGCGATCGCTGTCGGGCGGCGAGCGGAACCGGCTGATGCTGGCGCGCCTGTTCGCCAGGCCGGCCAACGTGCTGGTCCTCGACGAACCGACCAACGACCTGGACATCGAGACCCTCGAGCTGCTGGAAGAGCTGATCGGCGGGTTCGACGGGACCGTGCTCCTCGTCAGCCACGACCGCGCGTTCCTCGACAACATCGTCACCAGCACGCTCGCGTTCGAAGGCGAAGGCGTGGTGACCGAGTACGTGGGGGGATGGGCCGACTATCTGCGGCAATCATCGGCGCGAGACGCCGGACGCGTGAACGCTGACGCCGCACCAGCGGCCGGCACGCCGCGGTCGTCGCAGCGGAATCGGGACGAGCCGCCGGTCGATCGCGGTGCGGACGATCGTGCGGCGAAGCGCAAGCTGTCCTACAACGAGCGCCGCGAGCTCGAGACGCTGCCGTCGCGGATCACTGCGCTCGAAAGCGAGCAGACCGCGCTGAGAGCCGAAATCGACTCCGTGGACTTCTACAAGGCGGGCGCCGATCGCATCAGGACGGTGATGGCCCGGGCCGAGGAAGCCGGCCGGGAGCTGGACGCGCTGCTCGCACGCTGGGTCGAGCTCGAAGAACGATCCTGAACCCGGCACGCCATCCTGATGTTTCAGTCCTGCACCGGCCGTGTCCCGGAACGGAGCATCGCCCACCTGAATCCCGCAAGGCCGTGGGCAATTCCCGGCGTTTTCAGGCCTCAATCGCGCGGTCCAGAGAGAGCCACGCGTGGTACTGCACTTGCTCTGCACGCTGTAGCGGATTCTCGAAATGCCGACGTTGGACATCGCCGTCCCGGAGGTGATCGCGCCCGAGGGACTGGCGCAGTGGTTCGGACAGCTCACGGACCCTGGGGGACGGGACCGTCGCCGTCACGAGCGACTGTCGGCGCAGGATCTGGACTGGCTGAAATCCGCCCGCCTCCGGTTTGGCGCCGGACTCTCCCTGATCGACCTTTCAGCGAGCGGCGCTCAGTTCGAAACCACCGCGCCGCTGCGTCCCGGATCGAATGCCGTACTCACCATCACCGGCCGCGGACTGGTGCAGACCGCCTCGTTCCGCGTGCTGCGGTGCGAAGTGTCCAGCATCCAGCCGCAGGGACCGCTCTATCGCGGCGCCTGCGTGTTCGATCGGATCATCGAGGTGCCCGGCTCGACGCCGTCCGAGGGCACGATCGCGCTGACGGACGAGAACACGGGCCACGAGCAGATTCTCGCGTTCATCGCCTCACTCTCCGCACGCGCGGCGGACCCCTCGGTCGGCGCCGAGCTGAAACGGCTGATCGCGGAGATTCGCCTCAAGACGCAGCGTGGCGCGTCCCCGGACGCGATTCTGCAATTCGTCGAACGCGAGCTCGGAGGGAGGACCGCCGGTTCGGCGACGGCGCAGGTGCATGCGCCGGCGCCGCCGGCGGTCTCGGTTCCCCTCATCAATGCGGCGACGACCGCGCCCCCCAGGACGGCTCCGGCGCCGCAGACCGCCTCCACCGGATGGAACAAGCTGGTGGTCAGGTATCTCGACGGCACGCTGCTGAAGGGCTACAGCCAGGACTTTCATCCCACGCGCTCGTACTTTCACCTCGCGCCCTCAATCGTGTCGTCCGCCGAGCAGCCCTCGATGGTGCCGATGCAGCAGCTGAAGGCCGTCTTCTTCGTTCGCGATTTCGAGGGCGACCCCGGCTACGTCGACAACCGGTTCTTCTCCAAGCCCGCGGCCGGACGGCGCATGGAAGTCACGTTCATCGATGGCGAGCAGATGGTGGGGACGACGCTCGGTTACCGGCCCGACGGGACCGGCTTCTTCATCCGGCCGGCCGACAGCGGGGGAAACAACCTGCGCGTGTTCGTGCCGCCGGCTGGTGTCAAGCGGGTCAGGTTTCTGTGAATTCGCGATCCGCGATCCGCGCTCCGCTCGTCCGCGGGTCCGTGGGGTGGAATTCGTGGCTCCTTCAACGAGGGTTCGCAGCGGACCAGCGGACCAGCGGACGAGCGGACGAGCGGACGAGCGGACCAGCGGAGATTAGTGCGCCATGGCGTAGAGCAGCACGTTGATGCCGACGGCGTAGCCGTCGGGAGAGAAGTGCTGGAAGTAGTCGCGGTCTTCCCCTTCCCGCTCCCACGCGTCGGCGATGTCGGTGTTGTGCGTCATCAGCACCATCAGCCGGCCCTGCGGATCCGAGATTCCTCGAAAATGCACGACGTCGGTTTCGGCGCCGCGTTCTGACGTCACCCGGTACGGCCGCCAGATCCGGATCGACGGAATCTGCGGCAGCTTCGAGATCTGGAACATCGTCCGGTACATCGGGTGCGACAGCGGGATCTCGCGGACCGGATATTCGTTCGCCGGAAGGACCTTCGACAGTTCGACGGTCAGGTGCTCGAGCGCCGCGTCGCCCCAGAAGTCATCCGCCCAGATGAAGCCGCCCTTGAGCAGGTACTCACGAAGCCGGACCACCTCGTCGTCGTTGAATCCCGCGGTCCCGCCGTCCGACATCTGGACCCACGGACACTGAAAGAGCGCGGGATCCGTCGCCCGGACCACCAGGTAATTGGGCGCGCCGTCCGGCTGCCGGCTGACGGCCGTCTTGGTCAGCTCCGAGAGGCGAATCGACATGTTCTGGTCGGCCCCAGGATAGTCGGTCCCCCACCCCATGCCGCCCTCTTCGCGCAGGACGCTCGTGTACATCAGCCGGCAGAAGTTGAACCGGCCGTCAAAGTCCGCGGCGGTGGCGATCCTGGCGCGCATGCCGCGGCCGCGGAAGAACTGCTGGGCGCCGACGGCCGCCCCCATGAGGACGACAGCGAACAGGGTGGCGACGGTCAGCCAGGGACGCTGGCGCATCATGCCCCTTATACGACAGCCGCCCCGCGGTTGAAACGGCCGCCTTCGATTTGTCACGAAACCGCCTTTATACTTGCGCCCTTCTGGAGGCGGATGATGCGGACCCTGCTACTGGCTGGTGCGATTGTCGTTGGCGGCCTGGGGCTGCAGCAGAAGTTCCTCTCCGAGCCGCTGGTCACGGACATCTATACGGCCGACCCGTCCGCTCACGTCTTCAACGGACGGATCTTCATCTATCCCTCGCACGACATCGACGCCGGCGTGAAGCCCGACGATCTCGGCAGCCACTTCGCCATGCGCGACTATCACGTGTTCTCGCTGGCCCGCGTGGGCGGCCCGATCGTCGACCACGGCGTCGCGCTCGACATCAAGGACGTGCCCTGGGCCGGCCGCCAGATGTGGGCGCCGGATGCGGCCGAGAAGGGAGGCCGGTACTTCCTGTATTTCCCGGTCAAGGACAAGCAGGACGTCTTTCGCATCGGCGTGGCGGTGGGCGCGGCGCCGCAAGGACCCTTCACGGCGCAGCCGCAACCGATCAAGGGCACCTTCAGCATCGACCCCTGTGTCTTCAAGGACACCGACGGGCAGTACTACATGTATTTCGGCGGCATCTGGGGCGGGCAGCTGCAGCGGTGGGCGAGTGGAAGCTACGTCGCGAAGGACGCGTACCCTGCGAAGGACCAGCCCGCGATCAGTGCCAGGGTTGCGCGGCTCGGCGCGGACATGATCAGCCTCGCCGAACCGCCGCGCGACGTCGTGCTTCAGGACGAGGCTGGCAAGCCGCTCGTCGCGGGAGACAACGGCAGGCGGTTCTTCGAAGCCGCCTGGCTGCACAAGTACCAGGGCACGTACTATTTCTCGTACTCGACCGGCGATACGCACAACATCATGTACGCGACCGGACGCTCGCCGTACGGTCCGTTCACGGTTCGCGGCAAGGTCCTCGAGCCGGTGCTCGGCTGGACCAACCACCACTCGATCGTCGAGTTTCAGGGGAAGTGGTACCTGTTCTACCACGACGCGCAGAAGTCCGGCGGCCAGACCCATCTGCGCAACATCAAGGTCACCGAGCTCAGGTATCGTCCCGACGGATCGATCGAGACGATCGACGCCTATCGCGAATAGCGGTCGCCGCTAATCGGTCTTCCGCCGTCTCGGTCCTGCCGCGGTGAGCTCGAACGACTTCGTCATCAGGTCTTCGATCGCGCGCCTGGCGTTGTCCTGAATGTGCCGGGTGCCGGTGCCGGTGAAATGCGCGTGGGTGATGACCGGCGCCTCGCTCCGCGGTTTCCAGGCCTCGCCGCTCCATTCGAACCAGCCATCCTTCTCCTGGTCGAACACGAACAGCGGCTTGTTGCACAGCTTCGCGAATTCCGCGCCCCACCCGGTGCCGCCGCGCACGGTGTCATCGTCCTGGATGACGCCGACGACATAGATCTCCTGGCCGTTGTTGACCTGGTACCACAGCGTCTGCAGCACCTTTCGAATCAGCGGGCTGTCGGTGAAGCGCCGGTGCATGAGGCGTGAGACGTACTCGAGGCTGACGTCGCCGGCCTGCAGTTCTTCGTGATTCAGGACTCGCACGCCGCGGCGCCGGGCGAGGGTGTGGCCGTCGAAGGTGAAGTGGACTTCCTCGATGCCATGGCGCTCGGCGCACTCGCCGAACTCGGCCTCGGCGCCCGGGGCGCCGCCGCTGAACAGGATCACGTCGGATTTTTTCATGCGCGTGCTTTCCTCGAAGGAGTCGACTTGCGTGAGCGTGCGGCCGTGGGTCTGGCAGTGGACTTGGCCTTCGTTTGGGCTTGGCCGGCTCCGTCAGCTTTTTTTTGTGCGGCCGGGGCCCCACCCCCGGCCGCGTTACGCGCTTCCGCCTTCGCTGAAGCTCCGGCGGACAAGCCGCGCGACGGCCCTTGGCCTTGCCGCGGCGCCTGCGGCGCCGCAGCCTTGAGCGCCGCGGCGCGCTCGATGATCTTCGCGAGCATCGCGCCGGCCTCGCCACCCTCGGCGGGACGATGAGACACCCAGACATCCGGGTTGTCGGCGGCGAGGATGTCTTCGAAGTCGCCGTCGCTCTTCACGCTGCGCGGGGCGAACTCGGTGATGTCGAGATCGCCGGCCCAGTCGTCGCGGTGCTTGATCAGCAGCCAGCTGCGCGCGTCGCCGCCGCGGCTGCCGTAGCGGCCGCCGGTGCGCACCAGCACCCACGATCCCTTGAGCTTGTAGCCGTCCAGCGTGAACTTGAGATCCCCCTTCTTCAACGCCGCCGCGACATCGTCCTGCTCCGGCTTCCAGGTGCCCTGATCCCACAGCATCACGATGCCGGCGCCGTAGCCCGACGGGATCACGCCTTCGAACGTGCCGTACTCGATGGGGTGATCCTCGACGTGCATCGCCAGCCGCTTGGTCTTCGGATCGAGCGAGGGACCCTTGGGCACGGCCCACGACAGCAGCACGCCGTCGTGTTCGAGCCGGAAGTCGTAGTGCAGATGGCTCGCCAGGTGCTTCTGCACGCAGAAGAAGAGGCCTTTTCCGGGCTTCGCGCTCTTCGCCCGGTCCGCGGCCAGCTTCAGATCGCCGGCCGGCTCGGGCGTCGAGGTGAAGTTGCGCTTCGCCTTGTATTTCTCGAGGACCATTACTTCACATCCACCATGAGGCGTTTGCTCGGCTTGATCAGCACGAACATCACCGCCGCGGAAATCAGCAGCACCACGGTCACGTAGCCGAACAGCGTGTTGAGGGGCATCGAGCTGAAGAAGCCCGCCGCCCAGCCGGCGAGCTTGTTGCCGAAGGCGTTCGACAGGAACCACACGCCCATCATCAGCCCGACGATCCGCACCGGCGCGAGCTTGGTGACGGCGCTCAGGCCCACCGGGCTCACGCACAGCTCGCCGAGCTCGGAGATGAAGTACGACGCCACGAGCCACCAGGGGCTGACGCGGATCCCCTGGCTGCTCGCGATCGCCCCTGCGGGGATCAGCACGGCAAACGACAATCCCATGAACAGCAGGCCGAGCGCGAACTTCGCGGGCACCGACGGTTCGCGCGGTCCGAGCCGCAGCCACAGCCAGCCGAAGACGGGCGCCAGCAGGATGACCAGGATCGGTTGCACGGACTGGAACCAGGACGAGGGGATCGTGAAGCCCAGGGTCTCCAGCCGGACGTACCGGTCGGCGAACAGGTTGAGGGTCGATCCGGCCTGTTCGTACGCGCCCCAGAAGAACACCGCGGCCAGGAAGAAGATCACGATGGCGCCAATGCGCTTCCACTCGTCGGAGGTGAAACCGCGTGAAGGGCTGACGGGGCGAGGCGCCGAAGGCGAGACGGTGGCCGCGGTTTTCGGCTCCAGCTGGAGGCGCGACATGGCTTCTTTCAGGCGCGCCCGGCCGAGCACGTACTGCACGAGACCCAACGCCATGCCGACCCCGGCCGTCGCGAAGCCGACGTGCCAGTCCACGCGCTGCGCGAGATAGCCGGCGATGATCGGTCCGAGGAACGCACCCAGGTTGATCCCCATGTAGAAGATCGAGAAGCCGGCATCACGCCGCGTGTCGCCGCGCGGATACAGCGAGCCGACGAGCGTGCTGACGTTCGGCTTGAGCAGCCCCGTGCCCACGACGATGAAGGCGAGGCCGGCGTAGAAGGTCGCGAGCGCCTTGAACGCGAGCGTGAAGTGCCCGAGCGCGATCAGGATGCCGCCGACCAGGACGGTGCGGTACTGGCCGAGCAGCTTGTCGGCGACGAGGCCGCCGAGAATGGCCGCAGCCCAGACGCTGCCGGTGTAGGTGCCGTAGACCGACGCCGCGTCAGCATCGCCGAAGCCGAGCCCGCCGCTCGCCGCCGGCGCGGTCATATAGAGGATGAGGAAGGCGCGCATCCCGTAATAGCTGAAGCGCTCCCACATCTCGGTGAAGAACAGCGTCGACAGGCCTCGCGGATGTCCAAAGAACGCGCGATCCGGCGGCGGCGAGAGGTGATCGACGGCGGGAGCGATCGGATCGGCCATGTCGTAACAGCATACCCGGGACTCGAGGCTCGGGACTCGGGGCTCGGCGAAGCCGGTGGCACTCACAGGCAACGTCGGCAGATTCCAGCGGCTAGTTGCCTCTGAGTACCATCGGCTGCGAGCCCCGATCCACGTGCTAGCGTTAGCCCATGTACCTCGGCGCCGTCCTCATTTATCTGTCCGTGCTGGCGGCGATTGGCGTGTGGCGGATGCGCGACGCCGCGGCCACCGGCGACGACTTCATGGTCGCCGGGCGGTCGTTGCCGGCCTACGTGCTCGTCTTTACGCTGCTGTCGACGTGGATTGGATCCGGCAGTCTGTTCGCCGGCGCCGGACTGGGCTACCGCGTGGGACTGCCGGCGCTCTGGCAATCGGCCGGGGCGTGGGTCGGCATCGCGATCGTGTTCTTCATCGCGCCGAAGGTCCGCCGTCTCGAGCAATACACGGTGCCGGACGTGCTCGAATTGAGCTACGGTCCGACGGCGCGTCTGCTCGGCACGATCACCATTGTCTTTGCCTATACCGCCATTGCCGCGTATCAGTTTCGCGGGGGCGGCCGGCTGTTACAGCTGATCGCCGGGATCGATCCCGCGATCGGCGCGCTCGTCACGGCGGCGTTCTGCGTCCTGTTCACAGCGCTCGCCGGCATGCGGTCGGTCGCGCGCCTCGACGTGATCAACGGCGTGACGATCCTGGCCGGCGTCGGCGTCGCGCTGATCTATCTGCTCGGCCGCGCCGGAGCCGCGGGCCCGGCGGCCGCCACCGCCCGGCCGGATCAGCTGATGATCTTCGGCGCGCTCTCGCCCTGGCAGGCGATGGGACTCCTCGTGCCGACGCTCTGCCTGCTGCTCGGCGAAGCGAACATCTACCAGAAGTTCTTCTCGGCCCGCGACGAGCGCGCCGCGCGCCTGGCGGTCGTTGGCTGGATCGCGGGCACGATCGTGGTGGAGTCGATGATCGTGGGACTCGGCCTGCTCGGCAGCCGGCAGGTTCCCGGGCTCACCGTGTCGGAGTCCGAGACGATCGTCGTGAGGGTCGCCGTCGATGTGCTGCCGGCTCTGATCGGCGCGGCGCTGCTCGCGGCGTGCGCCGCGATCATCGTGTCCACCGCCAACAGCATGCTGCTCAGCCCGGCGACGAATCTCGTGCGCGACGTTTATCAGCGCCACTTCCGACCGCATGCGACAGCAGCCGAGATCGTCCTGGCGACTCGCGTCGCCCTCGCCGCCCTCGCCGCGCTCGGTCTCGTCGCCGGCAGCTTCTTCCCGACGGTGCTGTCGATGGCGCTGTGGGCCTACACGATGTACGGCGCCGGAATCACGCCGGCGCTCCTCGCGTCGTTCTTCTGGCCGCGGGTCACGCCGCAGGCCGCCACCTGGTCGATCGCGGCGGGCATGAGCGTGACGCTGGTGTGGGAGATCGTCGCCCTCGCGCGGGGAGGGTATCCGCTCGGAATCCAGACGATCTATCCGGCGCTGGTCGCGTCGGTGGGGGTGTTGGTGGGGAGGCGGTGACTCACGTGCCACGTGCGACGTGCGACGGTGCTACGTGCTCGTGCTGCGTGCTACGTGCTGCGTGCTACGTGCTGCGTGCTACGTGCTACGTGCCCGCTTGCTTCCGTCGACTCTTGTTTCGATGGGGCTTCATGAATCGAAGCATCATCGCTCGAGTGTGATCGCAATCGTCTAGGAGGCGATCTCTGTCCTTGTCGCTGATCGCCCTCCGCAGTCGAGACTCGAGTATGTAATCCTTCATCTCGGCGAGCGACGCGAGCGCGTATTCGAAGAACTGGATGATGTCTCCCGATTTGTAAAGAGTGAACCCTTCGCCGATGTTTCGGCAGACCGAGCCCGCTGCATCGCGGAAGCCGTTGCAGAATCTGAAATCCTGCGCCACGGTTTTCTTGGCACATATTTCATGCACTTCACCGCGCAAACGGTCCGCCAGCCGCCAACACCGGAGTTCTCTGAAGTCTGAAATAGGCATGCC
>Ga0114129_10009810_pt1 | contig 13655 bp, 13 predicted proteins | sample RhiMetdeltSRZDD1_FD_80071 | JGI IMG/M metagenome (GOLD analysis project Ga0114129, IMG submission 80071) | Populus rhizosphere microbial communities from Tennessee, USA - Rhizosphere MetaG P. deltoides SRZDD1 (version 2) (version 2) | ecosystem: Host-associated > Plants > Roots > Rhizosphere >...
GCGGTATTGGAGCGCGTCGAGCGGCCCGAGGGCGAAGAAGGGGGAAACGGCTACGGCCGTGTGGCGGTCGATGCCGTGTTCGACTCGGTCTCGGTGGCGACCACCTTCCAGCAGGAACTCGCCAAGGCCGGCGTCCTGTTCATGCCGATCTCCGAGGCGCTGCAGAAGCACCCCGATCTGGTGAAGAAATATCTCGGCACCGTGGTGCCGATTTCCGACAATTTCTTCGCCACGCTCAACTCGGCGGTGTTTTCCGACGGCTCCTTCGTCTACGTGCCGGCGGGCGTGCGCTGTCCGATGGAGCTGTCCACCTATTTCCGCATCAACGAGCGCAACACCGGCCAGTTCGAGCGCACCCTCATCATCGCCGACAAGGGCTCCTATGTGAGCTATCTCGAAGGCTGCACCGCGCCGATGCGTGACGAAAATCAGCTGCACGCGGCGGTGGTCGAGCTCGTCGCGCTCGACGACGCGGAGATCAAATATTCGACCATCCAGAACTGGTACCCGGGTGACGCCAGCGGGCGCGGCGGCGTCTACAATTTCGTCACCAAGCGCGGCGACTGTCACGGCAAGAACTCGAAGATCTCCTGGACCCAGCTCGAGACCGGCTCCGCCATCACTTGGAAGTATCCGAGCTGCATCCTGCGCGGCGACAACGCGCGGGGTGAATTCTATTCGATCGCGATCTCCAACGGCCACCAGCAGGTCGATTCCGGCACCAAGATGCTGCATCTCGGCAAGAACACCACCAGCCGGATCATCTCCAAGGGCATCGCCGCGGGGCACTCCAACAACACCTATCGCGGGCTGGTGACGGCGCATCGCCGGGCGAAGGGCGCGCGCAATTTCACCAATTGCGACTCGCTCCTCATCGGCGACAAGTGCGGCGCTCACACCGTGCCCTATATCGAGGCGAAGAATTCGTCCGCCGTGTTCGAGCACGAGGCCACCACCTCGAAGATCTCCGAGGACACGTTGTTCTACTGCCGGCAGCGCGGCCTCTCCGCCGAGGATGCCGTCGCGCTGGTGGTCAACGGTTTCGTCAAGGATGTGTTGCAGCAGCTGCCGATGGAATTCGCCGTCGAAGCGCAAAAGCTGATCTCGATCAGCCTGGAAGGCAGCGTGGGATAAGACTGACAGCCTCGCCCTTCGAGACGGGTCAAGGCAAAGGAAATCGTTCGAATGCATCTGCTGGAAGTGAAAAATCTGCACGTCGAGGTCGACGGCAAGAAGATTCTCAACGGACTAGAGCTGTCGATCGGCAAGGGCAGCGTCCATGCCATTATGGGCCCGAACGGCTCGGGCAAATCGACGCTCGCGCACGTGCTCGCAGGCAAGGCCGATTACGTCGTCACCCAGGGCGAGGTGCTGCTCGACGGCGAGGACATTCTCGCCCTTGCGCCCGACGAGCGCGCCGCCAAGGGCCTTTTTCTCGCCTTCCAATATCCGCTGGAAATTCCCGGCGTCGCCACCATGACCTTCCTGCGCACCGCGCTGAATGCGCAGCGCAAGAAGCGCGGCGAACCCGAATTGCTGGTCCCCGAGTTCATCAAGCGCGTCAACGAGGTCTCGGGCAAGCTCGGCATCGATAAGGACATGCTCCGCCGCGGCGTCAATGTCGGCTTTTCCGGCGGCGAGAAGAAGCGCAACGAGATCCTGCAGATGGCGCTGCTGGAGCCGCGGCTCTGCGTGCTGGATGAAACCGATTCCGGGCTCGACATCGATGCCCTCAAGGTCGTGTCCGAAGGCGTCAACCGGCTGCGCTCGCCCGAGCGGGCCTTCGTGGTCATCACCCATTACCAGCGCCTGCTCGACTACATCGTGCCGGACGTGGTGCACGTTCTATCGAAAGGCCGCATCGTCAAGACCGGGGGGAAGGCGCTGGCGCTCGAGCTGGAAGCCACCGGCTACGCCCAATACCGGGACGAGGCGGCGTGAGGTTACGATGAACGTCGAGGTCCGCCCAATCAAGACTGCGGCCGAAACCGCGTTGGCGACGAATTTCGCCGCGGTCAAGCGCGCGCTCCCCGGCGCGGCGGCGGTCAGCGCCTTGCGCGAAGCTGCTTTCCATCGCTTCGAGACCGAAGGGCTGCCGCACCGCCGGGTCGAGGAGTGGAAATATACCGACCTGCGCGCGCTCATGCGCGATGCCAAGCCGCTCGCGGACGCGCCCGACGCGGCGGCGAAGGCGCGCGCGAGGCAGGCAATGGCCGTGCTCTCTTCGATCGAGGCGCGCACTGTCGTCTTTGTCGATGGCGTCTTTGCGCCGGAACTCTCCGATCTGGCCGACCTGGAAGCCGGCCTCACCATCGGCTCGATGGCGCAGGGGCTCGCTTCCGGCGATCCGCATCTCGTTGCGCATCTGGGAAAGCTCATCACGACCGACGACGTGGCGGTCGCGCTCAATACCGCGTTCATGGGTGACGGCGCGGTGATCCGGGTCGCGGAGGGCGCTGCGCTGGCGCGGCCGATCCATCTCGTTTTCGTGAATGCGGGCAAGGAGCCCGCGTCGGTGTTCGTCCGCTCGCTCGTCATGATCGAGAAGGGGGCGCGCGCGATGCTGGTCGAAAGCCATATCGGTTCGAATGGAGATGAGGACCAGGTGAATGCGGCGCTCGAGCTCAAGGTCGGCGACGCCGCGCATGTCGATCACGTCAAGATCACCGGCCGCGGCGCCGGGGCGCTCCATGTCTCCACCTTGATGGCGACGGTCGGCGCCCATGCCCGCTTCAACGAATTTCTGTTCACCACCGGCGGCGCCGTCGTGCGCAACCAACTGTTCGTGCGATTCACCGGGGAGGGCACCGTCGCCGGGATCCGCGGCGCCAGCCTTCTCAAGGGCCGCCAGCATGCCGACACCACCCTGGTCGCCGATCACGCGGTCGCCGACTGCACCAGCCGCGAGGTGTTCAAGTCGGTGCTCGACGACGAGGGCCGCAGCGTGTTCCAGGGCAAGATCATCGTGCGGCGGCACGCGCAGAAGACCGACGCCAAAATGGCGACGCACGCGCTGCTGCTGTCGGACACGGCGGAAGCCAACAACAAGCCCGAACTCGAAATCTTCGCCGACGACGTGCAGTGCGGCCACGGCGCGACCTCGGGCGATCTCGATGAGGATCTGTTGTTCTATCTGCGGGCGCGCGGCATTCCGGCGAACGAGGCCGAGGCGCTTCTGATTCAGGCCTTCGTCGGCGAGGCGGTGGAGGGGATCGAGCACGCCGGCTTGCGCGACGCGCTCATGGACCAGGTCGTCGCCTGGCTTGCGGCACGGAAGTGACAAACATGTTCTTGCGACCGGAGTTTCCAAGGCGTCGTCGCCGGACTTGATCCGGCGATCCATGGCCCGACGAAGATGGGATGGATGCGCGGGTCAAGCCCGCGCATGACCAAGGAGAGAGCATCACGAGCCGAATAATGCACGAAGCCGTCACCAACGGCGCCTATGACGTCAGCCGCATCCGCGAGGATTTTCCCATCCTCGCCATGCCGGTCTATGGCAAGCCGCTCATCTATCTCGACAATGCCGCCTCAGCGCAAAAGCCGAAGGCGGTGCTCGATCGCCTCCAGCACGCCTACACGGCGGAATACGCCAATGTGCATCGCGGCTTGCATTACCTCGCCAATGCCGCGACCGAAGCCTATGAGGGCGCGCGCGAGAAAGTCCGCGCCTTCCTCAATGCGGCGCGTCCGGAAGAGATCATCTTTACCCGCAACGCCACCGAGGCCATCAACCTGGTCGCCTACACGTTCGGGCGCGAGCGCATCAAGGCCGGCGACGAGATCGTGCTCTCGATTATGGAGCATCACTCCAACATCGTGCCCTGGCACTTCCTGCGCGAGCGCCAGGGCGCGGTGCTCAAGTGGGCGCCGGTCGACGACGAAGGCAATTTCCTGATCGACGAATTCGAGAAGCTGCTCTCGTCGCGCACCAAGATGGTCGCGATCACCCATATGTCGAACATGCTTGGCACCGTGGTGCCGGTCAAAGAGGTGGTGCGCCGCGCGCATGCCCGCGGCATTCCGGTGCTCGTGGACGGCGCCCAGGCCGCCGTCCATCTTGACGTCGACGTGCAGGATATCGGCTGCGATTTCTATGCGGTCACCGGCCACAAGTTGTACGGGCCGACCGGCATCGGCGTCTTGTACGGCAAGCACGAGCATCTCGAAGCAATGGCGCCGTTCAACGGCGGCGGCGAGATGATCCGCGAAGTGTACGAGGACCGCATCACCTACGGCGAACCACCGCACAAATTCGAGGCGGGGACACCCCCGATCGTGCAGGCGATCGGGCTGGGGGCCGCCATCGACTATATCAACTCGATCGGCAAAGGGCGGATCAGGACCCACGAGGCCGAGCTACTCGCCTATGCCCAGGAGCGGTTGCGCGAGATCAACTCGCTGCGCATCTTGGGCGCCGCCAAGGACAAGGGCCCGATCGTGTCCTTCGAGATCAAGGGCGCCCACCCGCACGACGTCGCCACCATCATCGATCGTTCCGGCATCGCGGTGCGTGCTGGCACGCATTGCGTGATGCCACTCCTGGCCCGCTTCGGCGTAAGCGCCACCTGCCGGGCCTCATTTGGCCTCTACAACACGCGCGCCGAAGTGGACGGACTTGCGCAGGCCTTGATCAAGGCGCAGGGTTTCTTTGCATGACTGATGACGCGAACCAGAGTCCTGCACCGGCTGCGGCCCCGCCGGCCGAGCCCTCGCCCTCGTCGAGCGCCGGGTCGCCATCCGCGCTGCCGGAAGAGGAACTGGCGCGGTTGACCGACGGCATCATCGCTGCACTCAAGACCGTCTACGATCCGGAAATCCCATCCGATATCTACGAGCTCGGTCTGATCTACAAGATCGACATCGCCGACGATCGGGCGGTGGCGATCGAGATGACGCTCACCACGCCCAATTGCCCCTCGGCGCAGGAACTGCCGACCATGGTGGAGAACGCCGCCGCCAGCGTTCCCGGCGTCGGCGAGGTCAAGGTCAATATCGTGTGGGATCCGCCCTGGGATCCCAGCCGGATGTCGGACGAAGCCCGCGCCGTTCTCAATATGTGGTGAGGCGTGAAGCTCGACCGCGTGATCGAGACCAGCCTCTATGTCGATGACCTCGACCGTGCGGCGAAGTTCTACGAGCAGGTTCTGGGGCTGGCCGCCTTGACCAGCGACAAGCGCTTTCGTGCCTACGATGTCGGCGGCAAAAGCGTGCTGTTGTTGTTTCACCGCGGCGCTACGCTCGAGACCGTGCGCATGCCCGGCGGCACGATTCCCCCGCATGATGGCCAGGGACCGCTGCACATCGCATTTGCCGTCGCGGCAGACGCCCTGCCGCAATGGGAACAACGGCTGCGGGACGAGGGCGTCGCCATCGAAGGCCGCACCGACTGGTCGCGCGGCGGGCACAGCATCTATTTCCGCGATCCCGACGGCCATCTGCTCGAACTGGCAACGCCGGGGCTGTGGACGATCTACTAGGGTGAAAGCACCTCCCCATGGCGGCCGCGCTGGAATTCATCCAATGACCTCCGCAGCGCGGGCACTTGGCCTTCACAAGACCAAATTCGTTGTTATTTTAAGCCCATAGTGGATTCCGCTGCCGGGCCTTGAACCCGGCGAGAGGAGAGACCCGAAATGGCCACACCCCGGCCCAGACTGCAGGCGATTCGTCTCACCGACGCCGCCGCCGAACGCATCAAATACGTGATGGCGAACGCCGCCCAGCCGATCGTCGGCGTACGTGTCGGCGTCAAGAACGGCGGCTGCGCCGGCATGGCTTACACCATGGAATATGCCGAGCGGATCGAAGCGGCGGACGAGGTGGTCGAGGACAAGGGCGTGCGCGTGCTGATCGATCCCAAGGCCGTGCTGTTCCTGATCGGCACCGAGATGGACTACAAGACCGAGAAGCTGTCGGCGCAGTTCGTGTTCAACAACCCGAATCAGACCTCGGCCTGCGGCTGCGGCGAATCGGTACAGCTCAAGCCGTCCGCCGAGGCGCATTAGGTCCCGGGCGGCGAGTTCCATCCGTGGCTCCGGACGATGTAAGCGAATACGAGCGCTGGGAAGATCGCTACCGCGTCCCGGACTACGTCTTCGGCACGGAGCCGAATTACTTTCTGGTGTCGTGCAAGGCGTTGCTCCCGCGTTCCGGCAAGGCACTCGCCGTCGCGGACGGGGAAGGGCGCAACGGCATCTGGCTGGCGGAGCAGAGGCTCGGGGTCCTTTCGCTCGACTTCTCGCCTTCCGCCCAGGAGAAGGCCCGCGCGCTGGCGAAGCAACGCGGTGTCACCCTCACCATCGCGCAGGCCGACGTTCATACCTGGGATTATCCGGAAGCGGCGTTCGACGTCGTCGTGGAGATTTTCACGCAGTTCAGTACGCCTGCCGAGCGCGCCAAGAAATGGGCGGGAATGCGAAAGGCGCTCAAGCGCGGCGGTCTGCTGATCATTCAGGGCTACACGCCGAAGCAACTGCAATACGGCACCGGTGGGCCGAAGCAGGTTGAGAACCTCTACACGCGGGCGATGCTCGAAGAGGCATTCCGCGATTTCCGAGACATGAAGATCGTCGAAGAAGAGATCGAGATATACGAGGGCACCTCGCACGGCGGCATGTCGGCGGTGATCAATCTGACCGCGCGAAAATGAGGGCTGCTGAGCCGGACGGTGGCTTGCTGAAGCCATTTCGCGCCCGGCTAGGGAGCGCGTGTTGCGCCCTTGATGCAGATCAAGAAGGCGGCTGCAATTTCCGACAGGATGGCGTCCGGGATACGCGTCCGCCGATCTGGACCTGCCGCCATGAAGCCTTCTCCATCGAAACCATCGTTTGATGCGGCGGCTCTCAAGCGTGAATTTCCCGGGCTCGCAGACCCCGCGCTCCACTACCTGGACAGTGCCGCCACGGCGCAAATGCCGGAAGCCGTGCTGGGCGCGCTGCGCCGTTTCGAAGTGGAAGCGCGCGCTAATGTGCACGAGGGGATGCATGCGCGCGCGCGCGCCGCGACCGGCGCCTATGATCGGGCGCGGACGAGCGTCGCGCGCTTCCTGAATGCGGGTTCGGATCAGGAGGTCGTCTTCACCTACGGCACGACGTCCTCGATCAATATGCTGGCGCATTCCTTCGGCGGATTGTTGCGACCCGGCGATGAAATCCTGCTCTCGATTCTCGAACACCACAGCAACCTGGTGCCGTGGCAAATGCTTGCCCAGCAGCGCGGCGTGCTCCTGCGGTTCCTGCCGATGACCCCCGAGGGGCGTCTCGATCTCGACCAGTTGGACTCAGAGCTCACCGAGCGGTGCCGGCTCGTCGCGCTGACGCATTGCTCGAACGTCACCGGCGCGGTCACCGATGTCGGCCGAGCGGTAGCCGCAGCCCATGCCGTCGGAGCGAAAGTCATGCTCGACGGAGCGCAGCGTGCGCCGCACGGACCGCTCGACCTGCGTGAGCTCGATGTCGACTTCTACGTCTTTTCCGGACACAAGACTTACGGGCCAACAGGCATTGGCGTGCTTTGGGGTCGGCGCGACCTTCTCGACGCGATGCCGCCCTTCATGACCGGCGGACAAATGATCGCGGAGGTGACGCCGACGCGCGCGACCTTCAGACCTCCGCCGCGACGCTTCGAAGCCGGAACGCCGCCGATCGCCGCCGCGGTCGGCCTCGGCGCCGCGCTCGACTGGATGCAGACCCTCGATTGGGGCGCTATTCGGGGCTACGAGCAGCGCTTGACGCGTCGGCTGCTGGATGGGCTCGCCTCGATCGCGGGCGTGCGCGTCCTCGGACCGCTCGATACCCGTGATCGGCGAGGCGTGATCTCGTTCACGGTCGCGGGCTTCTCGGCCGCGGACGTCTGTCGTCATCTCGATTCTCGCGGCGTGGCATTGCGCGGCGGGCATCATTGTGCCCAGCCGCTGGTGCACGCGTTCCGCGTCGACGGCGCCGCCCGCGCAAGCTTGGCTCCCTACAGCCAAATGGTCGATGTCGAGGTGCTCCTCGATGGACTGGAAGGGCTGGTGCGGGGAAAGCCCGGACCAGCCCGGCGTTCGCGACTGCGCATTGAAAGTTGAGCGGCGGCTGACTCGATACGCAGCTGTGGCGAAGGTCAGCGCTTGCCTGATCCGAGCTTCGCCTCGAGATAGCTGATCGCCCCCCCGAGCGTGACCAGCTTTGGATAGTCCAGCTCGGGAATCTCCACACCGAGGCGGCGATGGACGGCGATCACAAAATTGAGGAAATCCATCGAATCGATATCGAGGGCTTCGCGCAAATCCGCCAGCGGATCGAGCTTCTGCAGATCCATCTCGGGCGCGATGTTCCCGAGCTCCTCTCGCAGGACAGTGGGAATGTCAGCTTCGTTCATAGGTTTTCGGGCTCCTGCAGCCGCTTGCCGATATCTGCGAGAAACAGCGCGCCGGCATGCCCGTCGCTCACCCGATGGTCGGCCGCGAGAGTGATGGTGAGGACGGAGCGTGGTCCGATGGCGCCGTCGACCAGCCAAGGCCGTGCCACGATTTTGCCGAAGCCGACGAGTGAGACCTGCGGTGGATAGATGATTCCGTAAAGCGCTTCGACGCCGCGTTCGCCGAGGCTTGAAACCGTAATGGTCGGATCTGACATCTCGGAGCTGCGAATGCGCCCGGCGCGCGTGCGTTGGACGAGATCGCGCATGCGGGCCATGACCTCGTCGAGCGATATCCGATCCGCGTCGTGCAGCGCCGGCGCCGCCAATCCGCCGCCGCGGATCGCGACTGCTACCCCAATATGGACCGCGGCTGCGGGCTCGTAGCTGCCCTCCCGATAGAAGCCGTTGAACGCGGTGAAGTTGCGCGCGGCCAAGGCGACGGCCCTGACCGCAAGCGCCCCCATCAGCAAGCGGCTGTCCGGTGGCCGGGCCTCGTTCGCGCGCGCGATCCATTGCTCGCACGGCGTGACGTCGACCTGATGCTGCAGATAATAGTGCGGGATCTCCCGCTTCGATCGTGCCATGGCAGCGGCGATTGCCGTTCGCATGGCGTCGAGATCGAGGCCGATCGTGCGTTTGCGCTCGGCCGGAACGGGGGTGGCGCCGAGGCTGCGTTCGACGTCGGCGCGCACGATCGCGCCGCCGGGGCCGCTGCCGGTGACCGCGCTCGGATCGACGTGGCGCAGCTCCGCGAGCCGCCGTGCCGCGGGCGAGACCGGCACGCGGCGCCCCGCGGCCGGCACGATCGGGCCCTGCGGGAGAGGCGCAGCGGTCGGCGCGGGCGCAGTCGGTGCCGGTGCCGGCGGTGAAGCGGGTGGCGCGGCCGCGATTGCGACGGCGGGCGGCGGCGTGACTGGCCTAGGTGTGGCGGCCCCGGCCGCGGGTTCGAGGTCGGTTCTGATGCGCGCGAGCGGGGTCCCGACCGGCACCTTGCTGTTGAGATCGACCAGGATCTGCTCGATCTGGCCGGTGTCGAAGATTTCGATTTCGATGGCGCCCTTCTGCGTCTCCACCACGGCGACGATATCACCGCGCTTCACCCGATCGCCGGGCTTTACCAGCCATTCGACCAGTGTGCCCGCCTCCATGTCGGCTCCCAGGGAGGGCATGCGGAACTCGACCACGGGCAGGTCCTCACGCTCGCCCAAGTGCGGCTTTCGCCGCCGCGATGATCCGGGGCACCTGCGGGATCGCCGCCATTTCGAGGTGGCGAGAATAGGGGATCGGCACTTCCTCGCTGCAGACGCGGCCGACCGGAGCGTCCAACTCCCAGAATGCCTGCTCGATGATGCGCGTGCAGATCTCGGCCGACAGGCTGCCGCTACGCCAGCCTTCATCGATGATCACCGCCCGCCGGGTCTTGGCCACCGACCGCATGATGGTCGCGTCGTCGAGCGGCCGCAGGCTGCGCAAGTCGATCACCTCGGCGTCGATGTTTTCGGCGGCAAGCGCCGTCGCCGCTTCGAGGGTCTTCCACAGCGACCCGCCATAGGTGATGAGCGAAACGTCGCGCCCGTCGCGCCGGACGGCGGCCTTGTCGATGTCGACGGCGCCGGCATCCGCCGCGAGCTTGCCCGTCATGTTGTAGAGCATGACGTTTTCGAAGATCAGCACCGGATCCGGATCCTGCAGCGCGGTCCACAGCATGCCGCGCGCATCCTCGAGCGTTCCCGGCGCCAACACCTTGATGCCGGGGATATGGGCATACCAACCCTCCAGGCTGTGGGAATGCTGGGCCGCAAGCTGGCGGCCGGCCCCGGTCGCCATGCGGATCACCAGCGGCGCGCTGAACTGGTTACCCGACATGTGGCGCACCGTGGCCGCGGTGTTGAGGATCTGGTCGAGGGCGAGCAGGCTGAAGTTCACCGTCATCAGCTCGACGATGGGGCGCATGCCGGCCATCGCGGCGCCGATGCCGGCGCCGGTGAAGCCGGACTCCGACAATGGCGTATCGCGGATGCGTTCGGGGCCGAATTCCGCCAGGAGGCCTTTGCTCACGGCATAGCAGCCGCCATAGCGGCCGACATCCTCGCCCATCAGGAACACCGTGTTGTCGCGGCGCATAGCGTCACGGATCGCCTCCCGCATCGCGTCGCGATAGCTCAGTTCGACCGTTTTGGAAGGGGCGGTCATCGCGTCGCGCGCTAGGCGGCTTGGTCGGAATAGGTAAACCGGGTGAGCTGCTCGACCGGCTCCCAGGTTCCGCGCTCGGCGAAGGCGACAGCCTCGGCGACCTCGGCGTCGACCTCGGCTTCCATTCGCGCCAGGTCGTCGGGATGGATCATGTGATTCGCCTCGAGCCAGCCTTTAAAGCGCACGATCGGCTCCTTGTGCCGCCAGGCGTCGACCTCCGCCTTGTCCCGATAAAGCTGAGCATCAAACATGGAATGTGGCCGCAAGCGGTAGGTGCGGCATTCCAGAAAATACGGCTTGCCGCTCTCGCGCACCGCGTGGACGGCGCGCCGCGCGGCGGCTTCCACCGCGACCACGTCCATGCCGTCGACCGCTTCCGATGCGATCCGGTAGCACGCCGCTTTGCGCTGGATGTCGGTCTCCGATTCCGAGATCGCCAGCGCCGTGCCCATGGCGTAGAGGTTGTTCTCGCACACGAACAACACCGGCAAGCCCCAGAGTGCGGCGAGATTGAGGCTCTCGTGGAACTCACCTTCGGCGACGGCGCCCTCGCCGAAGAAGCAGGCCGTAACGGTGTCCTCGCCGCGCATCCGATCGGCGAGCGCAAGTCCGACCGAGAGCGGCAGCCCGCCACCGACGATGGCGTTGCCGCCGTAGAAGTTGGTGCTCCGATCGAACAGGTGCATCGAGCCGCCACGTCCGCGACTGCAGCCCTCCTGCTTTCCGTACATTTCCGCGAGTGCCGTCGTCATCGGTACGCCACGCACGAGCGCGTGGCCGTGCTCGCGGTAGGTGGCAACGATGCGGTCGCGCGGCTCCAGCACCGGGATCACCCCGACGGCGACGGCCTCTTCCCCGTCGTAGAGATGCAGGAAGCCGCGGATCTTTTCCTGCGTGTATAGCTCCGCGCACTTGTCCTCGAAGCGGCGGATGCGGATCATCTGCTTGAGCAGTTCCAGCGAATGTGCCCGCGACAGCCGCGGCTTGTCGGTAGTTGGCGTCATCGCTCCTCGCTTTCGAGCGTCGAGATATCGCCCTCCGGCAGGCCTAGCTCGCGCGCCTTGAGCAAGCGGCGCATGATTTTGCCGCTGCGCGTCTTCGGCAGGTTCTGGCGGAAAGCTATGTCCTTGGGCGCCACGGCCGGGCCGAGGCGCGCCCGGGCGTGGCCGAGCAGCTCCTTGCGCAAAGCCTCGCTCGGCTCAACACCGTTCTTGAGAGCGACAAATGCCTTGACCATCTCGCCGGCAGTCGGTTCCGGGATGCCGATCACGCCCGCCTCGGCAACAGCCGCATGCTCCATCAGGGCGCTCTCGACTTCGAACGGACCGATGAGATGGCCCGCGCTCTTGATGACGTCGTCCGCGCGCCCGACAAACCAATAATATCCCTCATCGTCGCGCATGGCGAGATCGCCGGTGAGATACCAGCCGCCCGCGAAGCACTTGCGATAGCGTTCCTCCTCGTTGAGGTAAGCGCGCATCATTGATGGCCAGCCGGGCCGCAATGCAAGCTCGCCGACGGCCATGGGTTCGGAGATCTCCCGCACCGTCCCGCCTGGGAGGCGCTCGACAATGCCGGCGGTGATCCCCGGCAGCGGGCGGCCCATCGATCCGGGCTTCACGTCCATCGACGGATAGTTGGAGATCATGATTCCGCCGGTCTCGGTCTGCCACCAATTGTCGTGGAACGGCTTGCCGAACGCCTCGACCCCCCAGACCACGGCCTCGGGATTGAGCGGCTCGCCGACGCTGGCCAACAAGCGCAGGTTCGACAGGTCGAAGCGCTGGGCGACCTTGGCGCCCGCCTTCATCAGCATCCGGATTGCCGTTGGCGCCGTGTACCATACGGTGATCTTTTGGTCCTGCAGGATCCGATACCAGCGCTCGGCATCGAACTCGGCCTGGTCGACGATCAAGGTGGCGCCGTTGGTCAGCGGCGAGATGATGCCGTAGGAGGTGCCGGTCACCCATCCCGGGTCGGCGGTGCACCAGAAGACGTCATCCGGTCTGAGGTCGAGGGCGAGGCGGCCGGTGATATGGTGCGCCACGACGGCCTCATGCACGTGCACAGCCCCCTTCGGACGACCGGTCGTGCCGCTGGTGAAGTGCAACAAGGCCATGTCTTCGGGCCCCGTCCACACGGTTTCGAACGAATCCGAGGCCGCCGCCATCGCGGCCGCCAGGTCGGTCGTGCCGGAGGGGGGAGCGGCCGAGGAATCGGTCAAGAACACATGTTCCAGGCTCGCATGCTCTTTGCGCCAGGGCTCGATCTTGCGACGGTAGAACGCTTCGGAGGTGACGAGGACTTTGGCATTGCCGATTGACATGCGGGCTTTGATCGGTTCGGGCCCGAACGCCGAGAACAGGGGTGAGAATATGCTGCCGTTCTTCAGGGTGCCGAGAGCCGCGAAGTAAAGTTCCGGTATCCTGCCGAGCAGCGAAAAGACCCTGTCACCCTTGGTGACGCCGCGCCGGGCCAGTACGTCAGCAAACCGGTTCGTTGCCGCGCCCAGCGCGGAATAGGTGTAATCGCGGATGCGGTCGTCGCGCCCGATCCAGCGCAGGGCGAGTCTGTCACCGCGCCCGGCCCGTAGGTGCCGATCGACCGCCTCGTGCGCAATGTTGAGCCCGCCATCGGGCAAACCGTCGAGCAGTGCACGTGCTCGCGTCCACGAGAACGTCCTGACATACTCTTCGTAATCGGGGAGACCGGCGCCGGCACGCTCGTCGGGCCGCTTGTGGATTCGCTCCCATTCCATGGCAAACCTTCAGTGAATTCCGGCCCATCTTGGCGGTTCGATGTCGCGCTCCGCTCGATTGGGACTTGCAGCGTCACTGCTTGTTGACGCCGGCAGTATCCACTCGGCAGCTAGCGGATGACGGCTGTCGCATTCTCCATTTGCAGAAGCTTACTCGGCCGCCAAGGATGACGTACCCGTCGGCCCGGTGCCAGACTCCGCCTCGCAGACCGCCTGCATTGTTCGCAAGATGCTGGACGGATTGACGCTGATCGAGTCGATGCCGAGTTGGGTAAGGTAGCGAGCGATTTCGGGATAA
>Ga0114129_10009811_pt1 | contig 13654 bp, 13 predicted proteins | sample RhiMetdeltSRZDD1_FD_80071 | JGI IMG/M metagenome (GOLD analysis project Ga0114129, IMG submission 80071) | Populus rhizosphere microbial communities from Tennessee, USA - Rhizosphere MetaG P. deltoides SRZDD1 (version 2) (version 2) | ecosystem: Host-associated > Plants > Roots > Rhizosphere >...
TCCACACCGCCGAGGCCGCCCTCGCCCTAGTCATGCTCACCTGCGGGCCGATCACACTCCGACTACCCCACGAACGATCACCATGATCAGTCAGATACACCCACACACATGCCGGGAGAGCCACAAATAGCACAACCCATATCGGTTGATCTTCTGGTTAACGCACCCCGGCCGGATGGTCGTTGCGGTGCCGGACCACGATGCGCCGCTGTCCGTAGGAGATGTCCTCCAGCCGCAGCCCGAGCACCTCGCCAGGGCGCAGCCCGCCCTCCCACATCAACTCCAGCAACGCCCGATCCCGGCGGGTACGCAGGACCGCCAACAACGCGCCGTAGGTGTCGACCGACATCGGCCGCGGCAGCGCCTCGACCGTCTTGACCCGCAACGCCCGACGCACCGGCCGCTGGGGACGCGAGGTCACCAGCGGTGGCCGGTAACGGCCCGGAACCCGTACCGCGGCCTGATCCGCGACCGTGCCGATCGGGTTGTCGCCGCCGCGGTAGCGCTCAACGCTGATCAGGAACTCGAAGAACGACGACACCGCAGCCAGCACCCGGTTGCAGGTCTTGGCCGACAGCAACCGGCCTCCGCCCACGGTCAGGGCCAGATCCAACTGCTGAGCAGGGCTGGGCGGCGTTCTTCGGTACCCTTCCGCCGTACAGCAGGCCGGTGGTGCCGTCGTCACCGCGTTGTGTATAGATCTTCACCCGGTCATTGTCGCCGGTTGTCCACCGCCGACGTCGCACCGAGCTGTTTAGCGCCTGGATCACCAGTTCGACCTTTCATGACCGGCGGGCCCGACTGACTTGCGCTTCCTCGATGGGCAGGCTTCCGGCGGCGCATGATTCTCTCCGACTCGTGGCGGGGTTGACATAGAACGGATTCAAAACCGCCGCCACCTGCGCAGACGATGCCGAGCGGGAGCTAAGCATTGACTCGGGCGGTGTGAGCGGCGAGACTGTGCGCAACAATTAGATAGCCGTGCGTTGATGGGGGAAGTCCGGTCGAATTCCGGCGCTGGCCCGCAACGGTAGGCGGTAAGCGATGGCTTGCCGCGAGCCCGAGCACCTGTCTTCGTGCGCTGGTTCCTCACCACCCGTCGTGGCCCACGGGTCGGAGCCGCCCGGTATGGGTGCCGGGTTGTCTCGACCATCAGGGCCGGAAAGGGCGCTGCCTGATGGTTGTTCCCCTGAGCCGGCACCGCGTTCGTACCGGGATCGTCGGTATGTTCGCCGCTGCCCTGCTCTCTGTCATGTTCGCCGTGCCGGCTGCGGCGAGTTCTCCACCCACCCTGAATCGGGTCGACGCGGCTGCGGGCTGGCTGGCCCGGCAGATGGTCGACGGTGAACGCTTCGAGGTCGTCTTCGGTGACGACGTGTTTCCTGATCAGGGTTTGACGATCGACGCGGTGTTCTCGTTCGCTGCGGCGAAGTCCGCCGACTCGTTCGCTACTCGGGCCACCGCGTGGTTGGCCCGTCCGGAGATCCTGTCCGGCTACATCGGTGACGGGGTGGAGTCGTACGCCGGGGCAACCGCGAAGCTCGCCCTTGAGGCGCAGGTCCGCGGCCTTAACCCGGGTTCGTTCGGTGGAGTGGACCTGTTGGCCCGGCTGCGTGGGCTGCAGGCGCCGTCGGGGCGGTTCTCCGACCGGTCGGTGTTCGGTGATTTCAGCAACGCGTTCAGCCAGTCGTTCGCGGTGTTGACGCTGCACCGGGCCGGCGGCGCGCCGGCGGCGGCGGTGTCGTTCCTGGCCGCCAGCCAGTGCCCGGACGGCGGCTTCCCGCTGCTGTTCGGGCAGGCCACCTGCGTCAGCGACGTGGACTCCACGGCGATGGTGGTGCAGGCGCTGATCGCCGCGGGCCGGCCGGCGGTGGCCGCCGCGGGAGCGCAGTGGCTGGTGTCGGTGCAGGCCGACGACGGCTCGTTCGCCGATGGCGGGGTGGCCAACGCCAACAGCACCGGCCTGGCCGCACAGGCGCTGCGGGTGGCCGGCCGGCCCGGTGCGTGGCTGCAGGCCCGGCAGTTCCTGCTGAGCCTGCAGGTGGGGTGCGCGGGCGCGCCGGCCGACCGGGGCGCGATCGCGTTCACCGCCGACGGGTTCGACCCGGCCACCGCGCCGCGGGCCACCGCGCAGGCGATCCCCGGCCTGGCCGGGGCCGGGTTCGCGACCCTGTCCGCGGCTGGGTCCCACCCGGCCGACCCGGTCCTGGCGTGCCAGCCATGAGCGTCCACACAGGAGGGACAATGACTGTCGTGGTCCGTCGCCGGGCGGCCATGCTGGCGGCGGCGCTGGTGGTGGCGGCCGGTCTGGTGGCCGCCGATCCGCTGCCCAGGGCGGCGCACGCGGCGGCCTGCGCGCCGGGTGCCGGGGTGTCGGTGGTGGTGGACTTCACCGCGTTCGGGATGGGGGTGCAGGTCGGTTGCCGGTTGGGTGACCCGCCGACCGGCCTGGCCGCGCTGACCGGGGCCGGGTTCACGGTGACCGGCACCCAACGCTGGGGTTTGGCGTTCGTGTGCCGGATCAACGGCCTGCCGACCCCGGCGGTGGACCCGTGCATCAACACCCCGCCGGCGACCGCGTACTGGTCGTACTGGCATGCCGTGCCGGGCGGCACCTGGTCGTACAGCAGCCTGGGCGCGAGCAGCTACAACCCGGCGCAGGGCACGGTCGAGGGCTGGCGTTATGGCTCCGGCCAGGCCCCGTCGATCCCACCCCCGTGACCGATCGGGTCCGGCGGGTGGCGGGTGGTGCCGCGGCACCCGCTGGCGGCCCCGACCGGGGGTCGGTTAGGGTGCCGCGGCACCACCCCCAACTGCAGACGCTCCCCGGGCGGGGGAAGCCGGTCTGATGCCGGCGCTGACCCGCAGCCGTAGGCCCGACGATCGATGGCGTCGGGCGAGCCGGAATGCCCGACCGGAGGAGTCCGCGGCTTCCCACTGTCGAGGTCTACAGGGTGAAGCGCCCCACGCGCCGTGGCGCCGGGCCTTCGCCGACCGCGAGCGAAAGGCATCCCCCGTGCCGGCATCTGCTGTCCAGTCCCGCCACCACCCGTTGCGCCGCGTGTTGGCTGTCGCGGCATGTGTCGCCGCTGCCGTCGGTCTCGTCACCGCGCTGGCGGTGGCTCCCGCCGCCGCGGCCCCGAGCGATGCGCATATCCTGGCCGGCCGGGCCGCGGCGGGTTGGTTGGTGACCCAGTTGGAGGAAGGGCATCTGACCAACTTCGGCCAGCCGGACTGGGGGTTGACCATCGATGCGCTGCTGGCACTGGAGGCCACCGGCGCCGACCCGGCGGCGGCCACCGCGGTCACCACCGAGGTCGCCGCGCACGTGCGGGCGTACAACAGCTACGACGATTTCGGCATCCCCGACGTACGCATCGCCGGCGCCACCGCCAAGCTGCTGCTCGCCGCGGTCGCCGCCGGCCGCGACCCACACGCGTTCGGCGGGTTCGACCTGCGGGCCGAGACACTGGACCTGGTCGCCGGGCCGGAGGCCGGCACGCAGCAGGGCCGGGTCCGTGACCAGATCCCGGAGGCCGCCGGCGGCGGCGACTTCAGCAACACCTTCGGCCAGTCGATGGCCGTCATCGGGCTGGCCCGCAGCGGTGGTGTGCCGCAGCCGGTGGTCGACTTCCTCATCAAGCAGCAGTGCACGGCCGGCGGGTTCCGGCTCAACCCGGACGTGGCCGGGACACCGTCGCCGTCCTGCGACGCCCAGCCCGATGCGGTGCTGGACGTGGACTCCACCGCGATCGCGGTGCAGGCCCTGCTGGTCGCCGCCGACGCCGGCGCGGCCCGGGCGGCCGAGGCCGCCGCGCACGGTGCCACTTGGCTAGCCGGCCAGCAGCACGCCGACGGCAGCTTCGGCGGGTCCGGGCCCACCGCCGCCGCCAACAGCAACAGCACCGGCTTGGCCGGGCAGGCCCTCGCCGCCGCGGCCAACCCGGCCGCCGCCAACCGGGCCGCCGCCTGGGTGGCCGGCCTGCAGCGGCGCAGCGCACCCGACGCCGGCGCGATCGGCTACGACCCGGCCGCGTTCGCCGCGCCGATCGACGAGCTGTCCCGCGACCAGTGGCGCCGCGCCACCGCACAGGCCCTGCTCACCCTCACTCAGGTACCGCTGGGGCTGATCGGCGTGCTCGACCCACCCACCCCCAGCACAAGCCCGACCGCCACGCCGACCACCAGCAGGGCGGGCCCGACCACATCCGCCCCGGCTACGTCCGACCCTGGCCAGGGCGGTGGGTTGCCGATCACCGGCGCCTCGACCGCCCCACTCGCCGCGACCGGGGCCGTCCTGCTTGGCCTGGGGGTGTTCCTGGTGCTTCTGGCCCGGCGCCGCAACGACATATGACCATCCGCCCGGCCCGCCTGCTCGCCGCGGCGATCCTCGCCGCGGCGGGTGCTGTCGCGGTCGCCGGCCCGGCCCGGGCGGCGGGCAGCGCCGGCTACTGCCCGGACGGCAACGGCGTCACCGTGGTCGTCGACTACCGACAGCTCGGCGGCGGGGTGGTCATCCGCTGCGCTCCCGGCGAGCAGGCCACCGGCCTGGCCGCACTGGAAAACGCCGGGTTCACCGTCACCGGCACCCTGCGCTGGGGCAAGGCGTTCGTATGCCGCATCAACGGCAAGCCCGGCATCGACACCGAGCCGTGCGTGGACACCCCACCGGCGTCGGCGTACTGGTCCTACTGGCACGCCCCCAACGGCGGTAGCTGGACCTACAGCAGCCAGGGCGTGCTGGCCCGCAAGCCGCCGCTGGGCAGCTTCGAGGGCTGGTCGTTCTCCTCCGGCCGCGACGAAGACTCCGCCCCCCGCCCCGGCGTGGCGCCCACCCGCCCCGCACCACCACCGCCGACCGCGACGAAACCCCATCCGGCAACCAACACCAAGCCCCCCGCCGGCGGCGGCACCGCCGCCACACACGCCCCGGCCGGGAACCCACCGGCCGAGTCCACACCGACCGTCGGGCCAGCATCGGCCCCGACACCCACGGAGGCCGCCGCCACCGACCCGGCACCGGCCGACGCGGCGGCCATCCGGCCGCGAAACGGCAGCGGCCCACCGCTGGGCACGATCGCCGGTACGGCGCTGATCGCGGTGCTGGCGGCAGCGGCTGCGGTGATCGCACGGCGGCGCCGACGTCACCTTGACCCGGGCGACTAGCATGCGGCAGTTGCCCCGCGTGCTGCACCCGGGCGCCTGGTGGCTGTGGGCGCTGGGCCTGGCCACCGCGGCCAGCCGCACCACCAACCCGATCGTGCTGACGCTGATCGCCGCCGCCGCCGCTCTGGTGGTGGCCCGCCGCCGCAGCGCCGCGCCGTGGGCGCTCGCGTTTCGCCTGTACGTGATTCTCGGCGCGGTCATCATCGCCAGCCGGCTGCTGTTCCGGATCATCTTCGGCGGGGGCGGCGGCGCGCACCTGCTGTTCACCCTGCCCGAGGTGCCGCTGCCCGAGGTGGCCGCCGGCATCCGGCTGTTCGGCCCGGTCGCCGCCGAGGAACTCCTGGCCGGCCTCTACGACGGCCTACGGCTGGCCACCATGCTGGTCTGCCTCGGCGCCGCCAACGCCTTGGCCAACCCGAAACGCCTGCTCAAGGCGGTGCCGGCCGCGTTGTACGAGGCCGGCACCGCGGTCGTGGTCGCGCTGTCGGTGGCCCCGCAGCTGGCCGAAAGCGTGCTGCGGGTCGCCCGCGCCCGCCGGCTGCGCGGCGGGGCCGGCCGCGGGCTGCGGGCGCTGCCGGCGATCCTGCTGCCGGTTTTGGCCGACGCGCTGGACCGCTCCCTCGCGTTGGCGGCGGCGATGGACTCCCGCGGCTACGCTCGTGCCGGCGCCACCCCCAGCCGGATCCGCGCCGTCACCGGCGCCTTGGTGGTGGCCGGGCTGCTCGGCGTGTGCGTCGGCGTGTACGGGCTGCTTGACGCCACCACCCCCCGGCTCATCGGGCTGCCCGTCCTGGCCGCCGGCCTGGCCGCCGCCGCAGCCGGCGTAGCGCTTGGGGCGCGGCGGGTGGCCCGGACCCGCTACCGGCCGGACCGGTGGCGGGCCGCGGAGAACACCGTCGCCGGCTGCGGGATCGGCGCCGGGGCGCTGCTCTACCTCACCGCCACCGTCGACCCGGCCGCCCTCTACCCGTCGCTGTACCCGCTTGCCTGGCCGCAGCTCACCGTCGTACCCACGCTCGCGGCCTTGCTGGCCGCCGCGCCGGCGTGGCTGGCCCCTCCACCGCCGGTCGAGCGGCCCACCACACCGGCCACAGTGGACAGCCGGCGGACGGCCGAGGCGGTGCGATGATCCGGTTCGAGCGGGTGTCGGTGACCTACCCCGATACGCACCGGCCGGTCCTGGCCGACCTGTCGTTCACCATCTCCGAAGGCGAGCTGTGCCTGCTCGCCGGCGGCACCGGCGCCGGCAAGTCCACCCTGCTGCGCGCGGTCAACGGCCTCGTCCCGCACTTCACCGGCGGCACCCTGCACGGCCGGGTCCTCGTCGAGGGCCGGGACACCCGCACCCACCCGCCCCGCGAGCTGGCCGACGTGGTCGGCGTGGTCGGCCAGGACCCGCTCAACGGATTCGTCACCGACACCGTCGAGGAGGAGCTCGCCTACACGATGGAGCAGCTGGCCATTCCGGCCCCGGTGATGCGCAAACGGGTCGAGGAGACCCTCGACCTGCTCGGCATCGCCGACCTACGACATCGTCCACTGCGGACACTCTCCGGCGGGCAGCAGCAGCGGGTCGCCATCGGGGCCGTGCTCACCGCCCACCCGCGCATCCTGGTCCTGGACGAGCCCACCTCCGCTCTGGACCCCACCGCCGCCGAGGACGTCCTGGCCGCGATCACCCGGCTCGTGCACGATCTCGGCGTCACCGCCCTGGTCGCCGAACACCGGCTGGAACGCGTCGTGCACTACGCCGACCGGATCCTGTTCCTGCCCGGCGACGGCACCCTCCACGACGGGCCACCCGCCCAGATCCTGGCCACCACCCCGATCGCCCCGCCCATCGTGGAACTCGGCCGCCTCGCCGGCTGGCACCCGCTGCCCCTGTCGGTCCGCGACGCCCGCCGGGCGGCCGGCCCGCTGCGCGACAGCCTGCGCGAACAGGCCTCACCGGCGCGTGCCACCACGAACGGGTCGGTCGCGGTACGCGCCCGCGGCGTGGTGGTGCGGTACGGGCAACTGGTCGCCGTCGCCGGCGTCGACCTGGACCTGCACGCCGGGCAGGTGGTCGCGCTGATGGGCCGCAACGGCTCCGGCAAGTCGTCGCTGCTGTGGGCCCTGCAAGGCAGCGGCCCCCGCACCGCCGGCACGGTCACCGTCGCCGGCATCGACCCGGCCGCCGTCACCCCCGCCAAGGCGCGTGCGGTCGTCGGCCTGGTCCCGCAAACCCCCGCCGACCTGCTCTACCACGACACCGTCGCGGTCGAATGCGCCGCCGCCGACCGCGAAGCGCGACGGCCCGACGGCAGCTGCGCGGCCCTGCTCGCCACCCTCGCCGAGGGCATCGAGCCGGGCCAGCATCCGCGTGACCTGTCCGAAGGCCAACGCCTCGCCCTGGTCCTGGCCATCCAGCTGACCGCCGCCCCCGGCGTGATACTGCTGGACGAACCCACCCGCGGCCTGGACTACACCGCCAAACACCGATTCGCGGGCATCGTCCGAGGCATGGCCGCGCGGGGCGCCGCCGTCGTGGTGGCCACCCACGACGTCGAACTCGTCGCCACCGTCGCCGACCGGGTCATCTTCCTCGCCGACGGCGACATGGTGGCCGACGGGCCCACCGCCGACGTCATGGTCGCCTCACCGGCGTTCGCCCCGCAAGTGGCCAAGATCCTGGCGCCGCAGCGCTGGCTCACCGTCGCCGACGTCGCCCAGGCCCTCCGGAAGGTACCGCCGTGACCGTCGTGCGTCTCACCGCCCGGCCAGCCATCATCCTCGCGCTGGCGTCCCTGGTCGGCCTCGCCGCGTTCTTCTGGCCGCTGTTCGTGCCGGCCCGCCCCGAGTCGATCGCCCGTACCAGCGAGGCCCCGCTGATGTTCATCGTCGTGGCACCCGTCCTGGTCGCGATCATGGTCGCCGAACTGTCCGCCGGCCGCATCGACACCAAGGCCCTGGCCATGCTCGGCGTGCTGTCGGCGATCAACGCCGCCCTGCGCCCGCTCGGCGCCGGCACCGCCGGCATCGAAACCGTGTTCTTCCTGCTCGTCCTCGCCGGCCGCGTCTACGGCCCCGGCTTCGGGTTCCTGCTCGGCTCCACCTCGCTGTTCGCCTCCGCCCTGCTTACCGCCGGCGTCGGCCCCTGGCTGCCCTTCCAGATGCTCGCCGCATCCTGGGTCGGCCTCGGCGCCGGACTGCTGCCCCGAAGCATCGGCCGCCCGGGCGGCCGGGCCGAGATCGCCCTGCTCGCCGGATACACCGTCCTGGCCGCCTACTTCTACGGGTTCTGCATGAACATGTGGTTCTGGCCGTTCAGCCCCGCCGCGGACACCCCACTGTCCTATGTGCCCGGCGCGCCACTCCTGGACAACCTGCACCGCTTCGTGCTGTTCACTGTCGCCACCTCCACCCTCGGCTGGGACACCGGCCGTGCGCTGACCAACGCCGCCGCCGTCGTCCTGCTCGGCGCCGCAGTGCTGGCCGCGCTGCGCCGCGCCGCCCACCGGGCCGCCTTCCACGCCCCCATCACCTTCGCCACGGTAGACACCGCACCCGGGTGGGAGCGGGAACCGGATCGCATGACATGCACCGTCCGGCTGGTGGATCACGAGGCTCGCGACGCCCCTCCGGATGCCGCTTTGGGGTGACCGGTGCCCGCCGCCGCCGTGCCGCGGCACGATGGTGACATGCGCCTGGTGTCATTGCTGCCGTCCGCGACCGAGATCGTCTACGCCCTCGGGCTCGGCGAGGACCTGGTCGGGGTAACCTTCGAGTGCGACGAACCGCCGACCGCCCGCGTCGAGAAGACCATCGTGGTCGCCGGCCGGGACACCCGCGGCATGACCCCGGCCGAGATCGACGACTACGTCAGGTCCCAGTTCGCCGCCGGCGCCGACCTGTACACCCTGCACGCCGACGCCCTGGCCGGCCTGGCGCCGGAACTGATCCTGACCCAGGACCTGTGCCGGGTCTGCGCCCTGCCCTCCGGCCAGGTCTCCCGGGCCCTGGACTACCTCGGCTGCCGGGCCGACGTTCTGTCGCTGGATCCGCACACCCTCGACGAGGTTCTCGACACCATCCTCGCCGTCGGGGCCCGCACCAGCGTCCCCGACCGGGCTGAGAACCTGGTCGCCTCCCTGCGGCGGCGGCTGGCCGGGGTGGCCGACGCCGTCGCGCACCGGCCCCGACCGCGGGTCGCGGTTGTCGAATGGGTCGACCCGCCGTTCACCGCCGGCCACTGGGTACCCGACCTCGTCCGCGCCGCCGGCGGTGACCCGGTCGCCGCCCGACCCGGCGCCCGCTCCGTCGAAACCACCTGGCCACAGATCATCGCCACAACACCCGAGATCGTGATCGTCGCGCCGTGCGGCTTCCACCTCGACGGCGCCTCCCAACAAGCCCGCACCATCGGCCCCAGATTCCCCGGCGTGGCGGTGTGGGCCATCGACGCCGACGGCCTCGTCGTACGCCCCGGCCCCCGCCTCATCGACGGCGTCGAAGCCATCGCAGCGATCCTGCACCCTGACGTCGTAGCGGCCCCACCTAGCAACACCATCGCCCGAATCGCCTGACCGTCTGGCACCAACACCATCGCAGCGCCTCCCTCGCCGATCTGGCAGGCGGCTGCGAACCAGGCAGCCGAGCGCGGCTCGCGTTCTGTGATCCTGTAGCACCCGGGAAGGACGGACCATGACAGCAAGGGCACGTCGCATGACGCTGGTAGGCATCGATGTCCTGATGCCGTCGACAGATGCGGACAAGGGTGGCGTGGCAGGGTGGCAGATCCGGCGAGCGGCCGCCGCCGTTCGCGGCGCCGCAGCGTGGCTCGCCTGCGCCGGCGGTCGGGCCGCTGCGGGCGGCGTTTCTGCGGCGCACGTCCACCGAGGACCAGCAGGATCCGACGATTTCGATCCCGCGACAGCCGCATGCCTGCCAGGCAGCTCTGCCGTCGGATGCGGTCATCGTCACCCACTTCTACGACATCGAGTCCGGCAAGGATCTACACGCCCGGGGTCGCGGCCGTGGCCACGAACGCTTCGGCATACCGGTCCGCCGTGACGGCGGCATCCAGGACCTCCTCGACCGGGTCGACCGAGCCGACGGAGCCGACCGCGGGTTCGACGCAGTCATCTGCGAGTCAGTCGACCCGATCGCCCGGCGCACCTACTTCGGCGGGCTCATCGAGCACCGGTTGGAGCGAGCCGACGTCGCGCTGCTGGCCGCCGACGACCGGGACGACGCGGTTTGCGGGGCGGCGGGCGGGGCGATCTCCGATCCCCCCGCCCGCATTAGCTCCTGCCCGTTTAGTAGCAGCGGGTAACGCCGGCCGCCTGGCCAGCCTGGAAAGTGGCGAAGGCGTTGTCGTCGGGGAAGGCGTCGCTGTACCGGAACGCTCCGCTCGGGTTCTGCAACTGCAGCAGCCGCTCCACGGGATCGACCCCGTTCTTCTCCCAGTCCGAGAGATTCTGCAAGGTGGCCAGCAGGGCGAGGATCACCAGCCCGGTGGAGTTGGCGTCGCTGTCCGTGCCGAACACCGTGGAGAAGGTGAAGCCGCCGTCCGCGCTCTGCTGAGTACGCAGGTATTGCAGCGCGGCAGGGATCCGCGCCAGCCGCTGGTTGACCACGAGTGCGATGATCGCAACAGCCGTCGTGTTCGTATCGCTGTTCTGTTGTGGCAGGTAGGCGCTCCAGCCACCGTCCGACTGCTGGAGGCCGCCCCACACCCGCAGCGCACGGCTCGGCACCGGTTGCCCCGCAGCTCGTACGGCGATGAGGGCGTAGGCATTACCGGTGGGGTTCGGGTCGTACAGGCCGGTGTTTTGATCGTACGCGTTGACCACCCGAGCCACGAAATCGAAGCCGTTAGGCGCGGTGGTCGAGCGCCCGGAAAGAATGAGCGCCAGCAGGAATTTAGCGGCCGTACCCGTGGACGCCAGGCTACCCGTCTGGCTGTAGATCCAGTCGATTGCCGAGTTGCCGTTGTTGGTCACCCCCGAGGGGTTGACGCCTGAGGCGGCGAGCGCATAGACCGCGTCCGCGGTGGAACTCTGCCCGATGCTCGGGAAAGAACCGTCCGGCTGTTGCTGGGTACGGATGTAGGCGACCATGCGGTCGATCGCCGTCTGTGGGGTGCAGGTGGGCAGGTGCTGTGCCACCGACAGAGTCGTCGGCGCAGTACGCACCGGTGCCGGTGCGGCAGCCATGCTCGCGGACGGAGCGCCGACCGCGACAGCAACCGTGGTGAGCATGGTCGTGAGGACGACTGTAGCATTATGCATTTCATTACCCCCCATTGATCGAATTGACTTCCCGACTGTGGCCTGAACAGGGGCCACATGCGCAGTCAATGTCGCACATCAAACTTTGTGATCGCAATCAGAAGGGTCCGCATAACGCCACGTCCGACGAACGCCTCAGCTGATCGATTTCCCATTTGACCGGATGCCCGTTCCATTCCTCAGCTGCGTTCAGGTTCAACTGCGACTCGCGGATCATCGATATCAACCATTATCGAAGTGCCCAGGCGCCCGGGCCGGTCGATCCGGGGTGCTGGACCCTCAGCACGGGTTCTTCGCGCTAAAACTGCTGTTCGACTCGATGAACGATCGGCGTGAGAGCGGTCCGGATACGATCAAGCACCACGGCAACGACGCCCGTGCGCTTGCGTGCGGTGCGCCAACCTTTATCCTCGATCAGCCCTGTAGCTGCCGAGAATTGCATCCGCGCTGGTCAAGCGGCGTGCTGGTACTCGTGGAGGAGGCCGCCGAGACGATCGCGACGGTGGGTGCGTAGGTGGGCGAGTTGGTCATGGTTGGTGATCGGTTCGGGTAGCGGCACGAGGGGTCGGGCGTTGTTGATGCCCTGATGAGGGCGGTGCGTGTGGTAGAACGTCTCGTTTTCGCGCAAGACCTGCATGAGATGACGCTGGTTGCAGATCAGGGTCCGGTCCAGCAGTTCGCGGCGGCGGGTGCGGATCCAGCGTTCCAGGATCGTGTTCATCCGGGGTATCCGGACACCGCTTCGCACCACGGTGATCCCACTGTCGGCGAGGACGGCGTCGAACAGGGTAGGGTACCTGTCGTCGCGGTCGCGGATGAGATACCGAACGCTGGATCCGGCGTCGTGCAGGTCCATGACGAGGTTGCGGGCGGCCTGGGTTACCCAGGCGGCGGTCGGGTGCGGGGTGGCGCCGAGGACCCGGATACGGCGGGTGGCATGGTCGATGACCACCAGGATGTACATCCGTGCTGCGGTCAACGTCAGCGTCTGGATGAAATCGGCGGCCAGCAGCGCGCGGGCCTGTCAGCGGAGGAACGAGGCCCAGTTCGTGGCGGCGCGGCCGGGAGCCGGGTCAACGCCGGCCTGGCGAAGGATCTCCCAGACCGTAGATGCGGCGACCTTGATGCCCAGGGTGAGCAGCTCGCCGTGTACCCGGCGGTATCCCCAGGTGCCGTTCTCCCGAGTTAACCTCAGCACCAGGGCTCGGACCGAGCGCAATGTTCGGGGCCGGCCCGGCCGACGTTGCCGGGAAACGGCGGCGTGACGGCGGGCGAGCAGATCGCGGTGCCAGCGCATGATTGTGTCCGGGCAGACCAGCAACCGCAGCCGCCGCAGCACGGGACGCGGCAGCGGATGCGGCAGGGCGGCCAGCAGCGCCCGGTCGACGGACTGGAAGCGGACGCGCTGGTCACCGAGGTGGCGCTGCAGCACGGCGAGTTGGTGGCGTAGGACGAGAATCTCGGTGTCCTTGTCGCGATCACTGCGCGGCAGCAGCCGCAGCAACGCGAACACGTTCGTGACACCGAGGTAAGCCAGACGCAGCAGGACGACGCGACATCATCGCGTAGTCACCGCCACCGATCGCACAGGGTGACGCACCCGAACCAGCCACCCTCGACCGGCGGTCGGCCTTGAGCAGAGCGGATGCCATTTTCGGCAGGTACACGGTTCGGCGCCGTGCGTAGGAGCCTGCACCAGCCGGCCGGACCTCACCTGGACTCCATAATGGACTGTCGTGGTGACCGCGACCGTCAGCTACGCACCGGCCGGCGGATACTCGGCGCGCCGAAGGCCGCGGCGTAGGTCCTGGTGCGGGTTACCGGATTTGCCGATGAGCGTGCACGTGATCTTGACCGCCCTGGCTGCCTAGACCTGGGCGGCTCGGGTCTGAGCTCAGGGTGTTAAGCGTCCGGCCGAGGTCACGAAACACCAACGGACGAAGTGGGACGGCAAAGCTATTCGAGACCATCTAGAGGTCGGACTTGCAGCCCCCGGAATGTTCACCTGGAGCGAGGTATGACAACCATCTTGGTGCACTACTACCTTGGACGCGGTTCCCTTGAGTTGTTCCGTGCGGCCGGCGAGATCGCGGCCGCACGGGAATGGGCGCTGGTGTACGACGCGGCCGAGAGGCGGTGGGAAGCGTGGTCGGCTGGCGAGTTTCGGCCGGGGTCGGTTGGGGCCTCACTGGACGAGGCCGAGCGGCTCCTCAGGA
>Ga0114129_10009812_pt1 | contig 13654 bp, 13 predicted proteins | sample RhiMetdeltSRZDD1_FD_80071 | JGI IMG/M metagenome (GOLD analysis project Ga0114129, IMG submission 80071) | Populus rhizosphere microbial communities from Tennessee, USA - Rhizosphere MetaG P. deltoides SRZDD1 (version 2) (version 2) | ecosystem: Host-associated > Plants > Roots > Rhizosphere >...
GCCTCGCCATCATGCTGGCCGTGGTGTCGATCAACGTGGTCGGAGACCGGCTCCGGGACGTCCTGGACCCGCGGCTCCGCCTCGAATGACAATAGAGAGGTGCGTGCTCGCCTCGGCGGTGAGTGGTCTCCGTGGCAGTGCCGTCCGGTCGTCCGGGCGGGGGCCCGGATGTACCCCTGAGCGTCGAGTCCCCCCAACGTCCGGAGTCCAAGGAGAGGCATGTATGGAACGCTCGCGTAGCTCCTCCCGACCGGCGCCGCATCTTCGAGGGACCCTCGGCCTGGCCGTCGTCGCGGCCGCGCTCGTGGGTCTGGCCATCGTGGCCGGCGCACCGACGACGTGGGCCCAGGCCCCGAAGCCGGGCGGCGTCCTCAAGGTGGCGCTCCACCTCGAGCCGACCACGCTCGACCCCCAGGGCCCGATCCACGCGACCGGCGTCCAGATCAACAAGGTCATATTCGAGAGCCTGGTCCAGATCGATGCGGCCGGCGTCGCCAAGCCGCTCCTCGCCGCAAGCTGGGAGACGTCGCCTGACGGGAAGACGTGGACATTCAAGCTCCGGGACGGCGTCAAGTTCCAGGACGGGACGCCGTTCGACGCCCAGGCCGTCAAGTTCACCCTGGACCGGATCGTCGACGGCTCCGCGGGTGGCTCGTCCAGCCTGGCGTTCCTGGGCCCGCTGGAGCGCTCCGAGGTCGCCGACCGGCTGACGATCCGCCTCGTGTTCAAGAAGCCCTACCCGGCCCTCCTCGACGGGCTGGAGACCGGCTACCTCGCGATCGTGTCGCCGACCGCGGTGAAGAAGCACGGCAAGGAGTTCGGCCAGCACCCGGTGGGGACCGGCTCCTACGTGTTCGAGAGCTGGACGCGCGGCCAGCAGGTCGTCCTGAAGAGGAACCCCGTCTACAACTGGGCGCCAACGCACATGAAGCACCAGGGACCGGGCTACGTCGACGAGATCGTCTACCGCTTCATCCCCGAGCACCAGACGCGGCTGGCGACCCTCGAGAAGGGCGAGGTCGACCTGATCGGGCGCGCCCCCGGGCCCGACGTCGCGCGCCTCCGCGAGGACAAGCGGTTCGTCGCCTACCTCAACATGTTCAAGGGGGCGCCCACCATGTTCCTGGTGAACGCCGCCAAGCCGCCGACGAACGAGCTGGCGGTGCGCCAGGCCATGCTCTACGCGATCAACCGTGAGAGCGTGGTCAAGGCAGTGACGTTCGGCATCTCCACCGTGGCCTACGGGCCGCTCAAGCCGACGATCTGGCCGTACTGGAAGGGCGTCGAGCAGATGTACAAGAACGACCCGGCGAAGGCGCGCCAGCTCCTGGAGCAGGCCGGCTGGAAGCCCGGACCGGACGGCATCCGCGTGAAGGATGGCCAGCGGCTCAAGACGATCGTCAGCGTCAAGGACGATCCACAGGCGCTGGACATGCTCCAGGTGATGCAGGCCAACCTCAAGCAAGTGGGCATGGAGCTCGAGATCCGGCCCATGGCCCTGGCCGCGTCGGAGGATCTCGCCCGGAAGGGTGAGAACGGCATGACGTTCATGGACTGGCGGGGGACCGATCCCGACATCCTCACGCTCCACTACCACTCGAAGAACATCGGTGGCTGGAACATGGGATGGTTCAAGGATCCGACGATCGACAAGCTCCTCGACGACGGCCGCGAGGAGATGAACCGGGCCAAGCGCCAGAAGATCTACGAGGACGCGCAGAAGTACATCATGGAGCAGGCCGCCACCCTCCCGCTCTTCAACCAGGTCCAGCCGGACGTCGCCGTGGCGGCGGTGAAGGGCCTCGCCTTCGACGCGAACAACTACTTCATCCTGTACGACGTCTGGGTGGAGCGGTAGGCACTCGCCGGTGGGGTCCGGGGTCTCCGGATCCCACCGGCGGCTCTCCTCGGGGTGACCGGGGTCAGGCGGAACGGTCTCCGAGATCAGCCCACCGTACTTCTAGACTGCACCTGCAGTCAGCGCCGAGCCCACGTCTGGACCAACGTGAACGTCGTGCCCCAGCGGCCCGGCTGAGCGATTTCGGCCTCCGCGTGTTGCCGAAGCTCCTCGAGCTCGGTTCGCGAGACGAGCCGAAGGAGCCGCGGCTCCAGGGACACGCTGAACTGGAGCGGAAGGCGCAAATACGGATGTCCCGGCGCGAGCGCGCATACCTCCGCCCGTACCTCCGGATCGAGACCGGCCTCCCGCAGGAGGTCGAACTGACACCGACCGGCGTTCAGGTCCCCGCCGGCCGCAATGAATGCTTCGGCGAACAACGCGATCAGTCGCTCCGCGGCCGGCGCGGGCGGGTTGAAGTGCCACGATCCGAGGTCGGGATCCTCCAGGATCACCCACCCGCCGGGGGCGACGAGACGAAGATAGCTCGTGAGCTGGTCGGCAGCTCGCCCCAGGGGCCCGATCTCGAACCGGCTATGCACGAGATCGAAGGTATGGGGCTCGAGTCGGCTGTCGAACAGATCGTCCTGCACGAGCGTGACGTTCCCGAGACCGTCTTGCTCGATCAGTGCGCGAGCCGCATCCAGAAGCTTGGTCTCCACATCGGTGCCCGTGACCGAGCCGCCGGGACCGACCCACTGACTCAAGATGCGAAGCCAACCAACGCAGCCACAGCCGACGTCGACCGCCCTCAGGCCCCGGCCGCTGCTAAGACGCTCGAGGAGCGCCCGCCCGGCCGGTTCCCACACCCGGGACTGGAGCTGGAGGCGTTCAAGCTCAGACATCTGGCCGGCCAGGAGATACGTTGAGCTGGGAGGCGTTGTCACCGTCTGATCTCCTTCCTACACTCCGAGCTCGACGCGATCGATCGCGGGGCCTCGGGCGCTTGCTTGGCTTGACGTGAGTCGCGGAAAGTCGCCGCCTCAGCTTTTCTTCTTGGTTTGCGCCATGAAACCGCCGAACTGCGGCGTCACTTTCGTGCCCTTGCACGTCGGACACTGGGGCTTCGCCCTCTCGCGCTCGGAGATCGTCATGGTGAGCTCGAACGCCTTTTCGCACTTCTCGCAGAGGAACTCGTAGCGTGGCATAGATCCCTCGCTGACTTTCTGCCCGAGAATTTCATCGACTCGCGCCAGTGCCGCGGACGGAATGGTGGGACCGAGTCACTTTGCGGTCTTTCCTGCGCTGCCCCGACTGGGAGCCTGGGCCAGGAACCCGAGAGCCAAGACCAGGAGGAGGGGGTGCCCGTTGGCTTCATGGGCCACCTCCGGTGGCGGGATGCTACGCCCGCTGGCGTTCTGACGTCAACAGCTGCCTACCACGCGAGGATATGAACCGGGCCAAGCGCCAGAAGATCTACGAGGACGCACTTCATCCTGTACGACGTCTGGGTGGAGCGGTAGGCACTCGCCGGTGGGGTCCGGGTCTCCGGATCCCACCGGCGGCAGCTCTCCTCGGGGTGACCGGGGTCAGGCGGGCACGGTCACCCAGCGCCGCTCGGCCAGGGAGGTCGCCAGGGCGTCGAGCGCGAGCTGCACGCGGTAGCCGTCGAGGAACGTCGGGCCCTCGGCGGGCTCCCCGCGAACCTCGGCGACCAACCGGCGCACGAGATTCCCCATGAAGCACTCCCGCCACGTCGTCGCCCACTCGAGACCCTCGGTGAGCCGGGGTGGCAGGGCCAGCAGCTGTGGAACCGGTGACGCGGTCGTGGCGCCCAGGAGCTCGGCGAACGGCCAGGTATCGTCTCGGCGTCGCCACACCAGGGCACCGGCGTCGCCGAACACGGCGAGGTCGCCCCACGGCTGGGCGAGCGAAGCCCAGCTCGCGTGGAAGACCGCCTCGGCGCCGCCGTCGAGGCTCGCGAGCCAGGAGCACACGTCATCCACGTCCACCGGGCGGGGCGCGCCGCCGCACGGATCCGGGCGCTCGGTCACCACCGTCCGCATGTTCGCGCACACTTCGGTGACCTCCCCGACGATCCACCGGGCGAGGTCGAGGCTGTGCGAGCCGTACTCCACGAACACTCCGCCACCCGTCCGCGCCCGCTCCATCTTCCAGTGGAGCGGCACGCCCGGGTCCAGGAACTGGGGGTTCTGGCTGTAGACGATCAGGGTGTGCGGACGTCCCACGTACCCTTCGCGGACGAGCTCGCGAAGCCGGCGGAGCGCCGGGCTGTAGCGGAAGACGAAGCCGAGCTTGGTCACCACCCCGGCGGCCGCCGCCCGCCGGACGAGGTCAGCGCCCTCCTCAACCGTGCGGGCGAGCGGCTTCTCGCAGAGCACGTGGAGGCCGGCGTCGAGCGCGGTCGATGCCACGGCGTGATGGACGTCGCCCGGGGCCACGATGGCGAGCGCATCCACGCCGACCGCGAGGACGTCCCGGTGGTCGGCGACGGCGCGCGGCACGCCGAACTGGCGCGCGAGCTCCTGCGCGCGGCCGAGGTCAGGATCGGCGATCGCCCGGACCTCGACGTCGGGGACGTGCCGGAACGCCGGGAGGTGGGCGCGCTGGGCCCACAAGCCCGCCCCGACGATGCCGATGCGGAGTGTCACGATCCGGTCTCCGCGGCGGCTGCCCAGGCGTCGAGGACCTCCGAGGCGGTGGCCGGCCAGACGCCCGGCCGGCTCCGGATCTCGCCGAGCGCTCGCTCCAGGGCGGCGATGCGGTGTGGCTGGCCAATGATCCAGGGATGCAGCAGGAGGACGAGCATCCGACCGCCGGCCTCGGCGGCCTCCCGGTCGATCACCGTGAAGTGGTCGATGACCGCCTCCGCGAACTCCGTCGCGCTGTGATGGCGCTCCCAGATAACGGTGGCGTCGCTGAGGTCGTGGGCGTAGGGCAATGCGTGGAGCCGGCCGGTCTCCGTCCGAAGGACGTACGGCAGCTCATCGTTCACCCAGTCGAGGACGTAGCTCACGCCCCGCTCCGCGAGGAGGTCGAGCGTGTGGGGCGACTCCGTGCCGCCGGGGGAAAGCCAGCCCCGGACCAGCTGCCCGCTCGCGTGCCGAAGAGTGCCGAGGACCTCGTCCAGGAGGGCGGCCTCCTCGGCCCGGCTGAGATCGGCGTGGTGCAAGCGTCCCATGTGGAGGCCGTACGCGGCGATCTCCCAGCGCCGGCCTCCGATCTCGTCGAGAAGCCCGGGATAGCGGGTGGCGATGGCGGCGTTGACGGCCGCGGTCGCGCGCAGACCGAGCCGGTCGAGCACCGCCATCACCCGGAAGATCCCGACCCGGCTTCCGTAGTCGCGGTGGGTGTAGGCGCGGTAGTCCGGATAGGGAGCGTCGAGGCTGCCCACCGGCTGGTACGGCGCGGCCGGCGCGTCGAGCGGGAACCACTGGAGGACGGGGACAACCAAGAGCGCGACCCGCGCGCTCCCCGGCCAACGGACCGGAGGCCGGTGGAACAGCGCGGACCAGCCGTAGCGGTCGTGGTCCATCCCGTGGCGGCGGGCGGGATAGCGGAGGTGATCCGCGGGCAGCGACACGGGCTCAGGCGACCGAGCTGGCGCCGCGGCGGGCGGCGAGATGGGCGACCATCGCGTCGTAGTGCTCGGCGTAGTACCAGTCGGCGATCTCCGAGCCGGTCGCGCGCCACACGTAGGGATGACCCACGATGTGGGCAAGGGCGCGGTCCAGGGCGCCGAGGCGATGCGGCTGGCCGGACAGGAAGGGATGGAGTGGGATGCACATGACGCGGCCCGACTCCTCGCCCTCGGCGTAGAGCTGGTCGAACTGGGCGCGCAGGATGTCCTCGTACTCGCGGGGTGAGGCCAGGCGGCGGCCGTAGACGGTGCCGTCGTTCGTCTCGAGCGCGTAGGGCAGGCTGATCAGGCGGCCCCGTGTGACGTTCAGCGGGAACGGCTGGTCGTCGTGGAAGAAGTCGCACGCGTACTTGAAGCCGCGCTCGGCGAGGAGCTCCGTCGTGCGCTCGGTGTGGGACAGGGCCGGCGAGAGCCAGCCAGCGATGCGCTGGCCCGTGTGCCGCAACACCGTGGCGACGGCGTCGTCGATGACCGCGCGCTCCTGCGCCTCGTCCATGCCATACAGGTACCGCGTGTTGTAGACCCCGTGAGAGAAGAACTCCCAGCCGCGCGCGCGGCACGCCTCGATGATCTCGGGATGGTGCTCACAGAGGGCCACGTTGAGGGAGACGCTCCCCCGCAGCCGGTGGCGATCCAGAACCTCGAAGAGGCGCCAGATCCCCACCCGGTTCCCGTAGTCCCGGAGGGCATACCCGAGGACGTCGGGTTGCCCGCGCGGCCAGGGCGGCCGGACCGGGTTCACTGGGGGGAGGAGCTCGTAGAACTCGATGTTGGGCGCGATCCAGAGCGCCACGCGGGCGCCGGCCGGCCAGGTCAGACGGGGCCGGTCGACGATCGGCGAGTAGTCGTAGAGGCCGGGGTCGGAGACAGACATGCGGGGCCCAGGATAGCAGGGCCACTGCGGGCGAGGGAGGCCTCCATCCGTCCGCCGCCGGAGCGCACAGCCCCCCAGCCTCGGCCCTCTCGCGCTTCGGGCGGAGCTAAAATCGCGGCCGCTCGGCCCGAACCCGGCTCTCGGACTCAACTTCAGGAACGAGCGCGCGACGGACCGGGGCAGACCGTCAGAGAACTCGCGATTCTGCTGTCGAGCATCGTATCCTCGAGGCTCGAGGCATGTTTCTCTGCCCGCACTGCCGAGGGACGCTCGCCCGGACGAGCATCCAGAGCGGCATCGTCTGGGTCTGCGGCCGCTGTGGCGGCCGGGCCATGTCCCTCGGGCTCCTCCGGAAGACGGCACCGAAGACCTACCTCGATCGCCTCTGGCAGGCCGCCGGTGCCGGCCGGGAGGCCGGCCGGCCGTGCCCGGCGTGCGACCGCCCGATGAGGCAAGCGTCCGGGCCCGCTCCGGCGGCCCCGACGCTCGATGTCTGCCGGCTCTGTCAGTTCGTGTGGTTCGATCCCCGAGAGTTCGCCCAGCTCCCACCGCTGCCGCCCCCGCCGGCAGAGCCGGAGCTGCCCCCCGAGGCTCGCCGGGCCCTCGCGATGGTCCAGGTGGAGCTCATCGCCGAGCGGGCCCGCGAGGCGCCACAACCGGCGGACGAGTGGAAGATCGTGGCCGGCGTGCTGGGTCTCCCCGTCGAGTGGGAAGAGGGCCCGCTCGCGCGCGCGCCCTGGCTCACTTGGGGCATCGTCGTGGCCATCGCCCTCGTCAGCCTCGTCGCCTTCTTCGACCTCCGACGCGCCATCGACCAGTGGGGGCTGCTTCCCGCCGAGCCCTGGCGCCACGGAGGTCTCACGTTCCTCACGTCCTTCCTGCTCCACGGCGGCGCGCTCCACCTCCTCGGCAACCTCTACTTCTTGCTGATCTTCGGCGACAACGTCGAGGACTATCTCGGGCGCAGGCCCTACGCGACGCTCGTGGCCCTGGCCGCGCTCGTCGGCGACTTCTGCCACGTGTCCTGGGACCCCCGTCCCGGGATCCCCGTGATCGGTGCGAGTGGCGGGATCGCGGGGGTCATCACCTTCTACGCCCTTCGGTTTCCCCACGCGCGACTCGGAATCCTGCTCCGGTTCGGCGCCCTCGTGCGATGGCTCAGGATGCCGGCCTGGCTGGCGCTGGTCGTCTGGATCCTGCTCCAGGTGGTCGGCGCCTGGCAGCAGGTCGCGGGCGTCACCACGGTCTCGGCCCTCGCGCACCTCGGCGGCGCGAGCGTGGGATTTGTTTTCTGGCTCGCTTGGCGCACGACCTAGCGGGGGGCGGGGGGGGACGCGGCCCCGGTCTCGTCGGGGAACGAGCGGCGCGCGTTCCTGGGCGGAGCCGTCGCGCTCGTGGCCGGCGGTGTGCTCGCCCGGGGTGTCGACGCAGTCCCTCTACCGACCCTGCTCGTGTCCGATTCCGTGTTCCTGGAGCATCGCGCCGAGGGACACCCCGAGCGCCCGGAACGACTCACCGTCATCCTGCGGGCCCTGGCCGGAGTGCCGGGCTTTCGACGCATCCCACCGCGGGCGGCGAGCGTGGAGGAGCTGGAGCTCGCCCACAGCCTCCGGCACATCGAGCACATCCGGGCGATGTCGGAGACCGGTGGCGGCGCGGTGGATTCGGACACGTACGTGACGCCGCGGACGTTCGAGGTCGCCCGGCACGCGGTCGGCGCGCTGCTCGCGGCGGTCGACGAGATCTCGGCCGGGCGCGCGCGGAACGCCTTCTGCGCGGTGCGCCCGCCGGGTCATCACGCCTCGCGTGAGCGCGCCATGGGGTTCTGCCTCTTCAACCAGGTCGCGGTAGCCGCGCGGTATCTGCAGGCTCGCACCGCCTGGAAGCGCATCCTCATCGTCGACTTCGACGTCCATCACGGGAACGGCACCCAGGACATCTTCTATCGCGACGACTCGGTCTTCTACCTGTCGGTGCACCGGGATCTCTTCTATCCGGGCACGGGCGCCGCCTCGGAGCGCGGGAGCGGCACCACGCTCAACCTGCCGTTCCGGTACGGCACCCCCCGCACCGAGATCCTCGCCGCCTACGAGGACGCCGTTCGCCGCGTGGCGCGGGAGTTCCGTCCGGCGTTTCTCCTCGTTTCCGCGGGCTTCGACGCCTACCGGGACGACTCGATCGGGGGCCTCGGGTACGAGGTCGACGACTACCGGCGCCTGATGGAGGTCGTGGCCGAGGTGGCGCCGGCGGGGCGCATCGTCTCGGCGCTCGAGGGTGGCTACAACCTCGACGCGCTGGGCGCCTGCGTCGTCGCCCACCTCGGACCGATGCTCCGGTAGGACGGCTCAGTCGCGGATCACCTCATCCGCCCGCGCGAGCACCGACGGCGGGATCGTCACCCCGAGGGCCTTCGCGGTCTTGAGGTTCACGACGAGGGTGATCCGGACGGGTTGCTCGATCGGCAGGTCGCCCGGCCGCGCGCCCGTGAGAATCTTGTCGACGTACACCGCAGCGCGTCGGAAGTTCGCCGGGATCGACGGCCCGTGTTGCAAGAGCAGGCCCGCCGCGGCGAGCTCCGTGTCGCCGGAGATTGCTGGTAGCCGGTGCTTCAAAGCCAGTGCGGCCAACCGGTGCCGCTGGGCGCCGAAGAGCGGGGAGTTGGCGAGGATCACCGCCTGGGCGCCGCCGCGAGCCATGGCCTCGAAGGCTCCATCAAAGTCCGCGGGGTTACGCGCCTCGAAGACCTGGAGCCGGACGCCAAGCGACGCGGCCGCGCCCGTATACACGCCCGGAAGAGCCGTGTCCGGCCTCGGGTGCCAGAGCAGGGCCATGCGCGCAGCCCCGGGCACGGCTTCCTTCAGGAGCTGGACTCGCTTGGCCAGCAGGTCGTCGCCGGTGAACGTCAGCCCGGTGATGTTCCCGCCGGGACGGCTCAGGCTCTGGGCCCAGCCGGCGGCGACCGGCTCCCCCATGGTTGCCGCGACGACGGGGACCGTCGTGGTCTGGCGCACCGCAGGCAGGGCAGCGGTGCTCACGACCAGGATCACGTCCACGGGCAGCCGCAGGAGGTCGGCTACGAGCTCAGGGTACCGCTCGGCATTCCCTGCCGCCCAGCGCTGCTCGAGCACGAAGGTCTTCCCCTCGACGTGACCAAGCTCGCTGAGCCCCTGACGGAAGGCCGCCACCGCCGCCGGGTTCTCCGCCGGCGCCCCCGGCAGCAGAACACCGATCCGGGCGGGCCGGGCTGACGACTGGGCGTCGGCCGCGCCGGCAAGCAGTAGGACCAAGCCGATGACCGCGGCTGGAGCCCTGGGGCCGAGGTGACCGAGTGTCATGCTTGCCAGGTCACTCGATGACCTGATCCGCCCGCGCCAGCACCGCCGGCGGGATCGTCAGGCCGAGCGCTTTGGCGGTCTTGAGGTTGATCACTAGCTCGAGCTTGGTGGGCTGCTCCACGGGGAGGTCCGCCGGCTTCGATCCCTTGAGGATCCGGTCCACGTACGCGGCCACGCGGCGAAACGTGTCCCGGTGGCTGGGTCCATAGGACATCAATCCGCCGGGCTCGACAAACTCTCGATGCTCGTAAATGGCCGGGAGCCGGGACTTCGCGGCCAGCCCGACGATCCGCGTGATCTGGGCGCCGAAGAAGGCAGATGGCAGCACCAGGACACCGCCCGCCCGTACCTTGACGCTGAGAGCGAAGGCGCCCTCGAGGTCATCGGCAGAGCGCACCTCTCGCACGGGCGTTAACTGGATGCCCAATCGTTGTGACGCCGCCTCGATGGCCTGCCAGTTTCCAGCCAGGCGGGAACCACCGGGCGCCAACGCCACGGCCGAATTGTCTTCGAGGATGGTGAGACGGGCCATGCCCGGAACCGCCTCTTTCAACAGCTCGATGCGCTTGGGGTTGAGATCGCCCGTTATGATCGCCACGCCCGTGAGGTTCCGTCCGGGGCGAGAGAGGCTCGCCACAAACCCCTGCGCGACCGGGTTGCCGACGACGAACACGATCGGGATCGTGGCCGTCGCTTGCTGGGCCGCCCGCGTCGCTGGGCTTCCGTCCGTGACCAGGACATCCACCTTGAGCCGGACGAGCTCGGCACTGAGCTCGCCATACCGGTCGCGAACTCCGTGGGTGTACCGCGGCTCGATGGCGAGGTTGCCGCCCTCGACCCACCCGGACTCCTGCAGCGCTTTCCGGAAGGCGTCGAGGGCATAAGGCTTGGCGTTTGGAGCCAGCCACCCGATCCGGACCGTGGCGCTCGGCTGCGCCTCCGCGAGGAGCGGCGAGGCCAGGAAGCTGACCGCTCCGGCAACAAGCGCACGCCGGCCAATCATCGGATCACTTCGTCCGCCCGCGCCAGCACCGCCGGCGGGATCGCGAGACCGAGCGTCTTGGCGGTCTTGAGGTTGACCGCCAGGATCAGCTCGGTCGCTTGCTCCACCGGCAAGGTGGCCGGGTCTGCGCCCTTGAGGATCCGGTCAACGAAGGCGGCCACGCGCCGGTTGAGCCCGCGGAGGTTGCCGCCGTACGCCATCAGCCCTCCCTCCCTGACGTGGTCGGGCCACTGGTAGATCGCGGGCAGCCGGTGCCGGGCGGCCAGCGCAATGATACGAGCCCGGTCGCCGTTCAGGATGGGGCTGGGGCTGACGAACAGCGCGCCGGCGCGCTCGGCCACCATCGTCGCGAAGGCCTGCTCGTAGCCGCGGTTCGGCGCCGGGACTACGATGAGCGTGATGCCCAGGCGCTTGGCGGCCTCTTCCGCCTCCTGCATCTGGAGCCTGGTGCCCGCCGAGACCTCCGGCGGTACGAGCATCGCAATGCGGGTGGCGCGAGGCACGGCCTCCCGGAGCAGTTCCAGGCGCTTGCCCGCCAGGACGGCGCCGAGCACGACACCGGTCACGTTCCCGCCGGGTCGGGCCAGGCTGGTCATCAACCCCAGCTCCACCGGATCCGCCCCGGCGATGAGGATCACGATGGGAATGGTCTTCGTCGCCTCCTGGGCGGCCTGGACCGCGACCGATGCGCTCGCCACTATGACGTCCACGCGGCGCTGGACGAGGTCGGCGGCAAGGGCCGGGAGCCGGTCGACGCGACCATCGGCAAATCGCCGCTCCACCTTCAGGTTTCGGCCCTCGACGTAGCCGAGCTCGGCCAGGGACTCCATGAGAATGCTCGGCCCTGCGAGCGGCCCGGGCGGCGGCCCGGGGTTCAGGATCCCCAGTTGGTAGACCCTCGCCGGCTGCGCCTCGGTCGTACGCGGCGTCGCGAGAAGACCGAGGGAGCCGACCAACCAGGTGCGGCGATCCACTACTGGATCAGCTCATCCGCCCGCGCCAGCACCAAGGGAGGGATGGTCAGGCCGAGGGCCTTCGCCGTGCGCAGGTTGATCACCAGCTCGAACTTCGTCGGCTGCTCGACCGGGAGGTCGGCCGGATTGGCACCCTTGAGGACCCTGTCGACGTAGGCGGCGATGATCCGGTACGACTCGTCGAGGTTCGGCCCGTAGGTCATCAGGTTGCCGGCTGCCGCGAAGGGGGCCCAGCCGGACACCGCCGGGATGCGCCGCCTCGTCGCGAACTCGGCGATGGCTTTCGCCTGGCCCATGATGACCAAGTCCGGGAACGCGACGATGGCCTCCGCCCCCTCGCGCTCGATCAGGTTGAACGCCCCCTCGAAGTCACCGGCCCTCCGTACCGGGACATACTGCACTTTCAGGCCGAGCAGTCCGGCGGCCGCCTGCGACTCCCTCAGCTCCGCCGCCTCGCCTGGGTGTTCCTGGTTGGCCAGGATCGCGACCCGCAACAGCCGCGGCAGCACCTCCCGCAGGAGCTCAAGCCGCTTGCCCGCCAACTCGAGCGCAAGAAAACTGACGCCCGTCACGTTCCCGCCTGGGCGAGCGATGCTGGTGACGAGCTTGGCGGCCACGGGGTCGCCGCTGAAGCCGAATACGACGGGAATCGACCGCGTCTCGGCCCTGGCACCGAAGACCATCGGTCCCTGCGTGACGATGACGTCCACGTTCAGCCGAACCAGTTCGGCGGCGAGGTCACGCGCACCGTCTCGGTCGCCCCATCGGAGGTCGATCGCCAGATTCTGCCCTTCCGTCCAGCCACGCTCTCGCAACCCACTGCGGAATGCCTCGAGTTGCGCCGACGTGGGCCCGGGGCTCAGCGCGATCCAGCCGATTCGGGCAGTCTTCCCCGGTTGCCCCGCCGCGGCGACGGGTGCGGCGAGGACGGCGAAGGTGGTGCTTGCGATGAATGTTCGCCTGTCCATCACTGGATCAGCTCATCCGCCCGCGCGAGCACCGCCGGCGAGATCGTGAGGCCGATGGCCTTGGCGGTCTTGAGGTTGATGACCAGCTCGAACTTCCTCGGCCGCTCGACTGGTAAGTCAGCGGCCTTGGCGCCCTTCAGGATCCGGTCGACGTAGGACGCTGACCGGCGGACGAGGTCATCCCAGTCCGTCCCGTAGGACATGAGGGCGCCGGCCACGGGATACACTCGATCCTGCGCGACCCACGGCAGGCGATGCTTGATGGCAAGCTCCGCTACGCGCGCTCGGTGGGTATTGAGGAGCGGGCCGTTGTCGATGAACATGGCGTTCGCCCGCTCCCGCACGGCCGTCTCGAACGCATCCGTTAACTCGTCGACGCTTCGCACGCTGACGGGCAGCACCCGGAGTCCGAGCGCCCGGGCCGCGATGTCGAACCCGCTCTCCACGTAGCGAGGCCAGGTGGCCGACACCTCCCACAGGGAAGCCACGCGGGAGACTCCGGGCACCGTCTCCTTGAGGATCTCCAGCCGCTTGCCGTCCAGCTCCGGAGAGATCGAGGTCAACCCCGTGATGTTCCCGCCGGGCCGCGCGAAGCTGGCGATGAATCCCGCCCCGACGGGGTCCCCTGCCCCGGCCATGACGATCGGGATCGTCGAGGTCGCCTGCTTGAGCGCGCGGATTCCGGGCCGAAAGGCGGACACGAGGACATCGGGTTTCAGCGCGACCAGCTCGGCGGCGAGCGTGGGGAGCCGATCCGTCGCGCCTTCCAGGAACCGCCAGTCGATCGTGAGGTTCCGGCCTTCGACATAACCGGCGTCGCGCAGTCCGTTCCGGAATCCGTCCATCCATCTGGGAGCTTGAGGGTCCGCCGGTGAACCCGACCCCAGGACGCCGATTCGCGCTTCCTTCTTCGCCGGTTGCGCGGCCGGGCGGGAACATCACGGGTTTGACCTCGATCTCTCCGGAGCTGGACGGCAAGCGGCTGGAGATCCTCAAGGAAAC
>Ga0114129_10009813_pt1 | contig 13653 bp, 11 predicted proteins | sample RhiMetdeltSRZDD1_FD_80071 | JGI IMG/M metagenome (GOLD analysis project Ga0114129, IMG submission 80071) | Populus rhizosphere microbial communities from Tennessee, USA - Rhizosphere MetaG P. deltoides SRZDD1 (version 2) (version 2) | ecosystem: Host-associated > Plants > Roots > Rhizosphere >...
ACTGGCTAGCGAGGCAAACAGCGACTCTTCAACGGCAACAATGGAAGGTGGGATGATCATGAACAATGCGATTTCGCGTCGAACCTTTTCAAAATTGATTGGTGTAACCGCTGCATCTGCTGCTGTGGGATCAGTGCCGATTCTAAACTTCTCGAAACCTGCTACAACGATTCCGGGCATCGTGCGTCTCAGTTCTAACGAGAATCCTTACGGACCATCAAGCGACGCCCTGAAAGCGATGACGGATGCGTTCAATCTTGCCTGGCGATATCCGGATGAGTATGCAGATAAATTGTCAGATGAGTTGGCGAAACTGCATTCAGTTTCAGTGGAACAAGTCCTGCTCGGCGACGGATCGGGAGAGATCCTGAAGCTTAGCGCTGTGGCGTTTACCAGCAAAGATAAGAAATTAGTTATCGCCAATCCAACCTTCGAATTTCTTGCTCGACATGCGGGTGTAGCGGGTGCTGAGGTTGTGAAGATCGACCTCGCGTCCGACTATAGGCACGACCTGCAGAAAATGCTCGCCGCAGCAAACAATGCAGGCCTTGTCTATATCTGCAACCCTAATAATCCAACCGCCAGCATCACTCCGAAGAACGAGATATCACAATTCCTCGAGAAGGTTCCGCGTACCGCGAATGTGCTCGTCGATGAGGCATATCACCACTATGTCGAGAGCAAAGACTACGAGACAGTTATTCCGCTGGTGAAAGACTATCCAAATCTGATCGTCGCTCGAACGTTTTCAAAAATTTACGGTATGGCTGGCCTTCGTTGCGGTTATTGTGTAACTCAGCGGCCAAACATAAGCGCGATGAAAAGACATCAGGTATTCGATAGCGTGAATATCATGGCGTTAGTCGCGGCAACGGCAAGTCTGAAGGATGTCGAACACGTAACGAAAGGTCGCAGACTAAACAGTGAAGTGAGGAAGATGGTCTATGACCAACTCGATTCGCTCGGTTACCGCTATATCCCGTCGCACGCGAACTTCATGATGATTGACCTCCGACGTGAAGTCCGACCAATCATCAGTGCGTTATTGAGTCGAGGCGTTGAAGTGGGGCGCCTCTTCCCTGCTTTGCCAAATTTCATGCGTGTTACCATCGGAACCAGCGATCAAATGAAGTCATTCCTAACCGCATTCAAAGAAGTGATGGCCTAGCGCTGGGACCGCAGGCGTCCTCGCCTGCTTGTTCCCAACTTAGCCCTTAAAGGTAGACAAGCAGGCGAGGACGCCTGCGGTCCCAGTATGAGAACCGTTAACGCTACAAGGTATGTTACGCCGCTGCGTGAAGGCGGATCGCTTCCAGCAATCGTTGAGGCCGACGACGACGGCATGTACGTTCTGAAATTCCGCGGAGCCGGCCAGGGAACGAAGGCACTCATCGCAGAAGTCATTGCCGGGGAAATTGCGAGAACCGCCGGATTGCTGGTTCCCGAACTCGTGTTCGTTATGCTGGATCCTGACATCTCGAAAACAGAACCAGACCAGGAAATACAAGACCTGATCCGCGCGAGCGGTGGATTGAATCTGGGACTTGATTATCTCCCAGGATCAGTTACGTTCGATCCGGTTGCTGAAAGACCTGATGGCGAGATTGCTTCGCGTATCGTGTGGTTCGACGCTTACGTAACTAACATCGATCGCACCGCCCGTAATGCGAATCTGCTGATGTGGCACAAGAGACTCTGGTTAATCGATCACGGAGCCGCTCTCTATTTTCATCACAGTTGGACGGATATGGGTCAACGCAGCAAAGATCCGTTTGTTTTAGTGAAGCAGCATGTCCTGCTTCAATTTGCGAATGCTATAGAGGCAGCGGATGAAGAAATGACGTCGAAGATAACTAAAGATGCAATTCGAAGTATCGTTGAACTTATACCAGCCGAGTGGATGGACGGCGGTTCGCCATTCGCAAGCGTTGGGGAGATGAAAGAAGCATACGTCGACTATTTATTGAGACGTCTCGATGAGCGTCGATACTTTGTTGAGGAGGCGATGCGTGCCCACTCAGTCCAGGTATGACTACGCAGTAATTCGCGTGGTACCAAAAGTAGATCGTGAAGAGTTTATTAACGCAGGCGTAATCCTCTCGTGCCCGGATCGATCTTTTTTGGAGGCGCGAATCAAGCTGAACGAGTCGCGTCTCCTGGCGCTGGATCCTTCGGTTGATCTCGAAATGGTTAGAACTCACCTGGCCACAATCCCAACCATCTGTCATGGCGGTGAAGACGCAGGAACGATCGGTCAGCTACCGCAGCGTCAACGCTTTCATTGGCTCGTCGCGCCACGTAGTACGATTATCCAGACCTCGCCTGTTCACACTGGGAGATGTTCCGATCCAGAAGCAGCGTTAGAACATCTCATAGCAAAGATGGTAGAGGATTAGATCCCAAGCAAAGCGCAGTTGGGAAGGGGGCAAGCGGTTCAAACACAAATCAAAACCAACAAGGCCCTGAGCGCGCCCCCGCAGGTCCGAGGCCCCAGAAATTCAATCCAAGTGGCGGAGCAAAGCGGGCTTGGAATAAACTCTTCTGGGCAAAGTTAGGAAACACAAACGCGGCAGCGTCTGGGTTAACTCCAACCCAAAACACTGCCGCGTTGTCTGCTAACTTTCTTTCTTAAAAACTTTGCACGCCGCGGAACCCATGTTTGGCAGTCTTAAATATCCAACCAATGACGCGAGCCGTGTCGTAGCAGTAGCCGAGTATGTAATTGCATGTCGAAAGGCAATGTTTAGTACAGTCGACTTTCATCTCGTCCAACTGCTTCACATCAAACTTATGATCGCCGACAACACCCCAATCGTGAGTGGCTGAATACATCGGGAAGCATGGCGCCAGCGTACCGTCGGTCCTGATGATGAGTGAGTTTTGACCAGCACGACATTGCCAGGGTGGCACTTCACCGCGCATAAGTTTCTTCATGTCTTCCATGTGCTGGATTGGGTTCACCATCTTGTAGCCTTCGTTGATTCGCTTGTCGTTCAGATAATCGAGCAGCGCATCAACCTTGGGCCAATCTTCGCGCGTGAGATAGGTTTCATTCTCCGAAAGGTGCTTGAAGTGATCCTGCTCGGTCATCGGCGTTTCGTTGATGTGGTAATCGGTCGCAATGCCGTTGTCGTGAGCAATCTCAGTTAACTCCTTCACGTCGTCCATATTGTTATGGCAGATGTTTATATTAAACATCACGGTGTAGCCATAAATCTTCTGCTTCTTGATCAGATAATCGAAGTAGGGACGAATCGGCTCCAGAGCTTTTGGTAACGACTTCCGATCCTTCACTGAGTCAACAGCCAGGTTCACAGTTGCCAGACCCGCATCGCCAAGACGATCGATTACATCTGGTTTCATCAAGCGTCCGTTGGTGGGCAGGTAGACGAAGATGCCTTTCTGCGCACTGTAATAAACGATCTTGTGAATAAAGCTGGGCCGCAACAGAGGCTCGCCACCCATCAAAGCCAACACGCGTGAGCCAATCGAATGCAACCAGTCGATCGAGCGTTTGGCCACGTCCTCCGACATCCCCTTCACTTTGTTGTCGTAGGACCAGCAATAGTGACAATCAAGATTGCACTTCCAGTCAGTGAATAGATAAGGGATGATCGGCCGCAATTCATTTCGGTTCTGCGGGTACCTGGACCTGAAGTAAGGTGCGCCCCAGGTCTTCCACAGACGAACGCCGTTCACTTTGAGATACTCGTTGTGAGTCATCTCCTTTGCGTCTGGACGTTGCGGATAAGGCGGCTCCGGCAAAACCTCTTCGGTCGTCTCCAAGGTGGCCCTGTTTGGGCGTTTGTACAGGATTTGGTGTAATTGCGGATCGATCCGAAAAGGAGGCGGCGTGGGGGCTGATTTCACTTCTGGCGGACTAGTACTCATCTGTTGGTCCTCAAGGGTTAAATTGCAAAGTCTTTATACCGCAAAGCGGGACTGCTTAGTTTATTCAACTACGCAAAACTGTCAAAACCTATTTTGCGATTCCGCACAATATAGGGTGAAAATCGGCTTTGCACAAACTGGCAGCAGAAAAAAGAGGCATCCCCTTTCCTGCCTGTTGCCCCAACTTTGCTTAATAGATTTCAACCCCTACAGTCAACTTGGCTTATCTGGCCGTGGCTTTAACGTCATTCCTTCCAGCCACAGTGATCCAAACTGCTTGCTGTTGATTGACGTCGGCGCTGAACGCGGTAATGAAGTTCTTCGAGGTTTGCACTGCTGCGGGTAAGCCGCCACTGGCGATCTTAACCGGACTCTTGTCAGCATTCGCCGGACTCTGCAAAGAAACTGTCATGATAGTGCCACCCGCGTTTTCCCAGGTTGCTGCCAGCTCTTTGCCGTCGTTTATCAGAACCGGGGTTCCACGAATCTCACCTTTTGCCACAAATGTTCTCGGGCCGAACGACTTTGCCCCATCCTTCGATTCTGATGAATACAGCCCTGTCTCACCGTTCTTTCCTGCGGAGTACCACAGCACATGCAAACTACCGTCGTTGGTAACCGCCATAGCCGGACCGGACACCGGGCAGCCTGCAAGCATCCACTGATCATCACTAACGATCTTTGGTTCGCTGAAGGTCTTCCCTTGATCCGATGACGACGCAACCGCGATATGACGGAAATTTCCCGGCAAGACTTGCCGCCAACTTATATAAACTCGGCCGTCGTCAGAAACTGCGAGCGCTGTTTTGCAGCATGGACAAACATTCGTTGCTACCCGTTGATTAGCAGAGAACGTTCGGCCACCATCGACGGATGAAGCGATGAAAACTTCACGATTACTCTCCATGTGATGCCCACTACTTGCCTCCCGCATCTTCGAATCATGTCCAGAGATAGGCGCGACATTCCGTTCGTCCAACCAGGCAACGTAGATTCGGCCATCTCTGCCAACAGTCAGTGAATGCATTCCGTGAACTGCTGGTTTCATGTCGTCATTTACTTTTACGGGGTTCGTGAATGTGCGGCCCTCATCGCGGGAGACTGATACATACAAATCCGTAGCATGTCCGGAATCAGGTTCGACCCTTGCAGTCCAACTGACAACGATAGATTGATCGGGTGCAACAGAAACCACAGGAGGGTCACCACGCCATGCAGTAGCCCCACCTGGCTGTGGATTCACGCGTACCGATGAGTCTTGCATCTGACCGTCGCTCGTGAAGCGACCGAGCATCACGTCGGCCTTACGGTCCTGACCGTGATCCACCCATACGACGAATACCTTCCCCTCCGACGTCGCCGCGATTGCTGGTTCAGCTGCGCTCCCACCTGCCGATGAGACACGAATTGGCTGAGTACTTACTGACGACTTATTTGGGGTCGCGTTACTCTTACAGCCCGCAACGCTTAAGACAAAAAGTGTGATTAACGTGAAAGAGGTCTTCATCAAGTGATTCAGCGGGTTACAACTAGACGACCGGATTCTAAACTTTAACTCGTTTTCGAGAATGCGAATCAGAAAGTACAGTAAGTAGAAAAGGATGGCAAAGACGACTGGCAGTCGGATTCCGTCAAGTCTTGTTAGTGTTAATTCGTGTGATGCGCGTGGATCGTCTTTACGTCCCCGACAAGAGTGATCCACGAATTCAATCGAACTAAACCCAAGAAAGCCCAAGGCAACTTGTTTGACCCATGACGAAGCCTAAGACTCCACAAGATTTGAAAGGGACGGAAGACGATCCTCTGCTGAGCGTCAGTGATTCCTATTTCAGTGGGCGCCCTTATCGTCGGCGACACTCCGGACGATTTGCACTAGCTCTTCAGCCTTAGCAAGCGCGAAGGCTTTCTTCCAAAGACCGGTCGCTTCGTTACCAATGATGAGGATGGTCGTGTGGTCGTTCTTGTTCTCAACATACTGGCCTAACTTGTAGAGGGCCCAGTCCACGTTCTCTTTCTTACCCGTCAAGAAAGCCCAGCCCGGCCGCGCGGAGAACTTTCGCGCATACTCCTTAAGCCGCTCCGGCGTGTCCGTTTCGGGGTCAACGGAGATTGAGATAAGAAAAATGTCTTTGCCGACGCGATCACCGAGCGCCTTCTGGACCTCAGCGATGTTTCGGGTCATTGGCGGGCAGACTGCCATGCATGTGGCAAAGAATGCATTAATGACAACGGTCTTGCCTTTGAGCACGTCTGTGTAGAAGCGAAGCTTGTGGCCGTCCTGGTCGACTAGTTCCACATCAGAAAAATACTTCTGCGCAGCCGAAGGTTCTAACTGCGCGCCAGCGTGCCCGGAGTGCGGCTCCTTAACTTCGGCTGGTGGCGTCGGACGCGCGGTCTGAGAAACCGTGCCACCGGCTTCAGTAGATTTCGGCACAACGAGATTGAGGGCCATGCAGAGGACGAACGCGACGATCGTGGCGAAGAATTTTAGATAATGGTTACTCACGGGCTAGTCAATAACTTTCGAATACGCTTGCACGGCTACCGTATAAGGAGGTCGAAAGATTATCGTAAACTCGGCCTTGGATTTTGGCTCGGTATCAACTGTTTGAAAACTAAACGTAAGGCGTACTGATCTCTCCTTTGTGCTTCCCGGCGAAGGAGAAAACTTCCATTGTTTAGCAGCCTCTTCGGCGACCTTCTGCAAAAGAGGATGGCCAGAGATCAATTTGGTAGACAGAACGTCGCCCGCGGTATCGATCTGCACCTCAATAATGACTTCACCACGAGCATTTGCCGCGCGAGCTATCGCTGGATAAGTTGCTGGAGCCACAGCCGCAACAACACGAGGATCGTCAGTGATCGATTGACCGTTGCTGGCGATCAGTGCTCCTCCGACGAGTAAGGCAGTCAGGACTGCAAATCTTAGAAGAGTGTTCAATTCTTAACTCCAAGGTTGGCGAACACGCCGAACGTCCCGGCAACAGCTCGCCGCGGAACCACGAATAAGAGTAGAGCGGCAATCGGCTGCATGCGATGTTAGCTGGTGCTGTTGCTGGGTCCGAGCCTAGCCTGCGCATAACAAGCTTCACAGAGAATGGAAAACATTTCGTCAGAGTGTGTCTGCTCCGTGTCGCGGTTCTCGCCCCTTGCTATGCAATGTTCTCCCGGTGCTATCGGCGAGGCACACCTTTCACAGACATCAGGGAAGACGTCCTCACACCACTGCTGCCGCGAGTGGTAGCATTCATTACAAACGAGCCAGTAGGATGTTCTCTTAACCCCGTCCGTCTGCGAAGCCACCCAACAATCCACGACGGAGAGCAATTCACCCTCCAACCTGGGCTTACCACAATGTTCACAGCGATCAAACTTCCTGTTTACGTTCAATTGCTTTGCACTTGAGAGGATTAACCCGCACTCCTGAAGCAATACAACGAGCCGCGCGTTCGCACATAAATCCTTCCCTCACTCAGGGCTGGTGTTGCGCTGACATCGTCGCCCAGCTCGTTGACAACCAGCACTTCCCACTGAGCACCGGCTTTAAGAACCGTGACCTTGCCTTCGGTGTTCACGAGGAACACCTTACCTTCCGCCGCTACAGGTGATGCGTAGTACTCTCCCAACCCGCCGGGACTCCGGCCTTCCTTGAGAATGCGACCGGTCGTGGGATCAAGCGAAGTGATGATGCCGCCGGTCTTCACCATGTAGTACACACCGTCGTACAGGAGAGGCGTCGGAATATACGGAATGTTCTTTTGCAGGCGCCAGCGAATTGCAGCGGGCTCGAGTTTGCCCTTGGCATTTCCAGGACTAATCGCGAAAGCTCCCCACTCCCCTACACCCGACATCCGCACCTTATCCCACTCTTCAGCGTCGATGAACTTGTCGTTGTTGTCATCGACCCACCCAAAATGCTCGCCAAATTCCTTATCAACGCGAAACTCCTGCTCCGATACGCGACCGTCCTTGTCCTTATCATATTGTGCGAGTGCTGACGAGAAACCAGGCATCCATGGATCATTGCTCCCAAGCGCGGAGATCATCAAGGTGTCACCGAAAGCCACCGGCGTGCCCATTGCGCCACCGGACGCGACCGGCAACCACCAGCGCTGAGCACCTGACGCGAGGTCGTAAGCGTCGAGACGTGTTGCGCCGAGTACGATCAGATCTGCCTGCTTTGCGTTCGGTCGAAAAATCATCGGTGTAGACCAACTAATCGTCATTCCAGGCCGGTCGATTTTCCATAACTGACGTCCGGTGCGGCGATCGAGCGCTAGAACAAAAGAACCCGATTGCTGATCACAAACAAGGATGACTTTGTTTCCGTCGATGATGGGAGAGCCCGACATCCCGTAGAAGTTCTTGAATGGACCAAGACGAGACGTCCAACGCTCCTTGCCCTCTTTGGTGTACGACACCAGTCCGAATTCTGGAAAGAACGCCACGACACCACTCTCATCAGCGGCCGGTGTTGGCGATGCCGGATCATTTGCTTTGTATGTGATTTGGATCCGCTCGCGCCGGACTTCCCTTTGCCACAACTCCCGGCCCGTTTTTGCATCAAGGCAGAACGTAATCAGACGATCACCTTGGCTGGCGGTAACGTAAACCCGTGAACCTACCACTACGGGAGATGATTGGGCGTAAGGCAGCGACACCCTCCAAGCCATGTTCTTGTTAGGTGAGAATTCGACTGGGTATCCAACGGACATGTCGATACCCGACCCATTGGGGCCGCGAAACCTCGTCCACTGTCCGTCCGTGCGGTCAGCAGTAAAGATCAGGAACATACAGGACACGACGAAAACGAGTGATCGGTTCATAGCGATGGGGCCTCCTGTTCAATGTGCTATTACATTCTGCCGAGCTCCAATTAATTACTCATTGTGCTGCTACTCTTCCAGTTCTCACCTCAATGTTAAGCCTCACGAGAGAATTTGCATAATCTTTCACTCGCATCCACGGACAGCACTGGAAACATTTCGTCGGGTGACGAACCGGGCAGCGGCTGGTTGTGTGGATTGCGTTGTCATCTGGACCAGGAAGTCAAATCTATCGATTAGCACCTCGCCGGAATTTGCTGACGGCTTGTCTTACCCGACCGATTTTCTTTGGCAGGGTAATCTGACCAGTAGCGTCACTTTCTTTGATCGATTCAAGTAGCGTCTGCAAATCAGTAGTCCCCATGTATCGAATTCCATTCAAGTAAAGGGTTGGAGTTCCGGTAATGTGCTCGTCGAAGAGACTGAGCTGGTAATTAGCCTGGATTCGTGGCAGGAAAATATTTTCTGACATCGCCTGCGAAAATTTATTGAGGTCAAGACCGATCCGCCTGGCATATCGCATTAAATCGCGATCTTCGAGAGCCGTCTGATGAGTGAATAGTTCATCATGCATTTCCCAGAATTTTCCCTGGGCGCCTGCAGCCTCCGCCGCTTCGGCGGCGCGCAAGGAATGTGGATGAGTCCGCACAGTCGGAAAATGGCGAAACACAAATCGCAGATCGTTCGCCAGAACGTTTCGAACTTGCTTGATGATTGGATAGGCTTGTCCGCAGTGAATGCATTCAAAGTTCCCATACTCAAGTAGCGTCACGGCTGCGTTATCAGGACCGACGACGTGATCTTGATCGTTAACAGGGTTCTTTAGTTTCACTGTTTCTGGATAAGACATGCGATCTCTTCCCACCCAACTCCGGGAGAATAATCCTGCTAAAAAGGGGGCGCGCCGCCCCCTCTTACTCTTTTGCAAAGTACCAGGTTTCTAAAAACCTACCACTTCGATCTCACGCGACGTCGAAGCGGTCGAGGTTCATCACTTTGTCCCAAGCGGCGACGAAATCATTGACGAACTTCTCTTTCGAGTCGGCGCATGCATACACTTCGGCGAGCGCGCGGAGTTCGGAGTGTGAACCGAAGATTAGATCGACGCGCGTCCCGGTCCATGTTGGCTGGTTCGTCTTGCGGTCGCGACCTTCGTACACGCCGTCGGTGCCAGCCGGCTGCCATTGAGTGCGCATGTCCAGGAGGTTGACGAAGAAGTCATTCGTCAGCTTCTCGGGCTGCTTGGTGAAGACGCCATGCTTTGATCCACCTGCGTTCGCGCCCAGCACCCGCAGTCCACCGATCAGCACCGTCATCTCTGGCGCCGTCAGTGTCAGCAATTCCGAGCGATCCACTAATGCCTCCTCCGGCGCCATCAGCTGCTCGCCACTCAGATAGTTGCGAAAGCCATCCGCCGAAGGTTCGAGCGGAGCAAAGGAAGTTACGTCGGTCTGATCCTGCGAAGCGTCCATTCGACCAGGCGTGAATGGAACCTTAACATTGTGGCCACCATCTTTCGCAGCCTTCTCTACAGCGACGCAACCTCCGAGAACGATCAAGTCTGCGAGTGATACACGCTTGTTACCACCAGCACTGTTGAAGTCCTTTTGAATGCCCTCGAGCTTTTCGAGCACTGTCTGGAGTTGAGATGGGTTGTTCACTTCCCAATTTCTCTGCGGCTCGAGACGAATTCGAGCGCCATTCGCACCTCCGCGCTTGTCTGAGCCGCGGAAGGTCGAAGCGGAAGCCCACGCGGTTGATACCAGTTGAGAAACAGGCAATCCGGAACCAAGGATTCGTGACTTTAGGTCCGCGATGTCCTTGTCATTGATCAGCTCATGATCGACCGCTGGGATCGGATCTTGCCAGATCAGCGTTTCCTTCGGCACGAGTGGACCAAGATAACGTTGAATAGGACCCATATCGCGGTGAGTGAGCTTGAACCAGGCACGCGCAAACGCATCGGCGAACTCATCCGGATGCTCGTAGAAGCGGCGCGAGATCTTTTCGTACGCCGGATCGAACTTGAGCGAGAGGTCCGTGGTCAGCATTGTCGGCACACGCTTTTTCGACGGATCGTGCGCGTCGGGGATGTTGGCGTCAGCATCTTTCGCGCGCCACTGTTGCGCGCCGGCCGGACTCTTCTCGAGCTCCCATTCGTGTTTGAAAAGATTGTCGAAGTAGTGGTTGCTCCACTTCGTCGGTGTCTGAGACCAGATAACCTCTGGCCCACCAGTGATCGTGTCAGCAGCGAAACCCGAGCCATGTTTGCTCCTCCAGCCGAGACCCTGGTCTTCTATAAGCGCTCCTTCCGGCTCTGGACCGATGAATGATGGATCACCAGCGCCGTGGGTTTTACCGAAGGTATGTCCGCCGGCGATCAGCGCGACAGTTTCCTCGTCGTTCATTGCCATGCGCGCAAATGTTTCGCGTATATCGTGCGCGGCTGCGACAGGATCGGGCTTGCCGTTCGGCCCTTCAGGATTGACATAGATGAGTCCCATTTGCACCGCGCCGAGCGTTGGATGCAACTCTCGTTCGCCGCTGTAGCGTTCGTCACCGAGCCATGTTCCTTCAGGACCCCAGAAAAGCTCATGCGGCTCCCAAGTGTCCGGACGACCACCGCCAAAGCCGAACGTCTTAAAGCCCATTGACTCCAGAGCAACATTGCCTACCAAAACGAAAAGGTCGGCCCAGGAAATCTGGCGACCATATTTTTGTTTGATGGGCCATAAGAGTCTGCGTCCTTTGTCGAGATTCGCGTTGTCTGGCCAACTGTTGAGAGGTGCGAAGCGTTGTTGGCCACCACCTGCGCCTCCACGTCCATCAGAAACGCGATATGTTCCCGCACTGTGCCACGCCAGTCGAATAAACAATCCACCGTAGTGGCCAAAGTCCGCAGGCCACCAGTCCTGAGAGTCTGTCATCAACGCACGCAAGTCTTTGATTACAGCATCGAGGTCGAGCTTCTTGAACTCTTCTGCATAATCAAAATCCTCACCCATCGGATCCGAAAGCGAAGAGTTTGCTCGAAGACTACTCAGATTCAGCGAATTGGGCCACCAGTCTCGATTAGATCTGCGTTGGTACTTGGTTGCTCCGCCGTTGAAAGGACATCCATTTGCTTCGACCTCGCCCGGCGATGCAACACGCTCTTTGTTGTGTCCGTTACCTTCCATCGTTCACTTCCTTCCATTTATCAATTGTTGAAACTAATGATGTGAGTCGTCACGTCTTAGTTCCAAGATGTCCAAGTTCTATTGTCTACACTCTGGACATAGACCATGCAGAGTAACTTCGATCGATCCGGCCTTGAATTTCGATCGCCTGGCAGCTTCTTTAATCAAGTCGCCCGAGATTGGAAGCTCCAGATCGACGAGTTTTCCGCAGTTGTTGCAGATTGCATGGTCGTGCCGATTCAGCGTGCGATCATAGCGAGTGCAGCCCGCTCCGAACCGCACTTCTCCGATCAAACCCTGGTTCTTCAGGTAGCGCAGCGAATTGTAAACGGTTGCGTAAGAAATGGTTGGCAGTAACCGGCGAGCATGCTCATAGATCTCGTTCGCCGTCAGATGCTCGTCTGAGTCGCGAATTGCCTGAAGGACAGCTCGGCGCTGTTTCGTAAGTCCTGAGAAATTGAGATCTTTCACTTCTTTGAGGTTAGGATAATTCCAACTTGAATGAATGCCAAGCAGCGGTCAAGCACCTATTCCGCGAGAAACATGTGCAGCAAGCGAAACCTTGTCGCTCAATGGGTGACGCGCTCTTTGTTGGCTTTCGCCGGCTTGGCAAAGAAGTTCAATTCTTCTTATGCCGAACGGCATTCACGATCTGCTTGATGGCATCAGTTACCACTTCGGGTTCGTCAAGTTGAATGTGATGGCCGCTCTGTTGAGCTATGATTTGACGGCCCGATCGCGAAAGACCAACCAAGTCTGCTTGAAGTTTCTTGTAGTCATCACTCGCATTCTTTGCGGGCGTAACGACGATCAGTGGCATATTACCCAACTCGTATTTGCTCTTGGACCTGTCTGAATGGATAAGTACAGTTTCCTCCGGCAAATAATCAAACTCGCTTTTACGTGCCTCTGCATAGCTCGGTTGACCCGTGGCCCAAAGTCGAATTCGTTGAACATCTTCCGCCAGTTTGTTATATGGCTCGTCTAAGCTCGGCGATGTTGTAGCCGATTGTTGTTGTTCGGTTGGGAGAGCATTCTTCGAGCGTTCCAGTTTTAATTGCACCGGCGGAATCGCCCGGCCCCGGGAGAGGTCGCGTAAGAGCATTAGTTTGTTATTGAGCATTATTTGATTGTCTTCATGAGAGCTAGCCACTAACACCATTCCAGCAACTTCTTTGGGATACCGGTTGGCGTAGACGCGCACAATCAAGCCACCCAGCGAATGACCAACAAATATGTAAGGACTCTTCTCACCCGACTTATGTAAGAGTGTATGTAGTTCGACCGCAACCTGCTGCATTGTGCGCGGCATTGGACCTGCATCGCTCCATGCGTACCCGGCTCGATCATAAGTGCAGACTCTTGTGAAGCGCGCAACTTCGGGTTGTACTAAACTCCAATCGAAAGAAAAGTCGCCCGCGCCGGATTCCATTACAATCGTAGGCGAGCCGGAGCCCTTACAGTTAAGGTGCAGACGGAAGCCTCCAATGTTGATCAACTTTCCAGTAGGCGCGGGAGCCACATCTGTTAGGGATCTACTTCTTGGCAATACAAGAGCGACCGCAGAGAATGAGACTATTAATACCAGTCCTAATGGAGTGCGCCACATCAGTACTTACTCCTTATTTGGATGAATCGGTTTAAACGTACGGGGACTTTTCAGATTACCGCTGACCTTGGGGTTATAAAAGCGGCCTTTGGGGTTGTGCAGTTTTGACATCCGTTCCCATAACGTTAACATTTCTTACAACTTGCCG
>Ga0114129_10009815_pt1 | contig 13652 bp, 8 predicted proteins | sample RhiMetdeltSRZDD1_FD_80071 | JGI IMG/M metagenome (GOLD analysis project Ga0114129, IMG submission 80071) | Populus rhizosphere microbial communities from Tennessee, USA - Rhizosphere MetaG P. deltoides SRZDD1 (version 2) (version 2) | ecosystem: Host-associated > Plants > Roots > Rhizosphere >...
GAATTGGGAATTCAATATTCTCTTACACCTTCCCCCAACCGCCGCCGCCTGGCGTTTGAATCGATAGAATGTCTCCGCGCTGGACCCAAGTCGTAAACTTGGAAGGCAACTCCTCTCGAAGGCCGCCGTCGCGAATCAGCACATTCGACCCGAGTGCGCCTGGGCCGCCGCCGTTCAAACCATATGGAGCGAACTTGCGCCGATCCGATAGCACGGTCACCTGCGCCTTCGTTAAAAATCGCAGCTCGCGAATGATGCCGCGGCCGCCGCGCGAGTCACCCCTTCCGCCGGAGTCCGGTCGAAGCGAATAGCGCATCATCTGAATCGGATAAGCATGCTCAAGCGCTTCAATCGGCGTATTTAGTGAATTGGTCATATGCGTGTGGACGCCAGAGAGTCCGTCTAGATTCGGCCTGGCACCCATACCGCCGGCCACAGTCTCGTAGTATGCGACTGGTTGCTTGGTACGAGGGTCGACGGCACCAAATGTAAAATTGTTCATCGTGCCTTGGCTCGCCGCTGGAATGCGATCCGGGATCGCCTCAGCCAAGCACCTATAGAGCACATCTACGATGCGTTGAGATGTCTCGACATTTCCCCCGCATACAGCCGCAGGGGGGCGCGCATTCACAACTGTTCCCTCGGGAGCGATGATCTGGAGCGGCCGCATGCCGCCTGCATTTGATGGAATTGAAAACCCGACCACCGTCCGAAATACATAGAAAGCAGCCGATGCCGTGATCGCATACACGGCGTTGACGCTGCCTTCTGTTTGTGGATCGGATTCCGAGAAGTCGAGAATGGCATTGCCGTCTTTGATGCGCATTTTTACGCGAATCGCAATCGGCCTGTCCGAAATGCCGTCATTGTCCAGGAAATCTTCCGCTTCATAAATCCCCTCGGGGATCGTTGAAATGGCATGTCGGGTCATTCGCTCGCTGTAGTTCAAAATCTCTGTTGTGTACTGACGGACGGCGGCCCATCCGTATTTAGCAACAATTCCCAAAAGACGGCGCTCGCCTGTTCGATTTGCGCCGAGCATCGCAGCAAGATCACCTTCGCGTTCAGCGGACGTGCGTACGTTGGCCATCACCATATCCCAAACGTCACGATTGATCTTGCCGGCGGCCATCAGCTTGACGGGAGGAATACGAAGACCTTCCTGGTAAATTTCTTCAGCCAAGGGCATAGAACCGGGGGACATACCGCCGATATCCGACTGATGGGCCCGGGACGCAACGTAGAACAGCAATTTACGTTTCGAAAAGACTCCGGAGACCAGCGTGATGTCCGGTAGATGAGTCCCCCCCTTGTACGGATCGTTGAGCATGACGACATCACCGGGTCCGACATCCCGCGATTCAATCGCCGCTCTGACGGATAGAGGCATCGAGCCGAGATGGACTGGCATGTGATCACCCTGAGCGACCATATCCCCACTTTGGTCAAAAATTGCGCAGGAATAATCGCGCCGTTCTTTGATGTTTGGGGAAAAGGCTGTGCGCTTCAGCGTCGCACCCATTTCTTCCGCGATCGCGTGAAATAGACTCTTGAAGATTTCAAGTTGGACGGGATCGGTTTTCATTCTCGTACGCGAAAAGAATTAGCCAGTTTTCTCTCTAGTACTAAATTTAAATAGGCATCCACCTTGCACCTGAAATCCGCCGGCACGAGCGTGGTGGAACTGTATTCACCAATAATGGCAGGGCCGTCAATAACGTGACCATAACCCAAGTCCTCGCGATCGTAGACTCCGGCTTTCACGTGTTTGTTATCGATCCAGACCGGCTGCACACCATTAGGCTTGGCCCTGCCCGACGTCTTCGGCGCTTTCTTGAACTCAGGCTTTCCTGTGCGCCCGATAAATGTGGTCCGCACGTTTACCAGTTCCACCGTCCTGCCGCGATTTGAGTATCCGTATCGGCGATCATGTGCTTTATGAAACGAATCGATGAAATCGCTTGTCAGAGGGACCGTCAATTCATATGACTGTCCTCGATAGCGGAGATCGACAGCATCGTTCCACTGGATTTCACGCTTTCTGAATCCTTCGGCTTGCAACTCCACCATTCCAAGCCGGTGCAACTCCTGAAAAGTGCGTTTTAGTATCGCGCGCGAATCATCCGCCGGCACGAGTAACGTTCGTGAATAATCTTTGCGAACATCCGCCAGCAATAACCCTAACGCAGAGAGCGCACCTGGAAATCTTGGCACTACTACGCGGCTCATACCCAGATGGCGGGCGATATCAGCCGCGTGCAACCCACCGGCTCCGCCGAAGCAGAACAGCGTAAAATCTCGCGGGTCATACCCTCGCTCGACCGAGATCAGCCGAATCGCTTGCTCCATATTGCTGTTTACAACATCGATGATACCTTGAGCCAACGCTTCCGAATTCTTCCAACCGCGGGTCCATCCGAGATTGCGCAGCACAAGTGAAATCCGATCGATAGCAAGCGGCATTGTTCCGCCCAAAAAGAACTGTGGCAGAAGGCGCCCGAGAATGACGTTCGCGTCTGTGACGGTCAGGCGCTCACCCTTGCCGTAGCAGATCGGGCCGGGTTCAGCTCCCGCACTTTCGGGACCGACCTTGAGTGCGCCGCCGGCGTCCAATTCCGCAATCGAGCCGCCGCCCGCACCGACTGTCTGAATGTCCATCATCGGAATGCCTACAGGCATACCGTCGATTTGGCCCTCATGCGTAACTTTGACTTCTCCTTCACAAAGCGCAACGTCAGTCGACGTTCCACCCATGTCGAACGTGATGATGTTCGGATATCCGCACACCTGTGCAATATGGAACGCCCCAGTCACGCCACCGGACGGGCCGGACAATATCGTGTGTACCGGCGCATCGGCCGCGGTTTCCGCTTGAACGGCCCCGCCATTCGATTGCATCACGCGAAAACCGCACTTTGTGAGATTCGCTTGCAGTCTTCGAAGATAGCGACTCATCACCGGCGCCAGATAGGCATTAATGACCGTGGTCGAAGTGCGCTCATACTCGCGATATTCGGGGAGGATTCTCGACGAGAGAGAAATTGGAACACCTAAAGACTCGGCCGCGAGTCCCACAGCGTGCTCATGCTCACGGTTCGCGAAAGAGTACAGAAAACAAACGGCTACGGACTCGACGTTCTGGCGATGTAAGCGCTCCAACACATCCTGAAGCTGCTGCCGGTCGACTGGGGTTTGGATTGATCCGTCACAGAGTGTGCGCTCGCGAATACCAAAACGAAGAGCATCCGGTACGAGCGGCTCAGGCCTGGTGACGAAGATGTTGTAGAGTTCGCGACGGGTCTGGCGCCCGATCGCGAGGACATCTTCAAATCCTTGTGTCGTCAGTAAGGCGGTACGTGCACCCTTCCTTTCCAGCAAAGCATTCGTTGCGACAGTCGAACCGTGAATCACCTCTTTGATCGTTTCAAGCTCCAGACGGCCGAGGCCATTCATAATCGCCTGATCGGGCTGATGAGGCGTGGACAGTTCCTTGAACATTGCGATTCTGCCGTCGCGAATTACGACAAAGTCTGTGAATGTGCCGCCTGTGTCGATGCCGACTCTTGCCCGCGAAACCCTAGAAGTAAATCCGCGCGACATCTTGGACGTGATTACGAGAAATCGTTTGGAGGTCCTGGATCGTGCCTTGAGGATCGCGTTCCCAAGTGAGTGCCTGAAGGTCGGCAACTTCGGCTTCGAAGCGATGAACGGCGATTTCGCGAGCCCATGCGAAATAATCCTCAGGCGTCGCGCCGCTTGCGATGCCCTTGATCCATTCGAGAATTTGACCGCGCTGTTCATCATCAGCGCGGATCTGCAGAGCGGAACCTGCGGAAGCGTCGATGCGAATCTCCGTGTTATGCCACCAGCCCGCCTGGATAAGCCGGAGATCGAGTAGAGTCTTAAGGACGAACAGTGCCGGCAGATCTCCAGTTGAAACTCTTCCTTGCGGAACCCCGTTTTCTCCGGCCGAGTTGCCCTGGAAGACGTTCCACAGTTGCCGCACGCGAATGGCCGACGACGATGGTGTGAGAACAAGGATCCGAGAGGCATTGTATTTCTGAAATTCTTTCAGTTCCTCACCCGTGGGCTCGTGATCGAATCGTTTCAGCGGACCCCCCGAAACAAAGACAGCATTAGTCGTACTGAGGCCGAGCGATACTCCTGAGATTAAGCGTTCCGGTGCGGCAAACGAGAGCTTGGAGTCTACATGCGACGCAAAAGGAATCGGCGTGTCCTCGCCCCGCATGATGGCAGCGCGCCCGACGCTCGCTCCGGTTGTGCGATCGGAAGGAGCTGCTGAAATGTCGGCGCGGCCGAGCGGTTCGGCGGAAACCGATGTCTGTTTGGTTTTCGGCGGCCATGTAGCGACTACGCGGTTCATGATGAGAAGATCCCGCGCGGCGATTCGCATATCGTCGGCTGTCATCGATTGAATCCACTGAATGCCTTCTTCGCGCCGCGCATCGATGTCATGGCTCAAAAACCATTCACGCACGCTTTTGCTGGTGAGATAAGTCATCGCCGCTTCACGCGCGGCCGTCAGGTCACTTGCGGTGCCGGTCGTAAATTGCAGCCGTTGAATCTCCTGCAGAAGCTTTTCCTCGACAGGTTCGGGAAACTGCCCGCTCGGAACGGAGAGTTCTAGCCGATAGTAATAAGGACGCACCGAGAGGGGCAGGTCGGTTTTGACCGGCAACGGCACAATCCGGTGAATTAACCTGTCAAGAAGCAAAACCAAGTACCACTGCCTGTAGTAAGCACCTGGAACAGGAGATGCAAAGATGACTCCCCCTTCGGGCGCATCCCCTTTGTTAAATCGGAGCGTTCGTTCTGCGGGCAGCCTATTGATCTGGTCGTCTGTCTTTGTTGATGACCCCCGCCTCGGAATCGACGACAGCCGCTCGCGAAGAGCAGCCGTTATCGGAGCGGAAACCAGAACAAAGGCTTCAGACGTGGCGTATCCGCGCGGTGCGGAGGCCGGCCCCAGGAGCGCGCTACGAATTTCTTCTTCGATATTCGCTTTAAAACCATCCGGAGAGGGATCCGGGCCTTCAGGTCCGTTTGGAATGCCTTCGAAGAGTGCCGGCAGTCGATCCGTGAGCATCGGCAACGCCCATTTCGGTAACGTGATCCTCAACGCAGTTCGATCGAGTTCGTCGATGGTCTGGATTTTTCCACCAACCGCATAGCCGTCGCGCAAGAGCGAGATTGCGCCGAAGGTCGAAAACCAATCCTTTAAACCACCTATGGTATAGCCCGCGGTGATTTCTACGGAATCGCCTGTACTGGGAATCTCGGCCAATCGAATTCCATTGGGGAGCGTCGACGCGAACAAAAACGCGTTGAGAATGGCGGAAATCGGCGCAAACACTCGTTGAGCCTATCGTCCGGACGGTAGTGTTTTCAAGGATGAATATGCTAGATTTCGAGGTTTGATCCCACAAAGAAATCGCGACACTTCGATAAGGAGAAATTCGTGAACGTCTACGAAGGCAAAAATATTCGCAATGTTGGTATCGTCGGACACGGCAGCAGCGGTAAAACTTCATTGGTGTCCGCAATGCTTTTCGATACCGGTGCCACCAATCGTCTTGGTCGCGTAGATGACGGCAACGCCCCGACCGATTACGACGACGAGGAAATCGAACGCAAAATCACGATATCGGCAAAGCTTGCGTTTTGCGAATGGAACAAAAACAAAATCAATATTCTGGACACACCTGGCTTTGGAAACTTCATTCAAGAAGCGCGTGGAGCGCTGCGCGTCGCGGATGCCGCGATCATCGTGGTGGATGCGGTCTCCGGTGTCATGGTCCAAACTGAAAAAGGTTGGGGTTACGCGGAAGAATTTCAGTTGCCGCGATTAGTGGTGGTCAACCGCATGGACCGGGACACCGCCAGCTTTGACCGATCGCTGGAATCCATCCAACAGACGTTGGGCCGCATGTGCGTTCCCATTCAAGTTCCCATTGGAGTCGAAAAAGCATTCAAAGGCGTTGTAGACCTGGTTCAGATGAAGGCATATGTCTATTCGTCCGACGCTTCGGGCAAGTTCACCGAATCCGACATTCCGACCGATGCGGCTGCGCAGGCTCAGGAGTACCGGGAGAAGCTCATCGAAGCCGTTGCGGAGAGCGATGAAAAGCTCATGGAGAAATTCTTCGAGAGCGGCTCCTTAACCGATGAAGACATGGTCACGGGACTCCAGAAACAGGTCGCGGAAGGAAAAATCTATCCCGTTTTGTACACGTCTGCCGTAGCCAATATCGGTATCCAGCCACTCCTGAACGCAATTTTGAATCTGTTGCCGGATGCGGGCCGTGGAAAGGTGGCCGGCAAAGATCTGCAAGGCAAAGACGTCGAACGAAAAATGGCCGACAGCGAGCCATTCTCCGCGTTCGTTTTCAAGACGTTTTCGGACCCTTTCACAGGACGGATATCGCTTTTCCGGGTTTATTCGGGGACTCTAACCACTGAACTGCAGCCGTACAACGCCAATAAAGGTGTTACCGAGCGCATCGGCTCGATCGTGTTGCTCCAAGGCAAGACCCAGGTCGGCGTTCCAAGACTTCATACCGGTGATATAGGAGCCGTCGCGAAGCTGAAGGAAACACAAACGGGGGAGACGCTGTGCGATAAAGCGCACCCGATCATCTATCCCGTCGTGAAGTGGATCGAGCCCGTCATTTCATTCGCAATTGAACCTAAATCACGCGGAGATGAGGAAAAAATCAGCACTGCCATCCACAGGCTGATGGACGAAGACCTCGGCATTCGTTATGCCCGAGAACCGCAAACCAAAGAGTTCCTGATTTCCGGCCAGGGACAGATGCACGTCGAAATGGCGGTCGCACGCCTCAAGAAACGTTATGGTGTCGATGTTCTGCTCCATCCTCCGAAGGTTCCATATCGCGAAACCATCAAAGGCAAAGCGGAGGTTCAGGGAAAACATAAGAAACAAAGCGGTGGCCACGGTCAATACGGCGACTGCAAGATCCGGATGGAACCGCTTCCTCGAGGAGGCGATTTCGAGTTTGTGAACGAGATCTTTGGCGGAGCGATTCCCAAGAACTTTATTCCTGCCGTGGAGAAGGGGATTCAAGAAGCCCGGCAGAAGGGTGTTCTTGCCGGATTCCCGACCGTGGATTTCCGCGTAGTCCTGTACGACGGGTCATATCACGACGTTGATTCGTCAGAAATGGCGTTCAAGATTGCCGGATCTCTCGCCTTCAAGAAAGGAATCAAGGAAGCAAAGCCCATTCTCCTCGAACCTGTGATGAACGTGGAGGTGCAAGGCCCCGAAGAATTCGCCGGCGATCTGATGGGTGACCTGAACAGTCGCCGAGGCCGAGTCCAGGGCATGGAGGTCCGGGGACACACCACGATTATCAAGGCGCAGGTACCGCTAGCAGAAATGCTGAGCTATGCTTCCGACCTGACTTCCAAAACGGGTGCGCGCGGCAGCTACACGATGGAGTTCGCCCGGTATGACGAAGTGCCCGCGCACCTAGCCGACAAGGTAATCGCGAACGCCAAGGCCGGTGCCGGCGCAGAGGAAGAAGAGGCGGACTAAAATTTAGAAAATCGAAATCCGAAATTGCAGATTGGACTGTAACTTACGCCCTATCCGTCCAATCTCAAAATCTTCTCTTGTGCCATTCATGGCACTTATGTTTTCTTGGCATCTATGGCCGTCAATCCTGAACTTCTGAAAATTCTCGTTTGTCCCCTTTGCAAAGTACCGGTCAATTTGACCGAGAACGGCCAGGGACTCAAATGTACACAGTGCCGGCGCGTGTATCCAATTCGCGACGACATACCTGTGATGCTAATCAGCGAAGCGAAAATTGAAGACTAAAGATCTGTTTCATAGGCTTCCGGCAAAGGCGCGCATCCTTTTTGTACGGCTGCGATCAATGGGAGATTGCCTCCTGTTAACCGGTCCCATCCGGGCGCTGAAACAAGAGTTCCCGGATTTCCGAATTACGGTACTTGTCGACTCACCGTTTGCACCATGCTTTGACGGTAATCCGGACGTAAACGTCATGATAGCGGGATCGAAGGTCTCGACGGGCGCACGGCTTCTGACCCGACACTTTCACGCGATTGTGAATCTCCACGGGGGCCCGACGAGCCTTGTGTATTCATGTCTGGCGTGGGGAAGAAGAGTCGGTGCCGAACACTATCGCGGTGCCTTCCTCTATCAAGGCCATGTCCCGCCTCCCGAGAGCTCCGCACACACGGTCGAATCCACCATGAACGTTTTTCGTTGGCTTGGCGTTCGTGCAGAACAGGCACCCGCGTTGCACTATGCTGTGCACTCGAACGAAGCCGCCCGCGTCCGAGAAACCCTTAAAGACCGGCGTTACGTTGTCCTGCATCCGGGCTCTATCATGTCTACGAAACGATGGGAGCCTCGACGATTTGCGGAGGCTGCACGCACATTAGCTGAGCGTGGATTTACGATTGTGGTGACATCAGGGCCAGGCGAAGAAGTGTTCGCCAGTCAGGTTGCGCAGGAAATTGAAGGAACCGTCATTCTTCTCGGCCTTACCATTCCCCAGTTGGCCGAATTGATTCGCGGAGCACACCTGTACATTGGAAACGATTCCGGACCGATGCACCTTGCTGCGGCAGTCGGCACACCAACCATCGCGGTTTGGGGTTCATCAGATTCTCGCCGTTGGCGGCCGTGGAGCGTCGCGCATCGGGTCGTTCAGAATCCTTTTGAGTGCAATCCATGTCCAGGATATCGTTGCCTCGTTGCCGACTCTCCACTGTGCATCGAATCTGTAACCGTGGCACAGGTGAATTCGGCCGCGGATGAGTTACTGCTCGAAGCACATGAACCGAGCTTGCGCTGAACGAAACCTCAATCGATTTTTCTCAAAGACTAGCCCGACAGTCGACAATGTCATGCTCGACGACTTCGATGCGTTCAATGCGCATTTTGCAGGTTAGTTCTGCGCAAAATCTCGGCGGAGGCGAAACGCATGTTATCGAATTGACTGCGGCGCTCCGCTCGCTCGGTCATGAAGTAGTCATCGCCGGCCGGAAAGATGGTCCGCTTCAGCCCCAGATAGTGCTTCCGTTTGTGAATTCCGCAGATCTGTTTACCGCGCTCCGCCTGCGATCGATTTTGCAAAAGCAAGAATTCGAGCTGGTCCATGCACATGTGGCGCGGGACTACACAGTTGTTGCAGCGGCCGCCTGGCGTCTTCCTAGGGTGAAAGTTGTGTTCACGCGCCATCTCCTCTATCCGGTCAAACGACACTTCCTCTACAAGCGCGTGGACGGATGGCTGGCGCCAACTTCGCAGATATTGCGCACGCTTGACCCGTTGTCACCCAAACGGTCCGCCGTCGTTCCGAATTGGGTGGACGTTTCCAAGCTCGAGTATCGCCCGCACGAGTTGCATAATCCCGTCACTGTTGGCCTGATCGGACAGATCTCACCACATAAAGGACACGATGATGCTGTCGATGCGATTCGTGACCTCGGAGGACGTTTCCGGTTACTGATCGCTGGAAAAGGCGAGGCAAGCTACGAAGCCAGACTGAAGAGCAAGGCTGTCGGCCTGCCCGTGGAGTTTCTCGGGTTTGCCCCATTAACTGAGTTCTTCGCCAACATAGACATATTAATCGTTCCGTCGTGGGAAGAACCCTTCGGGATTGTGCTTCTGGAAGGAATGGCCTCGGGCGTTCCCGTCATTGCAACCAATCGTGGCGGCCCACCAGAGATTATTCAATCGGTAGACCATGGTGTTCTCATCCCGCCCAATGACCCGGGTTCTCTGGCTCGCGCGATACGAGAACTTGCGGATGATGAAGAACAGCGAGTCGCAATCGTTCGCAAGGCGCGCGAACACGTGGAGAAGAATTTCGATATCCGGAAGGTCGTTCCACTGATTGAGAACTTTTATGAAATCACTAGAAGTACAAAATGACCCTGATCTTTGCGGCCGTGTGCCGGTCCCTACCGCTTTGAACGGGCAGTCGTCGCGGCGCGCTGAGACCACCGGATAGCTTCGTTAGCTGTGGGCCATAGAATCTCGAGCGGAACGGCGCGGGTAACCAGTTCTTCCATAGAGCCGATGGCGATCTGCGCGCTACGGAAATCTTCAGGGGCCAGACTTGCGGCACCAGCCGCTTGAGCGACTTGAAACGCAGCTCGCGCCTGAATCACCGAGGCATGAACCATTCCGGCTGCGGTCGGCTTAAGAGCTGAATAGTCGTAAGCCCCGACGGTCGCACGGCCCGTTCGGCGTCGAACATCGTCCTTTGCCGATTGACTTCGATAAACGACGAACGAGCTGGGCCGGTCGACCATATAGTGCGGCTCGGCAGAGATCAAAATACCAAGCTGAGTCAGTCGAGTGGTCGCGTTGAATTGCCCTTTCTGGTTGTTGAGCTCCAGCTCGCCGAGATTATCGAAATCCCCTTCCGGCGAAACCGCCCATACGACATAGGTGTTGAACATTTGCCCGACGGCCGAAGGCGGCATCACCTGGTCGACCTCGACCTTAAGTCGAGAAACGGACCCTTCGCGCTTAATCTGAACACGCCCAGCGGGAGTCAGAGCGATTTTTGCTTCGCTTGACAGCGGCACAGTGGCGACATCGAATTCGATACTGCTCAGGGCAAGAACGAGAAGTAAGCCAATAGTCGTCATGGTGAAGGATATTTACTAACAGGAGAAAAAGAGAGCTTCAGCGTTTCTTTGTCTACTCGAAGAGCTACGGGACTCTTCAAAGAATCAATGTCGACGTACACCACAACGGCGCTGCCCCTTCCGTTCGAGTCAATCACGCGGGCCGTGCGCATGCCCTTCGTGTAATAACCCTCTTTGCCCCAATCCTGTATAAAGTCGTTCATCGTGTAGCGGCCGTCTGAGTCCCATTCCCGATACGCAACATCGTATTGGCCGCTTTCAACTTCCTGAATGAACTGCCGTACCCGCCGCTCTTCGCGGAAATTCGCAAACTTGTAAGCAAGCCCGCTAATAAAAATGAGAACGAGTGCGATCGTGACGGGAACCTTCAGCCGTTCCTTCAGCGCACGGGACTTTTTAGGAATTGGATGATCGTCATGAAGCAAGCTGCCGATGATCTTTTCGGCCATGCACAGTATTGTAATTCCCATCTGATGAGAATTGGGAATCGGGAATTGAACATTAACGGATTCTTTTTGGGACTAATTTCTTCGTAAAATTCTTTTTACACGTTCAAACCCCGAGTTTAAACCCGACCCCTTGACACGACGACCGCTGAAAAGAATACTTTTTAAACCCCCTCTGGAACGAGTTTCGACGTCTGAGATCGCCCCTCATTTGAACAATTCATCAGGAGGACAAGGGATGGACAGAATCATCCGTTCATTGATTGCGATGCTTTTGTTGACGTCAATCATGCCGAACTTATATGGACAAAGCGATCGGGGCACGATTACAGGAACGATAGGCGATGAAAGCGGCGCCGTCATTCCTGGAGCAAATATTGCGGCGACTAACACAGCGACAACGGCGCAATATGAAACCGTCAGCACCGAGACAGGTAACTACACGCTGGCCCAATTACCGGCCGGCATTTACGACCTGACTGTCGAGCTTCCTGGATTCAAGAAGTACATCCGCCAAGGCATCACGGTTCAGGTGGCACAAACTCTGCGCATTGATGTGGCACTCGAGGTCGGCGGCGCGAACGAAGAAGTAACGGTCAGCGCCGATGCTCCTCTGCTCCGCACGGAAAGTGGAGAGCTTAGTCATAACGTCACGACGGGCCGGCTCGATGAATTGCCGGTCCTCGGTATCGGCACTGCCGCAGCAGGAAGTTCCGGCATACGAAATCCGCTCGCCGTCACTCAACTCATACCTGGTTCGTATTTCCAGCCAAATACCAACGTACGCATCAACGGTGCTCCCGTGAATTCGCAAGCTGTACGCATTGAAGGGCAGGACTCGACCAACAGCCTCATCCCATTCGCCCAAGCTCAGACCCAACCGAGCGTCGATGCGATTCAGGAAGTATCAATACAAACCAGTAACTTCGCCGCCGAATACGGAGCCACCGGCGGCGGTGTGTTTAACTACACGATGAAGTCGGGCACGAATTCATTTCACGGAAGCGCATATGACTACGCCAACCATGAAATATTGAATGCAGGGCAGCCGTATACGCCGGGAAACCCACGGAAGCCGTCGCGAAGAAACGACTACGGGTTTACGTTAGGCGGCCCGATTCTTCATGACAAGACATTCTTCTTCGGCAACTTCGAGCAGTACCGGGAAAAGGCGACAATCAACGATCAGACCTTCACGCTGCCGACTGCGGCATATCGTGCTGGTGATTTCAGTTCAGCACTGACCGGAGTGAATACAGGTGTCCTCGATCCATTGGGACGCCCGATCATGGAAGGCACTATTTACGATCCGGCAACCACGCGCGCGGCGCCTAATGGCCAACTCGTCCGAGATGCTTTTCCGGGCAACATTATTCCCGCAAACCGTTTCGACCCCGTTGCGGTGAAGATTCAGGAGCTGATTCCAGCCACCGACACGTCCGGTCTTGTGAACAACTTCCATCCCTCGTACCCAAGCGACCGAGTGACCACTATTCCCGCTATTAAAGTCGATCACAATCTGAACACGAAACAGAAGCTTTCGTTCTATTGGTCCATGACGAAAACTTCGAGCCAATACTCGCCCCAATTCGGCGGTTCAGACGGCTTGCCCGATGTGATCACCGCCGACCGGGGTACCTTCATCACTTCCCACACCGAGCGATTGAATTGGGATAACACCATCTCTCCGACGCTGCTCTTACATTTCGGAGCGGGCTATCAGCACAATGAGTTCATCGATGATGCACCGCTCGTCCATAAAGGCGACACGTTTGATCCAGTGGCTGAGCTTGGTCTGGTGGGGGGCACGCTCGTCCGGCAATTCCCGCAGTTCACGGGATTGGGCGGTCAGGCGCCCGTGGGCGGCGCCACGCCGGCAGCTGCTCGCGGCGGCATGAAAGACATAGGTCCGGGACCGCAGAGCCGGAGCCTTTTGATAAAGCCTACGGCGAACGCAAGCCTGACTTGGGTCAAGAATAATCACACGTACAAATATGGCGCCGAGTATCGTCAGGATGGGTTCCCCATTCAGGACGTTGTCCGAACGGCAGGAATGTATGCCTTTAGCGGGAATCAGACATCGCTTCCTACCGTGGCGCTGGGAACTCAGAATCTGGCCGGAAAAACGATCGGGTTTCCGTACGCCAGCTTCCTGCTGGGGCTGGTCGATAACGCAAATATTTCGTCTCCGGCTTTCTACAAGCTGGGAAAACACCAGATCTCCGCGTTTGCGCAGGATACGTGGAAGATCAGACGGAACCTCACGCTGGATTACGGCATCCGTTACGACTACTTCAACTATCTCCAGGAACAGTACGGCCGGTTGCCGAACTTCTCGCCGACAACACCGAATCCCGCAGCCGGCGGCCTGCTCGGGGCCTCGATTTTCGAAGGTGACGGTACAGGACGTTGTAACTGCGACTTCGCGAAAAATTATCCGTGGGCGTTTGGTCCGCGAATCGGTGCCGCATATCAGATCACGCCCAAGTTGGTCGCGCGTGTAGGCTGGGGCATCTCTTACAACGAAACATC
>Ga0114129_10009816_pt1 | contig 13652 bp, 15 predicted proteins | sample RhiMetdeltSRZDD1_FD_80071 | JGI IMG/M metagenome (GOLD analysis project Ga0114129, IMG submission 80071) | Populus rhizosphere microbial communities from Tennessee, USA - Rhizosphere MetaG P. deltoides SRZDD1 (version 2) (version 2) | ecosystem: Host-associated > Plants > Roots > Rhizosphere >...
CACGACGGGCTGGCCGACGTGGGAGCGCACCATGCTTGAGGCAGTTATCGCCGCTTTCGTCACATGTTTCGTGGTGATCGTCGTGATCGGCCACGTGCTGCTGATCTTGGCACTGTGGTCGCCCGGGAAACATGCTCACCCTGAGGTCAGGGATGCCGACGCGGCGCAGCCGGCGGATGCAGCCGCCGCTCACGTATCCCGTTCCTGAGCCAATAGCCGGCGGGAATACTACCTGAGCCGCCAGTCGCCGGTGCGCGGATCGCGCCGCAGCGTCGGCAGCGCATCGCGCCGGACCGGATCGACGGCCGGCGCCGTCCTCACCCGATCGAGCTCCTCGTTCACCCGGCGAACCTCCTTCACCACCCAATGCACGATGGCGGCGCCGCCGAGCGTGGCGAGCGTCCACTTCACCAGCGGGGGGATGACGAGCGGCGGCATTTCAGTCTCCTTTCGCGTCCCTACAATCCGTAACGCGACCACAATGCGCGCGCCTCGAGCGCCGAGACGATCTGCTCGGCAAGATCGGCGCGGCGCAGCAACGGATCGAGCCCTTCAGCGCCGATGCCCGGCCGCATCCGGCCGAGGAAGCTGCGCTCCGGCGCCACCAGCGGGGTTGCGACCTTGTCGCCGAAGCGCTCGCGCAAGGTCGCGCGCAGGTCGCCGATGCCATCGGCAAGGCCGAGCTCGACGGCCTTGCTGCCGGTCCAATACTCGCCGGAGAACAAGGTTTTTTCTGGACCTTTCAGTCGCGCGCCGCGGCTCTCCTTCACCAGCGCGACGAAATCCTCGTGGATCTCGGCCTGGATCGCCTTGAGGCGCTCCACGTCCTCCGGCTTTTCCGGCAGGAACGGATCCAGCATCGCCTTGCGGTCGCCGGACGTGTAGAGCCGCCGCTCGATGCCGAGCTTGTCGAGCAGCTTGGCGAAGCCGAACGAGCCGCCGACCACCCCGATCGAGCCCACCACCGAGGACGGATCGCAGATGATCTCGTCGGCGGCGCAGGCGACCATGTAACCGCCGGACGCGGCGACGTCCTCGGCGAACGCGATCACCGGCCGCTTTTTCTCGGCCGCGAGCTGGCGGATGCGGCGGTAGATCAGATGCGACTGCACCGGCGAGCCGCCCGGCGAGTTGATGACGATCGCGACTGCCTGCGCCCGGCGCAAGCCGAAGGCGCGTTCGAGCTGGCGCGCGATGCCGGCGAGCGTCAGACCCGGCTTGAGCGGCGTCGAGAAGCCGATGATGCCGGACAGCCGCACCACCGGCACCACCGGAATGTCGCCGCGAAATCGCTTCGGCAACAGCGGCCGCAAGGTCTCGCGCGCGCCGGCGAGGAGCTGCCTGATGTGCTCGGACGGGGCTTGGTCGGCCATGATCATCCTTTCAAAGGAGCATCTCGGGTCACATAGGCTGATCATGCCCGGCGCTCAAGTTACCAAGAGTCAGCACTGGAATGCTCCTTGCATCGCAACTCGCAAGCTTGCCGGGTGCCAAACAGGCGAGACGAGCAATGAAAATCCTCTTCCTGGTGCTTCTGATCAGCGTGATCGCCGAGGCCGCGCGGCGCGCAGAGCGACGCGCGTCGTCCAAACAGACCGCCTGACCGTCCGCTGCCCGGCTGCGCCTGCTGCCGCGTTTGCAGGCAACTGCCCACGCCGCGAGCATCACGGCCGGCCGAGCGGGAGCGCGCTGCCGTCGCGCAGCACGGCTTCGGCTTCCAGGCTCGGATGTCCGGAAACGTCGTTGAGGACGAGGCCGGGCAGCAGCAGTAAAGGCGCGCGGCTTGCCTTCGTCGCTCGCACCAGGATCCGGATTGCCGGCTCTCCCGGCTTCGGGTGGACCGGCAGCACCATGACCGCGCCGAAGGCAGGGGCGAGCGCCGCCAGCACGTCGGAAAGGCCGTCGGCGCGCCATATAAGGCTGAGCGTGCCACGGGGGCGCAACAGCCGCGCCGCGGTCCTGACCCACGCCGCGAGCGTCGCGGGGAGCGCGGCATGAGCGCGGCGGCGGGCGCCATCCGGCGAGCTTCGCTGCCGCGCCGGATCGTTGAACGGCGGATTCATCAGCACGCGGGCAACCGAGTCGGAGGCAAGCCCGGCGGCGCCGAACGCGCGCGCCGGCGCCGCAACGTCGAGCGCCACCGCGCGCACGCGCCCGGCAAGGCCGTTGCGCTGCGCGTTCTCGGCGGCGAGCGCCGCGAGCGCGGGATCAACCTCCAGCAGGGTGACCCTGGCGCCGGCGACGCGCACCGCGAGCGCGAGCCCTGCGCCTCCGGCGCCCGCGCCGAGATCGATCACCTCGTCTCCGACGCGCGCCGGACAGGCCGCCGCCAGCAGAATGGCGTCGTGGCCGACGCGATGCCCGCGCGCCGGCTGGCGCAGGCGCAGCCGTCCGCCAAGCACCGCGTCCTCGGTCCATCCGCCTTTTTTGGGATCTCTTTGCACCGTCGTTCCCAACACGTTGCCACAATTGGCGGTATGGGGCGCAGTTCCATGCGGAATAGCGGTAAAAGCGTACTCTTAATCTCCCATTCGAACCAAATGCCCGCTGAATTGTTGAACTGGATGAAAACCCGCCTATTTCAAACTCACGGTGCACCATGTCGACGCGTTTTCATCAACTGCGCCCCGCAGCCATCGCCCTGGGCCTGTTCGTCCTCGTGTCACCCGCGCAAGCGGTTACCTGCGAGGAAACGCGAGGCCTGAGCGCGACCGAGCTCGGTTATTGGGCCAAGCGCCTGCAGGTCTCGCCGGCCTACCTGGCTGCGCTGCTGGAAAAGGCGTTTTGCGAAGTAGGATCCAAGCCCGAGCGCGTGGCCGCCGACAGCCGCAAGCGCAGTCCGGTGAAGTCCACGGCGAGCCCGCTTCCGGACTGAACGCTGTCCCAATCGACGACGAGTTCAGGCACGGTCGGACAGGGGCCGCAGCTCGTGCCCCAGGCCGGCATCTTCGAGCACCGTGCGCGCCTCAGTAAGGTGCTCCTCCGCCACCAGCACCCGTCGCGGCAGGATGCCGATCGATCCCTCCATCACGCTCATGTTCTGATCGAGCACCACATGCGGGATGCTGGCGGCGTCGAGCAGGGCGCCGATCGCCGAGATCAGCACCGGGTTGTTGGTTCGGACCAGTTCGCGCACTCTCGGCTCCTTCAGATGCCCCGGCGGTCGCCGTCGTCGCCCGGCCCCTGCTGCTCCAGATAGGCGAGCAATTTCATCTCGCGTCGTCCCTTCGTCACGGTGTCGAGGATGAGACCCGCGATCGCGAACAGAAACGCGAGCAGCATCAGGCCGGTCGAAAGGATTGCGGTCGGGATGCGCGGGACAATGCCCTCCCGCAGGAAGGTCGCGAAAATCGGAATCGCCAGCACCACCGAAATGATCGCGAGCACTGCGCCAAGCGCCGAGAAAAACGCCAGCGGCCGCTCCGAGCGGTAGAGGTTGACGATCGCAGCCAGGATGCGCAGCCCATCGCGCCAGGTGCTGAGCTTCGAGGCCGATCCCTGCGGCCGCAAATAATAGGGCGTCGGAATCTCGGCCACGGGCAGCTCAAGCTCGAGCGCATGGACGGTGAGCTCGGTCTCGATCTCGAAGCCGCGCGACAGCACCGGAAACGATTTGACGAACCGCCGCGAGAATACCCGATAGCCCGAGAGGACGTCGGTGAGCGACGCCTTGAATACCGAGGTGACGAAAGCGGTGAACAATCGGTTGCCGCTGCGATGGCCGAGGCGGTAAGCCGCCTCGTCGTGCGGCACGCGCGCCGCGACGACCATGTCGAGCCGGTCGCCCAACAGCCGCGCGATCATTTTCGGTGCGCTGGCGGCGTCATAGGTGGCGTCGCCGTCCACCAGCACGTAAACGTCGGCTTCGACATCGGAGAACATCCGGCGCACGACGTTGCCTTTGCCCTGATGCGTTTCCCGCCGCACCACGGCGCCCGCGCCGCGGGCGACCTCGGCGGTCCGATCGCTGGAATTGTTGTCGTAGACGTAGATCGTGGCGTCCGGCACGGCTGCGCGGAAACCGGCAACCACCGTGGCGATTGCCGCCTCCTCGTTGAAGCAGGGGATCAGGACAGCCACCCGCGGGGGGCCGCTGCGCACGACGAATTCAGCCGCGCGCGCCGCGATACCTTCGACTCTGGACATCGATCCTCCTGGCGACGCCGCCCGGCCAATGACACTTTGGCGCACTTGCGGCGGCACCTCAGCGTTTCTATTACAATAGCGTGTCTATTGCCGCGCGTCCCTTGCACGGGAGAATTGCTTTGGCCGTCGTAGTCCCTTTTGAAAGTCCCGCACCCCCCTCGATCGGCCCGCTATTCGCTCTGGTCGCCGCCGATATGGACAGGGTGAACACCACCATCCTGTCGCGCACCGGCTCGGAGGTGACGATGATCCCGGCGGTCGCCAACCACCTGATCGAATCGGGCGGCAAGCGGCTGCGGCCGATGCTCACGCTGGCGATGGCGCGGCTCGTGGGCTACGGCGGCGACGGCCATATCAAGCTCGCCGCCGTGGTCGAATTCATGCATACCGCGACGCTGCTGCACGACGACGTCGTCGACGAGAGCGACATGCGGCGCGGCAAGCTCGCCGCCCGCATGCTGTGGGGCAACGACGCGAGTGTGCTGGTCGGCGACTTCCTGCTCGGCCAGGCCTTCAAGATGATGGTCGAGGTCGGCTCCATGCGCTCGCTCGACATCCTGTCCTCGGCCGCGGCCGTGATTGCGGAGGGCGAAGTGATGCAGCTCGCCGCCGCCAAGAACACCGCGACCACCGAGGATGAATACCTCTCGGTGATCCGCGCCAAGACCGCGGAGCTGTTCGCCGCCGCCTGCGAGGTCGGGCCCGCGCTCGGCGGACGGCCGAAGGACGAGCAGTCGGCTTGCCGGTCATTCGGGATGAATCTCGGCATCGCGTTTCAGCTCGTCGACGACGCGCTCGACTACGGCGGCACCGCGGCACGGCTCGGCAAGAACGTCGGCGACGATTTCCGCGAAGGCAAGATCACGCTGCCGGTGGTGCTTTCGTTCCGCCGGGGCTCCGAAAGCGAGCGCACATTCTGGCGCCGCACCCTCGAACAGGGCGACGCCAACGAGGAGGATCTCGAACAGGCGATCACGCTGATGGCAAAGCACCGGGCGCTCGAAGACACGATCCAGCGCGCGCGCCACTACGGCGCGATCGCCAAGGACGCGCTCGCCCTGTTCCCGGCCTCGCCGATGAAGGAAGCGCTCGAGGAAACAGTCGAGTTCTGCATCGCGCGCACGAACTAGCCGGGCTTCACACGCGGCGGTCGGTCACCGAACAACGTCAAGCTTGACCTTCGCAACACCTCGTTCGACGAACCCCAGCGTTTCTGCGGCGGACTGCGAAACGTCAATGACGCGTCCGGGAACGAACGGACCGCGGTCATTGACGCGAACCGTTACGGATCGTCCCGTGGCGATGTTGGTGATGCGAACCCGCGTCCCGAACGGCAAGGTCCGGTGCGCGGCAGTCAACTCGCGCGCATTGAACTTTTCGCCGCTGGCGGTCCGTGCTCCGTGCTCGTAATAGCTGGCAACTCCATACGACGCATCTCGTGTCGCGGCGGCCGGTTTGCTGGCCGCCAATGGTTTGACAAATGACGCTTTCCTGCCGGGCTCTGACGATGCCTGTCGGCTGACGGCAGGTGATACGGATTTGTTGCCGACGACAGAGGACTGCGCGCACGCCGCGAGCGTCGCCGCCGTCAGCGCAACGGCTAATACGTGAGGAAAATTCCGAACGGCAACCGATGGGACCTTTGGCTCGTGAGCGAGCACGCCGCTTGCGCCGCTGCCGATGCGCGCAAATCTGCCGCGATTGATGGACGACATGTTTCAACCCCCCACGAGATTCGATCGGCAGTGAGAGGTGAACCGTGTGGCGTGATAACGGCCAACCACGCGGCTGCCACGGTAAATTCACACGATAATTCATGCGATGTTGTGGTTTTGCCACAGCGGGCCGAGAAACGAGCGCGCTTTCCGTCAGGCAACGTCAGGCAAAGGTATCGGAGTCCGGCCGTGGTGAGCCGTCAGGGGGCCGAATACCTCAAGACGAAAATCAGGCTCGATCAATTGCTGCGCTGGAGGCTCAGGATGTAGGCGACAATGTTGCTCAACTCGTCGGCATTGAGCATCACGTTCGGCATCCTTCGATGTGGGCTCTGCAGCGACGCCGACAGGGCGGTCGCAGTCATCCCGGGGACATTCGCGATTCTGTCAAAGGGCGGGGCGGCGACATTGGGCGAGCGCGCCTCGCCCCGCGTGATCGCGTGACACTCGGAACAGAGTTGCTGCGCCAGGGCCAATCCCCGTGTCGGAACGCCGAGGTTCTGTGCCCACGCTTGGCCGGTCGCGAGCCAAACCACCATGACGCCCGTCGGCCAGACCAGAGATCCAATCCGTTTCATGAGGTAGCGTCCTTAGATCTGCAAAAATAGAACGATGACAAAGTCTGGCAACGCGGCGGTTGAGATAGGTCAAAGGCGACCATGAAAATCATTGCAAAATTGTCGCGCGAACCCACCACTTGCGGTGCTTGTTGCGCAACGCCAGCGCCGCCGCCGCCGCCGCGCGTCGCGAATCGAACAACCCGAAACAAGTCGCGCCCGAACCCGACATGTGGGCGAGGCGGCAATCCTTGGACGCGCCCAAAGCCGCGAGCACATCGGCGATGGCCGGCGCAATCGCAATGGCCGGCCCTTCCAGATCGTTGGTTTGAGTGGCCAGGTAGTCGAGCAGCTCCTTGCGTCCGCGCGGAATCCTGGAAATCTCCGCGACCTTCCCTTTCGCAGCACGGTCGAACGCGGGTGCATTGAATTTCGCAAAAATATCTTTCGTGGCCACCGCGACGCCGGGATTGACCAGCACCGCCGGCAGGCTCGGCAGATCCAGCGGCTCGGACAAAATCTCGCCGATGCCGCGCATCAGCCGCGGACGCGGGTCGAGGCACACCGGAACGTCGGCGCCGGTGGCGCGGGCGGCCTGCATCAGCCGCGGGTCGTCGGGCGCGATGCGATTGGCGCGGGCGACAAGCCGCAGCGCGGCCGCGGCGTCAGCGGAGCCGCCGCCCAGGCCGGCGGCTACCGGCAGCCGCTTCGACAGGACGAAATGGCCGAGCTTGAGGCCGTCGATCTGCGCGGCCAAGGCGCGCACGGCCTTGAGCACGAGATTCTCGGTCACCTCGCCGACGGCATCAGCGGTCGGGCCGCGCAATGCGAGCGTCGGGCCACGCCCGGCACGGAAAGCCAAGGTATCGCTCACCGCGGCGAAGACGACCAGGCTTTCAAGCTCGTGATAGCCGTCGGGACGGCGGCCCAGCACGCGCAGCGTGAGATTGACTTTGGCGGGCGCCCGCTCGGCGCGCGCGGCCGGCACGACAGCTCAGCCGCCGCCGGGCTTCCTCGCCCTTTCGGCCTCGGCGGCCGACGAGGTGTCCTCCGGCAGACCCGACTTGAGCTTCTCCTCGATCTTGATGAGCTCGTCGGGCTCCGGCTTGAGGTCGCGGGCGTGGGACCACTGGAAGCGGGCCTCGAGCAGGCGTCCGATCTTCCAGTAGGCGTCGCCGAGGTGGTCGTTGATGGTCGGGTCCTCGGGCTTGAGCTCTACCGCGCGTTCGAGGTGCTTCGCCGCTTCCTCGAAATTGCCGATGCGGAAGTACGCCCAGCCGAGCGAGTCGACGATGTAGCCGTCATCCGCGCGCTGCTCGACCGCGCGCTGGATCATGCGCATGCCCTCGTCGAGGTTGATGCCCTGATCGACCCATGAATAGCCGAGATAATTGAGCACCAGCGGCTGCTCGGGGAAAAGCTCCAGCGCCTGCTTCATGTCCGCTTCGGCCTTGGGCCACTGCTTCGAGCGCTCGTAGCAGATGCCGCGGAAGTAATAGAGCACCCAGTTCGACTTCTCGACCTTTCCGATCACGTCGATGGCCTTCGAGTACGCGTCCCCGCACTCGGCGAATTGCTTGCGCGCGCGCTGGATGTTGCCGAGCGCCAGGATCGCTTCGACGTCGGACGGGTTCTCGGCGATCAGCTTTTCAAGCTCGGCCTTCGCCTCGTCGGTGCGATCGAGCGAGTCGAGATTGATCGCGTGCTGAATCTGGGCATTGCGCTGCAACGGCGAGTGCGCCGGAATGCGCGCGTAGGTCTTGATCGCGAGTTCGGGCTTCTTCATCGCCTCGTAGAGGTCGGCGAGCGAGATCAGCGCCATCGGGTGATTGGGCGCGAGATAAAGCGCGAGCTGGAGATAGATGAGACCGAGGTCTTCGCCGCCGCGCCGCCCGAGCGCGGAGCCCAGCCCGTAGAGCGCCTCGGCGGCGCCGGCCTGCGCGGAGTCGACGTAGGACGGGACCCGTCTGCCGGTATTGATCTCATTGAGGGCATCGACGATCAGCGGATGGCGGGGCAGTTGGTCGTTGAAGGCGCGATAGACCTTCAGGGCCTCGTCCTTGTTGCCCTGACGCGAGAGGAAGCTGCCATAGGCCTGCACCACGCGCAGTGCCGATCCGTCGAGCTTGTAGGCACGCTCGAGTCGCTTGGCCGCCTCGCGCTTCTGCCCGGCGAGGTCGAGGAGCAGGCCGGCGTGCAGCTCCTTGAAGATGCCGTACCATTCCGGCCCGGACAGCTTGTCGATCGCTTCGATGGCCGCCTTGCTTTCGTTGGCGCTGGCATAGGTCCATGCGGTCAGCAGCGTGGCGGCGAGATCGGTGATCGGGCCGCGGATCGATTGGGCTAGCTGCTGGCGCGCCTGCGGATATTGCTTCTGCTTGACCGCGCGCACCCCGAGCACCAGGCGCGCGATACGATCGTTCTTGTCGGCCTGCAGCACGCGCTCGGCGAGCCTGACCGCCTCGTCGATCTCGCCGCTCGCCAGCACGGCGAGGAAGGTGCGGCCAAGGAGCTCGCTGTTGCGCGGATCGCCGCGCAGCGCGGCGCGGTAATAGGCAGCGGCAGCGCCGGCGTCCTTCTGCACGCTGGCGTGCCTTGCGGCGAGATAATTGCCCGAGACGGAGGTGCGGGAATAGGTCGTGGGCACGCCGGTCTGGGCGGCCAGGGTTCCCGGCCATGCCAAGGCGGCTGCGGCCAGTGCGGGCAATGCCGCACGCCGGAAAGAGAGCGGAGAGATCACGGCTCGGTCGACTCCATCTGGCGGAAACGCCCTCGGCGCGACCGCGTCATCAGGCGAGAATGACCTTTTTGCCCCTGCGCTGCAAGAACGCGCTAGTCGGGCCCGGCTGGGTCCCATTGAAGCGGCGTTATGGCAGCATCGTGACGCGGCCGATCACATGTTCGGGTAGTTCGGCCCGCCACCGCCCTCCGGAGGCACCCAGGTTATGTTCCGATTCGGGTCCTTGATGTCGCAAGTCTTGCAGTGAACGCAATTCTGCGCGTTGATGACATACCGCAGATTGCCGCCCTCCTCCACCCATTCATAGACCCCGGCCGGACAATAACGCGCTGACGGCCCGCCATAAATATCGTGCTCGGAACTCTTCTGCAGCGCCAGGTCGGCGACCTTCAGATGCGGCGGCTGATCCTCCTCGTGATTGGTGTTCGACAGGAACACGGAGGAAAGCCGGTCGAAGGTGATCCTGCCATCGGGTTTGGGATAGCTGATCGGCACAAATTGCGCGGCCGGCTGCAACGTCGCCGAGTCCGGCTTGCCGTGCCCGAGCGTGCCGAACGGCGAAAAGCGCGCGAGCGTGTTCATCCACATGTCGAGCCCGCCGAGCGCTATGCCCGCCATGGTTCCGAAACGCGACCACAGTGGCTTGGCGTTGCGCACCTTCCAGAGGTCGCGGCCGATATCGGACGCGCGCCAGGCCTGCTCGTAGCCTTCCAGCTCGTCGTTGGCGCGGCCGGCGGCGAGCGCAGCGGCGGCATGCTCGGCCGCGAGCATGCCGGACAGCATCGCGTTGTGGCTGCCCTTGATGCGCGGCACGTTCATGAAGCCCGCGGTGCAGCCGATGAGCGCGCCGCCGGGAAAGACGAGCCGCGGCACCGACTGCCAGCCGCCCTCGGTGAGCGCCCGCGCGCCATAGGCAAGCCGCTTGCCGCCCTCGAAGGTCGGGCGCATGAGCGGGTGGGTCTTGAAACGCTGGAATTCCTCGAACGGCGCAATGTAGGGATTGGCATAGTTGAGATGGACGACGAAGCCGACCGACACCAGTCCTTGGTCGAAGTGATAGAGGAACGAGCCGCCGCCGGTTCGGTTGTCGAGCGGCCATCCGAACGTGTGCTGCACCAAGCCGGGACGGTGCTTGTCGGGCGCGACCTGCCAGAGTTCCTTGAGCCCGATGCCGAATTTCTGCGGCTCGCGATCGGCGTCGAGGCCGAAGCGGGACAGCAGCATCTTGCTGAGGTTCCCGCGCGCACCCTCGGCGAACAACGTGTATTTCGCGCGCAGCTCCATGCCGCGCGTGAACGACTCCTTGCGCGCACCGCCCTTGCCGATGCCCATGTCGCCGGTGGCGACGCCCGCCACCGCGCCGCTGCCGTCGAACAGCACCTCGGCGGCGGCAAAGCCCGGATAGATCTCGACGCCGAGCGCTTCCGCCTTGGTCGCAAGCCACCGGCAGACGTTGCCGAGCGAGACCACGTAATTGCCGTGGTTGCTCATGAGCGGCGGCATCAGCAGGTTCGGCATGCGCACCGAGCCGCTTGCGCTCAACCAATAGAACCGGTCGTCGCTCACGGCGGTCTTGACCGGCGAATCCTCATCGCTCCAGCCGGGAATGAGGCGGTCGAGGCCGATCGGGTCGATGACGGCGCCGGATAGGATATGCGCGCCGACCTCCGAGCCCTTCTCCACGATGACGACGGACACCTCGGGCGCCAGCTGCTTGAGGCGAATCGCGGCGGCGAGACCCGCAGGCCCGGCGCCGACGATCACGACGTCGAACTCCATCGCTTCGCGGGCGGGCAAATCCTGCTGGTTCATAGGCTCCCCGAAAATGCTGCCGAAGCGGACGCCGTTGCTGCTAGGATAGCAGCAATTGCGAGCGGCGCGGCTACGAGGCCAGGCGATCGCTTTCCGAAGGATTCACGATGACGCTGCCTGCCGATGCCGCCCGCGAGCTGCTCGCCTTTTACTTGGAGGCGGGCGTCGACGCGCTCGTCGGCGACGCGCCGGTCGATCGCTTCAGTGACACTGCTTCATTAACTCCGGTAAAGCCGGTGGCACCGCCGCTGCGGGAACAGACCGCGCCGCGGCGCACGACCGCCGCCCCGGTTTCGGCTGCGGCTGCGCCGCCGGCCCCCGACGACGCGGTCATGGCGGCCCGGGAGGCAGCCAGGAGCGCGGCAAGCCTCGAAGAGCTGCGCAGGATCCTCCAAAGTTTCGAGGGCTGCGCGCTGCGATCGACCGCGACCCAGCTCGTGTTTGCCGACGGCAATCCGCAGGCGCGGGTGATGTTCGTCGGCGAAGCGCCGGGCTATGAGGAAGACCGCGAGGGCCTGCCCTTCGTCGGCCGCTCCGGCAAGCTGCTCGACCGCATGATGGCCGCGATCGGGCTCGACCGCGGCAACGCCTATATCGCCAACATCGTGCCGTGGCGGCCGCCCGGCAACCGCACGCCGACTCCGCAGGAGTCCTCGATCTGCCTGCCGTTCACGCTGCGCCAGATCGAGCTCGCCAATCCGGATGTCCTGGTCTGCCTCGGCGGGCCTTCCGCGCAGACGCTGCTCAACATCAAGGACGGCATCACCAAAACGCGCGGGCGCTGGTTCACCTATCACACCGGCTCGCGCGAGATCCGCGCAATGGCGACGCTGCATCCCGCGTATCTCTTGCGCCAGCCGCTGCAGAAACGGCTTGCCTGGCGCGATTTCCTGGCAATCAAGAAGGCGCTGGCCGGCTGATGAGGTTCGCAGCCTCGATCGCGGCCCTGCTCGTATGCGCAAGCGCGGCCCATGCCGAGGACGCCTGCCGGGAGCTTGCCATCAACTTCAACGAGGTGGCGGTTACGCCCGAAGAGCGTGGCTGGCTCGACCGTGAATTGCGGCAGGCAACGAAAAAAGTCTGCGGCTGGTGGGGCGCCTCGTTCACCGAACCGTTGACGATCGATGTAAAGGACATCATCGGGCCGTCGATGGCACTGGTGCCGGCCTGGCACGGCAAGCGAGGCACTATCCTCTTTCCGGCGATGGCAGTCCGGCGCGGGCGCGCCGCTACCATCCATGAGGTCGTCCACGTCTTCGCGCCCAATGGCAACCGGTTCCTTGCCGAAGGGCTTGCGGTCCACGCGCACGACAGTCTCGGCGGGCCGCGGGCATTTCCGAATTTCGGCCTGGTGTTCGCCCGCGCCGCGCGAGCGCCTGCGCAAAAAGCTGACCTTGGTACGCTCGACCGCGTGGCAACGCCGAGCGCGCTCGAGCCTGCAGGCCAGATCGACCAACAGGCGAATTACCTCGTCGCGGGCTCCTTCGTCCGTTTCGTCATCGCGACGTATGGCCTCGAAAAATTTCGCCGCCTCTATGCGCTGACGCCGCTGGTCCCCGGCCAACGAAACGCCGGCGACCCCGGCCGCTGGAACAACGTGTACGGCGCCGGTCTCGACCAACTCACGGCCGAATGGAAGAGCTGGCTGGCCGCGCTTCGCTAGCCGACCGCGAACTTGATCGCGAACAGCACCGCCAGGATCAGCACCGCCGGCTTCGCCTCGGCAAGCTTGCCGGACAGCACCTTGGCGAGTGCATAAGTAACGAAGCCAAGCCCGATGCCGGTCGCGATCGAATAAGTGAGCGGCATCGCAATCGCCGTCACCACCGCCGGCGCATATTCGGTGATGTCGTCCCAGTCGATCTCGGCAAGCGCATGCGTCATCACGCAGGCGACGTAAAGCAGCGCGGCGGCCGACGCATAGGGCGGAATCATCCCGGCCAACGGCGCAAAGAACAGCACCAGCAGGAAGAACATCGCGACGAAGACGCCGGTCAGCCCGGTGCGCCCGCCGGCGTCGACACCGGCAGCGCTCTCGATATAGCTCGTGGTGTTCGAGGTGCCGAGCAGCGCGCCGATCACGGTGGCGGACGAATCGGCGATGAGCGCCTTGCCCATGCGCGGAAGCTCTCCTGCGCTGTCGAGCATACCCGCGCGATGAGCGACGCCGATCAGCGTGCCGGCAGTGTCGAACAGGTCCACGAACAGAAGCGAGAAGATGACGAGCAGAGCGCCAGCTTCGAACACACGCGAGAAGTCGAGCTGCAGGAAAGTCGGCGCCAACGACGGCGGCATCGAGACGATGGCGCCGTATTTCACAAGCCCTAGCGGGATGCCGATCAGCGTGACGATCAGAATGCCGATCACCGTGCCGCCGAGAATGCCGCGGGAGTTGAGCACCACGATCAGCACGAAACCGGCGATCGCAAGCAGCGCCGGCCATTTCTTGAGATCGCCGAGCGTCACCAGCGTCTCGGGATGATCGACCACGATCCCCGACGTCTCGAGCGCGATGATGCCGAGGAACAGGCCGACGCCGGCTGCGACCGCCAGCTTCAGATTCTTCGGGATCGCATTGATGATGTGCTCGCGCAGCTTGGTGGCGGTGATGATCAGCGCCACCACGCCCGATACGAACACAAAGGCAAGCGCCTGCTGCCAGGTATATTTGTAGCCGAGCAC
>Ga0114129_10009818_pt1 | contig 13651 bp, 19 predicted proteins | sample RhiMetdeltSRZDD1_FD_80071 | JGI IMG/M metagenome (GOLD analysis project Ga0114129, IMG submission 80071) | Populus rhizosphere microbial communities from Tennessee, USA - Rhizosphere MetaG P. deltoides SRZDD1 (version 2) (version 2) | ecosystem: Host-associated > Plants > Roots > Rhizosphere >...
AGTCCGCCTTCAAGGCGCTCGTGCGCCAAGCGGTCGCCCTCAACAGTTCTGGCAAGTCGAAACCTTCGAAGAAAGCGAAGTCGTAAGGGATTCCGCCCCTGAACACCATGTGCTGGGCTAAGGAAGTTCCGTCGCGCAGGAGTTCTGATCGCTTGCAATCAGCCCTGAGAATAGTGGGTTCGCTGCTCGCCGTCGCGACGCTGCTCATGCCGGGTTTTGTTCTTGCGCAAGGCCACGTGATTACGACGCCGGACCAGCTGATCTGGAAGCCCCTGATCCCCGGTGTTGAAGTTGCCGTGGTGTCCGGCGACCCAGACAAGAAGGGCGGTCTGTATGTGATCCGTATACGTACCAAAGGTGAGGTTAGAGTGCCGCCCCACTGGCATCCCGCCGACGAACACATTACGGTGCTGGCCGGTTCCTTTTGGATGGGTCATGGCGACAAATACGAGGCGTCCGGACTGACGGAGCTGAAGTCTGGCGCCCACTCCCTGGTTCCGGCAAAACTGCCTCACTTCGGCTTGCACAGTGTCGGCAACGTGATCGAGGTGTACGGGGAAGCGCCCTTTGTTTACACCTTTGTGAACCCAGAAGACGATCCGAACAAAGCCAAGAAGCAATGAGGGTGTTCAACAATTGGAGGCTGAGATGACCCGGCGACTCATCAGCTCGGGATCGACGTTCGAACAAGAGATCGCTTACTCGCGCGCGGTCGTGGATGGAGATTGGGTATTCGTCTCGGGCACGACTGGCTTTGACTACAAGTCCATGACGATCTCGGAGGGATTGGCCGAGCAGACGGAGCAGTGCCTTCGGAACATCGAAGCCGCCCTGGGCGAGGCGAAGGCGAGCTTGCGAGACGTGGTCCGGGTGACCTACGTCCTCCCGAATGCGGCTGAATTCCCCCAGTGCTGGCCGATCCTTCGCAGATACTTCGGGGAGGTCCGGCCAGCTGCGATGATGATCTCGGCAGGCTTGGCCGATCCTCGCATACGAATCGAAATCGAAGTCACAGCTCGCCGCCAGGCTCCAGCCTGAAGCGGGGAAGTCGGGTGGCAAGTGACCGCCACGCTTCGTCAAGCCGTGCGGGCGACGTCCGCGAGATCCAGCGCGTTCGACATTCAGTCCGTGAGAACCGCCTGACTTCGGGGGTCATTTCGGACGAAGAGGTAGTCGTCGCCATTGAGCGCACGGGCAAAGGTTGGGTCGTAGAGCTCGAAGGACAGCTCGCGAAACTGTAATGCGCGACTTGTCGAAGCGCTTGCGCGGCAACAATTTCCGCCATGCCGTCGAGGCGGTGGCGGCGCTGCGTCGCTTGGACCCGGCGACCGCCGCAGGCCTCGTCCCGTCGACCGACACCAAGGACGAGCAGCGGGCATTCCAGCTTCTGGTCGCACGACTGGTGGCCGAAGACGGCGTGCACGGCCTGGCGGCGCGGTGGCGCGACTTGCCGTCGCCGCAATGGCGCGAAATGCTTGTGAGCGAGATCGGCCAGGCGTTTCACCTGTGGGTCGAGGAAGGCACCATCGAGCTGTTGCTCGCCGCGCTTGACGATCCGGACGACAAAGTCGCCCGACGGGCCGTGAAGCTGCTCACCAGCTGTCTCCGCGAGCTACCAGCCAAGGAGCGCAAGGAAAGCGCGAAGACGCTCCGCGGCAAGGCAGCGCTCGAGGCTTGGGACCAGGCCACCGCGTGGATGACCCCCGCGCGGCGTGCTCGGGTCGCCAAGGCGGTGACAGCCGCGCTCGATCGCTGCGCCGACAATCCGAAGGCGCTGACCTGGCCGGACGACTACATCGAGCTCCTCGGCCACAGCGCGACCCGTACCGACCAGCGCGCCATCGCATTGCTGGAGAAGTTTCGCACGGTGGCGGGCGCGACCCGCTGCTCCGAATTCGAGGCGCTCGATCCGGGAAATCTGGTCCTCGCCGAAAGGAAGGGCATCCCGCCCGGTACGCCGTCCGTTCGCGTCTGGTCCATACCCACCGGCCTCCTCGACCTCAAGGGGCTGGAGAACGCCATCGAGCGCATTCGACGCCGGCCTGACCGGTGAACACAATGAAGCTTGACCATATCGCAATCTGGGCTGTGGACATCGAACTGACGGCAGGGGCGTTGGGCGTCGGAGAGCGATGAATAGGTTCCTCCGTTCTCAGCTCGCGCACTATGTTCTCTGGGCGCTACTCCTTCTCTTGTTCGTCGTCGTGCGACCTCGGCCATGGGGCCCTCTGTTTCTTTCGCTGTTTGGTCTAGCCATGGCACTCGGCATTTGGCTGATGTGGCGGAGCCATCTGGAGTCAGTCGCATCGAAACGGGCCTTTGCCACCTGGCAGGCCCGCATCCAGTCGCTCGCACCGGCCATGGATGTTGATGATGATGGCCATCTTTATGAGTGGCTTGATCCGCCGCAATGGGAGGCGGTCTTCTCCGAGCTTGAGAGGGTGCCAAGAGGCTCCCGTAGCCTTCGTCAAGCGATGGGCGTGGTCGCTCCGGACGCTCTGGCGTGATGCCGCCCAACAATGCGCTTCAGCCGTCGGCTGAGCTCAGGCGTCAGGCTGCGAGAGCAGTATGGGGGAGGAACCCACAATGAACCTCACGCTACGCGCCGGTACCCCCGCCGATGCCGAGCGGTGCGGAACCATCTGCTACGAGGCGTTCAAGGCGATCGCCGATCGCCATCATTTTCCTCCTGACTTTCCCGCGCCCCAGGCGGCGGTGGCATCGACGGAGAGGCGGTTCTCCCACGCGGGCTACTATGCGGTGGTCGCCGAGCTCGAGGGCTGTATCGTCGGGAGCGCCTTCCTCGACGAGCGCTCGGCCATTGCGAGTGTTGCGAGCATCACCGTCGATCCCGCGGCCCAAGACCGGATGGTCGGGCGCCGCCTCATGGAGGCAGTTCTCCAGCGTGTTGCCGAGCGTCGGTGTCCTGGGGTGCGGCTGGTCCAGGCCGCCTATAACACCCGTTCCCTGTCCTTGTATTCAAAGCTGGGGTTTGAGGTCCGCGAGCCGCTTGTCGCCATGCAGGGACCACCTCTGGCCTTGCACGTGCCTGGATACACAGTGCGCCGCGCGACGAAGGGCGACATCGACGAGTGCAATGCGCTGTGTGTTCGAGTACACGGCCACGACCGGCGCGCCGAGCTCGTGGAGGCGATCGAACGGGGAAGGGCGACCGTGGCGGAGCACGCCGATCGTCTCACCGGCTACGCGACCGGGCTCGGGTTCTCGGGTCATGTCGTTGGCGAAGACAACGCCGCTCTGAGGGCCCTGATCGGCGCCGCTTCCGAGTTCAGTGGTCCAGGCTTCCTCCTGCCGACACGCAATGGAGCCGTGTTTCGCTGGTGCCTCGAGCATGGACTCCGTATCGTGCAGCCGATGACGCTCATGAGCATCGGCTTCTACAACGAACCGCAGGGGGTATTCTTGCCCTCGATCGTCTACTGAAAGGGGCGACTCTTCGTCCGGGGCGCGGTGAAGCGGTCCCAGTCGCGTGTTAGTCAGCGCTAGACCTCAGTCGTGGAGGCGGGAAGGACCGAGGGTGAGTAGGGTAGGGGAAGGCGATCGCGATCGCGTGGAGATTCAGAAGGCCACCGCGGAACTTCTGGCAGCCGTGAATTCGTCGGATGACCGGCGGTTGCTGGCTGTGTGGTCCGACGACGGAGTCTTGATGCCGCCGAATCATGCGGTGGTCCGCGGCCGCGCCGACCTGGAGGAGTATTTCAAGGAGCGGTTCTCGCGGACTAGATTCAGGTTCGCCTTCACCTTCTCGGACATCCAACTGGCTGGAGACCTGGCGTTCGAGCGACTGGCGTATACCGCCGTGATCTTGCCGGCAGGAGGAGCCCAGCCGGTCGAAGATGCCGGGAAAGGGCCGCACGTCTACCGGCGCCAGCCGGACGGATCGTGGAAGCTCGCGCTGGATATCTGGAATAGCGATCGACCAGCGGCGCCCCAGACATCCACAGCGCCAGAAGGTGGCTAACAAGGTGTTCGGACCGGGGCTCGCGACGCTCGCGCCGGCCGCTGACCGCGGGCGTTAACTTACACACGGGTCCGCGTGTGAAGAACCTCGAAGCAAGGGCATGGCTCGCACTCGCTGTCCTCGCCGTTGTGATGGGTCTTCTGCTCTTCGTCCCCGCGGGGACCATTCACTACTGGCAAGCCTGGGTGTACTTGTCGATCTTCACCGGCGCATCGGCCCTCACCACTCACTATCTCCTCAGAAGGGACCCGGCGCTTCTAGAGCGTCGGATGAGCGGCGGTCCGATGGCGGAGAAGCAACCAGCTCAGAAATTCATCATGCTGTGTACGTCAATCGGCTTCATAGCGCTTCTTGTCGTGCCCGCGCTCGACGAACGCTTCGGGTGGTCTGCTGTGCCTCTCGGCGGTGTTGTGGCCGGAGACGTGCTCGTCGCGATTGGCTTTTACCTGATCTCCCTGGTGTATCGAGAAAACACGTTCACGTCCGCAATCATCGAAGTCGCCGAGAATCAGAAGGTTATTTCAACTGGCCCATACGCGCTCGTTCGCCATCCGATGTACGCGAGCGCATTCCTCTACCTCCTGGGCACGCCGCTCGCGCTTGGCTCGTACTGGGGGCTTGTGCCGATCGCCGTGATGATGCCGTTTCTGATATGGCGGCTCTTGGAGGAGGAACGCTTCCTCGCCAGAAATCTACCCGGATACACCGAATACCAGAAACGGGTCCGGTATCGTCTTGTGCCATTCGTCTGGTAGTCTGCCGCTGCCCGCAGAGTTCGACGGATGAGTGGCATAAGGATGCCATGGACAATGCCCCTGCCTGACGCGATCGTTGCCGTGGTGCTGAGTGGGCCCTTCGTGTTGATGATCCAGCGAGGGCCAAATGGACCCGATCCCGGATATTGGGCACCGCCCAGCGGCAAGGTGGAGCCCGGTGAGAGACAGGAAACGTGAGCATCTCGGCGAAGTTGATTTTCTTGTGCGGCAAGATGGCGGCAGGGAAGTCCAAGCTTGCGAGAGATCTGGCCCAGCGAGAGAATGCCGTTCTCCTTGTTCAGGACGAGTTCTTGGATCGCCTATTTCCCGGCGAGATCACTGATATAGCCGGATTCGTAAAGTACTCGTCCCGATTGAAGAACGCGCTGGGGCCACACGTGTGTGCTCTCTTGTCGAAGGGCATCTCCGTCGTACTCGACTTTCCTGGCAATACAAGAGCGCAGCGTGCCTGGTTCCGTGAGCTGTTCGAGCGCGCCAATGCCGAGCATGAATTGCACTTTGTCGATGCGTCGGATGCTTTGTGCAAGAGTCAGCTCAAGGAGCGAAGTAAGGATCTACCTTCAGGCACTCCCTGGACCACGGATGCGGAGTTCGAAGCCATGACTGTGTATTTTCAGGCTCCATCTCAGGATGAGAGGTTCAATGTCGTCCGTCATGAGCGCACCTGACAACACGGACCTTAGGGAGGTGGTCCCATGTGAGCTGGACTGGGACGGCCCTAGTTCTGGCGAGTACCATGATTTTCGGCCAGCCCTGCCGCTGCTCCTTCGCTGATAGGGTGGGCAACACCATGCTTCCGACCAGAGTCATTGTTGTTGCTGCCCTATCCGTTTTCACGGTCGCGTGTGCCGAGCCACCCAAGAGACTGAACCCGGTTGGCCTCTCCTTTGCCGCGTATGAAGACACTGCACGCCGCAGTTGGACCGGACCTCAGGACCGTCCATTGGCCACCGCGGTCTGGTATCCCGCAGCGCTGGGAAGCCGTGAATCTGAATGGCGAGTCGGCATCTTCAACGCCGGGTGGAACGCACAAAAGGCACCGCTGTCCGCTGCCACCCCCAAACGTCCGTTGATCGTCCTATCGCACGGAACCGGCGGTGGAGCGGCAGGAGTGGCTTGGCTGGGCGAGACGCTCGCGTCGAATGGCTATGTCGTCGCCGCGGTAAATCACCACGGCAACACTGCGGCCGAACCTTCATACCAGCTTCAAGGATTCATGCTGTGGTGGGAACGGGCGAGGGATATTTCGGTCCTCATCGACAAGTTGTTGGCCGACCCACAGTTTGGTGCTCACATAGACTCATCTCGAATCGGAGTCGCCGGGTTCTCTCTGGGTGGGTATACCGCGCTGGCAACGGTTGGCGCCAGGCTTGCGTATCAGCAGTGGAAGAGCTTTTGTGCCAGCCAGCCCGCAGAGCCGACCTGCAACTTGCCTCCGGAGGCTTCCTTCTCTATGGCAAACGTCCAGCAACTTCTCGATCACGATGATCGGGTCAAGGAGGCGGTCAGCCACTCGGACGAGTCATTCCGCGATGCACGAATCAGGGCCGCATTCGCAATTGCCCCGGTCCTCGGGCCCGTCATGACAAAGGCCAGTCTGGCCGAGGTCAAGGTTCCGGTCCGCATCATCGTCGGCTCGAAAGATGATCAGGCGTTTCCCGACGTCAACGCGAGGCCGATAGCATCTGCCATTCCGAACGCTGAACTCGAGATTATCCCCAACGTCGCGCACTACACGTTCCTCGCCAGATGCAACCTCCTGGGTAAAGTCGTTGCGCGCTCGCTCTGCACTGACCCTGTCGAGATCGACCGAGGGGCAGTGCACAGAAAGGTCAGCGCCGACGCCCTCAAGTTCTTCAACCGCACACTGCAGGGAGAACCGGCGGCAATGAAACACGCACCTAAGTCGCTCTCGTGAGTTGCGCTCCAACCATTCGTTCCCGCGGGCCGACTTCGCCCGCCGCCGAACGAGGCAAGAGGGTCAGACCGGCGATCATCAGGATCACCCTAGCCGTGGGGGCTCTCCTGTGCGCCACGTCGTTCCCTACCGAAGCGCAGGACGCGGCGAAGGTCTACCGCATCGGTGTGCTGGAGACAGTGGGGCCAGAGTCGAATGTGGCGAACCTCAGCGCATTCCGACAAGGGCTGAGAGAGCTCGGCTACGTGGAGGGGCAGAACTTCGTGATCGAGTACCGCTCGGTCGATGGCCGCGCGGAGCGATTCGCGGACCTCGCGAGCGAGCTGGTTCGGCTCAAGGTTGACGTGATCGTGACGCGAGGAACGCCGGCGGCGCAATCGGCCAAGCAGGCCACGGGAACGATTCCCATCGTCATGGCGTCGAGTGGCGAGCCCGCGGCCGAGGGCATCGTGGCCAGCTTGGCCCGGCCGGGTGGGAATGTCACCGGGTTCCATATCATGGCCCCGGTTGAAGTGGGCGGCAGACGGTTGCAGCTACTCAGGGAGGTGGTGCCCGGGCTATCGCGAGTCGGTATCCTGTGGAACCCCAGTGACATCCAGACACCGCTGATCGTGAGAGAAACCAAGCGGGTAGCCCAGGCCATGGGGGTGCAGCTCAAGAGCTTCGAGATGCAGGGACGCGAGGGTCTCGCCGGGTTCGACCAGGCGTTCGAAGCAGCCCTCATGGGCCAGGTGGACGCCTTTATCGCAGTGGAAGACTATATGATGTTCACGTTCCGCGCCCGGATCCTGGAGTTCGCGGCGATGAGCAGGCTCCCGGCCATCTACGGACTCAGAGAGTTTGCGGATGCTGGCGGCCTGATGTCCTACGGGACGGACCGTCGCGATCTGTTTCGTCGCTCCGCCACCTACGTCCACCGGATCTTCAAGGGCGCGAGACCGGCGGACCTTCCGGTGGAGCCGCCGACCAAGTTCGAACTGGCGATCAATCTGAAGACTGCCAAGACGCTCGGTATCACGATTCCGCCGTCCCTGTTGCAGCGAGCAGACTACGTCATTCAATGAGCGTCTGGCCAATGTTGTAGCTGACCGTGACCACGTGAAGATCGGGGTGCGTTGGACTGACTTGAAGCGGGAGGGCTGATGAATCCTCGGGTACGAGCGCTGGGCGAGACGGTGCTCCGAGTGAAGGACCTTCCGCGCGTCAAGCGCTTCTACACCGACGTCATTGGCCTCGACGTCCTGCGCGAGTTCGACGGGATCGTCTTCCTCAAGGTGTCGGATGGCAATGGAGGGCACACCCAGATCATCGGCCTGTTCCACGAGTCGTTGCCGGTGCCGTTCCCAAGAGATGCCCGCGAAGCGGTTCATCTCGAGGCGACGTCCCTGCATCATTTCGCGCTCGAAATCGACAAGAATGACTTTGAGGCCGAACTGGCGCGCCTGCAACAGCGGGGAGTTGAGGTCACCACGGTTGAACACCGGTGGTGTCGTTGGCGATCCCTGTACGTCCACGACCCCGAGGGCAATATCCTCGAGCTGGTGTGCTATGACGAGGCGATCGTTTGACGCGCTCGTTCGAGGAGCGCATCGAGCGGGACCGCTGGCATGCCTGCTCTTAGGGGGCTATTCACGGGTGAGATGCTGGAGTTGTCCGCGCTCCGAGAGCGAACGAAGGACAATGACGCACAGGGGACAGACCATGAAGGCATCGCTGGCAGGCAAAGTTGCCTTGGTCGCCGGGGCGACCCGAGGAGCGGGACGAGGGATAGCCGTGCAACTGGGTGCGGCCGGAGCGACCGTCTACGTCACCGGGCGAACGACCCGGTCCGAGCGATCGGAGATGAACCGGCCGGAGACGATCGAAGAGACCGCGGCGCTCGTAGACAAGGCCGGCGGCCGTGGGATCGCGGTCCAGGTGGACCATCTCGTGCCCGACCAGGTGTCCGCCCTGGTGACTCGGATCAAGGACGAGCAGGGCTGTCTGCATGTTCTCGTGAACGATATCTGGGGCGCGACCAGGATGGAGTGGAACAAGTCGGTCTGGGAATCCTCTCTGGATTATGGGCTGCACACGCTGCGCCTGGCCGTGGACACGCACGCCATCACCAGCCACTTCGCAATACCGCTGCTCATCCAGACGCCGGGCGGCCTGGTCGTCGAGGTGACCGACGGGACGGCGGAGTACAACGAGACCAACTACCGGGTCTCCTTCTTCTACGACCTGGCCAAGGCGGCGAACATCCGAATGGCGTTCGCGCTGGCGCACGAGTTGCGGCCTCACCACGCGACGGCCGTGTCACTCACTCCGGGTTGGCTGCGATCCGAGGCCATGCTCGACGCCTACGGCGTCACCGAATCAAACTGGCGTGACGCGACGAAGAAGAGCCCCCACTTCGCCATCACCGAGAGTCCGGCGTTCGTCGGCCGGGCCGTCGCCGCGCTCGCCGGAGACCCCGACGTGGCGCGCTGGAACGGGAAGGCACTGTCCAGCGGGCAGCTGGCGAAGATCTACGGGTTCACCGATCTCGACGGCAGTCGGCCCGATGCCTGGAGGTATGTCACCGAAGTTCAGGACGCAGGCAAACCCGCCGACGTGAGCGGCTATCGCTGACTGGATGCTCTCCGGACGACTGCGATATCACCCGGTCGAGCCGGCGAACCTCGATGCCTTCCACGGCCTCGTGCAAGACAAGCACGTTCGGCGCTACATGATGGACGGCAATGTGTTTCCTCGGGAATGGAGCGCGGAGCGCATCCGAGAGAGCCAGGCATTGTTCGAGCGGCGTGGTGTCGGGACCTGGCTGGCCTACGACCGGTGCACGAATGAGCTCGTGGGGTTCTGCGGGTTCCAGAACGCAGCCGGCCGGGCCGAGCCGCAGCTCGTGTACGCGATGTTCGAGCCCTTCACCGGCAGGGGCCTTGCCACGGAGATGGCCCGTGCCGCGATCGTGCAGGCGCGGACGCAGCCGGGCTTTGCGGAGATAGTGGCCGACGTCGACGAGATCAACGCGGCCTCGGTCCGTGTCCTCGAGAAGCTCGGGTTCGAGCGAATAGCGGTTCACCAGGGGGCCTTCGGCCGCCTGATTCTGCTTCGGCTCCCAGAAAACCGCTGAGCAACGCCCTCGGAATCCCTGCGCCGGGGAAATTCGGGCCCGTGTCAGACTGGGTATGCCCGACGGGACCACGCGAAGTCATGGGGCTCACCACGACTGGGAGGCGATTATGAACTGGTTCGTGACCGCTCTCAAGAACTACGCCGTCTTCTCCGGACGCTCTCGTCGCAGCGAGTACTGGTACTTTGCCCTGTTCTACGTGATCCTCTACGCAGTTTGCGCCATCGTGGACGTGGCGACCGGATCCTTCGACCGCGCGTCGGGCATCGGCATATTCACCGGCATCTTGACGCTCGCGTTGCTGATCCCCTCGCTCTCCGTGACGGTTCGAAGGCTCCACGATACCGGGCGTAGCGGCTGGTGGCTCCTCATCGCCCTCGCCCCGCTGGTGGGCGCGATCATTCTCCTCGTGTTCCTCGCCCAGGACGGCGAAGCCGGACCCAACCGGTTCGGCCCGAGTCCAAAGGCGGTCATCCCCGGGCGCTCCTTCCAGGCGGCCGCCCCCGGCAAGCCGTGGTCTGCGCCCCAGCCCAAGCGCTAGGAGAAGGGTAGTAGCGGGACACCAGGACACCATGTCCAAGGCATTCAAGGTCACGGTCTTCTTGCTGGTACTCCTCGTCGCGGGCTGTGCGAGCCTGCAGCCACCGCCGGCCAGGGTCAATGTGCCGGAAAAGCTGACGCCCGACGCGGGTGAATCGCTGGCGATGATTGTCTCCGCGAGGGGCGTGCAGATCTACGAATGCCGCGTGAGAAAGGATCGAGCCGGGGAGTACGAGTGGGCGTTCGTGGCGCCCGAAGCAGATCTGTTCGACTCGCGCGGAAACCGGGCCGGCCGGCACTATGCCGGCCCGCACTGGGAAGCGACCGACGGCAGCAAGATCCTGGGTACGGTGAAGGAACGGGCCGACGCGCCGCTGGCCGACGCCATCCCCTGGCTGCTGCTGGCCGTGAAGTCCGTCGGCCCGGAGGGCTCGTTCAGCAAGGTCACGAGTATCCAGCGAGTGAATACCGTGGGCGGCACCGCGCCCAAGGCCGGTTGTTCTCAGGCCGCCGCCGGGACGCCCGCCCGCATCAACTACACGGCGGACTACTACTTCTTCACCGCGAAGTAGGACCACACCCCGGTGACAGGCACGCGTCGGTGGTGGTGCCTGTTCGCGGTCGTGCTCGCAATCACCAGTGCGACAGCGCTGACCGCGCTCGGCTCGATAACGGTCATGCCGTCGGTGTTCAGGAACCCGCTGTCCAGCTTCGTGGAGCCTGGGGTAGCCGTGTGGTGGCTGGTCCTGGGCGGGCCGTTTCGCTCCCTTCCCGCTTCAGCTTCCGGGATCGCGTTCGCCGCTGCCGCAAATGCGGCGTTGTGGCTGGGGGCCCTATGTCTGGCGGTGGTCACGGTGCGTACCCTCGTCCGCATGCTGACGGCCCCACCGTCGTAGTCCGCTCGCGGCGCCCGCCGTGCCGAGGACGAGCAGCGGCACCCCGAGCCAGAATCGCTGGCGGTCGCGCGCGTGGGCCCGCAAGGTGGCGAGCACCATGCGATCGCCCGCGATGATCTCACCGCGCGAGGCGAGGAACTGGCGCAGCCGCTCCTGCTGCTCTCCGGGCATCTGTCGCGTGCCCCACTGTACGTCCTGCTGGAGCGCGCGCAGGCGGGCCAGGTCCGCCGCGCCGCGGCCGAGCGCTTCCTGCGTGTCGTGGTAGACGGCCCGCTCGTTCGGGGTGAGGAACGCGAGGCGCACCGGGGGCGCCGCCGCCTCGAGCCAGTCGAGCCAGAGATGATCCATCCCCGGCAGAAGCGTCAGCAGCAATCCCGCGCCCGCCACGATGGCGCAGAGCACCGCGCCCACGCCCCGGAGCGCGCCGAGCCCACGCTGGCGGATGCCGCCCCACAGGATGCGCGCGCCGAGCGCCAGCGCGACCGCGGCCATGAGCGCGCCGAACGAGGTGACCACCGCGGCGCCCGTCGGCAGATCCCAGGCGAACGAAGCCCAGAGGCCGGCCGCGCTGACCAGGGCGCCCACGGCCCAGCCGATCAGCAGGCGCGCCGGCACCGAGGCGGTCAGGAGGGCCGCCACTGCCGCGGGGACGATCAGGTAGGAGAAGACGAGCAGGACGCCCGCGATGCGGACGGAGCTGGTCACGACGATGCCGAACGTGATGTAGAAGACGAAGTCCCACCAGCGCAGGTGGCGACCGCGGGCCAGGGCAGCCTCCGGGTCGAAGGAGATCTCGACGAGAGGCCGGCGCACCGCCAGGTGCAGGGCGCCGATCACCGCGTAGAGCAGCGCGAGCTGGGCCACCTCGCGGCCGCTCACCGTGAGGATGCTGCCCACCAGCAAGCTCTTGATGTGCTCGCCGCCCTGCGGAGCGCGATCCACCACCAGCACCGCGGCGGCCGCGGACACCGCGTAGACGATGCCGATGATCGCCTCCTGCGGGATGGGCGCCCGGTGCAGGCGGGTGGCCGAGAACAGCGTGGCGCCGCCCACCGTGAACGCCAGCGCGTACCAGTAGGCCGCGTCGCTCTGGATGGGATGGCCGGCCAGGAAAGCCACGCTGATGCCCAGCGCCGCCATCTGCGCGAGCGCCAGATCCACGAAGATGATCCCGCGCGCCAGCACGTGCAACCCCAGGTAGACGTGGATGCCGGTGAGCACGAGGCAGGCCAGGAACGGTAGCCAGAGGAAGTCGAGCATCACCGGGCCGCCGGCGTGGCCGCCAGCGCGGCGGCGAGCCGCGCCACATTGACGTCGAAGAGCGTGAGGTAGTCCCGAGCCTCGGGATCGCCGCCCACCGAGGGGATCAGGATCACCGCCCGAGCCCCGGCGCGCGCCGTCACCTGGCCGATGAGCGATGTGCTGGTCGATGGCTCCGCGATGATCAGCGGCACGCGTGAGGCCTTCATCCGCTCGGTGAGCGCGGCCAGGTAGTGGGCCGAGGGTGGCACGCCCGGCGTCGGCTCGAGGGCGGCCACGACGGTGAGCCCGAAGCGTCGTGCGAAGTAGGGCCAGCTCTCGTGCGCCACCACCACCCGCGTGCCCTGGTACGGCGCCATCACCGCGTGCCAGCGCGCCAGGCCCGTGTCGAGATCCCGCAGGAAGCGGGCGCGATTCGCCTCGAAGAGGGCGGCGTCGGCCGGCGCGAGCCGTGCGAGCGCACCCTGGATGCGCGCGGTGATCGGCCGCGCGTTCTCCGGATCCAGCCAGTAGTGCGGGTTGCCGAAGCCGTGCACGTGCAAGCCGCGCTCGGGCCGGACGCGCGGGGTCTCGGCGTCGAGCAGCGCGACCGCGCGGGACACGTCGAGGTCGGCGGGCCCGCCCGGCAGCAGTCGGGCCTCGCCCACCGCGCGGAGCGGCCGCGCGAGCCACGGCTCGTGGTCGAGGCCGATGCGCACGAGCAGCGCGGCGGCCTTGAGCTCGGCGAGGGCGCCCGGCTTGACCTCCACGCTGTGCGGGTCGTGGAGCGGCGGCGCCAGGCTCACGACGCGCACGCGCGCCCCGCCCACGACGTCGACCAGCGCCTTCAGATCGGTGGTGGTGGTGACGACCGGCAGGACGCCGCCGCCCCACGCGGGGGCGGCGGCCAGCCAGAGCAGCGCGCCGGTGAGCGCGCCGCGCACTACGACTTCTTGACGAAGACGCTCTTGGGCACCATGCAGTGCACGCCCTTGCGGACGTCCACCACCTGGCTCACCCGGCAGTCGCCCACCATGGAGGTGAGCGAGTAGGCCTCGTAGCGCGTGAGCGGCACCATCTTCTGGGCGGCCAGGAAGTCCACCGTCTCGCGTACCGCGTTGACCATGGCCTTGTTCAGGTCCTCGTCGAACCCGGTCATGATCCAGTGCGTCGGCGTCTCGATGC
>Ga0114129_10009819_pt1 | contig 13649 bp, 13 predicted proteins | sample RhiMetdeltSRZDD1_FD_80071 | JGI IMG/M metagenome (GOLD analysis project Ga0114129, IMG submission 80071) | Populus rhizosphere microbial communities from Tennessee, USA - Rhizosphere MetaG P. deltoides SRZDD1 (version 2) (version 2) | ecosystem: Host-associated > Plants > Roots > Rhizosphere >...
AGGTAGCTTCCGCCCACCGCCAACAGCGCAGCCTTCACGCCGCGCGAAGGCACGTCGCCTTCCTTCATGATTGGCAGCCCAAGCGCATCGCGATACAACGCGAACGCCTCCGCCATGTCACGGACAGCGATACCGACATGGTGCACGTCTCGAATCATGCGCCGATTCTAGCAGCGCGGCATCCGCTAGTCAGCCGCTGACCCAGAGGTTCCCGTTTGCACCACCATCCGTTAATCCGTTTAATATCCGTTGTCAGTTCGGCGCCGCCATGGATGAATCCCAGTTCTCCGAGCCCACCCGCCGCTGGCTTGCATCCGGTCGCCATCTCGAGATCGAAGGGAAGCGCATCTTCGTCTACGAGCACGGCGCTGGCCAAGCGATACTCATGCTGCACGGCTTCCCCACCTCCGGCTACGACTGGCGTGGCGTGATAGATGGCCTGGCGAACGTCAACCGCTGCATTGCGCTCGATTTCCCGGGCTATGGATTGTCCGACAAGCCGGAACCGTACAGCTACTCGCTCTTCCAGCAGACAGATGTCGTCGAGGCCCTCGCTCGTTCACTCTCGATCGCTGAGGCACACGTCGTCAGCCACGATGTCGGCACGAGTGTCCACACTGAGCTGCTCGCACGCGAGCAGGAAGGCCGGCTCGCATTCCGCGCCCTGTCATCAAGCTTCCTCAACGGCAGCATGCTTCAGGACTTGGCGACAATCACGCCCTTCCAGAAGTTGCTCGCCTCCAATCAGACCCTGCCACAGGCCATAGCGATATCAGAGAACCTTAGCGCGGGCTACATCGACGGCATAAAGTCCGTGATGAAGCGGCCTGAATGCCTGAGCGAGAACGACATCGCCGTGATGAACGACCTCATCGCCTACCAGGACGGCAACCGCCGGCTTCCCGCCCTCTCGCTCTATATGCGCGAACGTTACATCCACCGCGAGCGCTGGATCGGCGCCCTACAAAGAGCCCAGCGCGTTCAGTTCATCTGGGCGGACGGCGACCCCGTGGCCAACGTCGAGATGGGCCGGGCGCTGGCCCAAGAAGTGGCGCAGGCGAAGTACATCGAGCTCCCTGGCCTCGGGCACTTCCTCCTGATGGAGGACCCGGCAACGGTCGCCAAACACGTCCGCGATTTCATCGCGCAAGTGTAGGCGTGCCATGCCGCGTCCCCCCTCCAGGCCACAGTCTACGCTACAAGCCATCCGGCCGGAATTCGCCTCGCAGCTCCTCACTCATCTTCGTACCACCTTCGCGTCACCGGAACTGGAGTACACCGAGCCTCCGCAGGCAATTACGGGTGGTTTCGATACCCTGACCTACAGCCTGGCACTTGGTGGAGCGCAAGAGCCAAGCCGCCCGCTAATCCTGCGTGTCTTCCGCACCGAACATCCGTCCGCCGTGCTAACGAGCGCCGAGCGCGCCCGCTTCGAATCTGTCATCCAAAATACAATGGGCCGGCTCGGATATTCTGCGCCGCGCGTGCTGCACACGTGGACTGATGCCGAGATCATTGGCGCTCCGTTCTTGCTCATGGAACGGCTGCCCGGCCACATCATGCTCGACCTATTCGTCAGACCATCTCGAGTCTGGCTCCGACTCCCCGACCTGCTCGCTGAGGCCCACGCGCGGCTACATTCGCTCGAGGGCGCAGAACTCGAGCGTGCCGTTCGGGATGCCGGCCTTCCGCCACGGGCGCTCACACCAGCAGACAATCCCGAACTGGCGTCTCGGATCGAGCGCGCATCTCTCAACGGCCTTCGCGCGGGGATCGACTGGCTCCTACCTAAAGAGTCCACGTCCGCGCGGTCGCACTCGATCTGCCATGGCGACTTTCATCCGCTGAACGTGCTGGTGAATGGGGGCGCGGTCAGCGGAGTCATTGACTGGACCTACACGAGGATCGCCGATCCTGCCTATGATGTGGGCGCTACTATCGCCCTCTTTGGTCAGGGACCGATCGACCTTCCCGCATTCGTCCAGTCCGCTGCCGGCATTTTCCGCCGGTGGATCATCCGCCGCTACTACGGCGCTTACCGGCGGCTGCGCCCGATCGACAGGGGTGCCACGCGCTATTACGAGGCGATGCGCTGTCTCGGCTTCTTGGTGGAAGCTGGTGAGCACCGTCAGGCGGACCTGGGCGTTATCGCCAGGCCGGAGAAGCCCACAGCCTTCGGCGCGCCGCGCACAGTGGGCGGTATCATCGCCCGCTTCCGCGAGATCACTGGAGTGGAACTAGCATTGCCGGCGCAGGGAGTCAAGGTAAGATAGCTAGGATGCTACCCCGCGCCGAACCCAAAGACTGGGAAGAGGTCCTCGAACTCCTCGAGTTCCCGGCCTCGCTTTCCGAGATCAATAATCGCGCCCGCGACATCGGCGGCATCGACCACGAGGTCCACGAAATCATCGGCCGCCTCCCACGTGACCGTTACGACTCGCGCGAAGATTTCCTGAAAGACATCCGCGAGATCTACCTCAGTGACGGCATCGCGCCGGACAAGCTCCCCGTCTGATCCGCCGGCTTGCCATTTGCCGAGTTCCGATTGCCCGCTTTCTGCCTCTGCCTGTAGACTTCACGAGCACCGAAGGAGTCCGGCCCATGCCCCCCAACAACGACGGCTTCTCGCACGAATACGCGAACGTCAACGGCCTCCGCTACCATTACGTCCGTCGGGGCGCGGGCCCGCCGCTCTTGCTCGTCCACGGCTGGCCCGGCTTCTACTACGAATGGCATCTCAACATCGGCCCGCTCTCGCAGCGCTTCGACGTCGTCGTCCCCGACATGCGCGGCTATGCCTACACCGAGAAGCCCGACCTCAAGCCCGAAGAGGGATATCGCCCCGCCGAGTTCGCGGAGGACATCCGCGCGCTGCTTGACCACCTAGGCTGGGCGAAAGCGAACATTGTCTCACACGACTTCGGCGCTGTCTGGGTGCAGCAGTTCGCAAGGACCTATCGCGACCGCCTCGACAAGCTCGTCCTGTTCAACCCTCCGTATGCCGGCATCGGCACGCGCTGGATGGAGCCCGGTCACATCCCGCAGATCTGGTACCAGCTCTTTCACCAGCTCCCCTGGGCCGAAGATCTCGTCGGATCCAGCCGCAAAACGACCGAGTTGTACTTTCGCCATTTTCTTTCGCATTGGTCGTACGACAAGGACCTCTGGACCGACGGAGAGATTGCCGAATACGTCGAGGCGTTCTCGCAACCCGGCGCCATCCGCGGCGGCTTCAACTGCTACCGCGCCGCCTTCCGCGGCGGCTGGCAGCTGGAAGGCGACCCGAAGATCTACGCACCCACGCTCATCCTCTGGGGCGACAGCGATGCTGTCCTACCGCTCGCCTGGAGCGACAAGCTCCCCGATTTCTTCCCCAATCTCACCTTCCGCAAGGTGGAGCAGGCCGGCCACTTCCTCATGCGCGAGAAGCCGGACCTCGTCAACGAAGCGATCGCAGATTTCGTTTCGGGAGACGAAAAGTGACTGGTGAAGAGACGCCGTCGGAAAGCAGGCCGGCACCTTCAGGCGCCCACGAGAATCGAGCGACACAGCTACGTAGCCCAGCACCTTCAGGTGCGCCCCACGTATCTCTCTTGCGAAAACCTCTTCGGCTGCGCCCTGAAGTCCACCGTTCCGGCTACTGCTTTACGGTGACGATTATCACCTCGGATCGTCGCAAGATCTTCGTGGATGCGTCGCGTGGCATCAAAGCTATCGATTGCCTCAGGGAATCGGCTGAGCGGTTCGTTGCCGAGATCTATGCTTACTGTTTCATGCCCGATCACATACACCTTCTGGCGAGAACCCCTGAGGGCATCCGCTTCGACGAGTTCATCCGCCATTTCAAGCAGCTAACCGGTTTCCGGCTTCCGCGTGAACCGGGAACGGTCCGCGTCTGGCAACCCAGCTACTGGGACCACGCACTACGGCGCGAGGAAGACTTGCTGACGACTGCCGAGTATATCCTCAACAACCCGGTCCGGGCCAAGCTCGTAAACGACGCGACGGATTACGCGCTTAGCGGATCGTTCGTGTGGAGCCTGGCGCCCGACGAACCTGAAGGTTCTGGGCTACGAGTTGGGACGGTGCCATCACGCATTAGCGACCGAAAGGAGCCCTCATGAAAGTCGGAACCGCTCTCGTCGCACCCACGATCGACGCCATAGGCGAAGCCGCCCGCCGCATTGAGGACGCCGGCTACGACTCGGTCATCACCCCCGAAGCCGGCCACGACCCCTTCCTCCCCCTCATGATCATCGCCGAACACACGAAGAGTCTGCATTTCGGGACCGGCGTAGCGATCGCCTTTCCGCGCAGCCCGTTCGTCACCGCCCAGATGGCCTGGGACCTTCAGCGCTACTCCGGCGGGCGTTTCATGCTCGGCCTCGGCACCCAGGTCAAAGGGCACAACGAGCGCCGCTATTCCACCCCCTGGCCGTCGGCGCCCGGCCCGAGAATGCGAGAGTACATCCTCTGCCTCAAGGCGATCTTCAAGACCTTCCAGACCGGCGCTCGCCCCGACTTCCACGGCAAGCACTACCAGTTCACGCTCATCTCGCCCTTCTTCAGCCCCGGCGCCAATCCGCCTCAGGCGGAGCACGTCCCCATCTATATCTCCGCGGTCAACCGCTACAACTGCAAGCTCGTCGGCGAGCTCTGCGATGGCATCCGCATGCACGGCTTCAACACCCTCAAGTACACCAACGAGGTCATCATCCCCGCCATTAAGGAAGGCTGCGAAAAGGCCGGACGCAAGTTCTCCGACGTCGACATAGTCGGCGGCGCTTTCGTTATCACCGGCAAGAACGAAGAGGAGATCGAGAAAGCCAAGGCGCCTGTTCGCCAGCAGCTCTCGTTCTACGCCTCGACGCGCGCCTACTTCCCGGTCCTCGAAGTCCACGGCTGGGAGGACGTCGGCGCCGAGCTCTTCCGCCTCTCGATGGAAGGCAAGTGGGGCGAAATGGCGAACGCGATGACCGATGACATGCTCGAGGAGTTCGCCGTTATCGCTCCTTACGACCAGCTCGCCGACAAGCTCAAGCAGCGCTACGCCGACCTCGTCACCACCCTGGACTTCGGCTTCGGCGTCCGCACTGCCGAACAGCAGGAGGCCCTGACCGCGATCGTCCAAGAGCTAAAGAAGGCATAACCGCGTTAATCGTAGGGGCGAGGCACCCATCGCATCTAGTCTGGTTAGGCCTCGTGTCGACGCGATCCGTGGATTGCACTTCTTGGCGCGGGGTGCCTCGCCCGGCGGGTGGGGCTAAACGCCCCGAACACGTAAACTGCCCTCATGACACCTGAAGACGCCTTCCTCAGACTTCCGACCTCCGTCCGTCTCCACTACCTTGACTGGGACGGCTCCGGCCGTCCGCTCGTCCTCCTCCACGGCCTCGCCTCCTCCTGCCGCATCTGGGACTTCACCGCCCCCCTCCTCTCTAGGCACTTCCACACGGTCGCCCTCGATCAGCGCGGCCACGGGCTCAGCGACAAGCCCGGCTCCTACACCTTCGCCGAGACAACCGGCGACCTCGCCGCCTTCATCGAGGGGCTCGGCCTCGAGCGTCCCGCCGTCGCCGGCCACTCATGGGGCGCGGGCGTAGCCCTTCAGTTCGCCGCCGACTACCCAGATATCCCGGCAGCCGTCGTCCTCATCGACGGCGGCTTCGTCGAGCGCTCATCGTCCCAGACCTGGGAGCAGGCGGAGACGATGATGCGCCCGCCCGAGATCGACGGCACTCCAGTCGAGACCTTCGTCGGCTTCATGAAGAGATGGCCCGACATCGCCCCGATCTGGAGCAATCAGCTTAAGGATATGGTCCTCTCCAACCTCGAAGTCCGCGACGATAAGGTCTACCGGCGCCTGCCCATTCCCGACCATATGAAAATCGCGCGCGAGATCTGGGAGCAGGACACGTCGCTGCTCTGGGAGCGCATCCGCTGCCCGGTCCTGATGGTGCCCGCGATCAAGGAATCGGGCGACCCGCGCAGCGCTTTGTGGACCCAGGCCAAGCTTCAGGGCATAGAGACCGCGAAACGCAAGCTGAAAAACGCCACGGTCGTCCCGATGGAAGATACGATCCATGACGTGCCCATCCAGCGGCCGAAGGAGCTCGCGCAGGCAATCATCGATTTCGCGGGCGAGCTGTAGGTGTACCGCGCCGGCGATTGGTAGCGCAAGGCACTCACGAAGACGGAATGGTCTTCCGTTTTCGAGTATGGCGCTCTTGGGTGGCGGGGATACGCCTTAGCGGGTGCCTCGCCCTCTACGCCGCGCCACCGAAAACGGCTCGCTTCTCGCGTGACCGTGGCGCCCGCTTCCCAGGGGTCAGGCTCTAAGCGGTCGCGTGGTTCCGAAAATCGAGGGACCTGCTGTGGCTTGCAATCGGCCGCCTGAGGGCAACGATTCAGCCTGACTACATCCGCCTATCGCGCGATCGCTTGCTTCTGCGATGCCACCCGGGATGTGGCCCCGGCGCCTTCAGGCACCGCCGCTAGAACCCCTCGGTCTCCTCCCGCTTCTCCTGCGCCACGAACAGCCGGAACACCCGCCCGAACGACTCCTTGTCGAGCACCGGGTCCCGCCCATCGAACGAAGCGCTCTCGATCACCATGTCCAGCAGGTCCCCGGCGTACGAGCCGCGCGGCTTGATCCCGGGCTCGTTGTACAGGCGCTCGACCACGTATTCGATCGCGCCTTCCGCCACCATCACTTTCTTGTGGCGGCAGGCCTGGCGCATGATCTCCGTGAACTCCTGCTTCGAGGGATTCGGGACCTGCACCTTGTACGGCACTCGCCGCAGCAGCGCATCGTCCGCCAGCTCGCGGAGGTTCATATTCGTCCCGAAGAGAAGCTGCACATTGAACGGCACCGTGACCTTCTCGCCCGTGGCGAGGCTAAGCGTGTCCCAGCTACGGTCGAGGGGGATCAGCCAGCGCGTGAACAGGTCGCGGGCCTCGATCTTCTGGCGCCCGATGTCGTCGACTACGAGTACCCCTCCCTGCGCCTTGATATGAGGCGGCGCCTGGTAGAAGCGCGAAAGCGGGTCGTAGGCTAGGTCGAGGGACTCCGGGCCCAGTTCGGCGCCCAGAATCACGGCAGGGCGCTTCACCATCACCCAGCGCCTGTCGAAGCGCGAGTCGTCCTTCATCGCCTCGTCGAAATCCGCGACCGGCTCGTGGATCGACTGGTCGAGGACGCGGATGACCTGCCCGTAGGCATAGATCGCGTACGGCACCAAGACCCAGCCCTCGAGATCGTGCGCGAACCGCTCCAGAATCTTCGTCTTGCCGTTGCCTGATGGCCCGTACAGAATCCCGGCCTTACCGGAGAAGAGCGCCCGCGCCACACTGTCGGCCGTCTCGGTCGAGAGCACCATCTCGTGCAGGACGTTTTTGATACGCCCGCGTCCCTGCTCCTGCTTCTGCGCCTGCACGCGGCGGATCACCTCGCCGTACTGGTCGGCGGTAACGGGCGCCGGTCCGGCGTAGCGTTGGCGGTCCAGCGCCTCGGCCACACGGGCTTGTCCTCGATCAGACAGCCGGTAGCGATAGTTGCCGGTGTAGAGGTCCGACTGGCTCAACACTTCGATCAGACGCTCCTCACTCAGAGCGGCGATCAGGTGCTGCACAATGTTTGGCCCGAGGCCGAGACGCCGCGTCAGTTGCGCCACGGACGGCGTGCCCGAGTAGTGGATGATCTTCAGGGACAGGTCGATCAGGAAGGCCTTCGACAGCCCGAGGTCCACGAGCGTCCGTGGTTGCCGCGGCAGGATCGAGCCTTCGGGCAGGTCATCGTCCTCATCATTCTTCTTCCCGCCCTGGCTGATGAACCGCGAGAGCGGGTCGCCGTGCCGCTCCTCCTCCTCTTCCTCGTCTGCCGCCGGGTCCACCAGTCCGGTTGCCTGGAGCTCACCTGGATCTCGAGGCCGTGGCGGTGCGCGGAACTCCGGGTCGCCGTCCGGCCCCGGCGCTCTCGTCGCTGGACGGAGAAGGTCCCGGCCGCGGTCGTGATCAGGCCCGTCCTGCCTGTGCACGCCCGCTCGCTCGTCGCTGCTCTTCTCTGCTTGATCTGTCATCGCAAGAACCTCACGGCCGCTCTCGCCGCTCTAAACGGGATAGCGGTCTAATAATCGGCCCACTTCGAGCCTTCAATGCTAAGACGCGGCCCGCGAATCAACCGTTACCGCTATCGCGGGAATTCAGCCGGCGCCGGTCCCGCTGATAGGCAGCCATTTGACGCCGTCCGAATCCCCGATGTATAAAAACCGACATGCGGGATGGGGCGGCATTAATCAGATTTATAACCACCCATAGATAGCGCTATGGATATTCCTGAAGGGGTGATCGACCGGCTGCCGAAGTACGCCCGCGCGCTCGGGCAACTGGAGGCAGAGGGGCGCGACGTGGTCAGCTCGCAGGAGCTAGGCGTACGCCTGAGCATCACTCACGCGCAGATCCGCAAGGACCTCAGCTACTTCGGGCGCTTCGGCAAGCAGGGGCGCGGCTACAACGTGCAGATGTTGCTCGATGAGTTGCGCCGCATCGTCGGGCTCAACCGCCAGTGGAAGATGGCGCTCGTCGGCGTCGGCAGGCTCGGGAAGGCGATCCTCGGTTACGAGGGGTTCTCGCCGCAGGGCTTCCGCATCGTCGCCGCCTTCGACTCCGACCCCTCACTCGTCGGTACGCGCATTAACGGACTCACCATCAAGCCGGTCGCCGACCTCGAGAAGGAGCTGTGCGACGGCGGCGCTGATATCGGCATCGTTGCGACACCGGCCGAGACGGCGCAGGAGGTGATCGACGCGCTCGTGCGCTGTGGCGTGCGGGCGATCCTCAACTACGCTCCCGCGTTCCCCAGCGTGCCCGACGGCGTCCACGTGCGCCACATCGACCCTGTCCTCGCGCTCCAGGCGATGACGTACCACCTGAAGGCGGACTCAGGGCCCGGGTAACGGCGGCGAGGACAAACGCCTACGCTGTCTGCCCGCTCGTCATCATCACGGCGGGCTGGGAATTCGATCCCCGCTACGTCGCGGGAGCGGACGAGGACATGGCCGTGCTCCAGGAATGGCTCCTCGGGCAGGTCGGGAAGACGTGGCGGACGGTGCCGGCCGTGCGGATCGACAGCCTGAAGACGGCAGAGGAGCATGCGGCGGGGAACAGCTACTTCGACGTCGCGGGGCAGCTACGTGCGCAGCCGGCGCGCTTCGACCAAGGCGGCGAGCAGGTCGACTTCTGCAACTGGCATCGCCTCTACGTGCTGTACGCGACGGGGGATGCGAAGCTCGAAAACATGGCCGGGCGGAGCGTGTTTGGCTGCGCGCCGGACCCGAGCAACCCACTCGAGCCGTGGGGGCCGGGCCGGGCGGGCGGCCCGAGCGGCTGGGCGAATGAGCTGATCGCCGGCCGTATCAGCGAAGACGACTGCCGGGAGCATGTCGCGCCGCCCTCGCTGCCGCTGGGGACGGTGCGCGGTGCGACGCTGCACGAGATGCTGCATTGCCTCGGCGTACAACACCCGACGGAGGAGGAGCACGGCGCGGACGCATGGCTGAGCCCGATGGCGGGTTACTGGTATTTCGGGATGCCGGAGTGCCACCTTCTGCCGCACGAGGTGGCGTACCTGCAGGCATCGCACTTCTTTTCGTGAGGAGCAAAGGACACGAGGGTTGCAGTCCGGCCGGCCCGCCTCCCAGGGGCAAACCCGCGTGATGTGTAGCGCTGGGGAGGACAGGTGGAGCAGCGAATGTGAGTGCGCTGGGGGCCGGACCATCGCCGCTGCCGTCCATGCCCTGAGCGTCTAAAGGCGCGGGGCGAGCACCTTGCCTCGCGCGGTTCCTCCGATTGGGTTCCGCGTCCTGTCCGGCTCGTGGGACCGCCCCCATCGGGGTGCTCTCCCACAGGCGAGAAACGAGCCGCCGATGCACCGCCGTATAGGAGACCACGCGCATTATGGAGAGTCAACGGCTCACCTGGCTTGCGGGGCTGTTTGTTATGGAACTGTAGCGGCTAGGGAAGGGGAGGAGCCGACAATCGAAGGGGAATCGCCAACAATCAGGGGCGACTCGTTCGGAGCGTTTGATTGTTGGGCGACCATTTGATTGATGGCACGCTGTTTTTCTTCGTTTTGTCCCCATCCGTATTTGACGGGGGCCGCTAAGGGCGTGCATTTTTTCGATTGAGCGCCGCTCAAGGCCTTCGCGCCGACCATCATTCGACCGATCGATCCGGGCCGGCACCAACCAGGGACCGTGGTGGGGCATTGCGGGACGTGGCGGCTCGAGTTCATGCGGGGACTCCGCTTATAGCGTAGCGTGATCGGGCCGGAAGTCTAAGCGGAAGATGGCACTCGGCTTGGAGCCAGGGGTCAGAAGCCGGAGGTCAGAGGTGGCGTCGCTGCGGACGGACGGCCTTCGAACGGAGCCGTCCGTTCTTCATCGAAATCTCATCCTCCGTATGAAGGATCTTCATGCCCCCGCGGGACAACCTGGTGATAGGATCATCTATGTAGCAAAGACCCAAGTAGCCGGAAAGGAGTCGTCCCATGGGAAGCCCAGCTGATATCGCGCGGGAGTATATGGAGGACTGGAACCGCCGCGACTGGAAGGCGTACCGCGAGTTATTTGACAACGAGTACACCTACACAGGCGGAGACGGACAAACGCAGCGTGGCCCCGAGGCCGGCATGGCGGTCGGCCAGATGTTCGCGACCGCCTTTCCGGACGGCCGCATAGACGTTCGGCAAATTCACAGCGCCGGCGACACCGCTATCGTGGAGTTCACGGGCAGTGGCACGCACAAAGGCGACTTGATGGGCATTGCGCCCACAGGACGCCAGATAAGCATGCCCGTCGTTACCGTGCTGACCGTTCGCGGAGGGAAAATCGTAAGCGAGCGAGAGTACATGGACATGGCGCACATGATGCGGCAGCTCGGCGTGATGCCGGCGGCCGCTACGGCCTGACCGAGCGCATCCCCTAACGCCGCCCGGTGCTGGTGGGGCCGCAACCATCAGCCGGGCGGCGATCGTTTCGCCCGCATGGTCCGGTGGGGGGAGGAGTTAGGGAGGGCTACCGCGGGTTGAAACCCGCAGCTTGGGGCTGACGAGTTTAGCGCCGATCGGGAACCACGTAGTAGGGACAACAGATGCCATCCGAGGCGATGGAGAGCCAAGTCCCTTCGGTGGGCGTTGGCGACGGCACGTCTGGACGAAACCGGGAGCGCAATGGCACGAATTTTCCTCGTACCTCTACGAGCCAGACAGGCGCGGTGTCGTCCAGAGCGCCGACAAAGAGCTGTCCCTGGGACGGATACGTCGCTCGACGAATCCGCTCACGAGCTTTATTCCAGGTGGTAAGCGTCGCCTGCGCCGTCGAGTAGTCTGGCCGGTTGCAGACATCCACCTCCCGGATTCTGTCCAGGGTATAGTTGATGACTTCGGATTCCGGGTCAAGAGTGTTCACGATGTTCCGTACGGGCGCCTGTGTCGTCGGCCCACAGATGACGGGCTCGGCGGAGTCACCGGAGAAACGCAGGTACATGATTCCGACGAAGGCGGCAAGCACGGCGACGGCAGCAGCGGCGACGCGGAACAAAGTTGGTTCTCCGGCCTATGGCCCTCCGTTATCAGTTATACAACGCGGGAAGATCGTGATGGAGTGGGAGTGGCATGGACATGGCGCACATAATCCGGCAGTTGGGCGTGATGCCAGCGGCCGCCACGGCCTGACACGAGCACATATCTGAGACGCCGCCCGGCCCTAGTGCGGCCGTGCCGATGTCGCGCTGGAACGCGGTTCCACCGAGAAAATCCGCCCATACGGGAGTACAATAATCCCGCTATCGGGCGGACCCGCCACGCAAGACCAGCCAGTGGGTTGGTATCGCGCTCCGGATAGCCGACCGGACCGAGAGCGGCAGACGTTGAGGGCGTAGCATCGGGGCATCATGGAACCGCGCATCCAGTACGCGAAGACGAGCGATGGGGTCAGCATCGCCTATACAGTGCTCGGCAATGGGCCAACGATCGTGCGCACCACTGCCGGTTTCGGGGCTCTTCACCTGTATTCGTCGCGTATGCCTCCGGTTGCTGCGCAGAACACAGACGCCCTGATCCGCCTGGGCTGGCGAGTCATCATCTACGACGGCCGCGGAATGGGGTCTTCGGAACGCCACAACACCGACTTCTCGCTTGAGGCACGCCTCCGAGACCTTGAGGCGGTCATCGGACAGGCCGACCTTGACCACTTCGTGCTTCAAGGCGCAGTTGGTGGCGGCCCTGCGGCCATCGCTTACGCGGCCAAACACCCGGAGCGCGTCTCGCGCCTCGTGCTCTTCGCCACCTTCGCAAACGGGTCCGACTACTACAATCAGATACCGGCGGGTCAGGCTACGCGGGCTGTGGACACGATGGCAGAGCAGCAGTGGGAGTTCTACACGCTTGCCTACGCCAATGCTGCAATCGGGTTCGCGGACAGCGAAATTGCAAATAGATTTGCCGTCGTGATGCGCTCCGGGATGTCGGCTCGGGCTTACCTCCGACATATGGCCGCGTACGAGAAGGCCGATGTAACCGATCTCTTACCTCTCGTCAACGTGCCAACGTTGGTTGTGCACAGCGAACAGCAATCGCTTTCGAACATTGACCTACCGCGCGTGCTCGCGTCGCGCATCCCACGCGCGCGTCTCGTTCGCCTGAAAGCGACGGAGGAATTGGCACGCACCATCGACGCTTTCCTGCGCGAAGGCGAGGAGCGGATCCCCGCCTCGCCGGAGCTGCCGTCGGGCATGACCGCCATCCTCTTCACCGACATCGCCGCCTCCACAGCCCTCACCGAGCGGCTCGGCGACGCCGCCTTCCGCGCGAAGGCGCGCGAGCTCGGCGCTTCGTTGCGGGCGCTGGTCCGCGAGTGCGCGGGGACGCCGGTCTGCCCCTGCACCTCGGCCTCCACGCCGGTGACGTTACGCGCGAGAAGGACCCAGACGGGCGCGATAACGTATACGGCGGCGCCGTCAACATCGCCTCGCGGATCAGCGGGCTGTCCGCGCCCGGAGAGGTGCTCGTGTCGGAGACGGTGCGGTCGCTGGCGCGCACGTCGGCGGGGGTGCGGTTCGAGGACCGCGGGGAGCAGGACCTGAAGGGGGTGGGGGAGGTCGTGCGCGTGTGGGCGGTGCGAGAGGGCGAGTGATGGAGCCGCGCATCCAGTACGCGAAGACGAGCGATGGTGTGAGCATCGCCTACTGGTCGCTGGGCGAAGGTCCAGTGCTGATCGAAATGGCAGGGCTGCCGTTCGGCCATATACAGCTGGAGTGGCAAATACCTGAGTGGAGGCAGTGGTGCCAGCGACTTGCCGAATACACACGCATCGTTGTGTATGACAGTCGGAGCACCGGTCTATCCGGGCGAGTGGCCATAGGTCCCTCCTTCGACCAGTATGTGCTCGACCTGGAGGCGGTGGTTAATCATCTCGCCTTGAAGAAGTTCGCCTTGTTTGGGGGTATGCTCGCCGGGCCCGTGGCTATCGCTTATGCTGCCCGGCATCCACGGCGGGTATCGCACCTTATCCTCTGGTGCACCAATGCCCGGATCGATGTCATGTCACCAGAGGCGCAGACGGCAAAGAAACTGAGACTATCATTGGCCAATA
>Ga0114129_10009821_pt1 | contig 13648 bp, 15 predicted proteins | sample RhiMetdeltSRZDD1_FD_80071 | JGI IMG/M metagenome (GOLD analysis project Ga0114129, IMG submission 80071) | Populus rhizosphere microbial communities from Tennessee, USA - Rhizosphere MetaG P. deltoides SRZDD1 (version 2) (version 2) | ecosystem: Host-associated > Plants > Roots > Rhizosphere >...
CGCGCTTCGGGATTTCGCCTCTGGAGGAACACATCGCGCGCGATCTCAACCTCGGCTGGCACCGGCTCGAGGGCTGGCCCGATGTCGCGCCGGGCTTGGCACAGCTGAGGACCCGGCACCTGCTCGCTCCGGTCTCAAACGGCAATATCTCGCTGATGGTCGATCTCGCGCGCCGCAATAATTTTCCCTGGGACGCGATCCTCGGCGCCGAAACCGCGGGCGACTACAAGCCCAAGCCGCGCGTCTACCTCGCGGCCTGCGCGGCGCTCGATCTGCCGCCCGGCGAGTGCATGATGGTCGCCGCCCACACCAACGATCTCGTTGCTGCCGCCCAATGCGGGCTGCGCACCGCGCATATCGCGCGGCCGAACGAGCGCGGGCCGGGCACGGGTGAAGCCGCGCCCAAGGCCGCGGTCGATGTCGCGGCAAACAGCCTGGAGGATCTGGCTGCCAGGCTCGCATGAGATCGCCGCCGTTCGTCGTCACCGCGCTCGGCATTGCTCAAATCTTGGCCTGGGGAAGCTCGTTCTATTTCCCGGCGGTGCTGGCCGAGCCAATCGTTGCGGATACCGGCTGGTCGCTGGGCTGGGTTGTCGGCGGCGTATCGATCGGCTTGCTGGGCTCATCGCCCCGAGAGTCGGATCCCTCATCGAGCGCAAAGGCGGCAGACCGGTGCTCGCAGCCAGTTCGCTGCTCTACGCGAGCGGGCTTGCCGGCATCGGGCTCGCCCCGACCTTGCCGGTCTATCTGTTGGCTTGGGTCGTGCTCGGCGTGGGCATGGGCACCGGTCTCTACGATGCGGTGTTTGCCGCGCTCGGCAAGCTGTATGGCAAGGAGGCGCGCACCCCCATCACCAACCTCACGCTGTTCGGCGGCTTTGCCAGCACGGTGTGCTGGCCGCTGAGCGCGTTCCTGGCGGAGACGGTCGGCTGGCGCGGCGCCTGCTTCGTCTATGCCGGCTTGCATCTCACCGTATCGCTGCCGTTGCAGATGGCGGCGATGCCGCGCTTGTGGGCGCTGCCGAAGAGCGATGCTGCCGTCGGCGCCGCGACGCAAAAGCCGCAAGACGCGCGCATGCCGTGGCACCAATACCTGACGTTCGCATTGCTGGCGCTGGTGCTGACCATCTCCGCCGGCATCGGATCGATCGTGGTCGTGCATCTCCTGATCTTCCTGCAGGCGAAAGGAGTCACGTTCGCCGAAGCGGTGACGTTGGGCACGCTGTTCGGTCCGGCGCAGGTCGGCGCGCGCTTTGTCGAACGCATTTTCGGCGAACGCTATCATCCGATCTGGACCATGGTCGTATCGTGCGGCCTGATGGCGGCGGGCCTCCTTCTGCTCGTGGTGACGTTCCCGATCCTTGCCGTTGCGATCGTGATTTACGCCGGCGGCTACGGCATCATGTGGATCGCGCGCGGCACGTTGCCGCTCGCGCTGTTCGGTCCAACCCGCTACGCCACGCTGATGGGACGCTTGGCGTTTCCGAGCCTGATCGTCCAGGCGCTTGCGCCGTCGGCGGGCGCGCTCGTGATCGAATCCTTGGGGGCAGGGACGACCGTGGCGATGTTGACGGCTTTCGCAATCGCCAACGCGGTGCTGGTCGGACTCCTGTGGGCGATCTGCCGCCGTGCGCGAAACGAGGCCGTAACCTAATTCGAGGTTTGCATGCCGGATGTTCTGATCACCTTGCTCCACTTGGTGATCTCGCTCTTCACGCGTTGCGCGAAAGCCTCGGGCGTGCTTCCGACAGGGTCGGCACCCTCCTGCGAGATACGTCCATGGACCTCCGGCACCTTGAGCATGCGAACGAGCTCGCCGTTGATCTTGAGGACGACGTCTTTCGGGGTGCCGGCGGGCGCGAAGACGCCCTGCCAGGAACTGATCTCATAGCCGGGGAAGCCCAGTTCGGCGATCGTCGGGACGTCGGGCAGATAGGGCAGGCGCTGCTCGGTGGTGACGGCGAGCGGCCGCAGCGTTCCGGCCTTGATGTGCTGGAGAACCGCCGGGACCAGCGCGAAATAGATCTTCACGTGCCCGCCCATGAGTGAATTCATGGCCTCGGCATTGCCCTTGAATGGCACGTGCACCAGTTCGATGCCGGCCATCGACTTGAACATCTCGGCGGCGAGATGCGGCGATGTGCCGGTGCCGGAGGAAGCGTAATCCCATCCGCCGGGCTTCGACTTCGCCAGCGCGATGAATTCCTGCAGGTTCGTCGCCGGCACCGACGCATGCACCACCAGCACGAGCGGAAGCGAGGCGAGCTCGGTGATGGGGGTGAAATCTCCGATGGGATCGTACGGCAGTTTCTGCAGGCCGGCATTGATCGCGAAGCCGATTGTGGTGACGAGGAGGGTATGACCGTCGGGCGGCGCCTTGGCGACCGCGTTGGTCCCGATCGTGCTGCCGCCGCCTGGGCGATTGTTGACCACCACGGTCTGGCCCCAGCTCTCGGAGAACCGTTGCGCCATGAGCCGGGCGATGTTGTCGGTGGTGCCACCGGCAACGAACGGCACTACCAATTCGATCTGCTTTCTCGGATAGTCCTGCGCCGCCGCCGGACAGGTCCAGATCAGCGCGCTCGCGAGAACGCAGGCAGTTCGTGCGAGCAAGGCGATCATTCTCACCCTCCGTGGCATCCGACGGCATTCACGCGAAAGGCCCGCGCAGAATTCAGTAGGGACGCACGGTACCCTTGACCGTGGTGCGCAGCATCAGCCTGCGTTCGGCCGAGGGGAAATCGGTGCGCGCGTGCGACGAGCAGCGATTGTCCCATAGCAGGAGATCACCTACGCGCCAGACGTGCTCGTAGACGAAGTCGCGCTTCTCGGCGTGGTCGAACACCGCGTTGAGCAGAGGCTCGCTTTCCTCCGCCGGCATGTCGACGATGCCGACCGTCATCAGCCGGTTGACGTAGATCGCCTTCTTGCCGGTGTCCTCCTGGGTGCGAAAGACCGGATGCGTGCATTGGCCAAAGGCTGCGGTGCCGCGACCGTCGCCCTTCTGCGTCGATCCGTAATTGTAGTGGTGCATGGCCTTGCGGCCCTCGAGCCGATGGCGAATGGCGGAATCCAGCGTATCGTAGGCGGCGTAACCGCTGGCGAACAAGGTGTTGCCGCCGGCCGAGGGAATTTCCACAGAGTACAGCAGCGTCGCCTTGCTCGGTATTTCGGCGTGGATCATGTCGTGATGAAACATCATCTCGCCGTCGGGCAGCGCGCCGATCGGCTCACCATTTTCGCGGATGTTCGAGATCAGCATGATGCCGGGCAGCAGGCTCGAATAGCCCTTGGGAAAATATTTCGCCGGCCGGTGCAGCTCGCCAAGCTCCCCAAAATACCCGGTCACCCGAATGAGATCTTCCTGCGACAGACTTTGGCCGGGAAAAACGATCACGAGGTGATCGAGCCAGGCCTGGTAAATGGCGCGGATGGTCTCGTCATCCGGCTTGTCGCGCAGATCGAGCCCGCGAATTTCGGCCCCGATGTGCTTCGTCAGCGGGACGACGTCGAACCTCGTTCGGGTCATCGTGTTCATCGCGTTTCCTCCGCGGCTCTTGCGACGCTGCTGAGCCGAGTCTTGTTATGTCATTTGCCGCGCTGCCCTCGTCGCGTGATGAGATCACGCCACCGACAGGTCCATCGGAAACAGGGTCGACGGATCCCTGCCGGTGGACAGAGTTCTAATTTAGTCCACCGCCGCGTGGTGTGCCGTCTTTCCGTGCTCGACTTCGCCGCTGGCCAAGGCAGCAAGGATCTTCTCGACCAGGTCGCGCGCGGATTGCGCGCTCAGTTCCACCGCCACGCGTTCGCGTCCGCCTGCGGCCTCGTTGATGAAATCGATGCCGAGCGCATGATCGAGCGGCGCATGGAACGGATGATCGTAATAGACATTGGCCGTGTCGATCCGCATCCAGCCGTTCGGTCCCTTGGCGCTGCCCAGGAGCTTGGCCTTCTCGACGATGTACGAGCACATGATGATCTCCTCGAATTGACTAGGCGGCGCGTGCGGCGGCCGGCGTGGCGAGATGCTTGTGAAAGAACCCGAACACCTTGGTCCAACCATCGAGCGCCTGCTCGGCGCGATAGGCTGGGCGCGAAGCGTTGAAAAAGGCATGGCCGGCGCCGTCGTAGCGGTGGAACTCGTAATTCTTGCCGAGTTTCTTGAGCACGGCCTCGGTGCGGTTGACCTGGTCGCGGTTGGGGTTTTCATCGTCATTGCCGAACAGACCGAGCAGCGGAGAGCGGATCTTCTCCGTGAGATCGATCGGCGCCACCGGACGTTTGGCATTGAGATGCTTGGGATCGTCGACGATGACATTGCCGCCCCAACAATCCACCGCGGCGTCGATGCCCTCGAGCGAACAGGCGGCGAGATAGGTGTGGCGTCCGCCCGAACAGAAGCCGATCACGCCGACCTTGCCGTTGGCGTAGGGCTGTGCGCGCAGGAACTCCATGCCGCCGGCGACGTCGCCCATCACCTGCGCATCGGCCACCCCGCCGGCCGCGCGCACGCGTGCGCCGACGTCATCGGGGCTGCCCGGCCCGTCGCGAAAATAGAGGTGCGGGGCGATGGTCGCGAAGCCGTGGTAGGCAAGCTTGCGGGTCGCCTCCTTGATCCATTCGTCCCAGCCGGGCATGTGGTGGATCAGCACCACGCCGGGCCACGGTCCGCCGCCGAGGGGACGCGCGTAGTAGGCTTCGCCCACGTCTCCGTTGTGGCCGCGAAAGGCAACCGTTTCGGCAAGCATCCCTTCATACGTCATGCTGGTCCTCACCCCGAGAATTGCGCGGCACTGCCGACGACGGATTATACATGCTGGGATTCGGACCCGCCGCGCGAAAATGCCCCGCAAAACGGGGCATCTCGGGGACGTGTCCGGATATCACGAACGCGCCGGCCGATCACTCCGGGCACTTGTAGAGCACGGCCTTGTAGGTCTGATCCTGATCCGAGAAATCAACGGTCTTGTCGTCGCGCGGCGTGAAGTTGACGTCGCCCAGCATCTGGCTGCCGCCCGGGCCCTTGCATTCGACGTGGACCGCGAAGGTGGCGCCCTCACGCTTCCGGCTCAGGATGGTGCAGAGGCCGAACACCGAATCGATGTCGCGAGCCGTGATCTTCACGCGCGATACCCCGGAGTCCGAACCGTCGCCCTTGCACGCCTGGTTTTCCGTGTAGGTGCCGACGAGCGGGAAGTCGTCCTCGCCGAGCAGCGGCGTTGCGAGCGTCGCAAGCGCGGCGATGGTCAGCACTCTGACTGCAACCTTGATCACTCTCACTCCCTCCCAGCCGAAGGCTCACAGACGCTCCGCACTGTAGAGAATGCTGCGCGGACGGCCAATGATCAAATCCGATACCGCCGCGGCACCCAGTCGCGGCTTTCGCGCCGCGCGTGCCGGGTACGAAGATGTGGCTCGTGCCGGTGAATTGTCGTAAGCATCGGCCGCAATGAGCGCAGCGGCACGACCTCTGGTTTCGATTCCGATCGTCGATTTTCGCGATGGCGGCCTTGTCGGCCACGCCAGCAACGAACGCGTGCGTGCGCGCGCCCTGGGCGATGAGTGTCTGAGCTGGTTGCCGGCGCCCGCGCGCGCGCTGCTTCCGGCGCTGGACGCGCTCACGCGCAGTTGGCTGCGCCGTTCGCAGTCGCCCTATATCGCGGACGTGGAGGCCATTGCGGCGGCGCTTGGCTTTCCCGGAATCTGGTTTCTCAACGGCTCCTACGAATGGGGCTGCACCACCGTCGCCCGCGACCAGGGTGGCGTGCCGTGGCTGGCGCGCACCTTGGATTGGCCGTTTCCCGGGCTCGGACGGCATCTCGAAGTCGCCCGCATGCGTGGCAGCGCGGGCGACTTCGTCAATGTCACCTGGCCCGGCTATGCCGGGACGCTGACCGCGTCGGCACCGGGGCGGTTCGCAGCGGCCATCAACCAGGCGCCGCTCTGGCGGCGCACGCGCAGGCCGTGGCTGCGGCCCTATGACCTTGCAATGAACGCATTTCGGACATGGCCGATTCGGTTCTGCCCACCCGACCATCTGCTGCGCGAGGTGTTCGAGACCTGCCGCGATTTCGGCGCGGCCAAGCGTCGGCTCGAGACCGTACCGATCGCGCGTCCGGTGATCTTCACACTCATCGGGTGCGCGCGCGGCGAGCGCTGCGTGATCGAGCGCACCGAACAAGCCTTTGCCACGCGCGACCAAGAGACCTCGGCGGCCAATGACTGGCTGCGCACCACGACGCGGTGGGAGGCGCGGGTCTGCGCCAGCCAGTTGCTGACCATTTCACCGGACGAGGCGGCGGCCAACAGCAAGGCGCGGCGCGAGGCGCTTGCGTCCTGGCCGCAAGCGTTCGGGCATGCCGATTTCGCCTGGGTGACGCCGCCGGTGCTCAATCCCTATACCCGCCTCGCGGTGGAGATGTGTGCGGTCAGCGGGACGGTGCGGGTGGTCGGCTACGAGGTCGAGGAGGGGAGCGCGCTGCCGCAGCCTGTGACGCATGTTCGCGAGTTGGCTGCGGCACCCGCCGGTGTTCCGGCTTGAGCCGCCGGCAAAGCGCGCCCTCGGCAAATGCTCGCGAGGCGGCTTTCGCGGCCGCCATTGCCCATGCGACTCGCTCCGGGCTCAGCTGTTCGGGCGAGGACGTTCACCGCGATCGTCGGCTGGCGTGCTTCGCTCGCCGCTGAAAAGCGCGGCGGGAAATTGCGCCGCATAGTGACGGCTTCGCTGTGGACGTGGGAGTTCTTGGTGCGGCCGGGGGTCCGGCTCGACGACCTTGCGGTAGAGGTGCCAGGTCGCATGACCGAGCACCGGCACCACCACCGCCAGACCGAAGAACAACGGCAAGGACCCGATCACCAGCAAGCCGGCGACGATCAAGCCCCAGATCGCCATCATCAACGGGTTGGTCGCCACGACGCGAACCGATGTCAGCACGGCTTCGACGGCCCCGACGTCGCGGTCGAGCAGCAGCGGAAACGAGACCACGCTGATGGTCAATACCAGCAAGGCGAACAGAAACCCCACGAGATTGCCCACGATGATGAGCATCGAGCCGGCGGGCGTGGTGAAGACTTGATGGAGAAAGTCCGGAATGGAGGCGGCCGGCTCGTAGCCGAAGTTGGCGATATAGATCGCCTGCGCGACGGCAATCCAGATCAGGAAGATCGCCAGCAGCAGAAGGCCGAGCGCGGCGATGGCGCCGCGCGACGGCGAGCGCAGCACGTCGAATGCGTCTTGCCACGAGACGTCAAGGCCCTGCTCGCGGCGCCGGCTGAGTTCGTAAAGCCCGATGGCGGCAAACGGCCCGAGCAGCGTGAAGCCGGCGGCGAGCGGAAACAACAGCGGCAGGACCTCGTAACCCAAGGTCAGGCGCGCCAGCAGCAGACCGACAATGGGATAGATCAGGCACAGGAACACCGCGTGGGTGGGCATGGCGGAAAAATCGGCAAGGCCGCGGGCGAGCGCGTCCTTGAGGTCGCGCAGGCCAATGCGGTGGACAGTCGGGCGGACGTAGCTCGACTCCGCCCCCATGAGAACATGCTGGTGCGCCATGGTCGTACCTCCTGTGCAGTCAGGGGTCGCGACGCCAGGTGCCGCTCTAAGCCGTGGTCGCCGTGTCGCGACCTCAGAATGATATCATGCCGCTCCGGACATTCGGTAGCCACAACAGCCGGAGCAACGACCGGTCCAAGGCCGCCTGGCCCCGCAACGCGCTAGTCGAGGCGGATGCCCGCTTCGTGGATGATCTTGATCCATTTGTCGTATTCTGCCGCGATGAACGGCTTGAGCTTGGCCGGTTCCATGTCGATCACTTCTCCGCCATTCTGCTCGAAGCGCGGCTTGAGTTCCGGCAGCGACTGGGCGATCGCCTCCTGCAGCCGCGCGATCACCGCCGGCGGGGTCTTGGCGGGGGCGAACAAGCCGATCCAGGAATCGATCTCGAGATTGGGAACGCCGGATTCGGTCATGGTCGGCACGTCTGGAATCTGGGCGCTTCGCTTTGCGGACAAGATCCCGATGCCCTTGGCTTGGCCGGATTTGATGTAGGGCAACGCTCCGGGGGTCGAATCGACGAACAGGTCGACGCGGCCGGCGAGCAGATCGGGAAACGCGGCCGACGATCCGCGATAGGGTACCTCCAGGAATTTGGTGCCGGTCAACTTCATGAAGGCAGCGCCGAGAATATGCTGGCCGGTGCCGGTCCCGGCATTGGCGAGCTTCAGCCCGCCCGGATCCTTCTTCGCCGCCGCGATGACCTCCTTCGGCGTCGAGTAGGGAAGGTCCTTGTACGCAACCAGCGTGTAGGAAATGTTGAACACCAGCGCGACCGGGACGAGGTCGGTGAGCGGGTCATAGGGCAGCTTCTGGTAGAGCCCCGCATTGAACACGATGTTGCTCAGGCCGCCGATCAGCAGAGTATAGCCGTCGGGCGGCGCATTGATTACTGCCTGCGTACCGACGATGGTCCCTGCACCCGGCCGGTTCTCCACCACCACGCTCTGTCCCAATCGTTTCGAGAGTTGATCGGCGAGCAGCCGCCCGACGATGTCATAACTGCCGGATGGGCCGATCGGCACGATGATCTTCACTGCGCGGTCGGGATAGGCTTGCGCGCCGGCGCTTGCAGGCGCCGCGATCAGCGCCCCGAATGCGAGCAACACGATTGGCAGCAGCGTCGGTGAGCGAATTGGCATGATATCTCCCTGGGCGCCGGTTGTTCTTCTGCCGAAGGATGATACACGACTGCCGCAAGGGACAAACCCGAACGGACGTAATGCCGCAAGCGTAGGGCTTGCGACGGAGGTCGCCGATGCCACAGGAAATCATCCGCCGCCGCGCCGAAGCCGTCCCCGCGGCCAGTGTGGTTGCGGCTGCGATCGGCGCCGCCGCCTTTGGCGCGATCGCCGTCGGCGCGGTTGCGATCGGCGTGCTGGCGATCGGCCGCCTCGCCCTTGGCCGCGTTACGGTCAGGCAGGCGCGCTTAAAGACGCTCGAGGTCGATGAACTGACGGTGCGCAAACTGCGCGTGCTCGAACGCGAGACGCCGCCGGAGGCTTGAATCCGAACGCGCCCGCGCCGTTTTCATCATGCGCGGGCTTGGCCCGCGCATCCAGCGTCTTTCGCAAGGCGCAATGGAGCAGGCGAAGCGGACGCCTTCCTGCCATCGTACGCGCTACCCATGCGCTCGCTACTCATGGGCAACGGCGGTGACGTCGATCTCCAGCATCATCTCGGGAAAGGCGAGCTGGCTGATCCCGAGGAGCGTTTGCGCGGGCACGGTGGCTCCGGCGAAGGCCTCGCCGGAGCACTTCGCCCAATCGAGACGGTTGCGCATGTCGGTGACATAGACCGTCATCTTGACCGCATCCTTCAGGCTCGAGCCGTTGGCCGCCAGCGCCCGCTTGATCTTGTCGTAGGCATAGACGCATTGCGCCGCGAAGTCGCCGGCGTGGCGGATCTTTCCGCGCGGCCCGTTCTCGTCCTCCGCGCCCACGCCGGCGAGGAAAATGAATTTGCCCTTGCCCATATTGGTGATGGTCACCGCTTCCGAAAAGATGCCCGGCGTCCAGGCTGAATAGTTGTACGATTTCTTCTCCATGGCCTCCTGCGCGGCAGCGGGGGCCAGGCCAAGCACCGACTGAAACACCAACACCGTTGCAGCAATCGCGATCCGCCCCGTGACTATTGGCATGTGGTTCTCCTCCGGTTTCATGATCCGACCGAATGAGAATGGATCAGGACGCGCACCACCTGCAATCGCGCGTCCCGGGCAGCACGTCGCACTTTCAATCGTTCATGACGTGCAGGCCTCCGCAACCGGCCGTCGTGCTCGACGCGCTCGGCGCCGGCGATTTCGATCAGGATCCGGCGACCGACTTCATTGGGATACAGGTTGCCGCGGTTAGCGAGGATCACGATGCCGAGCTTCCGGCTGGGCACCATTCCGATATAGGCCGATGCATTGTTGAGGCCGCCGTACTTCTCGGTGATGACAGGCTTCGCGCCTGATGTGATCTCCCACGCCAGTGCTTGCAGATTGCGCTCGCCGATGGTCACGACGCTTCGCTGCGCCAGGGCCATCGCTTCCCGCAATGCGGGCCTGACCGGCCCCTCGCCGAGATTGGCAGCGAGGAAGGCCGCCATGTCGCGCGGGGACGAGAACATCTGGCCTGTCCCGAGCCAGTGATAATAGCTGCGCTGATCGCCGGGCTCGCCGACCGCCTCGCCGTCGTCACCATAACCCTGGACCGCGCGGCTCTTGTGCGCGGGAGAAAGCCGTCCGCGCGGACTGTCATCACCGCGCGGCAGCGCCGTCGAGGTCATGCCGAGCGGGCCCAGCAGGCGCTGCTCCATCAACTCGTCGATCGGCATGCCGTATCGGCGCTCTATCGCCAGCTGCAGCAGGATAAAGCCTGCATGGGTGTACAGATGCTGCCGACCGGGCTCCTTATCCGCCTGCCAGCCATTGAGCGTGCGGATGAACTCGGGCAGCGTGTAACCCCAATCCGGCCAGGGAGGGTGGTCCTGCGGCAGCAGCAGCCCCGAACTGTGGCTCCCGAGCTGACCGAGCGTGACGCGGCGGATGTCGCCGCCGGCCTGCAGCTCGATCACATATTTCGCGGCGGGATCTTTCAGACTCATCTCGCCGTTGCGCACTGCATGCGCGAGCAGCGTCGTCTCGAATACCTTGCGCAGCGAAGCCAGATTGAACAGCGTGTCAGCCGTGATCGGCCGCTGGGCGGCACGATCGGCCCAGCCGTAGTTGAAGAACGAGGTCCGACCGGCCATGCGCAAGGCTACGGCGACACCGCCAGCGCCATCGGACGGCACGATCGTTTGAATGTGCCGTGCGACGATCTCGTCCGCGTAGCGCTCGGCGCCAGCGGCCGGCCCGACGATCAGCGCCGTCATCGTTACCGCGAGAAGTGCGGCGAATACCGGCTGCGCCCACAGCGTTAGGGCGGCAGCTGCAACGATCAAGACCGTCAAGGCGCCGGCAAGGCGCTTGCTCCATCGGCGAACGGCCATCGGCATCATTCCCGTAGTTCCCCTGATCACTCGCCTGCGATTGTGCCGTCTCGATCTCCCGTACTTTCACGGCGCAAGTGCGTCGGCCAATTGCGGGGCAGCGAACATCTTTTGCGCGCTATGTCCGACACCCGGCAATTCGACCAGTCGCCAATTGAAGGTCCAGCCGCGCTCCTGCGCCAGCGTTCGTCCCGCATTGAACACATTCACACCGCGCTCGTGACGAGAGCCGCCCTGGGCGCGGGCCTCGGGGCTGTCATCGCGGTCGTCAACGTGCGTATCCCCTTCGCCAAGATAGATGGTGAGCGGTTGTTCGAGATAGCGCCGTAGTCGCGCTTCGCCATCGGCGCCCGCGTAGACCTTGCCCAGCCCATACGGCGCGGCGACGTCCAGGCTGGGAGACACATAGCTTCCGGGGTTGGCGACGACGATGCGCCGTGCCTGCGTCGGGACGAAGGCGGCGAGCCGTTCCAGGAACTGGCTTCCGGCCGAATGGCCGAGCAGAGAGTAGGCGAGCGGCCGGCCCTCCTGCTGGCGGACCCAGTCGGCCAGAGCGGGCACGAGCATACCGGTCCAGTCCTGCGGGTTCTGCACCACGCCGTCCTTGACGATGCCGCCGCGCTGGTAGCGCCATGCAGGAAAGTCGCGCCGGTCGAACAACGGCGCGACCAGCAGCAGGCAGTGCCGGTCCGCGAGCGCTTGGGCGTAGTCCCGGTAGGTGCGGGCATTGCGGGCGTTACCATGAAACACCATCAGCAGCGACGGGTCGGAGCAATTCGCCGGCCGGTAGGTGAAAACCGTCAGACGGGTGCCGGCGATATCCACGGTCTGTCGGCCATCGCCCGCCGCGATCGGCTGCGCCGCGACCGCCGCCGGCCCGAAAACACACGACAGCATAAGGATCGCAGCGGGGATGCTGTTGCCCTTGCTCATCCAGCGCTTTCTTTGCGCGCTCTCGCCAATTTCGCAGAACCGACATGATTCCGCGCTACCGGACGGCCTCGTCCAAAAACGGAGTCACGCATGGCGAAGCTTACGCTTTATCACGCCGCCCCGTCGCGCTCGTCGATCACGCGATGGATGCTCGAAGAGATCGGCGAGCCCTATGACATTCACCTGCTCAGCTTGACCAAAGGCGAGAACCGCGCACCCGATTACCTCGCGGTCAATCCGATGGGCAAGGTTCCCGCTCTCAAGCACGGCGACGTTATCATCACCGAGGGCGGCGATCTGCGCCTACCTCGCCGACGAATTTCCGCGCGCCAAGCTCAACGTGCCGGTCGGCGATCCGCGCCGCGGCGTCTATCTCAAATGGCTGTTCTTCGGGCCGAGCTGCATCGAGCCGGCGATGATGGACCGCGCCTTCCCGCGCAGGGAAGAGGCGCGCCGCGGAGCGCTCGGCTACGGGGACTTCGATACCGTGATGGACGTGATGACGAAAGCGGTCGCCAAGGGACCATACCTGATGGGCGAGCAGTTCACCGCCGCCGATGTGGTCATCGGCTCGACCTTGCGCTGGGGCACGATGTTCAAACTGCTCCCCGAGCGGCCGGAGTTCTCCGCCTATACCAGCCGGCTTGCGGCACGGCCCGCGCTGCAACGCGCGGAAGCCCAGGACAAGGAGCTGGCTGCGGCGTAACAGCCGTCGCCGTGAGGGCAGCGCATCCGGGGCCGGGCCGGTGCCGGATTTCGCTGACGCTCCATTCGGGTTACGCTCGCTCGGATGATCCTGGCGCTGCGCATTCTCCATTTCGAAGACCTCTCGGTCGGCATGACCGAGACCTTGTCGAAGATCATCGCCTCTTCCGATGTGGTGGGATTTGCGCAGCTCACCGGTGACCGCAATCCCATTCATCTCTCCGAGCATTTCGCGGCCAAGACCCAGTTCGGCAAGCGCATCGCGCACGGTCTCTACACCGCGAGCCTGATCTCGGCGGTGCTGGGCACGCGGCTCCCGGGCCCGGGCGCGGTCTACATCTCGCAGACGCTCAATTTCCGTGCGCCGGTGCGGATCGGCGACCAGGTGGACGTGACGGTGACGGTGGCGGAACTCATTCCGGAGCGCCAGCGCGCCCGTCTCACCTGCACCTGCAAGGTGGCTGACGAGATCGTGCTCGACGGCGAGGCGCTGGTGAAGGTGCCGTCCGCAGCCAAATCGAAACGGCCGCTGCCAAAACTATGAGGTGAGCGCGCGCGCTATTGCGTCTTCGACGAAGCCTACTCCGCCGCTTCCGTTCTCGCCTTGCCCTTGGCCTCGCGCCGGCTCAGCACCGGGGCCAGGAACTGGCCGGTGTAACTGCGCTTGACCCTGGCGATATCCTCGGGCGTGCCTGCCGCCACGATCTCGCCGCCGCCGTCGCCGCCCTCGGGGCCGAGGTCGATGAGCCAGTCCGCGGTCTTGATCACCTCGAGATTGTGCTCGATCACCACCACGGTATTGCCCTGCTCGACCAGCTCGTGCAGGACCTCGAGCAGCTTCGCGACGTCGTGGAAGTGCAGGCCGGTGGTGGGCTCGTCGAGGATGTACAAGGTGCGGCCGGTGGCGCGCTTCGACAGCTCCTTGGCGAGCTTGACGCGCTGCGCCTCGCCGCCCGAGAGCGTGGTGGCCTGCTGGCCG
>Ga0114129_10009824_pt1 | contig 13647 bp, 5 predicted proteins | sample RhiMetdeltSRZDD1_FD_80071 | JGI IMG/M metagenome (GOLD analysis project Ga0114129, IMG submission 80071) | Populus rhizosphere microbial communities from Tennessee, USA - Rhizosphere MetaG P. deltoides SRZDD1 (version 2) (version 2) | ecosystem: Host-associated > Plants > Roots > Rhizosphere >...
CGGGCGTCGGCGCCAGCAACGCGGGAACGGTCTATGTGAATGCGTGTCCGAACCGCGCGACGAAAGTGAGCTACAACCGGCCCTTCAACACGCGCACCATCAGCAATGCGTCGTGGGTATTCAGTGCCGAGTACCCGATGCTGCGCTTTCTCGAAGCCAACGGCTACAACGTCAAGTACTGGGCCGGCGTCGACACCGATCGCCGCGGCGCCGATCTCGTGAACACGTCGCTGAAACCGAAAGCGTTGATCTCATCGGGTCACGACGAGTATTGGTCGGGCAATCAGCGCACCGCTGTCGAGAATGCAAGGAACGCCGGCGTGCACCTCGCGTTCTTCAGCGGCAATGAGGTGTTCTGGAAAACGCGGTACGAAGCGAGCATCGACGGATCGAGCACCGCGTACCGCACGCTGGTCAGCTACAAGGAAACGCTCGCCGGCGCCAAGATCGATCCCAACGCGGCGTGGACCGGATCGTGGCGCGATCCGCGCTTCACTCCGCCGGCCGATGGCGGCCGACCCGAGAACGGGCTGACGGGCACGATCTGGACGGTCAACGCCGGGACGTCGGCGATCACGGTGCCGTCCTCGATGGCTGGCTTGCGGTTCTGGCGCAACACGCGCGTGGCGGATCTCACGAGCGGTGTCGCGACGCTGACGGCGGAGACGCTCGGCTACGAGTGGGACGAGGATCTCGACAACGGCGCGCGTCCCGCCGGCATCATGCACCTGTCGGCGACGACCCTCGCCGGCGTCGAAAAGATCGCCGACTACGGCACGGCCGTGACCACGGGGACGGCGACACACAACCTGACGCTCTACCGCCACAGCAGCGGCGCGCTCGTCTTCAGCGCCGGCACGATTCAATGGTCGTGGGGGTTGGACTCGATGCACGATGGCGGGGCGCCCGCTGCGCACGTGCCCGATCAGGCGATGCAGCAGTCGACCGTCAACCTGCTCGGCGACATGGGCGCGCAGCCGGCGACGCTTCAAACCGGCGCCGATCCCAGCCGGCCGCTGCAGGCCAGCAGCCAGTCCAGCGACGTCACGCCGCCGACTTCGGTCATCACATCGCCCGCGGCGAGCGCGCAGGTGCAGAGCGGCGCGCCCGTGACGATCACCGGCACGGCGACCGATACCGGCGGCGGCGCACCGGCGGCGGTGGAAGTGTCACTCGATGGCGGCGTGACGTGGCAGTCGGCGCAGGGCGCGTCGACGTGGACGTTCAACGGATTCTTCGGTGTCCTCGGCCCGGCGACGATCAAGAGCCGCGCGATCGACGACAGCGGCAACGTGGAAACGCCGGGCAGCGGCGTGAGCGTGACGGTCATCGCCGGAACGTGCCCCTGCTCGTCGATCTGGAGCCCGTCGACCGTGCCCGCGAATCCGAGCTCAGGCGACACCAACGCGGTCGAGGTCGGCGTGAAGTTCAAGAGCACCATCGGCGGCTTCATCACCGGTGTCCGCTTCTACAAGGGATCGGCGAATAGCGGCACGCACACCGGCAGCCTGTGGTCGCTCAGCGGCACGCGGCTCGCGACGGCGACGTTCACCGGCGAAACCTCGTCGGGCTGGCAACAGGTGAATTTCCAGGCGGCCGTCGCGATTACCGCGAACACGGTCTACGTCGCGTCATATCACACGAACGTCGGCGGCTACTCGGCCGACACTCAGTACTTCGCGACTGCCGGCGTCAATTCGCCGCCGCTGCAGGCGCTGTCGTCGCCGGTGAGCTTCGGCAACGGCTTGTTCCGCTACGGCGCGAGCGCGTTCCCGTCGAACACGTTCAACGCGGCGAACTACTACGTCGACATCGTGTTCGCGGAGGCGACCATCGACACGACCGGGCCCCTGATTTCGCAGATCAGGGCAACGGCGATCGACGGCTCCAACGCGAACATCACGTGGCACACGAATGAGAACTCGAACTCGCGCGTCGAGTACTCGACGAATCCGACGCTTCCACCCGCGGAGACGACGAGCGTCACCAACGCGGCCTACGTCACGGATCACAGCATCTCGCTGACGAACCTGACGCCGAACGCGACGTACTTCTTCCGCATCACGTCGGTGGATTCGTTCTCCAACGCCACGGCCGCGCTGGCCCCGAGCTTCACCATGCCGGGGCAGACACTGCACGACACGGCGCCGGTGGACTTCCAGGCGGGCGCGGGCACGAACACCTACGTGTCGCAGACCGGCAACGGCGAAGTGATCCTGACGCCGACGGTCGGATCGGAATTCTCAGGCAGCACGCTGCCGCCCGGCTGGATCGAGGTGCCCTTCAGCGGAAACGGGTACTCGATCGTGGACAGCGGCGTGCTCCTCGTCGACGGCGCGCGAGTGGCCACCTGCGTGACCGACGGCAACGGCGTCTGTCAGTCGGAAACACCCGCCGCCACGCCGTCGGCGATCTACCCGGCGCCGCACTCGCTCGAGTTCGCCGGCAACTTCTCCGGCGATCGATTCCAGAACGCCGGCCTCGCGCAGACGCTGTGGTTCAACACGGAGCAGTGGGCCGTCTTCAGTACTGGAGCGTCCGGCGGCGGCCTCTACGCACGCACGAACACAGGCGCGCAGATCTTCGAGACGTCGCTGGGGAACACGCTGCTCGGTTCGCTGCACAGGTTCCGGATCAATTGGCAGGCGAGTCAGGTCGATTACTACGTCGACGACCTCCCCGTCGCGAGCCACCAGGTGAGCATCGCCGGTCCGTTGCGGCCGGTCGCGGCGAGCGACTTCGATGCCTTCGGCGGCAACGTGGTGATTGACTGGATGCGAATGTCGCCGTACGCGACATCGGGCACCTTCACCTCGCGCGTGTTCGACGCGGCAGCGAGCGTGAACTGGGCCACGATCGCCTGGACGGCGGTCACGCCGGCGGGAACGAGCGTCGCCATCTCCGTGCGCACGGGAGACACGGCGACACCTGACGGGAGCTGGAGCAGCTTCACGCCGATCTCGGCGCCCGGCGCGATCACCGGTACGTCGCGCTACATCCAGTACCGCGCCAATCTCGCGACCTCCGACATCAACACGACGCCGCGGCTCGAGGACATCATCATCACGACGAGCCACGCGCCCGTCGCGGTGAACGATGTCGCCGACACGCCGACCAGCACCGCGTACACGTTCCCGGCGTCGGGTCCGACGAGTCTGAAGAGCAATGACACCGACGTCGATACGCCGCTGGCGCAGCTTCGCGTGAACGGTGTGACGCCGCCGGCTCACGGGTCGGTCACGCTCAATACGAACCTATCGGTCACCTACACTCCGCAGTCGGGTTACGAAGGCTCCGATAGCTTCACGTACACGATTACCGACGGACTCCTCACGTCGAACGCCGCGACCGTGACGATGCACGTGGGCGGCCACCCGATCGCCAATCCGGAGAGCGCGACGGTCTCCGAGGACAGCGGGGCGAACACGATCAGCGTGCTCGCCAACGACTCGCACACCAACGCGGGTCAGACGATCACGATCACGTCCGTCACGCAGGGCGCCCACGGCACGGTCGCGATCACCGGCGGAGGCACGGCGGTCACCTACACGCCGAATGCGAACTTCTACGGCAGCGACAGCTTCACCTACACCATCACCGACACGATCGGCAACACGGCCACGACGACCGTCAACGTGACGGTGAACAACGTGAACGATCCGCCGACCGCGAACAACGACAGCGCAACGGTCCTGGAGGACAGCGGCGCGAACGTGATCGACGTCCTCGCGAACGACAGCTACCTCCCGGATCCGCCGGAGACGTTGACGGTCACGGGCGTCACGCAAGGCGCGCATGGTAGTGTGACGTTCACGTCGTCGAACGCCAGCTATACGCCGGCCGCCAACTACTTCGGCAGCGACAGCTTCACCTACACCATCAGCGACGGCAACGGCGGCAGCGCCAGCGCGACGGTGTCGGTGACGGTCACCTCCGTCAACGACGTGCCGAGCTTCACCAAGGGCGCGAACCAGAGCGTGCCGAAGACGACGGTGACGGCGCAGACGGTGACGGGATGGGCGACGAACATCAGCGTCGGACCGGCGAACGAAGCCGGCCAGACGGTGACGTTCGGCGTCACCAACAACAACGGCGCGATCTTCTCGGCGGCGCCCGCGGTCTCGCCGAGCGGGACGCTGACCTACACGCCGAACGGAACGGTCGGTGTCGCGACCGTCACCGTGACGGTGACCGACAACGGCGGCACGGCCAACGGTGGCGTCGACACGAGTCCGGCGCAGACGTTCACGATCACCGTGTTCGATCCGCCGCCGGTGGCGGTGTGCCAGAACGTGACCGTGCAGGCCACGCTCATTGGAACCCAGACCGCCTCGATTAACAACGCGTCGTACGATCCGGATGGCGGCGCGGTGACCCTCGCGCAAGTACCGCCGGGTCCGTACGCCGCGGGACAGACGACCGTGACGCTCAACGTCACGGATACGGCGAATCAGACGACGTCGTGCGCGGCGACCGTGACCGTCACGCCCTTCGCGATCGGCGCGTCGTTCGGCTTCGAAGAAGCCAGCGGCAACACCGTCGTGGACAGCAGCGGCAACGGCAACAACGGCACCTTCAACGCCTCGAACGGTCCGACGCGCGTCACCGGTGGCCGCTTCGGCAAGGCGATGCACTTCGACGGCGTCGACGATCTCATCACGGTCGCCGACAGCAACTCGCTCGATTTCACCAGCGGGATGACGTTGATGGCTTGGATCAAAGTCGACAGTCAGACCGGATGGCGCAACATCCTGATGAAGCAGAACGGGAATGACCTGACGTACGCGCTGTACGCCAACACGCATCCGTCTCTGAACAGGCCGCCGACGGTCTACATCTACGGTGGAGCCGGCGTGAAGTCTGCCGCGGCCAACGAAAACGAGACGACGGGACGGTGGATGCACGTCGCCGCGACGTTCGGCGGCGGCTCGCTGAAGATCTACGTCAACGGTGTGCTCAATCGAACCGTGGCCTCGACCGCGAATCTCCCGGTGACGACCGGCCAGCTCACGCTCGGTGGCGATCTCGTGTGGCTGGACGAGTACTTCAGCGGCACGATGGACGAAGTCCGCCTGATGGGAGTCACACTCAGCCAGGACGACATTCGTACATTGATGCGCACGCCGGTCGTGCCGGGCACGGCGATGCCGGCGACCGATGCCACCGGACTGGTTGCCTCGTACAACTTCGACGACGGCACGGCAACCGACAAGACCGGCCTCGGTCACAACGGCGTCGTGACCGGTGCGACCAGCGCGCAGGGCGTCTACGGCAACGCGCTGTCGTTCAACGGCACGAGCAACATCGTGACGATCGCCGACGCCAACGACCTCGACTTCACCACCGCGATGACACTCGAGGCGTGGGTCCGGCCGGCGACCGTGACCGGGTGGCGCACCGTCATGCTGAAAGCCGGAGGATCGACCGGGCTCGTCTACGCGATCTACGGCAGCGACCAGGCGTCACACGTGGCGGCATTCGCGAACATCGCGGGCGCCGACAAGGACACGCGATCGGTCGATCCGCTCCCGTTGAATGCTTGGAGTCACGTGGTCGTGACCTACAGCAAGGCGGAAGGCTGGATGCGGCTCTACGTCGACGGCATCCCGCGCGACAATCGTGAGGTCACCGGGGACATCACCGTGACGACCGGCCAGCTGACCATCGGAGGCAACGCGGTTTGGGGTGAATACTTCAACGGGCGGATCGACAATGTCCGCCTTTACAACCGAGCCCTGAACATCATTGAGGTCGAGACGAACCAGGTGACGCCTATCAATTAGGCGTAGGAAGCTCTTAGGGAGGCAGTATGCGACGTTTTGTCCTGATACATGCGGTGGCGATCGTGGCCGTGCTCAGCGCCGTTCCGCACGGCAGCGGCGCGCAACAGATCGTGGCGGTCGACTCGCAAACGCAAACGGTCGACGCGACGACGACGACGACGACGATAGCGACGGTCGGCGACTCGGTCACGGATCCGACCACGGTCGCGACAGCGACGATCACGCCGACGACAGTCGGCAGCGTGACAGGTCAGCTCGTCGACCGGGCGTGCTACCTCACGCGAGGCGCGGATACGCCCGGATCGGGTCACGCGAAATGCACCCTCCTCTGCGCGCAGAAGGGTCATCGTCTGGCGCTCGTCACGGCTACCGGCGACTTGTACGTCATCGTCGGCGCGGCGACACAGGACAACAACGCCAAACTCATTCCGTTCGTGAACAAGACCATCGTGATGACCGGCAACATCGGCGTGCTGCAGCGGAAGCTCGCGGATAGCGATCCTCCCACCAAGCTCCAGTATGCTGACGGGCGGCGGCCGAGCGGCCGCGAAGAGGGCATCGTGTCGAATCGGACGATCCGAGGCGGCGGTTTCCGCGAAGGCGACGTGGCAGACGGCTTCATCAACGTCATCGAGCCCACATCGGCGCCCGTCGTCGTGCCTCAGCTCCAGTAACAACACGCCCGCGCGGGTGAGCGGCTCGGCGCTGCTCACCCGTGCACACGGCGCCTGCCTTCTTCGCTGTGTCTCGTGACGGCACAGCGTGTCGCACCGTTTGCTTCGAAAACGCTCACACCGCCAGACCTGTAAGTCAGTCCGTCCCTTTCTTTCCTGATATTTCGCGCGATTTGCCTCGTGGTGTGTGAATTGCTGCGCTTGCGTCATCTCCTATGAACCGAATCCATCGACAGCTTGTGTTTGCGCTGGCGCTCATTCTCTCGCTCGCCACCGGCGCACGCGTACCAATCGAAGCCAAAGGCGCACAGGCCAGCCGTCATCGCGTCAGTCGCCTCGACACCGCGCTTCGCGCCGCACTCGATGACGCTGCAGCGGGTCCGCAGCGCGTCATCGTTCGCGTCCGTCCTGAACGGCGCGCCGCGGTTCGCGACGGTCTCGCCGCGCACGGCGATCAGATTCTCTTCGAGCACGATTCGCTCGACGCGCTCACCGCCGTCGTCCACCGTGACGATCTCGCAGCGCTCGCCGACAACGACGCCGTGCTGTCGGTGTCAGCCGACGCCATCGTGCGTCCGCATAGCCTGTTGGGCGGGATCGGCGGCCTGCTCGGCGGCGTCGTCAACCTCGTGTTGAATGTTGCCGTTGATCTGGTGCTTGACAACGGCGCCGACACCTCGGGTCCAGTGCCCGCGCCGGTGCTCGTGCGCCAGACGTTGGGCGTCGACAGCACGTCGTGGACCGGAAAAGGCGTTGGCGTCGCGGTCATCGATTCGGGGCTCGAGCTGTCGACTGACTTGCCATCGACGCGTGTCACGAAGTTCTACGACTTCACCAACGGACAAACCGCGGAGAAGGCGCCGTTCGACGATTATGGGCACGGGACACACATCGCTGGAACGATTGGCGGGTCCGGCGCGATGTCATCCAACGCCGCGTACCGCGGTCTGGCGCCGAAGGTCAAGTTCGTCGTGCTGAAAGTGCTCGACAAGAACGGCGCAGGCTACACGAGCGACGTCATGCGCGCGATCGACTTCGTCGTCGCGAACAAGGCGGCGCTCGGCGTCGACATCATCAACCTGTCGCTCGGCCATCCGATCTACGAACCGGCGGCGAGCGATCCGCTCGTGCTGGCGGTCGAGCGCGCCACGCGCGCCGGAATCATCGTCGTCGCGGCCGCGGGCAACAACGGCAAGAAGGCGGACGGGACGCCCGCGTATGCAGGGATCAACTCGCCGGGCAATGCGCCGTCGGCGATCACCGTCGGCGCCGTCAACATCGAGGGAACGCTCACGCGAAGCGACGACCGCATTCCGGGCTACAGTTCGTCCGGTCCGACGTGGTACGACTCGTTCGCGAAACCCGACATCGTCAGTCCCGGTCACAACATCGTCGCCGTCGCCGCCAAGAAGGGATATCTGTATCAAACCTATCCCCAGCTGAAAGCCGACAACACGAACTACATGTTCTTGAGCGGCACCAGCATGGCGACGGCGGTCACGACCGGCTCGATTGCGCTGCTGGTCGAAGCCAACCGCTACGTGAATGCGTACCCGCAGCGTCCGTCGCTGACGCCCAACACCGTCAAGGCGATTCTCGAATACACCTCCGTCGGCATCCACGACGACGCGGGCGTGGAGTACGACTCGCTGAGAAAGGGCGTCGGATCGATCAATCCGAAAGGTGCGATCGATCTCGCCAAGACGATCAACACCGCGATGCCGACCGGCAGCGGATGGTTGACGTCGACGCCGTCGCCGTGGACGAAGATCGGCGACGACAACCTCCACTGGAGCCAGTCTGTTCTCTGGGGAAACATGATCCTCTGGGGCACTGCGGTCGACGTCAATCAGACCGCATGGGGATCGATGATCCTCTGGGGCACGGACACGACGTGGAGCAACATGATCCTGTGGGGCACGACCGACGTCGTGTGGACCGATCCGCAGTCGTGGGCCAACACCATTGTCTGGGGCAGCGACAGCATCGGCTACGACTCCGGCACGATGATCCTCTGGGGTACGACCACCGGGCTGACGGCGGACACGACCGCCTGGAAGGACCTGGGCGGAGGTACGCAGGCCACGGGTCAGTAAGCGCGAACCTCAGACGTCGACCTGCGGTCGAGTATCAAAACCGACGGCGTCTGTCGTGTGCGCGCGTCAGCGTTCGTCTGACGCCGAACGATAGCAGGTAACCAAATCGTGATGCCGCGCGGCACACGGCTTGCGGTGCGCTCGACGGCGGCCGGTCACTCAGCATTGAGCGGAGTGCCGGCCCGGAAAGAGGATCGAGATGCCTCACCGCATCGTTCTCGTCGGGACCATCGTTGTGTTCGCGCTCTCCACTGTTCTGCTCGCCGATCCACCCACGCTCAGCATTCAGCAGCAAGCGACGCTCGACATATTCCAGGGCTTCCCCACCGGCGTGATCGTCAGCGTGACTGTCGACTGCGGCGATCCTGCGCCAACTGAATTCCAACTCGAAGTCGCGGTCAGACAGGGTGACCTCGCAGGCACGAACTTCGGCGAATTTTTCGCCGCGACCGGGGGACGACAGGTCGTGACCACCGAAGTGTTCGGCCCCTTTTTTGCCGCGGGCGACGCGATCGCCAGCGCGACGCTCGTGTGTGGACCCCTGACTGAAGGGATCGAACTCGGCACGAGGATCAAAGTCACTGAGTGACTCAGTGCGCGGCAGGCGACGCCGCGCTCTTACGTGCCCTTGTAAATCACGCGCCACGTTTTGCCTTTGACGCTTTCCGTGACGTAGAGCGAGCCGTCAGGGCCGACGGCGGTGCCGTTGGGTCGCGCCGCGGCCTCTGCCGGATTCATGATCGTGTCCTTGCCTTTGAAGCCGTCCGCAAACACTTCGAACGTGCCGGACGGCTTTCCGTTCGCAAACGGCTGGAACAGGATGTTGTATCCGGCCATCGGTTGAGGTGCGCGGTTCCACGATCCGTGCGACGTCATGAACGCGCCGCCGCGGTAGTGAGCCGGAAACATGGTGCCCGAATAGAACATCAAGTCCACAGGCGCGTAGTGAGCGGGGAACGCCGCGACGGGCGCCTCGAACCGCGAGCAGCGTCCGATCTCCTGGCCGTCGCCGCCATATTCGGGGGCCAGGATCATTTTGTTGGTCTTGCCGTCGAAGAAGCAGTACGGCCAGCCGAAGGCCGAACCCTGCTTGATGAGCAGCAGCGGCTCGAGCGGCCGGTTCACGTTGTCTTCCACCGTGAAGTGTTCCGGATAGAGCGTGTCGAGCGAATCGCGGCTGTTCATCGCCACGTAGAGATTGCCGTCGTGCCAGTCGAGCGCGACCCCCTGCCGCAGACCGGTGGCGTATCGGTTCGCCTTCGAGAATTTTTGTCCCGGCGTATCGGCGCTGAATTTCCAGATGCCGCCGTGCTCGTCGAGCTGAGGACACGGATCCACACCCTTCGAGCCTTTCTGCCGATCCGGTTCCGCGCACGCGTTCGACGGTAGACCGACGTTGACGTAGACGTTGCCGGCGTTGTCGAACGCGATGTCCTTGTCGCGATGGCCACGCTGATTCGCGCCGCTCGGAAAGTCGCCGACGATGACTTCCGCAGGCCCCGACGGCTTCAGCTCACCGGGCGACATCTTGAAGCGTTCGATCGACGAGACTGTCGCGTAGTACAGATATCCATTGCGGAGCCGGATGCCGGTCGCGCCCTGCGCGCCGAATTTTTCCTGCACGTCGATCTTCCCGTCGCCGTTCGTGTCGCGCAGGCCGAGGATGAACCCGGGTTGCGGAGGCTGCCCCTGCACGCTCGGACCGCTTCGTATCGAGACGAAGATGTCGCCGTTCGGCGCCACGACCAGATTTCGCGCCGCTCCGAGGTTGTCGGCAATGACGCCCGCGCAGAAGCCCGCCGGCAGCGTGAGGCCGCCGTTGTCCGCGTCGCAGGTGAAGCCTTTCGCCTGCTGGCCGTGAATCGCCGCCGACGCGATGACGGCACAGGCGGCAGTCGTCACGAGAACTGTCACAACACGCATGGTCTTCTCCTCGCCCAGAAACTTTAGATCGAGACAGCACAGGTCAGCGCGTTCCACCGCCGAATGGTTGACGTTCGGTGGCGCGATATCCCCTGAGCATGTTCACCAACGAGTAGTTGCCTTCGTGGCACGCGTATTCGTACAGGCGGCCCTGCGACCGCGTCATCGTCAGCTCACCCTTCCATGGTTGCGTGAATGCCGTCGGGTCGTCGATCTCGAACTCGTAGAGCAGAGTGTCGACGTCCAAAAGACTGAACCGTTCGACGAGATGCAGATTCCGGTCCCAGCCGAAGTTCCCGCCGGCGTCCCCGTAGAAGCCGCCGCCATCGTTGAAATTCGTCGTGTCCACGACGAGCGTGTTGCCTGACCAGTGACCGATTGAATCACCCATCCATCGTCTGACGCTCGATGGAAGATGCGAGCGATCATCCATATGGATGATTCTGGCGTCGTGAATCATCTCCACGTGGATCACGACGGCGTCTCTCGTTCGAAGAATCTGGTAGTTGCTGTTGTACGAATACGGAAGCATCGGCGGCCCCGCTGTCGCAAACGCCAGGCACTGATCCTGAAGCCCCGTGTCTTCCGCGCTCGCAACGCTCCTCTGCGCCTCGACGTGGCGGCGCTTGATCTCCGCGGCTTCGGGCGTCAGCGGAGGAATGCGGCCGTCAGGCGGGTCGGTCACGATGGAGGTTCGAAGCGTCTTCACCGTGCGTGTGCCGAACTCGCGAAAGAACGTGTTGTAGGTGCCGGTGCCGACGTTCTTCGCCGCAGGCTGGGGCGGACGCTCCTCGTTGTTTTGTGCGACCTGCAGTTCCCACGCGGCGGCTTCCTCGGGAGTGAAAAAAGGTTTGTCCTGCAACTGCCGCGGACGTTCGAGCGGCGTGACAGTCGCCGAGTTCCAGATGCCGTCGAAGCCGGCGTGAGCGTCGCGATTGGTGCCCTGACCCGAGACGAGCGCGGGACCAAGACTCAGCGCGGCCAGGATCCGAAGCAGAAAGAGTGTTCGTCGAGGCGCGGGTTTCATCTTCGCCGCGATTATATGTGTTGCGCGCGGTGACGCTGGCGGAACGTCGGGGGTGTCTCGTTGTGCCACCGCTTGAACGCTCTGTTGAACGCGTCGACCGCCTGCGGCGATCTAGAATGCACGGGCAAAGGCCGACCGGTGAACCCCGATCGCTGGCAGCAAATCGAACGCATTTACCATCTGGCGCTGGATCGACCACCGCACGAGCGCGAGGTTTTTCTCGACAGCGAGTGCCAGGGCGATGAGCGTTTGAGGCTCGAACTGGACTTGCTCCTGCGTCGAACCCCGTCCGCGGAGAGTTTTTTGACCGAGCCTGTCGCTGCGATCGCGGCGCAGTCGATCGGTGACGCGGCAGCAGCGGTCATCCCCGACCAGATCGGCCGATACCGCGTCACCGGCAAGCTTGGTGAAGGCGGAATGGGTGTCGTCTACGAGGCAGTGGACGACCGGCTCGGACGACCGCTCGCGTTGAAGGTCATCCGCCGGGAGACCATCGACAACCGCGTCGCACGCGAGCGATTCTGGCGCGAAGCCCGCCTCGCTGCGCGGATCAATCATCCGCACATCTGCCAGATCTACGAGGTCGGCGAGGCCGATGACCAGCTCTTTCTGGCAATGGAACGGCTCGACGGCGAGCCGCTGTCAGCGCGTCTGGATCGCGGCGCCGTTCCACTCGCTGAAGCGGTACCGATCGGCATGGAGATGCTCGGCGCGCTCGACGCCCTTCACGGCTGCGGCGTCGTACACCGCGACCTGAAACCCTCGAACATCTTCCTGACGCGGCACGGCGTCAAGCTTCTCGACTTCGGTCTCGCGCGGCCGTTCGTCGATGACGTCGATGAGACCAACCGTCCGCTGACGCAACCAGGATTGATCGTGGGCACGCCGAAGTACATGGCGCCCGAGCAGCTGCAGGGCGGGCTGATTGACGCACGCACCGACGTATTCGCGGCCGGCGCGATTCTCTACGAGATGCTGGCGGGCTATGCGCCGTTCGAAGCGAGCACGCTGGCCGCCGTCGCCGACAAGATTCTCCACACCGATCCCCCCGTGCTCGGAGGCTCGCCAGCGATCGCGACAGCAGATCGTGTCATTCACCGCGCGCTGGCCAAAGCGCCCGGTCAACGATACCCGAGCGCCGCTGTGATGGCCGACGATCTGCGACGTGTGCTCGATTCGCCCGACGATGAACCTCGACGGGCGCGGGCGGTCACGCGGTTCGTCGTGCTGCCGTTCCGATTGCTACGTCCCGATCCCGAGATCGATTTCCTCGCCTATAGCCTCGCGGACGTCATCGCAACGTCGCTCTCGTCCTTGGAATCGCTCATCGTGCGTTCCTCGCTGGCTGCCGTACGGTTCGCCGCGGAAGTCCCGGACGTGACTGCCATCGCCAAGGAGCTCGATGTCGATGTGGTGCTGACCGGCACGCTGTTACGGGTGGGTGATCAGCTCCGAGCCAACGTGCAACTGGTCGAAGCCGGTGCGGGCACTCTCGTCTGGTCGGATACTTCGCAGGTTCCGGTCGGCGACTTCTTTCGGCTTCAGGACGATCTCTCGCGACGCATCGTCGAATCGCTGGCGCTGCCACTGTCGGGAAGAGAACGGCGGGCACTCAGTCGGGACGTACCTTCGAGTGCGAAGGCCTATGAGTTCTACCTTCGAGCCAACCAGCTCGGGCAGGATCCCGCGTCGCTGGACATCGCGCGCGGCCTGTATGAGCAGGCAGTGGAGGCGGACCCGGACTACGCACCCGCCTGGGCACGACTGGGTCAACTCTACCGCGTCGTGGGCAAGTTCCGCAGCGAACCGGATACGGTCGCCCGTGCGGAGGCCGCGCTGAATCGTGCACTCCAGCTCAATCCAGACCTTTCCACCGCTGATCGTGTCTATGCGCAAATCGAAATCGACTACGGTCGCGTGCAGGATGCAATGGTGCGGCTCATTCGCCGCGCCTCGTCACGCAGCAGCGATCCGGAGCTCTTTGCCGGACTGGTGCACGTGTGCCGGTACTGTGGTCTGTTGAAGGCCTCTCTTGCCGCGCACGAACGCGCCCGGCGTTTGGATCCCAGGGTACGGACAAGCGTGCAATACACGTTGTTCATGGCAGGTGATTATCTGCGTGCCGCGGCCGAGCCCGCGGGATA
>Ga0114129_10009827_pt1 | contig 13644 bp, 13 predicted proteins | sample RhiMetdeltSRZDD1_FD_80071 | JGI IMG/M metagenome (GOLD analysis project Ga0114129, IMG submission 80071) | Populus rhizosphere microbial communities from Tennessee, USA - Rhizosphere MetaG P. deltoides SRZDD1 (version 2) (version 2) | ecosystem: Host-associated > Plants > Roots > Rhizosphere >...
CGCCAAGGCTACGGCGAGGCTCGCCGAAGCGCTTCGCGCGAAGGCGGCCGTTCGTGTTCATATTCGGCGCCGGGTTCGATGTTCCAAGCTCGGCGTTCGACGAGGTGCAGCGATGGCGATAACGAGACGCGAGGCGATGTCCATTTCGGGGTCGGCGTTGGCGGCGATATCCCTGGGAGCCCTGACGCGCGAGGGCTTGGAGGCCCAGGCTGCGCAGGTGCAGCCCCCGTGGCCTGATCAGCTCGTGGAGCGGCCGCTGCGGGACGGCTTTCCGGCTCCGCTTCCGCTCAATCCCGATGGCTCGGCTCCAGAGCATCCCGCGACCGAAGCGGGACCGATTACCACTCCTCTGATGTGGCGCACCCCGGATCGCCAGGCGCCGCAGATCGAGTTCGACTATCGGAAGATGAGCATCAAGGTGGATACGCGCGGGCTTGGCCGACTCGCGGGAACGATGCATTTCTCGGATTTGGAGCGCCTGCCGCGGGTGTCCCATACCTTTCTGTTGCAGTGCGGAGCGCCGAATCCCCACGGCATCGTGAAATGGACCGGCGTCCGGTTCGCCGATTTCGCCGACATGCTGGGTCTCATCCCGGGGGCGCACTATTGCCGTCTCGTCGCATCCGACCGCAACTACGTCGACGAGGCGGTCGCGACGCTGAGGCATCCGCAGGTGATGCTTGCCTGGCTGATGAACGATGAACCGATTCCGGCGAACCATGGCGCGCCTCTCCGGCTGATCGTTCCGTTCCGGTACGGGAACCGAAGCATCAAAGCGATTACCGAAATGATGTTCGCGACGCCGGGTCTTCCCATGCCGCCCTTGCCGGCGTAATCCGATGCGACGTCACGGCCGCCGTCCGGTGCTCCTCTGCCTTCTCCTTGTCGTCTTGTGCGCTCCGGCGCCTGCGGCGCAATCGCGGCCCGTACGATCGGACCAGGACATCCTCATCCAGATGGAGCGCGACTGGGACGCCGCGCTCCGTCGCAACGACGTCCAGTTCATCGACAGCATTCTGGCCGACGAGTTCATCGTCACCTACGACGACGGCACCAGGGGAGACCGGGCGACCGAGCTGGCATTCGCCGCGAAATTCGACCCCAAGGGCGAGTCGTCAATGCTCGACGACTTCATCGTCAGGGAATTTGGCAACACGGCGATCGTCTGGTTCACACTGCACCTGACCGGCTCGGTCCAGGGTCGGACGACGGAGCTGATGCTCCGGTATACCGACGTCTACGTACTGCGCGATGCCAAGTGGAAGTGCGTCTCCAGCCAGAGCACGCGGGTCGTCGCTCCGTAGCGCGATTCCGTCGGTGCGCCACGAACCTCGAACGGCGAACCGCGAACACAGAACCGAACGTGAACACGAACTGCCGCCTTCGCGCGAAGCGCTTCGGCGAGCCTCGCCGTAGCCTTGGCGGAGGCGGGAGAACAGTGAACTCCGAAGGGTGAACACACCCCGATTCCCGCCCAAGATCCCTGATCCCCGATCCCTGTGAATGATAATGAGGCAATGAGCCAGAGCGCCTACGCCGTGGCGCGGACGGTGGCGCCGCGCATCCACGCGCATTTCACGGATCACCTCAGTGCCGTGCAGGGCGATCGCGCGGACCTGGCATCGGTTCCCGATACGGCTGCCATCGAGGCAATGATCGACGCGGCCTTCTGGGCAAGCCTGCGCCGCGAAGAGTCGTACATCCCGAAGATTTCGCTGGCGTACCTGACGCCCGACCAGTCCGAGCATCCGCTGCTTCTGGAGCGGCCGCTTCGGCTCGATTCGGCAGCGCTGACGCGGATGGCGCCGGCCGTCGAGCGTCCGGGCATTCATCTCGGCGTCGCGATGGCAGACGGCGAGCTGCGGGTGTGGGGAATGGCCCGCGCCATCCCGAGATACTGCTTCGTGGCGGAGGTCGCCGAGCCTGGGCTGATTGTCATCAAGCATCACCGCGGCACGGATACCGCGAAATTCGTCAACGTCGCCGTCCTCGAGGGTGACCAGATCAAGGTCATCGACGAGCACGCATCGACGCTCCCGGATTGCCCGACGCTGCTGACGTCGCTCCTCGGGTTCGATTCTCTGGATTCGTGGAACGGCCCGGTAAACGTGCTCGTGCAGCTTGCGGTTTCGATGCGGGCACACCGGCGCGGCGGGCTCCTCATCGTCGTTCCCGCCATCTCCTCCGCCTGGCGCGAATCGATCGTGCAGCCTGTTTCGTACGCGATCTCGCCCGCGTTTTCAGAGCTGGCGGTGTTGTTGCGCCAGTCGGCAGGCTCCGGCCGGGGGCGCGCGTGGCAGGAGGCGATCGCCCGCGCCGTTGACGCGGTTGCGGGGCTGACGGCGGTTGATGGCGCCACGTTGCTCACGTCTGAGTACGACGTGCTCGCGTTCGGCGCGAAAATCGCGCGCCGCCGTGGGCAGCCCCAGGTCGAGCAGCTCACACTGACCGAGCCAATCGAGGGAGATGTCGCCGCAGTCGTCAACCCCGCCGTTCTCGGCGGGACGCGTCATCTGTCGGCGGCGCAGTTCGTATACGACCAGCGCGACGCGATCGCGCTGGTGGCTTCCCAGGACGGGCGGTTCACCGTGTTCGCATGGTCACCGTGCGAGAACATGGTGCACGCGCACCGTGTCGAGACACTGCTTCTCTAAACCGAGACACCGAGAAATTCATTCCGGTTTTGTCTCGGTGCCTCAGTGCCTCGGTGTTCCGTCACAGTGAAAAATCGTCTAGTTGGGACGCTGCGGCCTGATCACGCGCACGTTCTTGATATCGCACCCGGGCGGAAGGGCGGCTGCCACGGGTGGCCTGTTGCCTCCAAAGCATCCAGGAATCGCGTATATCGTCTCCGGCGGTCGAGGCGGAATCACAACCAGCGCTGCCCGGCGGATGGGCGTGAGCTCCGCCCGGTATCGCAGCGGCCGGTCCGGGGTGACGTTGATCTCGATCAGCTTCTTCTCGTAGTCCGGCGCTTCGAGCTCGAGCCAGTGACGGCCGGGCGAGAGCGTCACGCCTGTGAAGAGCAGGTCCTCGACGGCGCCGACGTATGCCGAGTCGATAAAGACCATGGCGGTGCGCGGCGTGGCATCCAGGAAGACTGTGCCGCTGAGGATCTCTTCGTCGCTTTTGGACTGTCGCCGTTTGTCTGGCGTGGCCGTGTCCGCGTACGCCGGCAGGCCGAAACCGTAGCCGAATGGGTTGCCATAGAACTGCGGGCGGCGCGAGGGGCGCGAATACGTCCGCGGAGTCGCCGCGAACGGGGATGGCGTCGCCGGGCCTACTCCAAGCGTTCCGTGAATGGGGAAGGACTGTCGATTGAGACCCTCGAGCGGGAAAGACGGTCGATTCATCGACGGCGACTCCGGGATCGCCGGCGGTTGAACGGATCCCGCCGGGCCCCCACCGCGGCCGCCGGGCGCGCCCTGACCCCGTCCGCCTCCGCGCTGCGCGGCAGAGGCGACTGGCGCGGAAGACGCGCACACGGCAACGAGCAGGAATACAAGACCGAGCCTCGTCATCGGACCCTCCTGCGTACTCTATAACGATCCGATCTAAAATCCGAGTTTTACCTCAGCCACAACGAGCACAAGGGGTCATATGCCTCGCGTCCTTCGTGGTTGATTCGTATTTCGTGGTTGATTCGGCATCAGGAGATTGAATGACCAAGATCAAGGTGAAGAACCCGGTCGTCGAGATGGACGGGGACGAGATGACGCGCATTATCTGGCAGAAAATCCGTGAGACGCTCATCCTTCCGTACCTCGACATCGACCTGAAGTACTTCGACCTCGGCATCGAATCGCGCGATCAATCCGCCGACCGGATCACAATCGACTCCGCGAACGCGACGCGCCAGCACGGCGTCGCCGTCAAGTGCGCAACGATCACGCCCGACGAGGCTCGCGTCAAGGAATTCCATCTCAAGCAGATGTGGCGGTCGCCGAACGGCACGATCCGCAACATCCTCGACGGCACGATCTTCCGGGAGCCGATCATCTGCCGCAACGTGCCGCGCATCGTCTCGCACTGGGACAAGCCGGTCGTCGTCGCCCGCCACGGTTTCGGCGATCAGTACCGCGCGCAGGACTTTCATTTCCCCGGCGCGGGCACGATCACCATCAGCTGGAAGCCGGACGGAGGGGGGGAGCCGATCGAACGCGAAGTGATCAGGACCAGGGGCAGCGGCGTCGCGATGGGCATGTTCAATCTCGACGCCTCGATCGAAGGCTTCGCGCGAGCGTGCTTCACCTACGCGCTTGGACGCAACTACCCGGTTTACCTGTCCACGAAGAACACCATCCTCAAGGTTTACGACGGCACCTTCAAGAACACGTTCCAGCGCGTGTTCGACACCGACTTCAAGTCGCGGTTCGATGCGACGGGGCTCACCTACGAGCATCGCCTGATCGACGACATGGTCGCGGCGAACCTGAAGTGGAATGGGGGTTACCTCTGGGCGTGCAAGAACTACGACGGCGATGTGCAGTCCGATACGATCGCGCAGGGCTATGGCTCGCTGGGCCTCATGACGTCGGTGCTGATGTCACCGGACGGTAAAGCGGTCGAGGCGGAGGCCGCGCACGGCACGGTCACGCGCCACTACCGCATGCACCAGCAGGGCAAGCCGACCTCAACGAATCCCATCGCGTCGATTTACGCCTGGACGCGCGGCCTGCAGTACCGCGGCGACTTCGACAACACGCCCGACGTCGTGACATTTGCCGACACCCTCGAAAAGGTCTGCGTCGACGTCGTCGAATCGGGACGGATGACAAAGGATCTCGCGATCCTGATCCGCGAGGATCATCCGTACCTGACGACCGAAGAGTTCATGAGCGCCATCGACGCTGAGCTGCGCAAGCGAATCGGCGGCTAGCGCTGCTCACGGGCCACGGAGACACGGAGACGAGAACTATTACCTTCATGTTCTCCGTGTCTCCATGGCTTGTCTCGAGGGATGTGCAATAGTGATCGGATGCCATTTACGTCGCTCGGTCTGCATCCTGATCTTCTGAAGGGGATTCGCGAGCTCGGATTCACCCGTCCCACACCGATCCAGGACCAGGCGATCCCACCAGCGCTCGAGGGGCGCGATCTGCTCGCGTGCGCGATGACGGGTAGCGGCAAGACCGCCGCATTCCTGCTGCCCATCCTCCACAGACTCATCGGCAAGCCGCGGCGCGTCACGCGCGTGCTGATCCTGACGCCAACCCGCGAGCTCGCCGCCCAGATCCTCGAAGACTTCAACTCACTGGCCGTCCATACGCCGCTGACCGGCGCTGCTGTGTACGGTGGCGTCGGGATGGGGCCGCAGGAGCACGCGTTCAGGAGCGGCGTCGACGTGATCGTTGCGACGCCAGGCCGCCTGCTCGATCATGCGCGCGCGGCGTACGCGAAGCTCGACGGCCTCGAGTATCTCGTGCTCGATGAAGCGGATCGCATGCTCGACATGGGCTTTCTGCCCGACATCAAGCGGATCCTCCGCCACATCCCGTCGCGCCGCCAGACGCTCTTCTTCAGCGCGACGATGCCGGCGCCGATCGGCGCGCTCGCAGCCGAGATGCTGAAGAAGCCGGTGACGATCAACGTGCAGCGGCAGTCGGCCCCTCCGGTCGGCATTACGCAGGCGGCGTACCCGGTGCCGCAGGATCTCAAGGCGCCTCTGCTGATAGAGCTGTTGCGGCGGAACATCCTTCAGCAGGCGCTGGTCTTCACGCGCACGAAGCACCGCGCCAACCGGCTCGCCGACTACCTCGTGCAGCAGGGAGTCGAGGCGGAGCGGATTCACGGCAACAGATCTCAGAATCAGCGGACGCAGGCGCTGGCGGGATTCAAGAGCGGGCGCTACCCGGTGCTCGTCGCGACCGACATCGCCGCGCGCGGCATTGACGTCGAAGCGTTGAGCCACGTCGTCAATTTCGACGTGCCGGCTGCGCCCGACGATTACATACATCGAGTGGGGCGCACGGGCCGCGCTGAAATGACAGGGGAAGCGTTCACGTTCGTGACGCCACAGGACGAAGGTGACTGGCGCGCCATCGAGCGTGCCATCGGACGCACGCTGCCGCGGGTGACGCTGCCGGACTTCAACTACCAGGCACGGGCGGCCAAGCCGCTGGAGATTCCGCATGCCCAGCGGATCGCCGAAATTCGCACGCGCAAGGCTGAAGAGCGGTCGAGAGCCAGAAAGAACGCGGAGCGCCGAGGCGTCGCGCAGCCAAGGTCCGCCCCTTCGGCATCACCGGGCGCCAGGCCACGGCCCGGCGGCGCCGCACCCGCGCGGGGCGGTCACTTCCGCCCGCGCGGTCGTCGGCGTCCCTAAGCGCGAAGAGTTTGAAAAATTGACACTTACGGGTGTCTAATCACGCGTATCTACGGCTTTGGAGCATACGGCTGTGCTTGTGTTAGTATGACGGCAATTAATACCCACTTTCCGCGGACGCCTAAGCAATACTCTCGAGCCGCGAGCATTGGCTACCTCCCGTAGGCGCCATTGCCTTAAAGAAACCACCGCAACGTCCGTGCTGCACCGAAGCAGCTACAAATTGGACGTTGTCCGGCCTGCAGCCGCCTCGGCTTAGATCGCCCCCGCGGCCGGCCACGACTGACGCGCAATGTGATGCTCGCAATGTGATGTTGCACGATTTCATCGCCGCCAATCGGGACGCGATTATTGCGCGCACCAAAGGTCGGGTTGGGAGCCCACCGTGGCCGTCGGTCTCAACCCACGCGCTCGAGCGAGGACTCCCTGTCTTCCTGACTCAAATTGCCGAGACGCTCCGGCTGGAATCGACCGAGACGCCATTTCCCGCGAGTGCGATCGGCGCCGCCGCCGCGCGCCATGGCGCCGAGTTACGCGGGAACGGCTTCGATGTCTCTCAGGTGGTCTACGGCTATGGCGACATCTGCGAGGCGATCACCCAGCTCGCTGTCGAGCGAAAGGTGTCGATCACCATTGAAGAGTTCCATACGCTGAATCGCTGTCTCGACACCGCGATTGCGGAAGCCGTGAACGAGCACGCGCGCAGCACAGCACGGGCACGAACAGCCGGCGAAGTCGAGCGCCTTGGGCATGCGGCCCACGACCTTCGAGACATCCTCAATACGGCGCTTCTCGCCTTTCATGTCTTGAGGAAAGGCACTGTCGGCATCCACGGCAGCACAGGCGCGGTGCTCGGCAAGAGTCTCATGAGCCTGCGGGAGGTTGTCGATCGCGCGCTCTCCGAAGTCCGCCTCACGACCGGGAAACAGCGACGCGAGCGACTATCAGTGGTCGCGTTTCTCGACGAAATCGCCGCAACTGGCATGCTGCACTCGGAGTACCGCCACGTTCAGTTCAAAGTCGAGCCGGTCGATTCCAGCCTGGCCCTCGAGGGAGACCCGCAGCTGCTCACATCGGCGGTCATGAACCTGCTGCACAACGGCTTCAAGAACACGCCCGCCGGCGGTCTCGTCGTGCTCAGGGCACGCGCGGAGGAGCGGCGCCTGATCCTCGAGGTCGAAGACGAGTGCGGGGGGTTTCCAGAGCGCAAAGGCGACCTGTTCCAGGTCTTCGGTGATCGCCGCGGCAGCGATCGGTCTGGCCTCGGCCTGGGGCTCTCGATCGCCCGAAAAGCGATGCGGGCGCACGGGGGAGACATCCACGTCCGCAATATTCCCGGCAAAGGCTGCGTCTTTGTCATCGAGGTGCCACTGGCTTCCGGGGCCGCGGGCGCCCCAATCCGTGTGGCCGAAACGCCAGTGTTCACTTCGGAACAGACGAGTTTGGCTGGACGGCCTAATGTGGATGGGATGGACAGTCCCAGCCCTTCTACGGGTCTCATGATCCCTGGTGAACGCGAACGCAATACGCTCACGCGTCGGGTGCCGGGATCGATTGGGGGGCCCGCCTCCGGATCCAACGTCGGCGGTACGCCAAACAAGTTGATGGATGACGTCACGATCGCGGAACGCCAGCGCGAAGGGGGAGGCGCGCCTAGAACGCGGAAGATAGCCTGATGCCGCGCGACATACTGACGACCGATCCGAGGGAAGGCGATTACATCCTCAGTCCGACCGGTCTGACGTGGAACATCTTGCGCAGCAACGGCGATCGCAGCGGCAAGAGCATCTCCGTTGGTGATCGTGAAAAGAAGACAGCCGTGGCGAGACTGCGGTCGCTCGCCGAAGCCGACCAGGCCGACGGGTGGGAAACAGCCGGCACGGGGCTTTTCTGGCAGATCACAGGATTTCGGAAGTAGAGCGCCACTGATCGAGCGTCTCAGTGGTGGCACCTGGGGAAAAGCGATGTTGCACGATTTCATCGTCGCAAATCGGAACGCAATCATTTCGCGTACGCGGGAACGGGTTGGTGACCGGCCGTGGCCGTCAGTGTCAACCCGCGAGATCGAGTACGGCGTCCCGCTGTTCTTGACGCAACTTGCGGAGACGCTTCGGTTGGAAGCGACCGACACGCCATTTCCCAGGACCGCCATCGGCTCCACCGCCACGCGACATGGCGCGGAGCTGCTGGAGGCTGGTTTCAGCGTATCCCAGGTGGTCCACGACTACGGCGATATCTGCCAGGCTGTCACGGAGCTCGCGGTCGAGCAGAAGGTCGCGATCACCGCTGGAGAATTCCATACGCTGAACCGTTGTCTCGACACCGCGATCGCGGAAGCCGTGACCGAGCACGCGCGCATCACGGCACAGACAGAGGCAGCCCACGAAGTCGAGCGTCTCGGGAATGCGGCCCACGAGCTCCGGGACGTCCTTAACACGGCGCTCCTCGCCTTCCACGTGCTCAGGAAAGGCACCGTCGGCATCGGTGGAGGCACCGGGGCAGTCCTCGGTCGCAGTCTGATGAGTCTTCGGGAGGTTGTCGATCGCACGCTCTCCGAGGTTCGTCTCACCACTGGCAAACAACGGCGTGAGCGGTTGTCAGTCGTCGCGTTCCTCGACGAAGTGGCCGCCACGGGCATGCTGCACTCCGAATACCGGCAGATCGAGTTCAAAGTTGAACCGGTCGATCCGAGGCTGGCCGTTGAAGGAGACCCTCAGCTGCTCACGTCGGCGGTGATGAACCTCCTGCACAACGGCTTTAAGAACACCCCGGCGGGCGGCAAGGTTGTGCTCAGGGCCCGCGCCAAGGACCGGAATCTGGTTGTCGAAGTGGAAGACGAATGTGGAGGCTTTCCGGAGACCAAGCGCGAGCTGTTCGAGGTCTTCGGTGAACGCCGCGGCAGTGACCGATCGGGCCTCGGCCTGGGGCTCTCGATCGCCCGAAAGGCGATGAGGGCGCACGGCGGCGACATCCACGTCCACAATATGCCTGGCAAGGGCTGCGTCTTCGTGATCGAAGTGCCGTTGGCCGCGGAGGCTGCGCGCGCTTCCTAGCCGGTCCCTGTGCGCAGTAGAGTCGGCGAGGCGTGCAACATTGAATCAGCTTGCGCGCCTCCTCAGCGAGGGCGCGCCTCCGCCCCACCGCCTCCTGTCGGCTGCTGAGCGACCCAGGCCGGATCACACGCGTGTTCAACATTGAACATCTTCGACGCCGACGAGGTGTCACAGTAAGCGTCTGAGCGTGCGACCTCGGTCTTGAGCCTGGATTGGAATGAATCGGATAAAGAGACTAATAAGCGACGCCGACGTCCTGCCCCATCCGCCGCATGTGCCGGGCGGCCGCGAATTGCCCAAAACCCCGACAGGAATCCGTGGCCTTGACGAGATCACCCGCGGCGGGCTGCCGAGAGGCCGGCCGACGCTCGTCTGCGGCGGGCCGGGATCCGGCAAGACGCTCCTGGCGCTCACGTTTCTGGTGAACGGCGCGATTCGCTTCGATGAACCCGGCGTCCTCATGACGTTCGAAGAGAACGGTGAAGAGATTGCCAGTGACGTCGCGTCGCTTGGTTTCGACCTCCCGGAGCTGATTCACGCGCAGAAGCTGTCGGTCGACTACGTGCGTGTGGAACGCAGCGAGATCGAAGAGACGGGCGAGTACGACCTCGAAGGGCTGTTTGTCCGGCTCGATTATGCGATTCGGACCGTGAGCGCGAAGCGCGTGGTCCTTGACACTCTCGAGTCACTCTTCGCGGGCCTTAAGGACGACGCCGTCCTCCGGGCGGAATTGCGACGCTTGTTCCGGTGGCTGAAAGACAAAGGCGTCACCGCCGTGATCACCGGCGAGCGCGGCGACGGCCTGCTGACAAAGCAAGGGCTCGAAGAGTACGTCTCGGACGCCGTGATTCTGCTCGACCATCGCGTCCACGATCAGGTCTCGACGCGCCGCCTGCGGGTGGTCAAGTATCGCGGCTCCCACCACGGCACGAACGAGTATCCGTTCCTCATCGATGCCACTGGTATCAGCGTACTGCCGGTCTCGTCGATGGCCCTCGAGCACGACGCACCGTTGGATCGCATTTCGGCCGGTATTCAGCGTCTCGACGGCATGTTTGGCGGGAAGGGGTACTACCGCGGCAGCACGGTGCTTGTCTCCGGCGCCGCGGGCACCGGCAAGACGAGCCTGGCCGCTCACTTCCTCGATGCGGCGTGCCGCCGCGGCGAACGCTGCCTGTGCTTTCTCTTCGAGGAGTCGCCGCAGCAGCTCATCCGGAACATGCGCTCGATCGGCATCGATCTCGAGCCGTGGGTCACGGCCGGACTGCTCCGGTTCCATGCCGACCGGCCGTCGCGCTACGGGCTGGAAACCCACCTGGCCACGATGCACCAGGTTGTCGCCGACTTCCAGCCGACTGTGGTTGTTCTCGATCCGGTGACCAACCTGATGACGGTTGGCACATTCGCCGACGTCCAGGCAATGCTCACGCGCATGATCGATCACCTCAAGACGGAAAACATTACAGCCTTATTGACGAGCCTCACGCCTGGGCAGCTCGAAATCGAGCGCACCGAGAACTCCATCTCGTCACTGATGGACACATGGATCGTGCTGGCGAATGAGGACGTCGGCGGTCACCACCGCCGCGGGTTGTACGTGTTGAAGTCCCGCGGGATGGCGCACTCGAACGAGCTTCGCGAATTCGCCCTCACGGATCAGGGCTTGGACATCGCCGCGAACGGCGGGCCATCGGTCTCGACTTCGCGTACCGTCAAGCACGACTCATAGAAGGGAAGCGATCGCCATGCAGTTGTCTGAGGATCGGAGCGCCACGCTATCGTCCAAGCCCAAGGCGTACCAGCTACGGCTCTACGTTGCGGGACAGACGCCGAAATCGATCCTGGCCCTCAGGAATCTGCAACAGATCTGCGAGGAGCACCTGCAGGGGCGCTACGAAATCGAGATCATCGATCTCATCGAGAATCCACAGCTCGCGCGTGGCGACCAGATCCTTGCGCTACCCACGCTCGTGCGGCGGCTGCCGGAACCGATCAAGAAGATCATCGGCGACCTTTCAAACACGGAACGCGTCCTCGTCGGATTGGATCTGCGCGAACGCGTATAGACACCCATGACGGCCAAGCAGCGCAACGACCATCGTGCGACCTTCGAGCGGGCCGCTCAAACAGCGCCTGAGGAACGTTACGTCCTTCGGCTTTACGTCACCGGGATGACAACCCGGTCGGCGCACGCGGTCAAGAACCTTCAAACGATTTGCGATGAGTATCTCAGGGGTCGGTACGACCTTGAAGTGATTGACATCTATCAGCAGCCGGTCCTCACAAAAGGCGAGCAGATCGTCGCGGCACCTACCCTGATCAAGAAGCTACCACTGCCGATGCGGCGGATCATCGGCGACATGTCGAACCGCGAGCGAGTGCTTCTGGGACTTGATCTGGTTCCGTTTCCCACCAGCCGGGGGGGGGGGTAGATGACCAAAAACCAGGCTGAAACGGAACAGACCGAGTCGCTGCGCATGCGCCTGGCCGAATCTGAAGAGATGCTGCGGGCGATCCGGCACGGCGAGATCGACGCTCTGGTTGTCGACGGCGCTGCTGGCAAGCAGGTCTACACGCTGCACAGCGCCGACGAGCCGTACCGCAATCTCGTCGAACAGATGCAGGAAGGCGCAGTTGTCCTCGCGGTTGACGGCGACATCCTGTACTCCAACGCACGCTTTGCGATGCTCGTCGGCGAGCGGCTCGAATCCCTGGTTGGCAGTCGCTTCGACCGATTCGTGAACGCGTCAGATCAGCACGACTTCGAGGCGTTTCTGAAAGACGGCAGCGGAAGACGTCGCAGCCGTTTGATCAGGTCGGATGCCGGCGCGTTCGAGGTGAGCCTGTCGCTGACCACAACGGGGCCGACGAACGGCGATCGCCGTCTGAACCTGATCGTGACCGATCTCAGCGAGCTTCTGGCGGCCCACCGAAACCGCGACCGCGCCGAGCGCGACAGCCGTACGAAGGATGACTTCCTGGCGATGCTTGGCCACGAGCTTCGCACTCCCCTCGGCGCAATCAGTAATGCCGGGCGGGTGCTGGAGTTGACGCCCGCCGGAGGGGAGCCTGCGATCCGCGCGCATCAGGTGATTGCTCGACAGGTCGGGCACATCTCGCATTTGATCAACGATCTGCTCGACGTCGAGCGCGTGGTGTCCGGCAAGATCCGGCTGAATCGACAACCGCTCGACCTGGCCGACGCGGTGCGACGAGCGGTCGCGGCATTCACGGACGACGCCGGTTCGGATCGGCGGATCGATGTCGCCACCGAGCCGGTGTGGGTCGACTTCGATGCCGTACGGCTCGAGCAGGTGCTGACCAATATCGTGGCCAATGCCGTGAAATACACGCCCGCAGGCGGCCACATTCAGGTGAAGATCCACGCAGACGGCGGCGATGCCGTCTTCAGCGTCGAAGACAACGGGCTCGGCATCTCACCAAGGCTGTTGCCCTTCATCTTTGACATGTACGTCCAGGCCGATCGGACGCTCGCCAGCGCCCAAGGCGGCCTCGGCATCGGCCTCACCCTTGTCCGTCGTCTGGTCGAGCTGCACGGAGGCACCATCGTGGCGTCGAGCGGGGGAGAGGGCCACGGAAGCAAGTTCCTCGTCCGACTAAAGCAGATCTCCCCAACGGGCACGTCGCCGAGCCTCTCAGTTCCGCTGGAACGACGCGCGAGGCCAAGGCGGGTACTTGTGATTGAGGACAGCGGGGACGCACGCGAGATGTTACGGATGATGCTGGAGCTCTCCGGGCACATCGTGTACGACGCGGCCGATGGCCTCCGTGGTCTCGAGCTGCTGGATGCCGTGCGTCCGGACGCGGCGATCATTGACATCGGGCTTCCCGGGATGGACGGTCATCAGATCGCCAAACGGATTCGTGCGGAACCCCACGGTCGCGGCATGCTACTGCTCGCACTGACTGGCTATGATTCACTTGGCGATTCGAAGCGCTCGTCCGAGCATGGCTTCGACCATCACCTCGTCAAACCAGTCGACCCGGATCAGCTCGCGCGGCTGCTCAGCGGAGCTGCACAACGACCGTCGTTAGAGACACATCCCTAAGGCCGTCGTCATTCCGCGATTTCGGAAATGAGCGCTTCCGCGGTCAGCAGGAGCCCGGCCACCGATGCGGCGTTCTGCAGCGCGCAGCGCACGACTTTGGCCGGATCGATGACGCCTGCCTTGACCAGGTCCTCATAGGTTTCGGTCGCGGCGTTGAAGCCTTCGTCCTGCTTCATCTCCCTGACCTTCGCAATGA
>Ga0114129_10009828_pt1 | contig 13644 bp, 10 predicted proteins | sample RhiMetdeltSRZDD1_FD_80071 | JGI IMG/M metagenome (GOLD analysis project Ga0114129, IMG submission 80071) | Populus rhizosphere microbial communities from Tennessee, USA - Rhizosphere MetaG P. deltoides SRZDD1 (version 2) (version 2) | ecosystem: Host-associated > Plants > Roots > Rhizosphere >...
AACTGGATGTGCTCGCGCAGCTCGACTTTGTTGCCGGATCCCACGCCCCACGCGGACGTCGTCCACTCGCCGACGCCGTCGAGCGTGAGTACGGCTGCTTCCTGGAACGGGCTCGGAAAGAATGCGCTCGCCGCGTGGCTCTCGTGATGATCCATGAACAGGAGCGGCGCACGCGTCTTCGCGGACAGTCCACCGCGAATCATCCGGCGCATCATCAACTTCTCACGAAGCCACACCGGCATCGCCGTCACGAAGCTTCGAATGCCGCTCGGCGCAAACGCGAGCTCTGTCTCGAGCAGACGCTCGAACTTGAGCATGGGCTTGTCGTAGAACGCGACGAAGTCGAGTTGCTGCGGAGTGAGGCCCGCTTGCTGCAGGCAATACGCAACAGCGTGACGCGGGAAACCCGGGTCGTGCTTCTTGCGCGTGAAACGCTCTTCCTGCGCTGCAGCGATGATGTCGCCGTCTACGACGACAGCGGCCGCGCTGTCGTGGTAAAAAGCCGAGATTCCAAGAATATTCATGTTGGTCTGGGGAGAAATCAGCTCGTCTTCTTCACAATTCTGGTCCGCAGGCGATCCGCGAGCTGCGACATCGCTTGTTCCGTGGCCGGCCCGTTCAGATGCCCGTCGTCGGGTCCCACGCGCCAGTTCTTCTCGGTCACCCGGACGATCTCCGTGTCGAAGCCACCATTGATGTCGTTCCAATTCGCCAGCAGTTGATTGCCCGAGACCGGGTAGTACTTCCCGTTGAGGACGTATACGGCTGGGGGCTGCGGAGCGGACTCCTCGGTCTCCGCCTGAAACAGAACAAGCCGGCCTCGATTGGCGGTCACCAGATCCTGGATGCGCTGGATTAACGCGTGCGTCAAGTCGACGCCGTACTGCATTCGCTTGCTGCGCGGCGTGAGCATGATGGCGAGATGACTCTTCTCCGTCTTCAGGTTCTCGTCGCGCATCTTGCCGCGGTTCGTGTTCCACCGATCCTGCCACTCGGTTCGAACCGGCCCGTCGTAGTGATCCAGGGGACGATACGCTTCTGGAAGGCTCCGCTCCCAGCTGCGGTCTCGCCAGGGAAGACCGAAGGCACGCTGCCACAGGGCCGCGATCACGATGCGCGATGCGCCAAGCGGCTCGCCCAGGGCTTCGCTCGGACCGCGCAGCTGATGTGAATCATCGAGCCAGTACGTCGGCTTCGGGTTGCGGTTGAACATGTGCGTCTTGAACACGTTGTTCCAGACGTCATTTCCCGGCGTTTCCCAGAGGACAACCAGGTCCGCCCGGTACTTCTGAAAGTATTCCTGCAGCGCGAGGAGTTCCTGATCCTGTCCGTAGCCGCCGGCCCCGAGGCTGAACACCTTGACGTGGGGCTCGATCTCGGTCAGGTGCGCTTCCAGCCTTTGCTCCGGTGTCTTGTCCGGCGTCAGGGCCATCGCTTCAACCTGGGAGTCGCCGACGAGGAGCACGACGTAGTCGTCCTTCGAGTACGTGATGTGGCGCCCTCTGTACCCCAGCTCGTTCTGCTCGCTGACCGGTGCGAACGACCGCCAGCCGGCCACGATGTGCGGCGGCACGTAGGCAACCTGCAGCGCGGCGCTGCCAAGAGCCAACGCCATGACGCCCCCGATGACGAACACAGTCAAATGCACCGCGGTGAGCCGCGGCCGACGGACGAGAACGTATACGCCCGTGCCGAACAGGAGCAGACGAACGATGGCGAGCGCGGGGGCGCGTCGCGATGTTCCAACTATCGTCCCCTGGGGCAGGATCGTCGACTCGAGAATCGTTCCGCTCAGAACGAGTGCCAGCAGGATCAGCAGACACCCCGCGTAGACGGAGTAGCTCTTTCGTTCTGTCGCGATCGGTCGAGCGACCGTCCGAGGAAGCGTCGCGTCGTGAGTGGTCATGATCCCGCCGTCACCCTGACTGCATTCAACGCTCGAGGCTGCTCGGGAAGGACCTGTTCGACCAGCGCGTTCAGCGACTTCGCCACTGCGTCAGGTCCGTACGCGGCCTGCGCTGCCTCGGCGGCCGTTCGCTCGAAGAGACGACCGTCGATGACCTGCTGCAGGGCCGCGGCAATGGTCTGTGGAGAGTTCTCCGGAATATACGTGATGCCCGCCTCGAGATCGTTTTCCAGCGCGCCCATGGGCGTCGTGATGACATGGTTGCCGGCGGCCAGGTACTCGACAATCTTGAACGCGAACACGTTGCCGGGGACGGCGCTCAGGTCGTGCGGGTTCATCCCTATCTTGGACATGGCGAGCAACTTCGCGTTTTCCTGGCGGTTGAGCAGCCCGTGAAAGACGACCGTCTTATCGTGCTGCGTCATGCTCTTCAGGAGGTCCGTCTTCTCGCCGTGCCCGGCGATGTGCAGCTCCCAGCCCGGCGCCTTCACCAGCTCCCACGCCTTCACGAGCGGTTCGAGCCCTTTGGTCCGGAAGTGTGTGCCGGAGAAGACCACCCAGTTCTTCCGCTCGAACTCGTGACTCGCGCCAGCCCTCACGATCTCGTTGCTGACGACCCCTCGCAGCAGGGTTGTCGGCACCGACTTGGGAACCTGAGTGAGGAGATGCGGTGAAACCCCGATGCACGCGGAAACGGAACGCAGAATCAGTTTGACGAGACGGAGATGGGCACCCTCGCTCCACCCGCGCTCACGTCCCAGCACATCGACGAGCGCGTCGTCCTCGTACTCGAGGATGACAGGCAGGCGCAGCCGGTTGATCGCATACCACGCGCAGACGGCTTGAGGGTCCTGCAGGTTGTAGATGATGACGACATCGAATGGCTTGATTCTGTGCCGCCGCTGAAACGCGCGAAGCGTCCAGATCGCAGACGAGAGGCCGTTCAGGCGCTTGACTGGCAGCGCGGGCGAGTAGAAGACCGGAATCTCAGCGTCAAACGGTTTCGGTTCCTGGAAGCTGGGAAACAGCTTCGCACGAGGTTCGACGACGGATCCGTGCGACAGGACCTCGAGGCTGTGATGATTCTTTCTCAGCAGCTCGGCGACCAGTTCCATTTTCACGTTGGCCGCCAGCGCCAGGTTCCGCACGATAGGCCGCCGCTTCAAGAGCTCGGGTCCCTGGTACGGAGCGATATAGGCTATGCGCATCGTTCACTCACTGAAACAGCAATTCTGTGTAGACCGCGCGCGTCCGGTCCGCCACGACGTCCCACGAAAACCGCGAGCGGCCGTAGTCACGTATCTGTGAACGTCGAGCGCTCAGGTTCTTGAACAGGTTGCTTGCAAAATATCTTTCGATGGTCTCGGCCACGTTGGCGGCGTCGCGCGGCCTGCACAAATACCCGGTCGTGCCGTCGACGACCTCTTCTTTCAAAGGTCCCACATCGGACGCGATGACGGGCAGGCCGAAGCTGTAGGCCAACACGAGCACGCCGCTCTGAAATACGTGCGTGTAGGGCAGAGCGAGAACGTCAGCCGCCTTGAAATAGAGTTCCGTCTCCTCGTCAGGAATGAACTCGATTTTCTGAATGACCCGGTCGCGGCTCGCGTGGGCGGCTATCGTCTTCTGGACTTCCTCGAGATACGGTTCGCAGCCCTGGCCCGGCCTGCCGGCAATAATCAGGCGATAGTCGCGGCTTGTCGCGGACAGCTGCTGAAATGCGGTGACCGCATACTCGAGTCCCTTGTACGGGCTGATACTGCCGAAGAACAGAATCGCCTTATCGCTGTTTGCGAGACCAAGCCGCCGTTTGGCTTCGGCGGACGACAGATCGGTCTGCGGGACCGCGTTGTTTATTCCGAGGGGAATGACGGTCACGGCCTCATCACGAACATGGAAATCCACGAGCAGCTCACGCTTCATGCTTTCGGTGTGCACGAAGATGTGGTCGGCGAGCCGATATTGAATTCCCAGCGTGAGACGGTTCAGCAGTGAATCGTTGGAATCGCGCTTGCCGGCATTCACGTTGTGCGCGGTCAGCACGAGTTTCTTTCCCAGCGCCTTGTAATAGAGCATCAAGACCGTTCGATCGAATGTCTCGAACTTGTTGTTCCAGAGAATGTGAAAGAGCTTCTGCTTTGCGAGAGCGCCGTACCGGATCAGCCGCGCGTAGTAGATCAGTATTCGGCGGACCTTCGTGCCGAAACTGGCATCGGGCCTCTGGTTTCCCCTGAGATTCAGGTAATTCAGACTCGGACGCGCGCGAAGTTCCGGGCTGTCGATTTCATCGCTCCCGATGAAATCAAGACGGATGTCCCGTGACATGAGCGCCATCGCGAGACCAAACGCGTACGGCTTGTCGATCCCGCCGGTGAGCAGGCTCACTTCGATGTCGGCGGAGTCTGCGAGCATGTTTACCGGGGCCACCGTGATGAAGTTCCTGTTTTGACGCCTTCGGTCCGAGGCCATCCACGAGCCGCGCCCGCCTGCGGGAAGCGTCCCGAGAGCGCCGGCGTTTGCCAGCGTCCCAGCCGAACGGGTTCAGGTCGAGGACGCTCCACTTCAGCCGGCTGCTGAACTCCGATCAGCGGAGTCGCCGTCGTTGCGAGCATGAAGCAGAACCAGACTGGATGAAGCGGCCGAAAGCCTGCTTCGGAGACGCCGTACGTCAGGCCGACGAGGAAGTACGCCAGTCGGAGGCCGCTGGACGGGTCTTCGCGCAGCGCACGCAGGACGTTGCGGTAACCAATGATGATGAGGATCGCGAGCAGAAGCAGTCCCGTCCATCCAAGGTTCAAGAAGATTTCGATGTAGCCGTTGTGGGCCTCATTCGGATGCCACCAGTGCTTGCTCCAAAGCGCCTCGAGCCGTGGTCCCAGCCAGAAGCTCTCAAACCCGACACCGAACAAGGGACTGGCAGCCAGGTCGATCACTTCGCTCCAGATCTCCGTCCGACCGGTGAGCGTGGGATCCCGGCCCACCGCGGTCAGCAATGCTCCGCCGGCGTCGAAGAAAATGGGCACGGCGGCAACGGCCAGCGAAGCCACGACGATCAAGTGGATGACGGCTCGTTTTCGCCCCAGCGCCGGAATGCTCGTCACCAGCAGCAGGCTGGTTCCGAACAGAAAGCAGATGAGGGACGTCATCGAACCGGCCACCGAGAAGAGCCAGAAGACCATCCCCAGAAGCACGCCCTGCGCGATCAGCGAATAACGACCGCCGGAGCGGTCGTTGCCCCGGAACCTCTGAAGAATGCGCCAGGTGGCGGCAAGCCCGAAGATCAGGCAGAGCACACCAAGCATGTTCTTGTCAGTGGTAACCCCTGTGAATACCTTGTGTCCGTTGGCGATTCGATTCCCCGTCCCAATCAGTGGGTAATACTTGATCAACAGGATCGATAACGGGATGAGCACGAAGCCCACGCGAGCGAGAAGCCGCTTCATCCCCGCAGAGCCGCCCGGATCGGTGACGACGACCAGCAGCATCACGAGGTCGCCGATGGCCTTGATCCAACGCTTGAATGCGATGTCCGGATAGTCCGACCAGAGAATGCTCAGAGCGCAGTACGCGAAGAACACGAGGAGCACCGTGTTGTTCTTCAGGATCGTCGCGACGGCTTCTCGTCTGTTGAAAAGAGCGATCAGGCCGAGCAGGATGAGCACGGTGAGGACGTTCCGATCGAGCGGGTTGCCCTCCACGACCTGAGCGACTGTTCCTCCTCGCGGTGACATTCCGAGCCATTGCGACACCATCCGCGAGCCGGCGAGTGACAACCAGATCACGGGAACCCACAGCGCTATCGACGAGCGCGCGGTCTTATCGCGATCCAGGAAGAACAGTCCCAGGATTCCGATGACGCAGAGGACGGTCGCAACTATCGGAGGCGTAACAATCTCTCCAAACGAATCAGTGTCACTGCCGATCGAAGAACTGGCGGTGCAGGAGCTCCACGGTCAACATCCTGTGAATCTCCCTGGTGTAGTTTCGGTAGCCTCCGGTGTGGCTGCGGACGACATCCTCGACCGCTTTTCTCTCAAAGTAAGGCCGTGAAAGCGTGCGCGAATCGAGCAGCATGTCTCGAACGTAGCCGGCCAGCGCATCCCGATACCAGAGCCGATAGTGGGCCACCTTGTGGCGTCCAAGAAACAGGCGTCGGTCGACGTGCAGCGGCGAGCAAAAGTAGTCGAGCCGGGCCAGCCACTGCGGCATGGCGTAATCGTATGCGTACTCTCCTCTGAGGGTGACGCTCTGGAGGAGCCGTGACGCGAATCCGCTCAGAGACTTCGAGTGCCCGCCGACGCCAAGGTCCGTCGGGATCCGTCCCAGCTCGGGGTCGCCGTCCGCAATCAGCCGGAGTCGAAGCTCGTTGCTCGCCGGCGCGGTCTCGGGCGCGCGGAAGACCGTCCTGATGAATTCGTTGTCGAGGTAAGGCGACCGCACCGTCACCTGCGTCTGCTCGAGCGCGAGCACCCCGAAGTGCCACCACGGAGACTGCCGGAACGCCGCGAACGTGACAGGATGCCCCTGCCGAAGACGATCGTACGTGACTCCGGCTTGCTGAACATACGGCAAAAAGTCCGAGCTCAGCAGGCCCGGCATCAACTGCCGCGCCTTCATCATCGTCGCGTGGGTGAGGACTTCGCTGCCGTAGGTTCCAACGACTTTCGTGGGCGCGATGTCGCGCGCTTTTTCACTCACGTAAAGATCCGAGGCCCGGCTGAGATCGACGCACCCGTCGGTGAGGTACACGCTTCGTTCGGCGTAATGCGCAAAGCGTGACAGGAAGTCGTCTCCAACGGGAATCACGCGATGCGGCTGTTCGGAGACTTCGCTCACGCGCCGCGCGACGCGCACGTCCTGATTGTCCCGGAACATGCTGCCGAAGGTGTAGCAGGGCAGCGACTGAGGCGCCGGCTTTCGCCAGGCCATGATGATCCGGCTGTCCAGTCCGCCGGTGAGCGACACGCCAATTGGTTCTTTGCCGTTGAAGTACTTCGGAAGCGCGCTCGAGAACGCATCCCTGAGCGACCGGTAATACTCTTCCGATTCGAGCGGAGTCTGCTCCTCCCAGTCACGAGGCTCAAAGTACGTTCGCTTCGTTTCGAGGGTGTTCTTTCTGAAAGTCCACGCTGCGCCGGGCGGCAATACGTCGATGCCCTTGAAGAGAGTGCGATTCTCCAGAACGCACCCGCACGACACGAACTCGCCCAGGCCTCTCAGATCTGGTGTCCGAAGCTCCGGACGGACGGCGAGGATCGCCTTGGCTTCCGCCGCAAAATAGAAACCGCCGGCGGCCTGGTGATAGTAGATCCGGTGCAATCCGTACCGATCGTTGAACAGCATGGCCGTGCCGCGCGCGCGATCGATCAGGAGACCGTGGAATAGCCCGTTCAGGCCCGAGGGAAAGTCGGCGTCTTCTTCCGCCTGGTGCACGAGGTACGACGATCCGTCTCCGTTGACCGCGTGTCCTCGCTCTTTGAGGCGACGAGCGGTCCCAGGTTCCGGATACTCTTCACCAGAAAAAACGAGCACGAGATCGTCGCGCTCGTTTCGCAGCGGCATGTTGTCGGCGAACGAATGTTTTCTCGCCACCCACCCGACGTAGATCCCGAGCGACTCGTCGGTCCACATTCCCGTCACGTAAAACGACTCGTGGCGAAGCGCCTCCACCATTCGCGCCAATTCGTCCGTGGCACGAGCGGCCGGCACGTCTGTCACGAGGCCTACGATCCCTGGCATGTCGTTGCTGGTCAGACCTGGCGGACTCGGCTTCCGGCAGCCAACAGAGGTTCCGGCATCCGCTTGTGGTTTCGAGCCGAGGGACCCTGGACCTGCGCGAAGATCGCTTCCATGATCCAGGAGGTCAGAAGAATCTCGCGGTATGGGATCGGCGGTTCGGTGCCGTTCACGATCGAACGGTAGAACGATTCGATCAGGTACTTCATGCCGGACTTCATGTGAAAATCCCTGGCCATGAAGGTGCCGAGGTTCGTCAGCGCATTCGAGAGATACTGCCGTGCCATCAGCACCGGAGGAACGAACTTTTCCGCGTAGCTCGTGAACCGGCCGCCGCGAAGCTTCAGAAGGATCTCCTGATCGGTATCGAGCACGAGGCCGTTGCGCGAACCATAGAGTCGCAGCTGCTGGATGGCGGGGCGCATCTGCGTCGAGAACGTGAAGAACGCCGTCGTGCGCTTGTCGCTGATGATGACCCGCAGCTCGTCGATCAGCTCCGTCTCGCCTATTCCGCTCAGGAACGAGCTCGTAAATCCATACGCGATGACTTCGGGCGAGTCGGTCGTCAGGAATTCGGCGATTCTCGCGATGCCGTGGCTGATCAGATTGTGGAGCAGCTGCCCGGGGAGTCTGCGCACCCAGTGGTCGGCGTCTCCGAGAAGCGCGCGGGCGTAGCCTTGGCCGAGCTCATAAGAGTAGTAGCTCTCCATATGGACGGGGACTTCGCCGAGGTATCCACTTGCGACGAGCGCGCGCATCCGTCTCGCCGCGTGGCCGAACTGCGCGTCATGGCCGACCGTGATCTTCCGCCCGGCCTTTTCTGCAAGGGCGACGAGCTTTTCGGCCTCGTGGTGGAAGAGCGTGAACGGCTTCTCAACGTAAACGTGGCACCCGTGCTCGAGGCACAGCTTCGCGAGGTCGAAGTGGCTTGCGGGTGGTGTGGTGATGTGGACGACGTCCGGCCGCGCTTCATCGAGAAGCGCCGCCATGTCGGTGAAGTGCCGCGCGATCCGAAACCGCTCCATCAACTGCCGCGCCATGAGCGGCTCGCGGTCGCAAACCGCGATGATTTCGCAGTCGGGAATTCTCTGAATGGCCGCCGCGTGGTCGTCGGCGATTTTGCCGCAGCCTACGATGGCGATCTTAAGCATGACTCTGCCTGCATCCCTCGAAGTATCGCCGCAGGCCGTCCGCGGTCGCCACTCTCGGCACCCAATTCAAGCGTGTCTTCAACCTGTCGTTCGTGTAGCGGGTTTTCTTCCAATACGCGTTCCAGCGTCTGCGGTTGAACGCAGGCGGAAGCTGACCTTTGGACCAGCCCGAATACAGTTCCCAGAGCCAGCACATCGTGTAGCTCAAGGCATGCGGCACATACAGCGATCGGAAGCGACGGACGTTGCGCTTGTACAAACGCAAGAATTGACGGCTCGTCGGCAGGTCGTCGTCGACGATGTTGAAGATTTCGCCGTCGACGCCTTTCGTCAGCCCGGCGAGCGCGATGGCGTCCGCACAGTTGTCGATGTAGGTCAGCGGGATGGAGTTGGAACCACCGAGATGCAGGAACATGCCGAAGGTGTTGATTCCCACGCGATCGGTGATGCCGGCCTTCCCGGGGCCGTACACCGAGCCCGGCCGGACGATCACGTACGGCAGGCCGGACGACTTGCAGTGCTCGATGACGAATTCCTCCTGGCGGACCTTCGCGTAGCAGTATGCCTCGCCTCTCAGCTCCGGTCGCGACTCCACGGGGCAGGACTCGTCGAGCAGCCGCCTCGTCGGGTTTTGCATATTGCTGTAGACGGCGAACGAGCTCACGCTCACGAACCGCTGCGCGCAGCCATGCCGTCCGATGGCCTCGAGGAGGTTGCGCGTCGTAACGACCGAGTTCATGAAGGCGTCCGGAAAGGACTTGTGGCCGGTGCCCGCGGCAAGATGGAACACGAGCTTCGCATCGCGCGTCGCCGACAAGCAGTCGGCGCGCGAGAGAAGGTTTCCGGTCACCACGTCGATCTTCGCGCCAGGGTGTCCCTGCGCGAGAGCGCCGAAGCGGACTTTGTCGCTCGAGGGTCTCGCGAAACAGCGCAGATTGCGGAAGCCGCGGTCCAGCAGCCCGCTGACGAGGCTCGTGCCGATGAAGCCGGTCGCGCCGGTCACCAGAATCAAATCGTCCTGGCCGATCAGAAAAGTGTCGTTCCTGGTCATCCTAGTTCTTGGAGTCACCGGATCTGGCCGCCGCCGGGATCAGACCGCTGCTGTGCTTCAGCGGATGCCGGAGGACGTCCTTCAGCCGCTGCATCTGATCCTTCTGGCGAATGGCGATGAGCTCGCTGGGCATCGTCCGCTCCACGCGACACAGCATCGCCCACATATAGCCCGCGAGCATCAGCATCCCGCCGACGACGTAGGGCTTCCGCTTCATCTGAAAGGCCGTTCGAAACAGTTCGAACGTCGGGTGACCGCCCAGCAGATAGTCCTTCCTTCCGTGGTTCAACAGGCGCCGCCAGACGGATGCGTGCGAACCGCTTCCGACGCTCTTGTGATGCCAGCAGAATTTGTCTTCGAACCTTCTGGTCTTCCATCCCGTCGCCTGCGCCTTGAGGACCGCGATGAAATCGATTCCGCCGGACTTGATGAGCGGATAGCCGCCGATCGCTTCAAAGCACGCTCGACGGAACAGTTGACACGCGCCGGACACGTGGTCGGGGCTCTTGAATCGATCGTCGTACATCGCGTTCTCTTCGCGATACGGCGTACCTGCAACGCCCAGCTCAGGGTAGTCGGCAAACTTGCTCAGCAGGTAGGCGAGATAGTCAGGCTCGAACGAGACGTCGGCGTCCAGATTGCCGATGACCTCATAGTCCAGGCCGGCAAGCTTCGCATATCCCACATTGAAAGCCGCCACCTTTGCGGCAAAGTTACGCTGCGGCCGTTCAGCCAGCTTGATCAGCTCAATCCACGGGCGGCCGGGAAGGTACTTTTCAACGATCTCGTTCGTCCCGTCCGTCGAGCCGTCGCTGACGATGACCCACTTCAGCGGAAGGACCGTCTGCGCGATGACAGACTTGATGGTCAGCTCGATGAAGGCCGCTTCGTTGCGAGCCGGCGTCACGAGCGCGTAGTTCATCTTCATGATATGAGCCTGCCCACGAAGACCCGGGTCGTGTCCACGTAGTTGTCACGCAGTTCACCGGCAACGCGGCGGGCGAAGACCTTCGCGGTGTAGACGCTGGTCGGCCGCCATGCCGAAGGCGAGGGCAGGCTGCCGGCGGTTGACGAGACAGCGAGATTCACGGTCTCTCCAGCTTTCAGCGTCAGCCGAGTTTTCAAATAGTCATCCTCGCGCTGCCAGGCACATTCGCGCCCGTCGACGGCCAGGGTCGCTCCGAAGTTGCTGGCGGCCTGCCGTCTCAAGAACCAATAGGTACGCGGCTCGGTTCCGTTGTTCTGGTACGAGAATCGCCGAGTGTAGAACCGCACGTGAACGGTTCCGTCGGCGGCGGTCTTCGTCAGATGCGCCCGCGAGCAGACTTTCGCGAGGCTCGTCCACTCGAGCCGCTCGTCGAGCCCGTTGAGTTGGTCGACGAAGGACTCCAGCTCGCCGTAACCGCTCTGAAAATACCCATGGTGTTCAACCGCCAGGGCCGGCTTCCCGACGAACAAATCGAACGCGAACTCCGCCAGGTCGCGCGGATACCGGCGGCTGAACAGGGGAAAGTCGGCGAAGCGCGTCACCGCGACTTCCAGCAGGTCCCTGAGGACCCACGTGTCGCGCACGTTGCGAGGACAGACGTCACCGTTGACGGTCGCCAGATAGCCCGCGGCATTCAGCGCCGCAACCGCTTCGCTCGTGAACCGTCCCTGGGGAAACACCATCACGTCGTCGAACGGCACGCCGGAGAGGCGATGGTGCGCTCCCATGCGCTCCAGCGCCAGATGCGCTTTCCCGTGCAGCGAGTCGAAATCGGTCGTTGCGAACTCACTGTCGGTGTGATCGCAGCCGTGAACGCAGAGGCTTGGCGCGTCCGGGCTCGAGGCGAACAGCGCGGCGACGTCGCGCTGCGATCGGCGATAGTTCCAGGGAATGAAAGCGATGGACGTTGAAAACTTTCGACGCCGCATGGTCTCCATGAGGCGGCGGTATTCCAGGAAGCCGTAGCGCTGTTTCAGCAGGGGGTCATCGATGATGAGGCACGCGCGAGGGGCGTCGCCATGCCAGACGCGGTCGCCGAGGGCGCCGCGCAGGAACATCATCAACGGCATCAGCCGCGAGAACCACGAGAGCGGTCGTGAGTTGCGGAGGACCGGTTCTTCGAGGTCGGCCACCGAACCGCACACGAGGAATGCCTGAGAGCCGCTCCACGCCGTCCGAACGAAGTAGGGGAGACCAGCCAGCCGAATCAGCTCGGTGAGCGAACGCTCTACGGGACCTTCGACAAACTGATGTTCTCGCGTTGGATCCGCTGCACGGACGGACAGCCCTGAAAACTGACCGCACCATTCTCGCGAAGACCCCGTGACGCTGAAGCTCGCAGAGGGCTTCGACATCTTCAGCACTCCGACCAGGGCGTCGGACGAGAGAAGGCGCAGTATCGCAACGTGAGGTTCAGATGCGGTGAAACCGTAAACGAAGATGTTCTTCGCGGCGCCGGCGATCAGCTCGCTCAGGCCGGCGAGGCCATTCGGGATCGCGCGGGCCGCCTCGGCCAGCGTTTCCACGTTGGCGATCAGACACGCGCACTCCGGAACCACGCCTCGAACCGAAGCGCTCCCGGCAAGCTCCTGAGCGCTCAGCGCAACAAGGGTCGCATCCGCGCCGAGGAACGCCGCAATCCTGTGCGCGGCGCGATCGGACACCGACGGCGCGTCCCAGCCGAGAATCACGACCTCGTTGATCGCCTTCATCCGTTCGCGGCGAGCTCGTGGCTGGGAACTGCCTTGCGGACCAGCTGAGCGTAGAAGGCGAGGAATTTGTCTTTCTCGGCCTGCCAGGAGAGCTGCGGCAGGAGATCTTTTGCCCTGACCTGGCGCTTCCGGACTTCCCCGGGATTGCGCCACATGAATCGAATCTGATCGACCAGATCGGCTTCGCTTTCTGGTTCGAAATAGAAGATCGAATCGTCCGCAAGATACTTGCAGATCGTCGACGTCCGCGGCGACAGGACCGGAAGACCCTGACTCATGTACTCGACGATCTTCGTCGAGAAGTACAGATCACCAAAGACGCCGGAGCGGTGGCATGAAATGCCCGCGTCGACCGCTCTCATCTCCGTCCGGACTTTGTCGATCGGGACCAGCCCCAGATGTTCGATGGAATCCCGCACGCCCAGCGTCGATGCGAGCGCCAGCACTTCGTTCAGCTTGTTGCCCTCGCCGAGGATCCGCAGACGGACGGGAATCTCGCCGGCGAGCCGGGCGATCGCCTTGACCGCGAGCCCGACGTCGTAGTGCTCGGTGATCGTGCCGCAGTACAGAAGAACCAGGCTGTCGCGGCTTCGAGGCCAGGATTGTGGTGGTTCGATAATCGGGAAGAGCTTCTGGTCCGGGAAATTATTCAGAATGAAAATCTTCCCGGCCGGGCCTCCGGCTGCCTGAAGCCGATCCCTCATGCTCTCGTTGACAGATACGACTCGGTCGGCGAACGCGCAGCTGAGTTTTTCCTGCAGGCGGAGAAACCGAATCAGGAGTTTGTTCGAGGCCCGCTTATTCCAGCTCATGAAGAGCTCGGGCATCGGATCGTGCACGTCCAGGACGAGCTTGGCGCCTGTCAGCCACGGGATGAGCCCGGCCAGCACCAGAATGTCCGGCATGTTTGAACGTGGACGACATCGAGGCGGCTTCGCCAGTGCAGTTTCGTGAGAGCCAGCGCGCCGAACACGCCAGTCGCCAGGTACTCGTAGAAATAGCGGAAGAGACTCCCTCGCTTCCTCTCGACCGGAATCCGCACGACCTGAACGCCGTTGACGGTCGCGTGACGCGGCAACAGGTTTCCGGAGCTGTCGCGC
>Ga0114129_10009829_pt1 | contig 13643 bp, 13 predicted proteins | sample RhiMetdeltSRZDD1_FD_80071 | JGI IMG/M metagenome (GOLD analysis project Ga0114129, IMG submission 80071) | Populus rhizosphere microbial communities from Tennessee, USA - Rhizosphere MetaG P. deltoides SRZDD1 (version 2) (version 2) | ecosystem: Host-associated > Plants > Roots > Rhizosphere >...
CAATCTCCATAGCCACCGCGTTTCGTTCAAGCTATGCTATCGGCACTGCTCAGGGCCGGGCACTCCCTCACAGTGGGTCTCTCTTGCCTGAGCACTGCCGATAGCATCCTAATGTCTTCCCGGAACCACCCTCCCTGGTTTTTCCTATCGACACGCGAGTAGATTGGTTCCATAGAATGCAGAAAAAACCATGTTATCGGAGCCAGAATCGCTGCTTCTCTCCATTTCCGATAAACAGGCGTTATCGGCAATTCCAGCGGTATCAAAACCCCCCATTTTCTGATACCATAGCGGGACGTACTGACTGGTTGGGGGTGGTCGGTGTCGTCAAGCTTATAGCAGGCAACAGCTCACCGCTCCGGTAGTCCCGTTGATATGGTCTGGCAGGAGCGTATTTCATGTCTAACGCATTAATGCCGCAAACCACGCTCGTCGTGCTCGCTAGGACTCACTGCGCCGAGATGGATTGGGGCAGTTCCACAGGAGGAACACTAACTATAGGCGAGGAGCGGTTGCTGGAGTCAGTGGAGCGAGGGGAGACGGCTAGGTTTGGGGAAGATGACGAGCAGGGACAAGACCCGCTGTCCAAGGAAACCTGGGGAGATGAGCGCCATATACGTGCTGAACTAGTGCGCTGGTTGTGCACTGATTCGAAAGCGAAGGCGTATATCTCCCCGTCTGGAATCACCATGCGCTCTGCGTTGCTAGTGGGAAGACTGGACCTGACATTTGTCGATATTACCTTTCCCCTCGGGTTCTTCCGTTGCCGCATCGAAGAACCTTTATCGCTCACATATACCACGGTACGCGCGCTTAGTTTTAGGGGCTCAGTAGTACGAACCATTGATGCACAACAGCTCCAGGTTAAAGGGAATCTTACCCTCGAGGGAGTGAGCGCCCATGGTGGTGTAGATCTCCTTGGGGCGCGAATCGCTGGCAGGTTGCGCGCTGATAATGCGCACCTATACGCGGGGACCAATCGCTATGCCCTGAATCTTGAAGGCGCCCACGTTGAAGGTTCCGTGCTTCTTCGGCGAACTACACCCACAGTCCAGGGTGGTTTCTATGCCGCCGGAAGTACACCGAAATTTGCGGCTGTCCGGCTCCTATCCTGCACGATTGATGGGGACCTTGAGTGTGACGGAGCAATCCTCTCGCATCAGGGAGATGTGGCATTCGACGGCTCGCGACTGAAGGTAGGAGGCAATACACATCTTCGCCAAGGCCTATACGTGAGGGGAGAGCTAGTGCTGATGGACGCAAGCCTTGGGGGAAGCCTAGACTGCAATCGCGCTACATTTCGCAATGCGGGCAAAAGGGTAATAAACGCTCGCCGCACAGTCGTCAAAAGCAGTGTCTTTTTTACTGATTTCGGATCGAGCGACGGGCTAATTGACCTTGGGGATACAACTATCGGTGGCGACCTCCGCATTGCCACGCTTCAGTTCGAGGGTGATGCAGAGACAGGCGTGCTCCTCGAGCGTGCGTCCATCACGGGAGTGCTTTTATGGATTAATGTGCATTGCGTCACGCGTACGGGGCTCGTGCTCGACCATGCAACGGCTGGCCGCTTTGGTGATAACGAATCGAGTTGGCCTGCGGTGGGAAATCTTTCGCTCGCTGGCTTCCGCTATGGCGGAATCGATCCTGGCTCGCTAGACACAAAGACGCGCATTCGCTGGCTTAGGTTGCAGGCCAGGGAGCGGTTCAGCACGCAGCCATATGAACAGTTCGCCACCGTCCTTCGATCCTATGGTCTCGACAGCGCTGCGCGGCATATCGCTATCGCACGCGAAAACGCGCGGCGTCGACATGAGGGCATCCGAGTATTTCGTTGGCGCCCACAAGGCATGGCGCTACACACATGGTTGGGAAGCCATCTTTTGCGCATTACCATTGGCTACGGTTATGCACCGGGTCGTACTCTGATCTGGCTGATCCTTTTTGTTAGCCTAGGGGCCGGGTTATTTTGGATTGGTGAGTATCACAACCATTGCGTGATGGTGCCTGCTGATGAGATGCCTAACACCTGCAATCCCGAAGTTGGCTATCTCGCGAAGGCTGGACAAACCTTCTCACCCATAGTTTACTCACTCGATACGTTTCTTCCCATTGTTGATCTACGCCAAAAGTCACGATGGCTTCCGAATCCCGCTCAACGCTGCACCATTGCAGGTCATAAGTTACCGTGCGGAACAATTCTGCGTCGATATCTCTGGGTCCATACTATTTTCGGTTGGATGCTAACCTCACTCGCTGTCGCTGGATTTACGGGGCTCGTGCGACGCAGCTGATATTATTGATAGCCTTGACATGTATTTATCGGACTTTTCCCTATCGTGATTGCAGCAAGTATAGGTGCGGATTTCCCGATCATACCCCATGAAAGTGCTTTGTTCTAATCTATCTATACCAATCCAGTGATACCCTCACCTAGCCACAGCGCTGGGGTCTCTTCCTCTTTCCGATAACCAGGCATTGGACGAAGTCGCTGCGCGACAGCTTGGAGCTGACCAAGTTTGTTATGCTTCGCGGGATGCGCTGATGTGCCGCGTTGGACAGGAGGGAGGGAGCATGCCGGCCGCACACCGTCATTGACGGGAAGCAAGGATAAGCGTACGCTTGTCGCGTGGAAAGAGCGGTCGGATACAATCCTCATATTGCATAAACTGTGCCACAGCGCTGCTTCTGCAAGAGTCTGCCACCTCTGTAGTGCTCCTTCATCCAATTGATCTTATGTGTCGTGCCACCAGCCCCTCTGCCGAGAGTCGTCTGTCAGCTCCCGCACGACACATAAGATCCTATCCATTATCGGAAATGCCCCCGGCGGCGCCAGGCTAGCAGCGGGCCTTTTGTCTTTCCAAATAAACGAAATCGTTATGCTTGTCGGAAAGAGATTGGGGAGGCGTTTGCGACCCCCATATGCAGGAGAGGCACGACACGACTCAGCCTCCACCAATCCTGCTCGGCTATTGACCGGAACGGAGATCAGGCAGGTGAACTCGTCAAGCATGAGATAATACCATCCTCACAGAGAGAATTTTTTTGCTGCATCACAATGAGTAGATCGCATCACAATACGGTATGATTGTGCATCAACATCTTTTCGTTCTGGAGGAGTGATGGAACACAAACAAGACATGGAAACGCCAATCGCTGAAGAAGGCTTGCGGGACGATGCACATACAGCAACACAAATGAGTTTTGGCTGGAAGTTCGAATCTCTCCCGCTTGAAGAAGCGATGCGGCTTGCTCGTGCATCGAGAATGGACGAGGGAGAATACTCGATGTTACGTGAGCAATTGACACGGCTCGCAGAAGACAAAAGCGCGTCCGTACGGATCACACCACCCCCCGCAGTGTCGTACCAGAAAGCACGGAATCACTGTCTCAAGGTCGCGAAGAATCTCAACGTGGCTATCACTGTCAGGCGAGCACCAGGTGGACAGATCGTCTGTTGGAAAGCCACGGCGCAGGAAATTGCGCTGCGAGAAAAACGTGGCGCAGCGCTTCAGCATCGAAGAGCACAGAAGACCTCGGAGAAGGGCACGTCATCGAGCCGGGGGGCAAAACGCAAGAGTGCTTCCACGCCAACGTCGTTGGCGTGACGCTACCTTCTTGATCGTGTAGAGAGACCTCAAGAATGCCTATACACCACAGGGAACGACACCACACAGCACGCCTCGGCTGGCTCCGCGCGGCGGTCTTGGGCGCGAACGACGGCATCGTGTCGACAGCGAGCCTGGTGCTTGGGGTGGCCGCTGCGCATGCGACTCACAGTAACGTCGTGGTCGCGGGGGTCGCCGGCCTCGTCGCGGGAGCGATGTCGATGGCGGCCGGTGAGTACGTGTCTGTCCACTCACAGGCCGACACCGAACAGGCCGAACTCGCGCGTGAGCGCACGGAACTCACCGCTGACGATAAGGGTGAGCACGAGGAACTGATGGAGATCTACGTCGGTCGCGGCCTCGATCCTGCGCTCGCGAAACAGGTCGCCGAGCAACTCATGGCCCATGACGCGTTAGGTGCGCATGCCCGCGACGAACTCGGCATCTCCGAGACGCTCAGTGCGCGTCCGATGCAGGCGGCGTGTGCGTCGGCCTGCAGCTTCGCGGTCGGAGCAGTCATGCCTCTCCTGGTCACCGCTATAGCCCCCGAGGCGTGTCTGATCCCCCTCGTCTCTGGAACGTCACTGGCATGCCTCGCGCTCCTGGGTGGGATGGCGGCCCGTGTAGGCGGTGCCCGTGTGACGGTGGGCGCCATGCGTGTCACCTTCTGGGGTGCTCTGGCCATGGGGCTGACCGCAGGCGTCGGGGCTCTGTTCGGGTAAGCGATCACGAGTCTTGTCGAGGAAGTTGTGCTCGGTACGAAGGATATAGAGGAGATGAAAAATGTTTATGAAAACTTATTTGCTGCAATGAAAAGCTATTTTGACACTCCTTATCTTGAGTTTACGAGTGAGGACTTTCTGCGAAGAACCCTGCCCTGAAAGGTGTCTCCGGTACAGAGGGTGTGGTAGAAGGGGAGGCCATTTTTCTTGATGAGAAGGATATAGCCTCCAATAGGAGGATTGAACAATGCCTGACATCAGCGCCGCAATACGCAATGCAATAGGTGAGAAAACCGCAGAGATTCAAAAACTTGCCGATCAGCTTGAAGATATTCTCTACCAAGCTGGTTTGGGGCAACGTCGGGGTAGCCATAAAGATAGCAGGTGTGAGGATATTAAGAATATTTGTCAGGATATCGCAGACGAAGTTAACCTCCCTTGACACGTTCTTTGATACGCGAGAAAAATAAAAGGGAATCAAAGGGTTACACTGGTTTTTATCGACATCTTGGTTTATCCCGGTTAAATCATCGGCTGCCAAAGAGTCAGGCGCACCCGGAAGTTATGCAGGGCACAACAGAGTTCCATCCATAAGCAGCACCAGAATAATTTGAGGCGAAAAGGCTTGCCCTGCATGTGGGGGTCGCAAAAGTACCAGTGTGCAACCTCTCTCTTCTCTACACACCCTGTCCTTGCGCGGTGCCGATCATCCCGCTTCCCGGTATCACCCTTGCCCGTTTTGCCTCTCGACACACGCAGGCGAGTGGTTCCATAGAAGTCCAGAAAAGCGCTGTTATCAGAGCCAATTGTTGACGCTTCAGAGGGTTAGCAATGTTGTCTATGTTAAACGAGCGTTTATTACCCCCATATATTGTATAGTAAAATACTCCTTTACTTTATACAAGGAATAGTATAAATTAATATGTAATATGGGTTTTCTTGAACACTCACCCGGAAAGGCGGGTGACAAAGCAGTAGCATGACCAAGCAGAAGCAGAAACTCCTCAAAGCCAAAATCGCGGCAGCTCTTTACCATGAAGAGGGGAGAGTGCCGACCCCGGAGGAGATTGAGAAGTGGACGAAGTTTGCAAAAGTGTTGTATACCGCCGTCTTAGGCCTGCACTTTGAGCGCCAGCAGCAGAAGAAGGAGGGGCAGATGGCGATCTTTTAACAGAGGCACTCTGTATACTGTTAGCGCCCATTTCCGTATACTACATCTATGATTTGCGGATACATCCGGGTTTCCACCGACAAACAGACCACGGAAAACCAGCGGTTTGAAATCCTCAAATTTGCGTCTGAGAAGAAACTGCATGTAGATCGCTGGATTGAGGAAACAACCAGCGCCACCAAGAAGCTCTCTGACCGCAAACTCGGCGCCCTCCTTGAGCGGATGCACGAGGACGATATCCTCATCGTCACGGAACTCTCCCGCCTGGGCCGCTCACTCCTTGAGGTCATGAGTATTCTCCATACCCTCATGGAGAAGGACGTGAAGGTCTTCACGACCAAAGAGCGCTATGAGCTGGGAAATAATATCTCCTCCAAAGTCCTCGCCTTCGCCTTTTCCCTCTCCGCCGAAATTGAGCGCTCTATGATCTCCTCACGTACCAAAGAGGCCTTAGCCCGCAAGAAAAGCGAGGGCAAGCGGTTGGGCAGACCAAAGGGGAAACTCTCCGCTGTCACGAAATTATCCGGCAAAGATGATCTCATCCGGGAGTATCTGGACAAGAAGATACCCGTGAGTGTGATGGCCCGCCTTTTAAACGTGCACCGGCTGACGCTTAGAAACTACATCCGCACCCGTAAGCTTCAGCAACCTGCCGCCGAGAAATTGTAGGGTGCCATACAATCCCTGAGCGGCCATAGGTGACCACCAGTTGTGTGAAAAAGCGGTATAGTTGGCTCCTGCATATGGGGGTCGCAAAAGCCCTAGTGTGCAACCATAGTAGTGATGAAATCTGCCCACCTGAAGGCGCGGGGGTTAAACCTTAGGCTTGGAAAATGAATGACGAGAGAGGGTTGGTCCGCCCTAGGTGTCCTCTACACATTGTGTATTGACTTCAGCAGAAAATGCGATATTTTCAGTTTCTCAACAATAGAGAAGCAACAGTGTAGTCGCTACACTGTTCACAACTCCTTCAACATTAGTAGCTTGTCCCACATTCAGGGCAAACGTCCAATGGAACCTCTCACAGAGAGTGATTGGCGCCGACTCCTCCGGATCATCGAGCACGGCGACTGCGTTCTGTTGCTCGGTCCCGGCATCACTTTCGATCCCCAGGACCCTGAGAACACCCCCTTGACGATCAAGCTGGCCCATACGCTTGCCGATCAATTAGGCGATATTGCGACTATGGCGCGCCGCGATGATCCGGCGCACGTTGCCCAAATCGTGCAACGCACCAGCGACCGCGTCACGCTGGAGATGGCTGTGGAAGACTTCTACAGCAAGTATGCCGGGCAAACGACGCCTGTGCACCGCCAGCTTGCTATCCTACCTTTTAGCCTCTGTATTGATATCACGCCAGTGGGATTTCTGGCACAAGCCTTTACCGAGGTGGGGAAGACACCTGTCCAGGACTACTACTCATTCCGTCAAGAGAAGACCACGTCCCTTATCGGCATAACGCCCCGACGGCCTCTGATTTACCACCTGCTCGGGAGTCTCACTAATCCGGATTCGCTGGTGCTGACGGAAAGCGATTTGCTGGATTTCCTTGTTACCGTGGCGAAAGACAAGCCTCCCTTGCCGAAGGATTTGACGAGCCGTTTTAGCAATCCGAGCACCTCGTTCCTTTTCCTGGGCTTTGGTTTTCAGCAGTGGTATTTCCGTATTCTCCTGCACATTCTCAAAGCCCACAGCGATCGTAGGAACCTCTCGCTTGCCTTGGAGGACGCCAGGTTTTTCGCACACCCGGATCAGCTTCAGACCGTGCTCTTTTACAACGAGCAATACCGTATCCAGTTTCGCCATGGGTCCTGGCCGGTATTTGCTGATGAACTCAACCAACGTTTTCGGGAAGCGGCGCAGTCTCGAGCTACTGCGGCACCACCGAGCGTGGCTGACAATGCGCCAACCGTGTTTCTCTGCCACTGTAGCGAAGAGGCTGGCCTGGTGGCGGACGTGAGCGCCAGGCTCCAGCAACTCGGAGTACGCACGTGGCTTGATCGCCAGAATCTCCGCGGTGGTGACCGCTGGGATCAAATCCTCCACAAAGCGCTTCATGAATGGGTGCAGTATTTTGTCGTCCTGGAAACGCCGACCATGCTTAGACGCACTGAGAGTTATTACTACAAGGAGATTGACGTCGCGCTTGAGCGGGCGCGCGGCTTTCGCCATGGCGTGAAATTTATCTTTCCAGCGCAACTCATACCCTGTGACCCAATGGCAGAGCTGCGAGATTTCCAGCGCACCGACCTGACACAGCCCGATGGGATTGAGCAGCTGGCTGCGGCCATTCTCGATGACTGGACACGCCGAGATCCCGTATCGCTATGAACACCACCCCACCCCGTCACGATCGTTATCCCGGTGTGCGTCCCTTTGCAGATAGTGAGGCAGATCAGCGGGTCTTCTTCGGGCGTGGCCGTGAAATCCACGAGCTTTTTCATCAGATACGCACGACAAATCTGCTGGTGCTCTTTGGCAAATCGGGTTTAGGGAAGACGTCGCTGCTGCAAGCAGGCCTTTTTCCCCTCTTGCGCCAGTTTGATCTGCTACCTTTACCCGTCCGCCTGAATGACACCCAACGGCCGCCTTTGGAGCTGTTTTTCGAGGATATTGCGGAGCAATGCCGTCGCGATAACATTGACTATACGCCAGGCGCCACCACAAGTCTGTGGGAATTCTACAAAACAGCCCTGTTTCTGCACGGTGAAGCGTTGCAAACACCCGTACTGGTCTTGGATCAGTTCGAAGAACTCTTCACCCTGCAGGATCAGGCGCGACGCGCTGCCATGGTGCATGAGCTCGCTGAGCTGACCAGTGGTCGCTTACCAGAGCAATTTCGCGCCAGACGCCGCGCCGGTGAGCAGCTCCCCTATAGCGACCGACCGCCAGAGGTTAAAGTGATTCTGAGCCTGCGCGAGGATTTCCTCGGAGCGCTGCAAGAACTCACCCGTGAACTCCCGACTATTCTGGAGCAGCGCTTTCGACTGACGGAATTCGACGAGAAGCAAGCTCGGACGGCACTGGAGGGACCAGCTCAGATTGAGGACGCGCAGGTCTTTCGCACGCAGGCGTTTCACTATACGGAAGACGTGGTGGAACAGGTGCTGACCTTCCTCAAAGGACGCACTGGTCTCATCGAACCATTCCAGTTGCAGGTGCTGTGCCAATATGTGGAACAACGCGTGCATGAGGAGCAAGCCAGAGGGCAAAAGCACATCCAGGTAGATCAAGGTTATCTAGGGAATACCAGGTCTATGGAAGCCATCCTGCAGAACTTCTACCAGGACGTGATACGCCGGATTCCCTCGTGGTGGCAGCGCAACCGCGCCCGCCTGCTGTGCGAGGAGGGGCTGCTGAACCGGCAGGGGCTACGGCTCAGTCTGGAAGAGCACCAGATTATCGATACCTACCGCGTGCATCCAGAGATGTTGAATACGTTGGTGGATGCCCGACTCCTTCGCAAAGAGCCACGCCTGGAGAGTTTCTACTATGAGATCAGTCACGATAGCCTGGCCCAGCCGGTGGTGAACAGCAGACGCTTTCGGCTCCCAAAACGGGTGCTCTACGGCGGCGTAGGACTACTCACTGCGGTAGCCCTCGGCATTTTTATCCTGCAACAGCAGTGGCATCATGAGAAGGAATTAGCTGTATTACGGGCTCAAGATGCCGAGCAAGGGGAGCAATTCGCCAAGGCACAAAAAGAGCAGGCAGAAGCCGCAGCAGAAAAAGCGCGCCGTGCACGGGCTGAAGCCGAACGCCTCCTGGGCTTTCTGCTCTTTGATCTGCGAGACAAACTGGAACCGATAGGCCGTCTCGATGTCATGGCAGACGTGCAAAAGCAGGTGAATAGGTACTATGAACGCATGGAGGTGAGTGAAGAAGATACGGAGCTTCTGCGGCAGAGATCAGTTGCATTTACCAATCAGGGAAACATATTAAGCGATCAAGGGAATCTCCAAGGCGCGTTACAAGCATATCAGAATGGACTCGCTATTGACAGAAAGCTGGCGGCGGCAGACCCGAGCAACACCACCTGGCAGCGCGACCTGTCGGTCAGTTTTAACAAGGTCGGCGATGTCTTCCAGGAGCAGGGCCAACTGGCTGAGGCCCTCAAGGCGTACCAGGACGGTCTCGCGATTGCCCAGAAGCTGGCGGCGGCAGACCCGAGCAACACCACCTGGCAGCGCGACCTGTCGGTCAGTTTTAACAAGGTCGGCGAGGTCTTCCAGGCGCAGGGCCAACTGGCTGAGGCCCTCAAGGCGTACCAGGACGGTCTCGCGATTGCCCAGAAGCTGGCGGCGGCAGACCCGAGCAACACCACCTGGCAGATTGATCTGGTCGTTTCGTTCTGGAAGACTAGCTCAAGTATACATGTGACCACTGAGTTTGATAAACAAGGGGCTCAGGATAAGCTAAATCGTGCTCTGGACATTCTGCGCCGTTTGGATGAGCAAGGCCGACTCGCTCCGCGCTATCAGCAGTGGATCGGCACAATCGAGAAGCGTCTTGAATCACTCAGTACGCCTGGGGATAGGCGATAGTGCCTACTCCGCCTTCTGGGCGGCGTCATCGGCGTGCCAGCGGACCTCTCACTGCACTCGTGGATGGACGCAGGGATGACACACCCGACGTTGTGAGTCTCGACGTCCCTGCAACCTACCTCAAACCTCCTGCTGTGCGGCATACCGCAGCTTTACTTGCATATGGGGGTTGTCAAAGCACCCTTGTGCAACCAAATACCTACCCTTTTATAGACACCTTGTTAGAGAAAACCCATTAAAACAATTATTTTTGCCAGAAACAGGCGGAAAATAACGGGGGTATCCCTCACCAGAAAGTGTCGATGGTAAATGGGCATTTTCTCTAGGCAGCTCTGCTAACCCTATGCAGAGTAAGCAATTGACTCGATAACCGAGTTTTTCTGTCCTTCTATGGAACCACTCTGCCGCGTGTCCAGAGGCAAAACTGGAGAGGCTGATACCGGGAACAGGGATTATCGGCACCACTCAAGGGTAGGTTGTGTCGATATGAGATGGTTATCGATCGATAGGTTATGAGCTAATATGAGGTCGGAAATCGCCTCAACGTTACACTCATTGTGGACCCCTGAAAAGAGGTGTTATGCAGACCTAGGTGTCACCAGCGTTGCGTCCCTACTCGCTCCTCCCACCATTCTGCATGATCCATCAGCGGTAAGATGGTACAAGTTGTGAAAAAGCTTGCAGGGGTGAGCCCACTCCCCTACGCTCTCGTTGTTGACCCCCGTGGCATTTGGCTCTGCATGCTATCCCATCCAACGTGGTGACGAAAGGAGATCCGCATGCTGTGGACGATCTTTGTGATCTTGTTAGTATTGTGGCTCCTGGGCCTGGTCTCCTCCTATACCCTGGGGGGCTTCATCCATCTCCTGCTGATTATTGCGGTGGTCGTCCTGGTGATTCAGCTCCTGCAAGGCCGGACCCCGCCGGTATAGGGCTGAGGCAAACGCGATCGTGACAGTCCCTGACCCAGCATGAATCGCATCGTATGTATCGTGCAACCTGCCCGGCTTTCTCAAAGATGTTTGTGCCTTCGCACGATACATACGATCAATTCTGAGGCCATTGCACGACCACCCTCGCGTGCAGGCCTACCAGCGGACAGCTTCGAGGAACCGGTAGTCATACATCCAGGTCTTGTCTGGCTGGTCACTCAAGATGGCAATCCTGCCGGTACTGAGAAACGCCAGCTTCAAAATCTCCCATTGCTCGTCTGTAATCTCCCCCTGCTGGGAGCTGATGCCGCCTTCCTCCCACAGAATGGTAACGGTCCGGCTGTTGGCAATCTCGATCATGCCGAGACTCGTCACCCGACCGAAATGCCATTCAAAATCGGCACCCGCCTGGGCAGCGCGGCTGGCTTCCAGCTCGTCTGAACCGGCTCTGGTCATCCGACCTGGGGTACTTTCTGAGGTGCTGTCTTCTGCCATAATAATGTGTTCTCGCTTCTTTGCTCCGTATTCTTCTCGTGTACACACCCTGTCAGAAGGCCCTGCACCCGTAGGATGTGCTAAGTCTGCGTGTGACCAAAAACCAAAAATTTAATGAGGTCGCCCAACGCCATGAACCGTTGGAAACTCACGGGCTTCTGAAAGAAGGCATCGGCCCCGAACGCCAGGGCCTCCTGCTGCACGGTAGGGTCATCGGAGCCCGTCATGACGATAATGCGCAACCCCTGGTACGCGGGCACGGCTTTGATCCATTGCAACAACTCGCGTGTGTCCAACCCTGGGAGAGTGTAGTCAAGCAGGAGGAGATCAGGACACCGGAGGTCCTGCTCGGCCAGTTGATCAAAAAAGTGTAGCGCGCGTTGCCGTGTCTCCAGCATCTGCAGGATGTACTGCAATCCATGGGCCTGGAGCACTCGAGCGATGAAATACACATCCGCCGGGTTATCCTCCACAACAGCAATGACAAGTGGGGGGAGGGGTTTGGCGGTCTCCATGCGCAGGACTTTCTCGTGCTAGATTTGCTCCACCGCACACCCTGAAGTATACCGCCAGATGGACATCGCTATTATGATGCACCTGGCGGCACACAACCGCTCCCCCTCCTCTCGCGCACATGCACGTCTGTGCCTAGCCATGGGAGGTGGGGCACAGACGTTCCTCCGTGAGGCCCTCGAACTCTTTCTGATAAATCCTGTAGGTCTTGTACTTGTGCCCGTGCATGGCTTCGGCGGCGCGCGTCATCATGACATTATCTTCCAAAATCCAGCTGGCCTCCCCGTACCTGTAGCCCCGTTGCTTCGCACGCGCCGCGGTCTCAAAAAAGAGTACCCCGGCCGCCCCCGTTTTTTTGTACGCCGGGAGGACGCCGAGCACCAGGATACGGCAGAGATTAATCTGGTTTCTTTTGGTGTAAAGATGCCACATGCCGCCGAGCAACCCACCGTGCTTGTTATATTTTAAGGCTTTATTGATATCGGGAAGCGAGAGGGCAAAACCGATCGTCTGGCCGTGCGCTTCCGCCAGAATCACCAAGTCCGGGTCGACGATCCTTTTCAGATCGTGGGCGAGCGCGTCAAATTCGGCGTCGGTCATGGTCACCGCCCCCCAGTTCTCCTGCCAGGCGGCGTTGTAGACGGCCTTGATGCGCTGCACGTCGTGCGCAAAATCTTTCATATTGAGCGAGCGGAAGGTGAGGCGGTGGCGCTGGGTGACGCGCGCATGTGCCCGGACCAATTTGTCGGTATAGACGGTCTCCTGATCCAGCAGATACGCGAATAAATCTTTGGTTTTCTGCAAGCCGTAGCGTTCCATTAACTCGCGATAATAGGGGGGATTGTAGGGCATCAAGACCACTGGACTCGCCTGAAAGCCGTCGACGAGCAGCCCATACTCGTCATTGACCGAGGGATTGGCTGGGCCGCGCATAGCCTCCATGCCATGGGCGTGCAAGAACTGTTGTGCGGCGTCGAACAGCGCATTGGCTACCGCTTGGTCCGGCACACACTCAAAAAAGCCAAAGAACCCCACCTTATCCTGATGCGCGTGGTTATGACGCGCATTCACAATGGCTCCGATCCGGCCAATCACCTGGCCCTGCCGCTCCGCCAGGTACAAGGCCAGCTCCGCGTGTTGGTAAAAGGGATTGTGCGTGCGATCAATTAACTTTTTCCTCTCCATACGTAACGGCGCCACCCAATAGGGATCCGCTTTGTAGAAAGTATAGGGAAAATTGATGAACTTATTTTCATCAGCCTTGGTGCGCACAGGACGAATAGTAAAGTGTGCCATAGAGAGGCCTTGTTCTTCAGGTCAACCTGCTGCCATGCGTGCCATGGATCGCTCGTGCCTCCATCTTAATGCAAAACTTCTCTTTTCATCAGAGAGGAATTGCAGATTGCCCCGGCGTGCGAGGTAAAATATGCCCCCACTGCGAGTGCCGCCATGCTGGGTGTCAATCTTCGTGGTACGTCACACCACCGCGTATGGCGTTCCCATGACAGGCCAGTCCCAACACGGCATAGTCGTGCCCTTGCCACCGCGTTCAAAAATGTAAAGTCACGACAGAAACGTGCATAGATTTTTGGAATGAGTTTTTGCATGCTTTTTTGAGGAGAAGCAGCCTAGTTTTTTAATTGTGCAATAAACGGGCG
>Ga0114129_10009830_pt1 | contig 13643 bp, 17 predicted proteins | sample RhiMetdeltSRZDD1_FD_80071 | JGI IMG/M metagenome (GOLD analysis project Ga0114129, IMG submission 80071) | Populus rhizosphere microbial communities from Tennessee, USA - Rhizosphere MetaG P. deltoides SRZDD1 (version 2) (version 2) | ecosystem: Host-associated > Plants > Roots > Rhizosphere >...
CAGCGAGTGGGGCGCCCGCAGGGTCGTCGAAGACCTTGCCGTCGCGCTGCAGGCGAGCCTTCTCATCCAGCACGCGCCGGCAACGGTGAGCGACGCGTTCTGCGCCAGCCGGCTGGCCCGCGACCAGGGCCATGCATACGGCACACTTCCATCAACCACCGACTTCGAGGGGATCCTGAACCGCGCATGGCGACAGTAGACCGACAAGCGACCAGCGACCAGCGACACACGACGCACGAGGTCTTCAACCAGGCCCCGCCGATCGAGCCGTACAACGTCTACGAGGCCGACACCCCCCTCCGCGAGGCGCTCGAGCGCGAGAACGGCAGCTGGGGAATCGACCGCCTGCGCGACATCGGCGAGGTCGCGGGGAGCGTCGAGGCGCGCGATCACGCCGACCGCTGCGAGCGCAACGAGCCCCGCCTTCTGACGCACGACCGCTACGGGAACCGGGTCGACCAGGTCGACCTCGACCCGTCATGGCACTGGCTGCTGAAGACCGCGGTCGAGCGCGAGATCCCGTCACTCCCGTGGCGCGACGCCCAGCCGGGCGCTCACGTCGTCCGCGGCGCGCTCATGTACGTCTTCGGCCAGGTGAACGCCGGCGTCATGTGCCCGGTCTCGATGACCTACGCCGTCATCCCGGCGCTGCGCGAGCAGCCGGACCTGGCGGCCGACTGGGAGCCGCTCCTCACCAAGCCCGACTACGAGCACGGCGCACTCGCCGGCATGGCGATGACCGAGAAGCAGGGCGGCTCGGACGTGCGCGCCAACACCACTCGCGCGGAGCCGGTCGGCGACGGCGTCTACGAGCTCACCGGCCACAAGTGGTTCTGCTCCTACCCCCCGTGCGACGTCTTCCTGACGCTCGCACAGGCCCCCGCCGGGCTGTCGTGCTTCCTGTTCGAGTCGAGCGATCCCGGCTTCCGCATCCAGCGGCTGAAGGACAAGCTCGGCACGCGCTCGCTCCCGTCGTCCGAGGTCGAGTACAACGGCCTGCGCGCGCGCCTCGTCGGCGAGGAGGGCCGAGGCGTTCAGACGATCATCCGGATGGTCAACCACACGCGGCTCGACTGCCTGATCGGATCGGCGGCCGGCATGCGACACGGCACGGTCCAGGCGCTGCACCACGCGCGGCACCGGTCGGCGTTCGGCAACCTGCTGTCCGACCAGCCGCTGATGCAGAACGTGCTCGCCGACCTCGCGCTCGACGCCGAGGCGGCAACCGCCACGGCCATGCGCGTGGCGCGCGCCTACGACGAGGGCAAGTCCGCCTCGGCGTTCCGCCGGTTCGCGACCGCGGTCGAGAAGTACTGGGTCTGCAAGCGCGCGCCGCAGCACGCCATCGAGGCGCTCGAGTGCCTTGGCGGCAACGGCTACATCGAGGAGTCGCGGATGCCGCGGCTCTATCGCGACTCCCCGCTCAACTCGATCTGGGAGGGATCTGGAAACGTCGCCGCGCTCGACGTGCTGCGCGCGATGGTCAAGGAGCCGGATGGCCTGCCCGCCTTCATGGAGGAGTGCGAGCTCGCCCGTGGCGCCAACGCCCACCTCGACGCGCACCTCGACTCGGTCAGGGCGGAGATCGCCGGGCTGGTCGACGCAGGTGACACCCAGACGCAGGCGCGGCGTGTCGTCGAACGGCTCGCGCTCGCGCTTCAGGGATCCCTGCTCGTGCGCAACGCGCCGGCCGCGGTGTCGGACGCGTTCTGCGCCGCGCGCGTCGGCGGCGAGGGCGGCCGCGCTTACGGCACGCTGCCCGCCGGGGTCGACACCGAGACGATCCTGGATCGCGCCCTCCCGGCGTAGGCGTCAGACGACCCGCACACTCGTGTCGGTCAGATCGGCAAGGCGCGCCGACCGGCGCGCGTACCGGCGCCCGAGCCCGGGTAGCGCGTGGACCCAGCGCAGGACGCGCGGATAGAAGACGACGCCGTCCGCCGGCCCCTCGATCGCTTTGACGAGCGCCGCCGCCGCTTCATCCGCCGAGCCCAGTCCTGGCCTCCCGTCGAGCCATTCCGGTCCGCCCTCCAGCCGGCGGTTCGCGCGCGACGCCGCCGTGTCCACCGGACCGAGCGCGACCTCGACAACCCGCACCCCGCGCGGGTGAAGCTCCAGGCGTAGCGTTTCCGTAATCGACGCGAGCGCTGCGCGTGACGCGGCGTAATGGCCGAGGTGCGGGAATGGCGACACCTGCGCCATCGACCCGGTGTTGACGATCGCCCCCGCCCCGCGCTCGATCATCGCGGGCGCGAGCTCCGCGACGAGCCCGAGCGGGCCCCACAGGTTGGTCTCGAAGACCGCGCGCGCCTCGGCACGCTCGCCAGCCACCCAGGCAAGGCCCTGAATGCTCGCCCCCGCGTTGTTGACGAGAACGTCGACACCGCCGAGTTCCGCCTCAGCGCGAGCGGCGATCTCGGCGGCCGCTCCCGGACGGGAGAGATCCGCCGGAACCACGACCGGCAGCGGTGCGCCGCGAGCGCTGAGCTCGCCTGCCAGCTCGCGCAGGATTTCCGCGCGGCGGGCAACGAGGGCCAACCGCGCACCACGTTCGGCAAGCAATCCAGCCGCTTTCCGCCCGATGCCGCTCGATGCGCCTGTCAGAAGAATTCGTCGTCCCGCCAGTGCCTCTGCCATTTGTCCTCCATTTCGACCGCTCGGTCTAAATCTACCATCTTTTCGACCGTACGGTCTAATACGCTGCGTAGGATGCCCCGCCGCGCTCGAATCCGTCCCGATGAGCCGGGACACGAAAAGTTGCTCGACGCGGCGCGTGAGCTGTTCGGCGAGCAGGGTTACGACGCCACCTCGATAGCCGAGATCGGGGTTCGCGCCGGCATCGCGAAATCGGTGCTGTACCACCACTTCGGTTCGAAGGCCGCGCTCTACGAGGCGGTCATCGAGGCCGACGGTAGGGCGCTGGTGGAGGCCGTCGCGGCGGCGGTCCCTCCCCCGGGTGGCGCCGGAGCGCGGCTTCGCCCGGGCGTTGACGCATACCTGCGATTCCTCAGCGAACATCCGGCCACGTGGCGTCTGGTGCTGCGCGATCCTCCGCGTGACCCTGAGCTGCAGCGCGCCCACGAGGCGGTTGCGCGCGACGTCAGCGCGGCTCTGCGGGGTCTCCTGGCGCATCCCGGCAAGGCGAAGGCAAAGCCGCAGCTCGTGGACCTCGTCGCTCTCGCGGTCCGCGTCTACGCCGCTTGGTGGCACGACCACCGGCAGGTGCCGCGCGAGCACGTGGTCGAGGCAATCGGCGACGTCGCAGCCGCCGGCGCGAGGCGACTTGGTCGGTGATACTCCGCGCATGAAAACCCTCCGGTACGAGAAGGACGGCCGAATCGGCCGGATCACGCTGGACCGGCCCGGGCGCGGCAACGGCATCAACCGCGACATGACGCGCGAGCTGCCCGAATGCGTCGAGCAGGCGAACCTCGACCCGGACGTCCACGTGATCGCGCTCGCCGGAGAGGGGAAGGGGTTCTGCGGCGGCTACGACCTCGTCTGGAGCGCCGAGGAGACGCTGCCCAACCACGAGCCAGGCGAGGTCTGGGACCCCGTGCTCGACTGGCAGTTCATGAGCCGCAACGTGCGCGGCTTCATGAGCCTGTTCCACTCGGACAAGCCGGTGATCTGCAAGGTGCACGGCTTCTGCGTGGCGGGCGGCACCGACATGGCGCTCTGCTCCGACCTGCTGGTGATCGCCGACGACGCCCGCATCGGCTATCCCCCCGCGCGCGTCTGGGGAGTGCCGACCACGATGCTGTGGGCGCACAGGATCGGGCCGGAGAAGGCGAAGCGGATGCTGTTCACCGGCGACCTGATCACCGGCGCGCAGGCGAAGGAGTGGGGACTCGCGATCGAAGCGCCGCCGGCCGCCGAGCTGGACGACGCGTTCGAGGCGCTCGTCGGCCGGATCGCGAAGCTGCCGGTGAACCAGCTCGTGATGATGAAGCTGCTCGTGAACCAGTCGCTCTACGCGCAGGGCCTGCACGCCACGCAGGCCCTCGGCACCTTCATGGATGGGATCGCGCGCCACACGAAGGAGGGCTACGCCTTCCAGCAGCGCGCGGCCGACGTGGGCTTCAAGCAGGCCGTGCGCGAGCGCGACGAGCCGTTCGAGGCCTGATGTCCGAGAGTGTCGAGGTGATCGCGCGCGTGATCGACGCGATCAATCGCGGCGACTTCGACGCGGTGCTCGAGTCGGCCAGCGACGATCTCGAGTTCGATTTCACGAACTCGGACGGACCGATGAGCGCGGTCTACCGCGGACGAGACGGAGCGAGGGACTTCTGGATCTCGTTTCGCGAGCCCTTCGCATCGGTCGTGCTCGAGTCCGACGAAATCATCGAGCTCGAGGACGGCCGTCTTCTCAGCGGGACCACCGTTCGCGTCCGCGGCCAAGGAAGCGGCGTCGACGTGAGCGCCACAGGCGCATGGGTCTGGACCGTTCGGAACGGGAAGGTCGCGGCCGTGAAGATGTTCCAGTCGAAGGCCGAGGCCCTGGAGGCAACGGGCTAGCCGAGCGAGCTGAGCCACTCCCCCAGTTTCGGCCCGAGCGTGATCGACGTGAAGTCGCCGTCGTCGCGGATCGTCTCGGCCGCGCCCGCCATCGCCGACACCGCCAGGAACGCCAGGCTGCCGCCAAGGCTTACGCGCTGAGCGCCCGCCTCGAAGATCTCCGACAGCGCAAGCTTCGGTCGCGCCAGCACGTTCACCGGCTTCGTCATCGCGCCGCACACGGCCTTGATCTCGTCGATCGTGCGCAGTCCCGGCGCGTAGAGCACGTCCGCGCCCGCGCGCTCGAATGCCTGCAGGCGCGCGATCGTGTCGTCGAGGTCGGGGTTGCCGCGGATGTGGTTCTCCGCGCGCGCCGTCAGCACGAACGGGAAATCGAGACTGCGTGCCGCCTCGACCGCAGCGACCACGCGCTCGACAGCATGGCCCAGGTCGTAGACCCGGTCCTCGCCCGGGTCGTAGTCCTCGATCGAGCCGCCGACCGCACCCGCCGCCGCGGCGTGCTCGATGGCGCTCGCCGCCTGCTCGGGCTGAGCGCCGTAGCCGTTCTCGAGGTCGACCGAGATCGGCAGGTCGACCGCTTCCACGAGCGCACGCGTGTGGTCGACCACCTCGTCCAGCGTCACGCCGCTGTCGTGCCGGCCGAGCGTGAACGCGAAGCCGGAGCTGGTCGTCGCGAGCGCCTCGAAGCCGAGCCCGGCGAGCACCTTCGCCGACCCGGCGTCCCACGGGTTCGGGATGACGAACGGACCGCCCTCGTGGAGCGCGCGGAAGCGCTCGCCCTTTTTATGTTGGGTCCCAGCCATGGGAGTAGAGTCGGACTGCCCGCAACCGGAGGAGGTCCTATGGGCAGAGTAATGGCCGACTGCCGCCGGTTCCCGAGTGAGTCGAACTGCTCGCTCACGATCATCGGCGAGGAGGAGGAAGTCATCCGGGCTGCCGCCGAGCATGCCGCGTCCGTGCATTCGCACGAGGACACGCCCGAGCTGCGCGAGCAGATCAAGGGCATGCTCGAGCCGGAGGAGAACTACGCGCCCGGCGCGCGCGAAAAGGAGGCAATGCCGGGTTGAGCATTTCGGGGAGCGGCGCCGTACCGCTCGTGTGATCGTGTCAGTGCACATCGCCGAGCAGGGCGTGCGCCGCTCGCTCGGCCTGCTGCGCAGAGGCCGGCGACCCCTCGACGCTCCGGGCGTGCGCTATTCCGAGGCCGCGGGCCTCGTCCCGCTGGCAGGCAAAGCCCCGCCGCTGCCGCCCCGCGGCACGATCCTGATCTCGTCGTGGGACGACGACGAGGCGCTGGACCGCTTCCTCGCCGCCAACCCAATCGACGGCTATCACGTGCGCATGCGGGCTACGCGCATCGTCGGCGCGTGGCCGGACATGCCGGGATTGCCGACGGAGGAGGAGCCGATGGACCCGAACGAGCCCGCAGCCGTCCTTACGCTCGGCCGCCCGCGTGGGCGCACCTTTCTTCGCTTCATGCGCACGAGCCGTCCCGCCGAGAAGCTCGCGCGCAGCCACCCCGCGCTCGTCGCCGGGACCGCCGCGGCACGCCTACCCCGGTTCGTCGCGACGTTCTCGATCTGGCGAACCGTGTCGGAGATGCGCGACTACGCGCTCGGACGCCCGGACCCCGGGCACTTGAAGGCGATCAAGGCGAACCGCGCGACACCGTTCCACCACCAGGACGCGTTCGTCCGCTTTCGTCCGTACGCGTCGAGCGGGACCTGGGACGGCCGCGACCCGCTCGCGCAAGTTGGCGCTTAGGCGCGTTGGCGGCCGGTGCCGCCGTCCCTAACCTCGCCCGCTCGCAAACGACCTGACAGGGACCCTCACATGACTCGCATCACCCTCGCTCTTGCCCTAGCCATCTTCGCCACCGCCCTCTTCGGCGGCACGGCCGCCGCAACCACGGCCAGCGAATGCCAGCAGCAGATCGCGTCCCTCCGTGGCGCGACTGCGGACTCGACCGTCACGACGATCACGAGCCGCCAGGCCGACAAGGAGCGCTCCGGCCTGCTGACGAAGCTCGACTCCGCGTCCGCTGAGCTTCCCAAGAAGCCCGGTACGGCCGCCCAGAAGCTGACGGACTACCGCAACCACGTCCAGAAGCTGATCGCCGACGGCAAGCTGACCTCGACTGCGAATCTGGTCGCTGATGCGGACGCGGCGATCACCTGCGTTCAGGCAATCGCGTAGCGGCAACTTAGGGCCGGATACCCGTGCAATACGGCGTTGCGCCGGCGGCATTGCCGCCGGCGCACCGAAACTCCGTGCCGTGTTGGAAGCCCTCGCGAAGCGAGCCCGCCGCGCGCTCACGCGCTGGCCGCTCACCGAGCTCGATCCGATCGAGCGCGCGGAGCTCGCCGCCGAGCTGCGCGAGGCCCGGAGCTTCGACGACCTCGCCCCCGGCTGGCAGGAGCTGATCCTCGCAAGTGAAGCTGGCGCTCCCCGCGACTCGCGCGAGTTCCACCTTCACCTGCGCGGCGACCAGCCCGGTCGGCCGTACTAGTCGCTGAGGACGCTGAGGAAGGCTTCGTAGCGCTTGACGTCGCGCTCGAACCGCGCGCGCGCCTCGGAGTCCTCCTCCGCCTCCTCGGCGTTGTGCTTCGCCTCCTCGAGCTTCGACTCGATCTCGCCCCGATCCACCTGGTCGGGCGGGATGGCGTCCTCGACAAGAACGAGGACGCGGTTGTCTGCAACCTGGAGGTAGCCCTCTGACTGCGCGAAGCGTGTCGCGTTCTCGCGGTTCGCGTTGAGGCCGTCCTCCTTGTTCTCGTACAGCGCGAGCTCCGTCGGGTCGAGCATCGCCATGAGCGGCGCGTGGTTCGCGAGGATGCCGAGCGAGCCGGTCTTCGTGCGCGTGGAGACCATCGCGACCTCGTCGTCGAAGACCTGGCCCTCCGGGGTCAGGACCTCCACGCGGATCTTGTGCTCGTCGGCCAAGGCCTACTTCTCCTCGTCCTCGTCGGACTCGTCGTCGCTGGTCGCTGGTCGCTCGTCGCTGGTCGTGTCCTCTTCCTCGTCGCTGGACTCTTCCTCGTCCTCGGCCTTCGGCTGGTCCTTCTTCTTGCCGGAGCCCTTGACCTCCTCGAGCACCTCGTCGATCGTGCCCTTCATGTAGAAGGCGCGCTCGGGGATGTCGTCGTGCTCGCCCTCGACGATCTCCTTGAACGAGCGCACGGTGTCCGCGACCGGCACGTACTTGCCCGGCGTGCCGGTGAACGCCTCGGCGACGAAGAACGGCTGCGACAGGAACCGCTCGATCTTGCGCGCACGCTGGACGATCAGCTTGTCCTCGTCCGACAGCTCGTCGATACCGAGGATGGCGATGATGTCCTGCAGCTCCTTGTAGCGCTGGAGCGTCTCCTTCACCTGCGTGGCGACCTGGTAGTGCTCGTCGCCGAGCACTGACGCCTTGAGAATCGTGGAGGTCGAGTCGAGCGGGTCGACCGCCGGGTAGATGCCCTTCTCCGAGATCGAGCGCGACAGCACCGTCGTGGCGTTGAGGTGCGCGAACACCGACGCGGGCGCCGGGTCCGTGAGGTCGTCGGCCGGCACGTAGATCGCCTGCACGGAGGTGACCGAGCCCTGACGGGTCGAGGTGATCCGCTCCTGGAGCTGGCCCATCTCCGTCTCGAGCGTGGGCTGGTAGCCGACCTGAGACGGCATCCGGCCGAGCAGCGCCGATACCTCGGAGCCCGCCTGGACGAATCGGAAGATGTTGTCGATGAAGAGCAGCACGTCCTGACCGCCCTGCTCGCGGAAGTACTCCGCCATCGTCAGCCCGGACAGCGCGACGCGCATGCGCGCGCCGGGCGGCTCGTTCATCTGGCCGAAGACGAGCATGGTGCTGCCGAGCACGCCGGACTCCTTCATCTCCAGCCAGAGGTCGTTGCCCTCGCGCGAGCGCTCGCCCACGCCGCAGAAAGCAGAGAGGCCCTCGTGCTCCGAGGCGATCGCGCGGATCAGCTCCTGGATCAACACCGTCTTGCCGACGCCGGCGCCGCCGAAGAGGCCGACCTTGCCGCCCTTTGCGTAGGGCGCCAGCAGGTCGACCACCTTGATGCCCGTTTCCAGGATCTCCTGGCTCGGGGTCAGGTCCTCGACCTCGGGGGCGTCGCGGTGGATCGGCCAGCGCTCCTCGGCCTCGACGTCGCCCTCCCCGTCGATCGGCTCGCCGAGCAGGTTGAAGATGCGCCCCAGGGTCCCCTTGCCGACGGGCACCGTGATCGGGCCACCCGTGTCGCGAATCTCGGTGCCGCGCGCGAGGCCGTCGGTCGCGTCCATCGCCACGGCGCGCACCCGGTCGTCGCCCAGGTGCTGCTGCACCTCGCAGACCAGCGTCTGCTTCTCGCCGTCGCGCTCGATGTCAACCTCGAGCGCGTTGTAGATGTCCGGCAGGTCGTCGGTCGTGAACTGGGCGTCGATCACGACGCCCTTGATCTCCTCGATTCGGCCCGCTTCGGACTTGGTGCTTGCTTCCACGTTTTGTTGTCTCCTTTAGGTGAGGCCCTCGGCCCCTGCGACGACTTCCATGATTTCCTGGGTGATCTCCGCCTGACGCTGGCGGTTCATCTCGAGCGTCAGGTCGTCGATCATCTCGCTGGCGTTCTCCTGGGCGTTGCGCATGGCGGTCATGCGCGCGCCGTGCTCGGACGCCGTCGACTCGAGCAGAGCTCTGTAGATGCTGATCTCGACGTAGTCGGGAATCAGCCGCTGAAGAATCTCCTCCGGCTCGGGCTCGTAGAGCCACGAGGCCTTCTGCCCCTCGTCCTCCGCCCCATCATCGTCGTCCTCGTCCTCGTCCTCGGTGAGGGCGTCGATCTGCTGGAGCGGCAGGAGCGTCTCGTGAAAGACCTCCTGCGTGAGCGGCGAGACGTAGTGGTTGTAGATGACCTCGACGCGGTCGAGATCGTTGTCGACGTAGTGCTGGACGAGGTCGTCCGCGATCTCGCGCGCGTTGGCGTAGGCGGGGCGGTCCGTGAAGCCGGTGTAGGCGCCCGCGACGTCGCGGTTCCGGAATGACAGCGACGACACGCCACGACGGCCGGACGCGAACCACACGACCTCCTTGCCGTCCGCCTCGAGCTCGGCCGCGCGGCGATTCCCCGCGCGGATGATCTGGGAGTTGAAGGGACCGGCGAGGCCGCGGTCGCCCGTGACGAGCAGGATCCCGACGCGGTTCTCCTGGTCGTGCTCCTCGAGGATCGGCATCGAGGGGATGTTCTCGACGGCCTCGACCACGCGCCGCGTCATGCGCCGGATCGCGCCCGCGTACGGGCGCAGGTTCTCGATCCGCTGCTCCGCGCGTCGCAGCCGCGCCGCGGCGACCATCTCCATCGCGCGCGTGATCTTCTGGATGTTCTTGACCGACGAGATGCGGTTCTTGACGTCCTTCTGCGTGGCCATGGATTAGGCGGTGGCGCCCGCCTCCTCCCGCTCCTGCTCGGACGCTTCCTCGCCCTCGTCCTCGTCGGAGCCGTTCTCCGACTCGTCGCGGGCGGACTTCTTCTTGCGCTCCTCCTCGTCCTTGATCCGATCCGACTCGCCCTCCTCGAGCGGGTTGCCCTCCTCGTCGAAGTCGGGGCCGAAGTCGTCGAGCGCCTCGGCGATCGCGTCGCCGAGCTCGGACTCCATCGAGTCGTCCCACTCGCCGCCGGCGATCTTCTTGAGCAGCTCCTCCTTCTCCGAATGGAGCCGCTGGAGCATCTGCTCGTGGAAGTCGCGGATGCGCTCGGTCTTGATCCGGTCGAGGTAGCCGCCGGTGCCCGAGTAGATCGCCGCGACCTGATTCTCGACCTTCCACGGCTTCAGCTCGTCCTGGTTGAGCGTCTCGACCAGCCTCTCGCCGCGGGAGAGGGTGGCCTGGGTCTCGGCATCGAGCTCGGAGCCGAACTGGGCGAACGCCTCGAGCTCGCGGAACTGCGACAGCTCGAGCCGCAGCTTGCCCGCCACCTTCTTCATCGGCTTGGTCTGCGCGTTCCCACCCACGCGCGACACCGAGATGCCGACGTTGATCGCGGGCCGCACGCCCGAGCGGAACAGGTCGCCCTCGAGGAAGATCTGCCCGTCGGTGATCGAGATGACGTTCGTCGGGATGTACGCCGACACGTCGGAGGCCTGGGTCTCGATGATCGGCAGCGCCGTGAGCGATCCGCCGCCCAGGTCGTCGTTCAGCTTCACCGCGCGCTCGAGCAGGCGCGAGTGGAGGTAGAAGACGTCGCCGGGGTACGCCTCGCGCCCCGGCGGTCGCCGCAGGAGCAGCGACATCTGGCGGTACGCGTACGCGTGCTTCGTCAGGTCGTCGTAGATGCAGAGCGCGTGCTGGCCGTTGTAGAGGAAGTGCTCGCCCATCGCGCACCCGGCGTACGGCGCCATGTACTTGATCGGAGCGGCCTCGTCGGCGGACGCGGCCACGATGATCGTCTTGTCGAGCGCGTTGTGGTCGCGCAGCGTCTCGGCGATCTGCACCACGGTGGACATGCGCTGCCCGATCGCAACATAGACGCAGATCAGGTCCTTGTCCTGGTTGTTGATGATCGTGTCGAGCGCGATCGCCGTCTTGCCCGTCTGGCGGTCGCCGATGATCAGCTCGCGCTGGCCGCGGCCGATCGGGATCATCGAGTCGATCGCCTTGATGCCGGTCTGCATCGGCTCCTCGACCGGCTGGCGCTGCACCACGCCCGGAGCCTTGAACTCGGCCGGGCGGGTCTGCGACGTGTTCACGTCGCCCTTGCCGTCGAGCGGGTTGCCGAGCGGGTCGACGATGCGTCCCAGCAGCTCCTCGCCGACCGGGATCTCGAGCAGGCGCTTGGTGCGCTTGACGGTGTCTCCCTCCTCGATCTTGTCCCAATCCCCGAAGAGGACGGCGCCGACGTTGTCGGACTCGAGGTTCAGCGCGAGGCCGGTGACGTCGTGCGGGAGCTCGAGCATCTCGAGCGACTCGCAGTTGTCGAGCCCGTGCACGCGAGCGATGCCGTCGCCGATCGAAAGAACGGTGCCGACCTCGGACAGGTCCGCGCCGCCCTCGTCCATGCCTTCGATCCTCTGCTTGAGGATGCTCGTGATCTCGTCTGGCTTGATCTGCACTGAGTCGTCTCCTTACGCCGCTTTCGCGACCTGCTTCCGAAGCTGTTCGAGTCTGTTGCGGATGCTCGCGTCGAGCACCATGTTGCCGACCTGGAGCACGAGGCCGCCGAGCACGTCGGAATCGACCTTGCTCGTCAGCTCGACCTTCTTGCCCGTCTGCTCCTCGATCCTCTTGCCGAGGCCCTCCACGAGGCCCTCGTCCAGTTCGACCGCGCTTGTCACGGTCACGGGCAGGAGCTTGTTCTCTTCCCGCCATAGCGCGTCGTACGCACGCCGGATCCGGAAGATCGCGGGCATGCGGTGGCGCTCGGCCAGGAGCTCGAGGAAGTTGAGGAACCGCTCGTCGGCGCCATCGACGATCTTGCTGATCCCGTCCTTCTTCTCCTGTGACGAGAAGTACGGCGAGAACAGGAAGACCTGGAGGTCACGGTTCTCGTCGAGCTCGTCGGCGAATTGGCCCAGCTGCTCGCGCACGTCGTCGGTCACGTCGTTCTCTGACGCGACCTCGAACAATGCGTGCGCGTATACCTGCGCCAGCTCTTCCATCAGCTCTTGCCGTTCTCCCCTGAGAGGGCCGAGAAGTCGACCTCCTGCAGCGCCTCCTCGACGAGCCGCTTCTGGTCGTCCTCGTCGAGCGACTTGCGCATCACCTTCTCCGTGGCGGCGATCGTCAGGTCGGCCACCTCGCGGCGGATCTCGCCGAGCGCGCGGCGCGTCTCCTGCTCGATGTCGCGGCGGGTCTGCTCCATCATCTCCTCGCGCTCGCGCTTGGCCTCGGTCTTCGACTCCTCGGCGAACCGCTCCGACGACTGGCGCGCGCGGTGGACGATGTCCTCCGCCTGCTCGCGCGCCTCGCGCAGCCGCTCGCGGTACTCCTGGAGCAGCTGGTCGGCCTCCTCGCGCGTGTTCCTTGCCGCATCGATCGACTCCGCGACCAGGTTGGCGCGCTTCTCGAGCGCCTCCTGGATCCGCGGGTAGGCCGCGCGCTTGAGGATGTAGAAGCTGATCAGGAACGCGATCAGCGTCCAGATCATCAGCCCGAGCCCGGGCGAGACCAGGAAGCTGCCGCCGCCCTCTTCCTCGGCGGCGAGCAGCAGTGTGTTCTGAAGCGCTTCCACCTAGAGGAAGAAGGCGATCAGGCCGAAGATGAACGTGTAGAAGGCGACCGCCTCGCAGAGCGCGAAGCCGAGCCAGCGAATCGACTGCAGCTCGTCGCGCATCTCCGGCTGACGGGCGACCGACTCGATCTCCTTGCCGAAGATGATGCCGATGCCGATACCGGCGCCGATCGAACCGAGCCCGGCGCCGACGCCGAGCGCGATCGCCTTGCCGGCGTCAGTCACGCCGGTGTCGGTGACGCCGCCTCCTGACTGAGCTAGTTGAAACAGTGCGTCGAGCACGGGGTGCCTCCTTAGTGGCCTTCGGCGACCGCGCCGCCGATGTAGATGGACGTGAGCGTGGCGAAGATGAACGCCTGCAAGGTCGCCACAAGGCCGACCTCGAAGAGGAAGAAGGGAATTGCCATCCCGAGCGTGAGCACGCCGAGCGCGGACAGTCCGAGCAGGACCGCCAGGCCGCCGGCCATGAACAGGATCAAGAGGTGGCCGGCGAGGATGTTCGCGAAGAGTCGAACGGAGAGCGAGATGATCCGGACGAGGTGTGAGATCACCTCGATCACGAACAACGGGATGGCCGCGAAGCCGGTGATGCCGCCGGGAACGAACGTCTTCAGGTAGCCGATGAAGCCGTGCTTGCGGACGCCCTCGATGTTGTAGGCGAACCACACGACAAGCGTGAGCACGAGTGGGATCGAGATGTTCGCCGTGGCCGCGTAGATCGCGAACGACGGGATCTCCGCGCCGAAGATGTCGATCGTCTCGTGCGTGTTCGTCGGCAGCGGGATGTAGCCGAGCATGTTCGAGAACCAGATGAAGAAGAACAGCGTCGCGATGAAGGCGAACCAGCGGGTGGCGAGCTTCGTGTCGTGCAGGTTGCCGCGCGTGATGTTGTTCTTGGTCAGGTCGTAGGCGATCTCG
>Ga0114129_10009831_pt1 | contig 13642 bp, 8 predicted proteins | sample RhiMetdeltSRZDD1_FD_80071 | JGI IMG/M metagenome (GOLD analysis project Ga0114129, IMG submission 80071) | Populus rhizosphere microbial communities from Tennessee, USA - Rhizosphere MetaG P. deltoides SRZDD1 (version 2) (version 2) | ecosystem: Host-associated > Plants > Roots > Rhizosphere >...
ATCACCACCGCGACCTCGTCGCGCAGCCGCATGATCAGCTCCTCGATCTTCTCGGTCGAGCGCGGGTCGAGCGCCGAACAGGGCTCGTCCAGCAGCAGCACCTCGGGCCGCGCGGCGAGCGCCCGGGCGATGCACAATCGCTGCTGCTGGCCGCCGGACAGCCGGAGCGCGGGGTGCGAAAGCGTGGCCTGGACCTCCGCGTGCAGCCCGGCGCGCTCGAGCGCGTCGATCACTGCGGGCTCCAGATCGTGTCGATTCGGCTTTCGCGAGCCCTGCTCGCGAAGCGCATAGGCGACGTTGTCGAAGATGCTCATCGGGAACGGGTTCGGCTGTTGGAAGACCATGCTCACGCGCCGCCGGAGCCTCGTCACCTCGACGGCGTCGATGTCCTCGCCGTCGATCGTGATGCGGCCCGTGCGCGTCGCAGTCGGAGTCAGCTCGACGAGCCGGTTCAGCGACCGCAGCAGAGTCGTCTTGCCGCACCCGGAGGGCCCGATCAACCCCAGCACCTCGCCCTGACGCACCGGCAGCGTGACGTTGGTGACCGCCGGCCTCCCGCCATATTTGATGGAGAGGTCCTCGATGCGCATGCGCTCGCGGCCCGGCGCGTCGTCGCGCCGGAACCGGCGGCGGGGCGCCGCGGGCAGGCGGTCCAGCGCAATCCCGTTGCCGCCGTCGTGCGCCGGCGCTCCCTCGGGGGGCACGACGACCGTCGGCTCGGCGTCGACCACGATGCGGCGGATCGGCGGGATCAGGTGTTCCATGCCGGAGCGCTCCGTCGGCGAGAGATCAGGTCGACCGCGAAGTTCAGCGTGATCACGATCAGCAGCAGCACGAAGGCCGCCGCGTATGCCTTCTCGGGCGCGTTGCCCTCGCCGGCGGGCGAGTTGTTGTACACGTAGCTCGTGAGCGTGCTGCCCGTGCCGCGGAGCGTGCTCAGGATCGGCCCGGAGCCCTGGCTCGACAGCTGCAGCGAGGCGCCGAGCAGGATCACGACGATCGCGGTGTCGCCGGCGATCCGTCCCATGCCGAGCGCGGTCCCGGTCGCGATGCCCGGACGCGCGGTGGGCAGCAGCACGCGCCTGATCGTGGCGGCTTTGGTCTTGCCGAGCGCGTAAGAGGCCTCGCGCACGTGCCGCGGGATCGCCTGGAGCGCCTCGCGGGTGGCGCCCACGATCAGCGGGAGCGCGATCAGCGCCATCATCGCGCCCGCGGCGAAGAACGACCGTCCGAACACGGCCCCGCCTTCGGCCGTGAAGGAGAAGGGAGCGAAGAGGCGCTGCGAGAAGATGATCAGCCCGAAGATCGCGAGCACGATGCTGGGCGTGCCGGCCACCACCTCGACGCCGGACTCGACCGCCCGCGCGAGCCAGAACGGCCGCGCATACTCGCTCAGCCAGACCGCGATCGAGACGCCGGGCAAGATCGCGAGCGTGGTGCCCAGGACCGTGAGGATGAAGGTGCCGAGCAGCGGGTCGAGGAAGCCGCCGCTCTTGGTCTGGTCGAGCTCGGGTTGCGGATGGCTGAACAGCAGACCCGGACGTAGGAATTGAACGCCGCGCACCAGCATGTAGATGACGATTGCGCTCGCGACGAGGCACAGCAGCAGCCCCGCGGCCCAGGCGAGACCGAGCCCGATCCGGTCGATCAGCGGCCAGGACGAAGTCGACTCGCGTCCCACGGTTACGCCCCCGCCCCGTACTTCTTCAGCGGCTGCTTCGCGAGCCACCCGGCCAGCGACAGGAACATCGCCGACACCAGTAGGACGGCCGCGAACGCGTAGAGCGTCTGACCGAGCGGAGGCGCCGAGAGCGCGTCGGCCCGGTCCACGATCGTCGCCGCCAGCGGTCGCGTGGGCTCGAAGAAGAACGTGATGCCGTCGAGCGGGTTCGGCGCGAAGCCGATCGAGCCGGACACCATCGACAGCATGATCGCTTCGCCCAGGGCCCGTGCGGTGGCGAGCACCGCCGCGGCGACGATCGCCGGCCGCGCCGCGCGCACCGAGATGGTCCACATCACCCGCCATCGATTCACGCCCAACGCAGCCGCGCCCTCCGTCCATCCCCGCGGCACCGAGCGAAGCGCGTCGACGATGATCGCGAGCATGATCGGCGTGATCATCACGGTGAGGATCAGCACCGCGACGATGAGACTTGCACCGGTGAGCTGAACGACGTAGGCGACCGACTCCTTGCGCCCGGCGCTGATGAGGTGATTGCCGACGAAGGGCACGATCACGAGGATCCCGATCAGCCCGTAGATCACGGACGGGACGGCCGCGAGCAGCCGCACGACCGGGTCGAGCACCCGGCGCAGCCAGTCCGGAGCGAACTCCACGATGAACACCGCGGCGAACAGCGCGACCGCGAGCCCGAGCACGACCGCCCCCACCGTGGTGAGGATCGTCCCCCACAGCAGCGGCCAGGCCCGCAGGTGGTAGTCGTAGCCGTGTCCGGTCTTGGTGGAGTTGAAGATGTCGTCGAGCTGCTGGTCGACGTTCCCGCCGGATCCGAACCAGGACAGGCCGTTGTGCGAGAAGGAGGGCCAGGCCTTGACGAACACGAAGATCACCATGCCGGCGATCAGCACCAGCACCGAGCAGGCAAGCGCGCCGAGCACGAGCTCGGCGCGCTTGTCCGTCCATGGTTTCGACACCGTCTCCCAGAGCGAGTCGAGGAGGCCCGGTGACGGCTGCGCAACCTTCGTGGTCAAGACCGCTACTTCACCGGCACCCAGTTCGAGGCGATGATGCTGCGGGCAGCCGCCGAGCGGATCCACTTGATCCACGCCGCGGCCGGCCCCTTCGCCTTCCCGCGTGAGACGAGCCAGAAGTTACGGATGCCGCCGTACTGGCCCGACTTCGCGTTCCGCAGCGAGCACGACACGCCCTTGTAGGGAACGGTGTGCAGCCCGCGCGTGAAGTTGAAGTCGACGTAGCCGATCGCGTTCCTGTCGGAGGCGATCGACTGCTGTACGCGTCCGTTGGAGGGCTTCTGGCTGGCGCTCGGCGCGACGCGCAGGTTCTGTCCCATGAAGATGTTCTGGAACGCGTCCTGCGTACCGGAGGCGGCGTTGCGCACGATCAGGTCGATCGTGCCGCCGATCCGCGCGCCGGGCACCTGGCTCCAGCTACGCACCTTCCCCGAGAAGATCCCCTGAATCTGCTCCTGGGAGAGGTTCGCGATGGGGTTCCCCGGGTTGGTCGCTACGCAGATCCCGTCCCGCGCGATGCGGTTGAACTGCAGCCCGCCGGGATCGGAGGGCAGCGGGTCGCGTGACGACATCCCGAGCGTGACGCGGCCGTGCGCCACGTCGTTGACGCCGATGTCCGATCCCCCTTGGAGGATCTTGAAACGCACCTTGTGGTGCTTCACGTAAGCCCCCGCAAGCTTTGCCGCGAGCGGCGCCACGGAGGTCGAGCCACTCAGCGTGATCGTCGGTTTCGCAAGTGCCGCGGCGGGCATGGCCAGCGCGGCGAGGGCCAGGACGGCAACGGTCGTCAAGCGGAAAGTGCGCATGGAACCTCCTGGTTCAGCCTGTGCGCTTTTGATGTTCTGGACGTACGGACCGGCCTCACGGGAAGCGAGCCCCGATCCGCGCGTTCACTTTCACTCACGCCCTCCGGGTGGGGGTAAACGCCATGTGTCCGACTGGTGAAAAAGAAGTGAAGTGCGCGTTCACCAAAACTTCTCTGCCGCTTCACACTCTGGTCGCCGCCTGACGTCAAGGTTGACCCGATGCGGGCGAGGGCATTCGGGACTGCCACGGTCGCGCTCATCGCCACCTTGTGCGGGGCGGTCCCGGCGCGAGCGACCATCTCACCCGCCCAGACGATCGACGGGCCCAGCAGCGCGATCGTGGACGTGGACGGTGTCGCGATGTCCCAGGACGGGACCGGCGGCATCGTCTACCGCAAAAGAGTCGACGGCCGCGCACACATCTTTGCGGCACAGTTCTTCGGGAACACATGGCGCCCGCCCCAGCGGGTGGACGCCGGGCAGAACTTCGATTCGTCCTGGCCCACGATCGGGGCGGGTGACGGCGGGCGCCTGGTGGTGACGTGGGTGCAGGAGTTCGGAGCCGGCACCGACCGGCTCTTCTCGGCTTCGCTCGATCCCGGCGCGAGCCAGTTCCAGGCGCCGATCGCGATCGACCTGAACGTCGGGGAGGCGACCGGCACCTACCCCTCGCTTGCGATGAACCCCGGCGGGAACGCCTACCTCGCCTACCGGGTCCAGGCCGAGGCCGGCTCGAACCAGAACATCATCCCGGGCTACCTCGACATGGACACGCGGGTCGCGCGCTACGACGGCTCCCTCTGGAGCGTGCTGGGCTCCCCGGCCGACCGCAATCAGTCGCTGCCGGTGCGGGCGCCGACCGCGGCGAACTCGCCGAAGGTGGGAATCGACGTCGCGGGCAACGGACTGGTCGCGTTCCAGGAGCCGGACGAGAGCTTCGTCGACCGGATCTGGGCGCGACGCATCTTCGGCACGACGTTCGGCATCCCGTTGCTGGTGAGCCCGCAGCAGTTCGGGGGCGCTCCCCTGCGCGGGGACGCGGACGCGTTCAGCCTGGACGAGGCGGGGTTCGGGGAGGGTGCGATCGCGTTCCGCCAGCAGCCGGGACAGGGCTCCGCGCTCACCGGCTCACATGTGTTCGTCAACACCATCCCGGAGGCGTTCAGCGACAACGCCGGAGCGTTTTCCGGCCCGCGTCTGGCGGACGGCACGAGCGGGGGGCCGACCGGCGCGCTCGGCTGGCCAAGCGTCGGCGTCGCCCCCAGCGGCGACTTTCGCATCGCGTACTCCAGCGGCACCGCAGCGTTCATGACCACCGGCTCGGATTCGGCGGTCGGAGCGCCCGCGCCGCTCGGCGACGGACACGGCGCCGTCGACCCCACGCCGGCCGTATTGGTCGCCAAGGACGACGCAGCCGTGCTCGCATGGCGCGCACGGAGCGCCGTCCCCGCCGTGGAAGAGATCCGCCCGAACGGCGCGTTCAAGGCGAAAGCCGTGGCCGACTCCTCCGCGGGACCGGTGTCCGACCTCGTCGCGGCCGGCTCGGGCCTCGGCGACGGCCTCGTCGCCTTCATGCAGGGCGACCCCGCCCAGACACGCCTCGCGGCGGCGATCGTAGACGCGCCGCCGCTCGACTTCGCGGTGCAGGTCCCGCTCACTTTCATTCGCACCAAGCAGCCCCTGATCACATGGGACCCGGCGCCGAACGCGCTCGGCGGCGTGCGCTACACGGTTCGGATCGGCCGTCGCATCTTCGCCCGGAACCTGTCGCGCACCGCGTTCCGGGTGCGGGGGGCAAAGGTGCCCGAGGGACGCAGCAAGGTGACCGTCACAGCGGTCGACCCCGCCGGCCAGAAACGGACCGGGACAGCGGCGATGCTCCGGATCGACAGGCGCGCACCACGCGTTCGCGTCGTGCGCCACGGTCGGGCCGTCTCGATTCGAATATCGGATGGGCGAAAGGGCCAGACCTCGGGCGTCAAGGCATCCTCGATCGTGGTCTCGTTCGGCGATGGGAAGCGCGCCGGGCACAGGGCGCGGTTCACTCACCGCTACGCGCACGGAGGGACCTACCGGATCGTCGCCAGGGCTCGCGATCGGGTCGGCAATCGCATGCGGGTGAAGCGAACGGTGCGCGTCGGATGAGTGCGCGGGGCGCAACGATGGTGGCCGCGATCGTCCTTGTCGCCGTTCTCCCGGGAGTCGCAAGAGCGACCTATGGGCCGGGCGCCGACCTCGTCTCGATCAACCCGGTCCGCGGTGAGCAGGGTGACGACGACGTGCAGAACGCCGTCATCTCCCAGGATGGCCGCTACGTCGTCTTTCAGACCAAGTCACGCAACCTCTACGGGGCCGACGACCCGGGCGACCCGCGGGGCCAGACCCGCGTGGGCGGGATCTTTCGCTGGGACCGCTCGACGCGGACGCTCGAGCTCGTCGCCTACGGCGACCTGCAGTCCACCAATGGACAGCTGGTGGTGCGGGGAGCACGGAACCCTTCGGTGAGCGGCGACGGCCGATACGTCGCGTTCTCGACCGGATGGAAACTGGTGCCCGCCGACACGAACCCGAACGTCGATGTGTATGTCCGCGACATGGCCCTGCCTGCGTCCTCACCCGATGCCTACCGGCTCGTATCGGCCAAGGACGGTGGGGCGACACCTGCATCGTGGGGGAGCACGGCGCCGCTCGCGGGAGCCGAGGTGATGCCTGGAGTCTCCATGAGCGCCGACGCTTCGAAGGTCCTGTTTCGGACCGGCGTCGCGTCCGACCTCCCGAACGCTCCCGGGACGACCACCGCACCAGGCCAGCTGTTCGTGCGTGACCTCGTCGCCGGCACGACCACGCTTGTGACACGCAACATGAGCGACGGATCGCCGGCGGGGGGCGCGCTCGGGCAGCCCGCGTCCTTGAGCGCCGACGGAACCACGGTGGCCTGGGCCGGCCTCAACGCGGCGGCGCAGACGCCCTTTCTGGGCGCCGAGTCCACGGACCCGAACTTCCGTTACTACCTGTGGCGGCGCATCGCCGACGGGCCCGGCGCCCCGACTCGCCGTGTCACCGGACCGGTCGACCTCGACGATCCGGGGTGCACGCCGGCCGAACAGGCCGCGTACACCAGCTCGCCCACCGCCACCGGCCCGTGCTACGGACCGTTCGAGGGATCGGAAGGAGACACGACCAGGCTGGGGCTCGCGCAGAAAGTGCCCGCCCTCTCGGCCGATGGCTACCGCGTGGCGTTCGTGACCGGGACATTTCCGCGGGGATCCGCCGTCGGGAGCATCACGTACGACCTCTACATGACGGACATGCACCCAGGACTCTCGCGCAAGGCCAGCACGATTCCGCTCACGTCGCATTCGCAAAGCGACGGTGGAATCAGCGACGGCGCCATCTACTCGGTCACGATCTCGTCCGACGGTCACCGCGTCGCGTTCGTGACCGGTCGCACCACTTTCGTGCTGGCGGGCCTTCCGCTGGTGGGGCCGCCGCTCCCCACCCCCGGCCCTCACCAGCTCTACGTGATCGACCTCGACCGTTCACAGATCGAGCTCGTTTCGCGTGGCCTCGACGGCAACGGCGCCGCGCCCGACGTGGTCGACGACCCGATCTCCATGAGCGCCGACGGCAGGGAGATTGCCTTCACCTCGGGGGCCACGAACCTCTTCGCCGGGGACGCCAACGGCAAGGCCGACGCTTTCGTGGCGAGCGACTCCGGACAGGACCAGCAACGCCGGAACGCCGGGGAGCAGCCGTTCGCCGACTATTCCTGGGATCCGCCCGGCACCCAAACCCGAAAGGTGGCGAAGCTCGCGCTGAGCGTCACGCGTCGGGGTGGCCGCGTCCGCCTCAAGGTGAAGCTTCCCGGCGCGGGCACGGTCGCGGCCACCGCGCGCGCGAAGCTCGGCACCGTTGCGCGCGCCACCGCGCGCTCGACCCGACCCGGCACCACCACGCTGGTGCTTCGGGCCCAAGGCCGGTTCCGCAAGCTGCTCCGCAACCGAGGGCGTCTTGGAGCGAGTGTCACGGTGCGCTTCACGCCGCGTTCCGCGGGTCCTGCGCTGATCGCGAAACGGCGCGTGATCTTCATCCGCTGACGGTTCGGTGGAGAAGGTTTGGTGAACCACAGGTGAAGCTGCGGTCACCTCGGGGAAGCGATCTGGAAAAGAAATGGAAAACACTTCGTTTCCAGCTCGTAAACGGGATGTGTGAGTGCTGTGAAGCGCCTTGACCCGTGTCGCTTCGCGCAAGTACAACCCCGGCGTCGGGGCTGTCTTAACTATCCAAGGGGGTTCTTGATGCGGGAGCATCTGATGTCAAAACGCGGGCGCCGATGGATACGGCTCTTGCTCGCACTGGCGGGGGTGATCACCGCGCTCGCGGTGACGGCGCCGGCAGGACAGGCAAACTTCACCACCGGCAAGTGCCAGGGCACGGCCATCTCCGGCCGCGGCGCGTCCTTCCAGAACACGGCGCAGGCAGGCTGGATCTCCTACTTTCAGAACACGTACTGCGCCGACGTCGGCACATTCCCGTCCGTGACGTACACGGGCTCGGGAAGCGGAAGCGGCCTGCAGGTGATGGGGCGCCGCAGCGGCGCGTGTCCCTGCCCGCCGGGCAACGCGGACGGTAGCCAGAGCCGCAACCAGCCCGAGCGCTACGCGGCATCTGACGACCCGCCGCCTCCGAGCGTGGTCGCGGACATCAACAAGGGCACCGACACCGTCGGCGACGAGGGCACGGTTCACGTGATCCCGGCGGCCCTCGGAAGCGTGACGCTCGACGTCAACTGGCCGGACAACTGCGATCGATCGCTGCTGCCCGCCTCGGCCCAGACGGACCCATCCGCTGCCAATGCGGCCCCGTTCGACGACCGCGTGCGGTTCACCCGCTCACAGGTCGAGGCGATCTTCGCGGGCGACGCCGGCTTCACCAACTGGAAGGACGTGTTCCCGACGCTCGCGTCCGACCCGGACTGCAACGTCGCGATCACCCGCGTCGTCCGGTTCGACGACTCCGGGACCACGTTCTCGCTGAAGGGCTACTTCGACAACATCAACTCGGGTCGCGGCTGGCACACGACCTACATCACGCCCGACACGCGCACGTGGCCGAACGCGTCCCTCGTGTCCCGCGCGGACTGCGGTGGGGCGACCGGCCCCCAGGGGAATGCAGGCTCGCCGCTCACGAGCGGCTGCGCAAACGGGAACGGCTCGCTGCTCGACAAGCTCAAGACCGTCGACGGCGGCATCGGGTACTCCGACCTCGCGACCGCTCGCGGCCGCGGTTTCGACATCGCGACAACCAGCACCCCGGCGTCGCGTGACGACGACATATTCTGGACCCAGGGGCAGAACCCGAGCAACAACTGGACGGAGGCGACGCTCGACCCGAACGGATTCAAGACCACGGGCAGCAAGGGCGCGAACTGTGAATCGGCGACGATCACCGGCAACCCCTCGAGCACGCTGGGAGACTGGTCCAACACGGAGGCCTGGGACTCGAACAACGGCGCCTACGTGATCTGCACACTCACGTACGAGCTGGCGTTCGACGACAACCTCCCGCCCTACAGCCTCCAGGGTTGTGGGACGTCGTGTGAGGAGCAGAAGGCACGCTCCGTCAAGGACTACCTGGGTGCGATCGTGTCCGACGGCGGCCAGGAGACCCTGGGGCCGGAGGACTACGCTCCGCTGCCCCAGAGCATCCTCGACATCTCGCGGACCGGCGTGAACTCGATCTGCTGGGACAAGTCGGGGAGCGGCAGCTGTCCGCAGGTCTTCTACCAGTACCCGAGGCCGAAGGGCGCGACGCCACTGCGCGTCTCGCTCGTGCCCGGCTTCAATCTGTGCAGCTCGCCGAACAGCACGCACGGGGCACCGCTCGCGTTCCCCTCGTGCAAGCCGCCGACCCAATCGTCCTCGTTCGTGACGGTCGGAACCCCGGATTCGAACGGAGCCGGGTCAAACTCGGTCGGCTCAGCGCTGTACCGGGTGTTGAGCAGTGACGTTCAAGTCGCGGCGACCATTTCGGACGTGCGGTGCAGGCCGGGTGAGAGCGCCTGCGGAAGCGTGAACGCGGCCGACGGCGCCGACTACACCGGTGAGCTCCAACTCGACAGCACGATGCGGATAACGGACCGGATCAACGGAACCTATGGTTCCCAGCCGGCCACCGTCCAGGACGTCGACTTTCCTGTGACGTTCAGCTGCACGGCGACCGCGAGCACGACAGCCGGCAGCACGTGCGGCACCGTGACGACGTTCAACGCCGTCGTCCCGGGAGCGATCGTTTCCGGCAAGCGGGCGATCTGGCAGCTCGGTCAGGTCCAGGTCAACGACGGCGGCTCGGACGGCGTCGTCTCGACGAACCCGAACACGGTCTTCGAGCGTCAGGGGGTCTTCATCCCGTAGCTCGAAGTGCCGCGCCACAGGGGGGCGCGGCTCGCGGAAAGACAAGCCGGCGCCCGGGGAGGCAAGCCCCGGGCGCCGGTCTATTTCACGCGTGTTGGAACTAGGTGGTGAACAAACGGTGAAACGCGCGTGGATAACAACCTGTTTCTCACTTGTGAACCGGGTGTGTGACTTCTGTGAAGCGTATTGACCTCGTTTTCCGGCCGTGGGAGAAATCGTGGGCAGCAGTTGTACGGGCATTGTCTTTCCCGAGAAAGGATCCATCCAGATGGGTTGTTCACGCTCCGGCAGGAGCACGCCGTATGCGCGCGGTGAGGTGACCACATGACCACCGGACGGCCCGCACGCGGGGGCAGCAAGCCCGCCTCGGGCTCGACCTCCCGCGCAAACGCCTTCACGAAGGTCAGCCGTGGCCAGCAGGCCCGCCAGCTCGCCACGGACGTCAGCCGGCAGATCGGGCGCATGATCATGAGGGACCCTCTGAGCACGCTCCTCCTGGTCGGCTCGGTCGTACTCACGATCACCTTCTTCAGCCTGCTCAACTCGACCAAGCCGGAGTCGCCCGGGAAGGGCGTGCCGCTCAGCGCAGTCGTGAAGGGCGCGAACCACAAGCTGATCTCGACCGCCACGCTGCTCGACCAGGACTCGCGGGTGATCGTCACGACGCGGGGCGGGGGCCTCTATTGGGCCGCCTACCCCTCTTCGGACGCCCAGACGAACTCGCTCCTGCGCACCCTCGGCCAGGGCGGCGCGATCGTCACGATCGACCAGCAGTCGTGGAAGCCGACGCGCAAGATCGTGGTCCAGTTCCTGCTGCCGATCCTGATCCTCGTCTGCCTGTTCGCTTTCTTCATGCGAATCGGCCAGGACAGCGCGGCGGGGGGCTTCGCGGCCTTCTCCAAGCTCGGCAGCCGCGGCAAGAAGAAGAAGCGCACCGGCTCCTCGCTCACCTTCGCCGACGTCGCGGGCGCGGGCGAGGCGGTCGCCGAGCTGAAGGAGATCCGCGACTATCTCGCCGACCCGTCCCGGTACGCGCGGCTCGGCGCGCAGGCGCCCAAGGGGGTCCTGCTCGTGGGCCCGCCGGGGACCGGCAAGACGCTGATCGCGAGGGCCACCTCGGGCGAGGCGGATGCCGCCTTCTTCTCCCTGTCCGGGTCGGAGTTCGTCGAGTCGCTGGTGGGCGTCGGCGCCGCTCGCGTGCGCGACCTGTTCGAGCGCGCTCGCAAGACCGCGCCCGCGATCGTGTTCATCGACGAGCTGGATGCCGCCGGCCGGCGCCGCGGCGCCGGCATCGGCCAGGGCAACGACGAGCGCGAGCAGACCCTGAACCAGCTGCTGGTCGAGATGGACGGGTTCGACGCCGACGCGGGGATCGTCGTGATGGGCGCCACCAACCGGCCCGACATCCTCGACCCCGCGCTGCTCCGGCCCGGCCGCTTCGACCGCCAGGTCACGATCGACGTGCCGGACGTGCACGGCCGCCACGAGATCCTGGAGCTCCACTGCGGCGCCCGGCCGCTCGCGTCCGACGCCTCCCTGATGGAGATCGCGCGGCTCACCCCCGGATTCACCGGCGCCGAGCTCGCGAACGTGATCAACGAGGCGGCCCTGCTGACGGTGCGCGAGGGCCAGCCCGAGATCACGCAGCAGATCCTCGAGGAGGCGATCGACCGCGTGGTCGCCGGGCCCGCGAAGAAGAGCCACGTGCTGACGCAGGCGGAGCGCTGGATCATCGCCGTGCACGAGGCCTCGCACGCGGTCGTGACGCGCTCGATCGGCCAGAACATCTCGGCGCAGAAGCTCTCGATCGTGGCGCGCGGCCGCCAGCTGGGCACCGCCGCCCACATGCTCACCGACCGCGACCGCGCGATCGCGCAGGAGCCGGACCTGCACCGGCAGCTCTGCTCGATCGTGGCGGGCGCGGCGGGCGAGCGATTCGAGTACGGGTTCCTCTCGTCAGGCGTGCACGACGACCTCCATGCGGCCACCCAGCTCGCGCGGCGGATGGTGACCTCGTTCGGGATGTCGGAGGCGCTGGGGCCGGTCACGATCGGCGAGCGCGACGGCGAGGTGTTCCTCGGCGCGTCCCTGCAGGACCTGGGCTCGGTCGGCCAGGCGACGCTCGATCTGATCGACCGCGAGGTGGAGCGGCTCGTGGGCGAGGCGCTCGAGAAGGCGAACGTGATCCTGGAGCGCAACTGGCCCACGGTCGAGGAGACGGCCCAGGCCCTGATCGAGCACGAGACGCTCTCCGGCGTGGCGCTCGAGGCCGTGCTTTCGACAGTCCATTCGATGGCGCTCGACTCGATCAACGGAGCGCGGGCGCCGAGCCGGCCGCCCCGGCCGGCGCGCGAGCGGTAGTGGACGATGAGGCGACTGGCCGCCAGCCTGCTACCGCCGGTCCTGGCGGCGCTCTTCCTCGCGCCCGCGGCGTGCGCAGAGCCGAGCTGGAAGCTCGAACAGCCGCCCCCGCCTTCGGGTGCTCCCTTCAGCGTCCCGCTGGGCACGCCGGCCGACCTCAAGTTCATCGCCCCGAACCGCGGGCTGCTCGCGGTCGAGGGCAACGGGGCGGTGGCGACCGGGCTGTTCGCCTACGACGGGACCGGCTGGCATCAGCTGTCCACGGTCTGCGGCGGATCCGCGCAGACCACGCGCATCGCGATCGCCGGACCTGACGAGTTCTGGACCATCACTTCGCCGAGCCAGCCGCGCAACGGCGAGGGAATCGCGCTCTGCCACTTCAAGAACGGCAACGTCGTCGGCTCATACAGCACATCGCCCGAGTCGCCCGACCCATATCAGCGCATGGACGCCGCGGCCTGCAACGGCCCGAACGACTGCTGGTTCGGCGGCTTCTCCGCCCAGGATCCGACGGGCGAGCGACGCGGGGCCTTCCACCTTCACTGGGACGGAACCACGCTCGAGACCGTCTACGCGCCACAGGGCCGGGGCGTGACGGACATCGAGTACCTCGGCGACACCTTCTACGAGACCGTCCTGGTGGGCAGATCGGTTGGCGACGCGACCAACAACGTGAGCAGCTTTCTGTTCGAGGACGAGGGGGACCACCCACGGCTGATCCACCGGATCCAGCAGAGCACCTTCACCAACGACCCCTTCCTGCCCAACGACCTGACGAACGCTCCGCCCGACGGCGCCGAGCTGCTGGCGCTGGGCACCGACGGGACTCAGGCCTGGGCCGTCGGAGGCGGGGCCGGGTCCGGTCCCGCAGCTACGCCCGGCAGCCGCGTGGCGCGACCGCCGATCGCCGCCCGGATCCCGAACGCGGGTGGGACCTGGGCGGAAGTGCCGATCCCGGCGTCGGCGTTCGCGCTGACCGACCGCTTCGTCGACGTCGCCCCGGTCCCCGGCACCGACACGGCGTGGGTCGCAGTCGACCAGACCGGTGATCAGACCGGGCAGGCGGAGGTGGCCCGGATCAACGGCGACGACGGGTCCGTCACCATCATGCGGATCCCGCCGTCCGGACCCGGAAAGGGCTCCGCCAGGCGGATCGCGTTCACCTCACCGAACGACGGATGGCTCGTCACCTCCCAGGGCTGGGTCTTCCATTTTTCCGACCCGTCCGCGCCGCCGCTTGCCCAGGACACCGATCCGGCCTTCCGCGGTCCGATCACGTTCCGTCCGAACTAGGCCTCGGAGCAGTTCATTCCGGATACGCCTCCGGCCGACGACTCCGAGCTCTTCAAG
>Ga0114129_10009832_pt1 | contig 13642 bp, 12 predicted proteins | sample RhiMetdeltSRZDD1_FD_80071 | JGI IMG/M metagenome (GOLD analysis project Ga0114129, IMG submission 80071) | Populus rhizosphere microbial communities from Tennessee, USA - Rhizosphere MetaG P. deltoides SRZDD1 (version 2) (version 2) | ecosystem: Host-associated > Plants > Roots > Rhizosphere >...
TTGAAGGCCTTCTCCAGCCCCGAGCGCAGGGCGTGGCCCAGCGCGTTGACCGGCGGGTTGTCCATCCTAATGACGGCGACGTCGCCCTGCTTTTGCGTCTCGACTACGGCCACGACTGCCTCCTTGATTCCCCGGTGCGTCAACGCCCGCGCCCTGCCTAGCGCCGGCTTGCGGATGAAGGTACTCTTGAAGATCAAAGCATTCCAGGGAGGAAGTGCGCATGCTGCGCGGAATGATGATGGACCGGCCGCTCCTGGTCTCAAGCGTGATCGACTTTGCGGCCGAGACCTATCCCGACGTGCAGGTGGTCTCGCAAACCGTGGAGGGCGGCATTCACCGCTACGGCTACGCCCAGGCACGCGAGCGGATCGGGCGGCTGGCGAATGCGCTGATCGGTCTCGGCATCAAGCCGGGCGACCGGGTGGCCACCTTGGCCTGGAACGGCTATCGCCACTTCGAGCTCTACTTCGCCATCGCCGGCATCGGCGCGGTCTGCCACACCATCAACCCCCGACTCTTCCCCGACCAGATCACCTACATTGCCAACCACGCCGAAGACACCGCGCTGTTCTTCGACGCGACTTTCCTGCCGCTCGTCGAGAAGCTTCAGCCCGCGCTCAAGACCATCAAGAGCTACGTTCTGATGACGGATCGCGCGCACATGCCCGATACGTCGCCGCTGGCGGGCCTCATGTGCTACGAGGGCCTGCTTGCCGAGGTGCCGGCAGCCTTCACATGGCCCGAGTTCGACGAGAACGCCGCCTGCTCGCTTTGCTACACGTCGGGCACGACCGGCGAGCCGAAGGGCGTGCTCTACTCCAACCGCGCCATGATGCTCCACACGTTCTTTCTCATCGCCACGCGGCCCGACCTGTTCGCGCACAACCGCACGATCCTGCCGGTGGTTCCACTCTTCCACGCCAACGCCTGGAGCCTTCCCTACATCACGCCGCTGTCGGGCTGCCCCTTCATCCTGCCCGGCGCCAAGCTCGACGGCGCGACGCTCTATGACCTGATGGAGAGCGAAGGTGTCGAGGCGGGCTGGGGCGTGCCGACGGTGTGGCTCGGCCTGATCGAGGAGTTCAAGAAGCGGGGACGCAAGCCGGCCAAGCTCGTGCAGATCCTGAGCGGCGGCTCGGCCGTGCCGCAGGCCATGATCGACACGCTCACGCGCGACTGGGCGATCGAGGTGACGCACGGCTGGGGCATGACCGAGATGAGCCCGGTCGGCACGTTGACGGTCTTCCGCCCCGACGAGCGCGCCAAGGCGCCGATGGAGCGGGCTCAGCTCAGCGCCCGGCAGGGGCGACGCATGTTCGGGGTCGACCTCAAGGTCATCGACGAGAAGGGCAACCGCGCCCCGCCGGACGGCGAGACCTCGGGCGAGCTGTTCGTGCGTGGCTCCACCATCGTGTCGGGCTACTTCAAGAATCCGGAGGCCTCCGCCAAGCAGATCGACAGCGAGGGCTGGTTCGGCACCGGTGACGTCGCCAAGATCACGCCGGACCAATGGCTGCTGATCGTCGACCGCACCAAGGACCTCGTGAAGTCGGGCGGCGAGTGGATCAGCTCCATCGACGTGGAGAACGCAGCGCTCGCGTGCAAGGGGCTGGCCAACTGCGCCGTGATCGGCGTGCCGCATCCCAAGTGGCACGAGCGGCCGCTGCTGGTGGCGGTGAAGGCGCCGGGCGCCGAGCCGACCAAGGCCGAGATTCTGGACGTGCTGGGAGCCAAGATCGCCAAATGGCAGATGCCCGACGACGTCGTGTTCGTCGACGCCCTGCCCATGACGGCAACCGGCAAGATCTCCAAGAAGGACCTGCGCGCCAAATTCTCGGACTACAAGCTGCCGGACTAGGCGCCCGGTCGGCATGTGCGAGCAATTTGGCACGTTTCCGGGAGCCCCAGCCGCTGCAATGAGCGTCGCTTTTCCAGCCGATCACGAGCTTCTGGCATATTTCGAAGCAGAACCTCAGGTCCTCGGTCCAGGAGTGCCGCCGTTCCGGCCCGCTGAGAGGGCTCAGGAGCAGGGCTTGTAGTCCTCGTTGCGCACGATCAGCCAGACGCCGTCGCGGTTCTCGATGACGTAGTCCTCGCAAGCGCTTTCGGTGAACGAGCGCCCGTTGCGATAGTGAAAAGTCATCGTGTAGGCGACATCGAAGCTCCCGGCATTGCCGTTCATGCCGCGATACTGGACGCGGTAGTCGGCCTGCACCCGCGCCAGCTGCTGAAAGAAACGGCGTCGCTCGCCGGCCAGCTGGTCGATGGTCTTCGTCGTGCCGGCCTTGCGATCGACCTTCACGGCCCCAGGGGCCCATTGCGCCACATAGGCATCCGCATCCAGGGCACGCCAAGACGAGAACAAGTTGTCGATCGGCCTCTGCATGGCTGCGATCGTCTGGCGCCGCTGCTCCTCCCTGAGAGCCACCTCACGCTGTTGCCGCGCCCTGGTGTCTGCCTCCTGCTGCAGGCGGCGCTCCTCGGCGGCCCTGGCCTCCGCGGCGCGCTTCTCCTGCTCGAGCCGCCTGGCCTCTGCATCCGCGCGCAACCGCGCCTCCTCCTCCGTGCGGCGGCGCCTCTCCTCCTGCGCGCGCAACTCGGAGACCTGCTCGCGCTCGGCACGCTCGGCAGCGAGCCTGCGCTGCCCTGCCTCCATGTCCGCACGCTTGCGCGCCTCCTCGATCCTTCGGCGCTCCTGGTCCTGCCAATGCGAATAGGTGAGGCCGCCGGAAACGCCCGCAACAACGGCTATGGCAGCCGCAACGATCGCCCATCGCCGCTTCCCCGGCCGAGGGCCAGAAGCCGGCACGGGCGGTGCCGCTGGGACCTTGCGCGTTGGGGCAAGGCGGTCGGCCGAGGCGTCGTGCAGCAGGACCGGCCGGAGTGCCGCGACCGACTGCGGCCTGTCGGCATGCGAAGGTCGCAGACAGGCGTCGATCGCGGCGAGGAAGCCTTTCCTGTAGGTTCCGACCGCGGCATCGACGGCAGGCTGCATGCGATCGTCGGCCACGCGCAGCGTCGCCTCGGGCGGCGTGATGCCGCAGACGGCCCTGTAGAGCGTAGCGCCGAGAGCGTAGAGGTCCGTCCAAGGTCCCTGCAGACGGCCGTCGGTTGCATACTGCTCGAAGGGCGAATAGCCCGTCTTCACAATACCGGTGAGGGATCGACTCTTCTCTCCCACGGCGCGCCGCGCCGCGCCGAAGTCAAGCAACACCGGACTGCCGTCAGGGCGGACGACGATGTTGTCCGGGGCGATATCGCGGTGCAGAAAACTTTCGCCGTGCATGATCTCGAGCGCGTCGAGCAGAGGGGCGGCGATGCGGTCGAGCTCCGACTGGGCCGGCGCACGACCAAGGTCCCGCAGCCAGGTCGCGAGGTCCTTCCCGGCCTCGTAGTCCATCACCATGTAGGCCGTTGCGTGCGCCTCCAACACGCGTGAGACGCGCACGATGCTCGGATGACGGAAGCGCGCCAGCATGCGCGCCTCCTCGAGGAAGCTGGCCTTGCCCCAGTCGAAAGTCTCCGCGTGCCGTGCCGAGCGGGGATGCACCCGCATGCCCTCGTCGCGGGCTCCGAATTCGCTGGGATAGTATTCCTTGATCGCGACGACCGTGCTCAGGTCGAGATCGGTGGCCGCATAGGTGATGGCAAAGCCCCCGGCGCCGATGACGCGCTCGATCCGGTAGTTGCCGCCGACGCGCGTGCCGCTGCTCAGGCTCACCCGACCATCCACGGCACGCTCCCCTTGCTTGGCCATCCTGCCACGGGCAATGACGCGGACTGCCGTAGTATCACATCAGCGGCCCTTGATCTCTGCCACCTCCATGACGATCGGGGCGTGATGATGCGCGGTGTGGGCCGCAAAGACGGTGCCCCGCACTTCGACCGTCTTGCCGACCAGGCGCTGCATGGCCTCGTGCAGCTTCGGCGCGGCCGGATAGACGTGGATCGTGCGGGTGCCCTTGACACTGTTCTCAGGATCGCTGGCCGTGAGGCAGACCGGGGTCGGCACCGTCAGGATGTAGGGCCGCTCCGACCGTCCGGCGGCATCCGTGGCCGCCCGGATGGCGAGCCTACCCTGCGCGGCCTCCCGTGCGGCGGTCTCGCTCATGCAGGCGGCGGCCGGGCCGGACGCGAGGAAGCCGAGGGCGACCGCAAGGGCGGCAAAGCCCGAAGAACTCATGCGCAACCCCACGGAAAAGCGGCGGCAAGTTGCGCCGCAGCCTGGCGCGGGGGCGGGCGACGGTCAGTTACCTGAGGAACAGGGGCCGCCTTGGCCCTCAGGCCTTCACATAGTCGCGCCACTCCGGCAGCGACCGCTCCGCATAGGGCTTGTCCCAGGCCGCGCAGTTGCTGCGATCGACCACCTCGACGGGCAGCATGAGCAGGCGCGGCACCGTCTCGCCGCGGAGCACGCGCACAGCCGCCTCGACCCCGAGGCATGCCATCTTCATGGCATCGAAGGAGGAGGTGGCGACGAGGTCGCCGCGCTTGACAGCGGCCACGCCCTCGGGCGTGGCGTTGATCCCGACGATCGGCATCAGGCGCCTTGCCTCGCGCATGGCATCGAGCGCGCCGATAGCCATGAAGTCGTTCGCCGCCAGCACGCCGTCGATGCGCGGCTCGGCGCCGAGCAGCTCCGCCATCGCCCGATGGCCGCCGTCGCGCTGGAAATCGCCGGCCCGCGACGCCTTGATGCGCACGGCGGGCCGCGCCGCGGCGGCGTCGCGGAAGCCTGCCGTGCGCGGCGCCGTCGTCATGGCGTTGGGATGACCCTCGAGCGTCACCACGTCGCCTCGCCCGCCCAGGCTGTCGAAGAGATGATCGGCGATGCCCCGCGCCAGCGCGCGGTCGTCGGAGCCCACGAAGCACGTGCAGTCGAACTTCTCTGGCTGGCTCACCATGCACAGGATGGGAATGCCCTTCGACCTCGCGCGCTGCAGGAGATCGTTGAGCGCGGTGGCATGTGTGGGGGCGAGCAGGATCGCATCCACGCCCTCGGCCAGCACGGCAGCGAGCAGCCCGCGCTGCTCCTCCACGTCGTCGGGCTTGGTGGGCACGTGATGCCTCAGCGAGCAGCCGAGCCGGGCCGCCACCCGGTCCGCGCCGAGCCGCGCCCCGATATAGGCCGGATTGGTCCGGTTTTTCGTGAAGGCGGCCAGCTTGTAGCCACGCGGGCTCGATGCCATGAGGTCTCAATGCTCCTGCAGCAGCCGGCCGTAGCCGGGGATGGCGTCCTTGACTCCCGCGAGCCGCAGCGCATGCCACAGCGTGGCCTGGGTCGAGGTGATGACGGGTTTGCCGATGGCCTGCTCGAGGGCGGCGATTACCGTGTGCGAGCGGGTGTTGAGACAGGAGATGATGAGAGCATCCGCGCCCGCGCTCCAGCCCTTCATGCCGAGCTGGAACAGCGCCGCGGGCTCGGGCTCGGCCAACAGGAAGCCGTCGGAAACTCCAAGATGCGCCTCGCCCAGGACCTCCAGGCCGGCCTCGGAGAAGAATTTGTGCTCGGCCGCGGCCACCTCGTCCGTATAGGGCGACACGACCGCCACCTTGCGTGCGCCGAACGCGCGCACGGCCTGCAGGATGGCGTGGGCCGCCGTCGTCGCCGGCGTCTTGCACGCTTCCTCGATCTCGAGGCGCAGGTGCCGGTCGTAGGCCACGCCCTGCACGATGCTCGAGGCCGTGCAGCCGTAGGCGATGGCGTGCGGCCGCACGCTCGCGAGCTGTCGGATGCCGGCCATCCCCTCGTTGCGGTCCATCTCGATCAGGGTCTCGCGGGCGAGCCGGTCCGGGATGAACATGCGCGCAAAGTGCAGGCTGATACCTTCGGGCACCGTGCGCTGGGCCCACGGCTCCATCACCGTGTTGACGCTGGGGACGACGATGCCGATGCGCGCGCGCCAGCCATCACCGTTCAGGAACGTTGCAGCCATGCGTACCTCCGGGAATCCTCGCCTGTCCCTACGCCCAGACTAAGCACAGTTCACGGGCATGGCCACCACATCCGACCGCCTTCAAGCCGGCCGCGTACCGTGCCAGAGTGAGCCCATGCGAGTCGGAGCACAGGCGAAGAAACTCAGTCTTTCTCAGAGCAGACCGTTCGCGGCACCCTCGCGGGCAGTGGAGCGTAGCGCGTCAGCTGGCGAGACGACCGGCAGCGGCGCGCCGTCCCAACCATCATCGTCGGCAACATCGGGCGCCACCGGCGAGAGCGAGCCAGGGGCGCGGCCGCCGCGCCGGCGCGCGATCGGCTGGTGGGTCACGTTTCTCGTCCTGGCCGTAACGGCGATCGTTGCCGTCGGGCACTACACGGGCGTCGAGGTTCTCGCCGCCTCGGGTCGCTTCCTGTGGAATGCGCTGGCCGCTGTCGCAAATGGCGCCATGCGCACTGCGGGCGGCCTGCTCGCCGTGATCGCCAGGGGCGTCGGCTGGCGCCGGCTGAGCGGCATATCGCGCGTGGTCATGGGCGTCGGGCTGAGCTACGCGGGCGGCGTCATCCTGAGCGACAAGGGGATCCGCCGGGCGCATGGCTGGCGCGGCAAGGGCAGGCTCCTGCTCGCGCGCATGCGCCGGGCCTGGCTGGACCTGCCGCTGATCGTCAAGCTCGCCATCGTCGCGGTGCTGATCGCCAGCCAGGTCTATCTGCATGTCGTGCTGATCATCTTTCCGGTCGCGTTCCTCGTGCCCGTCGTGCGGCGCGTCTGGGTGCAGGCGGCGGATATCGCGCTCGGCTCCTGGTACTGGAAGACGTTCGGCGGCCTGCATCGCCGGATCGCCGCCGGCGTGAGCAGCTTTCCGGGCGTGGGCGCGTGCCTCGGCGCGGTGCGCCTGACGCGCCTGCGCTATCTCACGGCCTGGCGGCTATGGCGATACCACCCGCGCTATGCCAGTGCGCGCGCCGGACGCCGCAGGGTCGACCCCATCGAGCCGCTGCGCCTGTGGCGACGCGGCGAGCTCGACCTCTATGTCGGCCGCTCGCTGCTCGGCGGCTGCCGCAACCCCGAATGCCTGCCCGGCGCCGCTCCGCCTCGCGGACCCTGACCGCGCAATGCTAAGCTCCCGCCGCACAAGCAAGACGGACAGGGAGCGGAAACATGGCGAAGTTCACCTACGACCACATCCACCTGCGCAGCCCGAACCCCGAGGCCACCGCTGCGTTCTACGAGAAGATGTTCGGCGCTGAGGTGATCCGCACGATGCAGCAGGGTAAGCCGCGCATCGACCTCAAGATCGGCGGCGCGGACGTGTTCATCGCCGAGGTGGCGCCCGGCAGCACCGTGAACCCGCCGCCCGTCACGCCCTACCAGGGCCTCGACCATTTCGGGCTGTCGGTGACGGGCATCGACGATGTGGTGGCCGAGCTGAAGGCCAAGGGTGCCGTGTTCACGATGGAGCCCAACACCATCCGCCCCGGCGTGCGCATCGCCTTCCTGCGCGGACCGGAGGGCGTGTCCATCGAGTTGCTCGAGCGCGCACCGGTGTGAGCAAGGCGTAGGGCGCAAGAGCGGAGCGCATTGCGCCGTTGCGCGCGAAGTCCGGCGCAATGCGGCTCCGCCTTTTGCGCCCTACGAGGCCCCCAGCTGTGGCGACCCGTCGCAGACGGCCGCACTGGCATGGCCATGGTGCCCGCCTAGAACCGTCGCCCCGAAGCAACCGGACGGCGCTTCATGGACCCCGTCATCTCCATTGCCGATCTCTCCAAGACCTACGCCTCGGGGTTTCAGGCCCTCAAGCGGATCGATCTCGAGGTCCGGCGCGGGGAGATCTTCGCGCTGCTCGGCCCCAACGGCGCCGGCAAGACCACGCTGATCAGCATCGTGTGCGGCATCGTCAACGCCAGCACGGGCAGCGTCACGGTCGACGGCTGCGATATCGTCCGCGACTACCGGGCGGCTCGCGCCAAGCTCGGCCTCGTTCCGCAGGAGCTGACCACCGATGCCTTCGAATCCGTTTGGGCGACGGTGAGCTTCAGCCGGGGGCTGTGGGGGAAGCCGGCCAGCCCCGGCCACATCACCAAGGTGCTGAAGGATTTGTCCCTGTGGGACAAGAAGGACAGCAAGATCATGACGCTCTCGGGCGGCATGAAGCGGCGCGTCATGATTGCCAAGGCGCTGGCGCACGAGCCCGAGATCCTGTTCCTCGACGAGCCGACCGCCGGCGTCGACGTGGAGCTGCGCAAGGACATGTGGGACGTGGTGCGGAGCTTGCGCGCCTCGGGCGTGACGATCATCCTCACCACGCACTACATCGAGGAGGCCGAGCTGATGGCCGACCGCATCGGCATCATCAGCAAGGGCGAGCTGATCGTCGTGGAGGAGAAGGCCGAGCTGATGCGCAAGCTCGGCAAGAAGCAGCTCACACTGCAGCTGCTGGCGAAGCTGGATGCGCTCCCCGACAGGCTCGCCGGCCACCGCCTGTCGCTGGCGAGCGGGGGCCGGGAGCTCGTCTACACCTACGACACCCAGGCCGAGCGCACCGGCATCACGGCGCTGCTCAAGGATCTCAACGAGGCCGGCATCCGCTTCCGCGACCTGCACACGACGCAAAGCTCGCTCGAGGACATCTTCGTCGACCTGGTGAGGCGGCAAGCATGAACTGGCGCGCGGTCTGGGCCATCTATCGCTTCGAAATGGCGCGCACGGGACGCACGCTGATGCAGAGCATCGCCGCGCCCGTGATCTCCACCTCCCTCTACTTCGTGGTGTTCGGCGCCGCCATCGGCTCGCGCATCGCCGAGATCGACGGGGTCAGCTACGGCGCCTTCATCGTGCCGGGCCTCGTCATGATGATGCTGCTGACGCAAAGCATCATGAATGCCTCCTTCGGCATCTATTTTCCGAAGTTCGTCGGCACCATCTACGAGCTGCTGTCGGCCCCGATCTCCATGATCGAGATCGTACTGGGCTATGTGGGCGCGGCGGCGACCAAGTCGATCATCCTCGGCCTCATCATCCTGGCGACGGCGGGACTGTTCGTGCCGCTGCGCATCGAGCATCCCGTGTGGATGATCGCCTTCCTGCTTCTGACGACCGTGAGCTTCAGCCTGTTCGGCTTCATCATCGGCATCTGGGCCGATGGGTTCGAGAAGTTGCAGGTCATACCGATGCTCATCGTCACGCCGCTCACCTTCCTCGGCGGCAGCTTCTACTCCATCAACGTGCTGCCCCCGTTCTGGCGGGCGTTGAGCCTGTTCAACCCGATCGTCTACCTGATCAGCGGCTTCCGCTGGAGCTTCTACTCCATCGCCGACGTGAACATCGGCATCAGCCTGGCCATGACCTTGCTGTTCCTCGGGATTTGCCTGGCGCTGGTGTGGTGGATCTTCCGCACGGGCTATCGGCTCAAGAACTAGCGGGCTCGAGCTCGTGACTTCGCGCGGCGCGGCCGCGGCTCATGCGGCTCCATGCCCCTGCTTTGCCGCCGCCATGCGACCTACCCATCCAAGCCGGCCTTGCGCAGTCCTTCTATGAACAGCTCCATCAATTCGGGGGTCTGGTAGGGGACGTTGTTGTAGACCCACTCGCTGGTGAGGGGCGGGCGGTGGGTCTGGCGAATTGTCGATAGATACGCGCGCGCCTCCTGAATGCGACCCGCCTGGGCAAGGCTTGCACAATGCAATCGCTGGGCGCCCTGGAAGCCCGGCCGAATGCGCAGGTTGTCGCGCGTAAGCCGGATCGTCTCTTCAAAGCGCCGCGCCGTGTAGTGCGCTATGGCAATGCCGCCCATGAAGCGAGCCATCGCAGGATCGAGCGGGCTCAGCTTCATGGCGATCTCGCCATGCTTGATCGCCTCGTCGGCGATGCCGGCGAAGGCAAGTCCATGGCTCAGATGCCCATGAGCGGCTGCGGAGCTGGGCGTGAGGGCCACGGCTTTGCGAAACGCGGCCAGGGATTCCTCGGTCCGCCTCTGCATCATCGCCGCATAGCCCAACGCCGAGTAGCCCCAGGGGTTGCGATCGTCCAATGCGATGGCGCGCTCGGCATGCCGCCGCGCAACGGGTATCCACTCACCCCTCTCCACCCATCCCATGTGGGCCGCGAAGCCCAAGGCAAAGGCCAAAAGCGCCTGAGCCGGGGCAAAGTCCGGGCTCCGTTCGAGTGCCTGCGTCAAGCTTGTGATCGAGGCGTCGAAATCCTCCTTTGTGAGCCTCCAGTACTGGCTTTGGGCACGGGCAACGAGCTGCCAAGCGCTCAGCTCATCCTGTGAAAGGTACGCCGTACGGTTGCCTTCGGCGACCAGGAGATGCGGTTCGACGGCTGCCGCTACGCTGCTGGTAATTTCATCCTGAACCGCGAAGATCTCGCCGGCATCGCGGTCGTAGCGCTCTGCCCATTGGTGGACGCCGGAGGTCGCATCGACAAGCTGCGCATTGATGCGCATCCTCTGTCCCGATCGGCGAACACTGCCTTCCAGGACGTAGCGGACCCCGAGCTCGCGGGAAATCTGCTTCACGTCGACCGCTCGATCCTTGTAGGCGAAGGCAGAGTTCCGGGCGATCACGAAGAGCCACCTGATGCGCGCCAGCTCCGTGATCAGATCCTCGGTGATGCCGTCCGCGAAATGGCCCTCGTTGCGCTCCGGGCTCATGTCGGCGAAGGGCAATACGACGAGCGAGGGCTGCTCGGGCAAAGGAAACTTCGCCGTCGCATCCACGCCCGGCAAGGCGGACGCCAGCGGCGCGGTTTCCTCTGTCACACTGCCAACGAAGCGGAAGCCCTTCCTTGGAAAAGTACGGATGAGCTTCTGATCCCCGCCGCTGTCGCCGACAGCCGTCCGGACGGCATTGATGCGGTTCGCGAGCGCCGAATCCGAGACAATCCGTCCTCCCCAGACCGAGCACAGCAAATCATCCTTGCTGACAACTCGTCCTCGGTTCCGGATCAGGTACACGAGCACGTCAAACACCTGCGGCTCGATCGCGACCACGGCACCGGCGCGGCGCAGCTCTCGCTGGTCCACATCAAGGACATGCTCGTCGAAAAGCCAGCGCATCTGGACCCTTATTCTGCAGGTGCGTGATCTTGCCCCAAATGAAAAACGAATGAAATCCTGAGGCCCCACTCAGGGTTTCCTCAAGACAACGTCCCCGACCGGTCCGATCATCCAATCCTGCTCGAAGGCCTCGAACCTTGCCAAATCGGGCGCACGGATGCGGAGGACACCATGGTCAAGGGTCGGCTTGGAAGTGTGTTTGCCCTTTGTCTGCTGGGAACACCAGTTGCCGGGGTTCCCGCCGCCTCGGCTGCCGACGTCGTGACCGACTATGCCGCGAGAGCCGTGGCGATCGGTGTCGAGAAACAGCTGCCAAACGCCCGACTCACACGCGGGCTGGCGATGGTGCACGTCGCAATGTTCGAGGCGGTCAATGCCATTGACCGGCGCTATCAACCCTACAAGCTCGAGTTGGTGGCGGACAAAGGCGCATCCAGGGAAGCCGCCGCGGCGACGGCCGCTCATGACGTCCTCGTCAGCCTCTTCCCCGACGAAAGGTCCAAGCTCGAGCAGGCATTGCAGGCTTCGCTCGCCAAGATAGAAGGCGACGCCAGGACCAAAGGGGTCGAGCTGGGCAAGAGAGCCGCTGCCGGAATGATTGCGCTGCGGACGGACGATGGCAGCAACATCCAGGAGAGCTATCGTCCCTTCACCAAGGCGGGTGTGTACGTTCACACGGCAGTTCCGATCGAGAGTACCAGCGGCATGATCAAGCCCTGGACCATGGAGAAGGGCTCGCAATTTAGGCCGCAACCTCCGCCAGCGCTCGATTCCGAGATTTGGACCCGCGATGTGAACGAAATCCGGGAGCTCGGCAGCATCAACAGCAAGACGCGAACGCAGGAGCAGACGGAGATCGGCCGGTTCTGGTTCCTGACCGGCCCCAGAACCTACACGCCGCTCGTGCAGCAGGTGGCCGAAACCAAGAAGATGGACCTCGTCGACTGTGCACGGCTGTATGCCCTCGTCTCCATGGCCACGAGCGACGCTTTCATCGCCGTCTTCGATGCCAAATACGCCTACAACTTCTGGCGCCCGATCACCGCAATCCGCAATGCTGACCTCTCCTCCAACCCGGCTACGCCGCGTGAGGCTTCATGGACTCCGCTCGGCATGACCCCGCCGCACCCGGAGTATCCCTGTGCCCACTGCATCACGGCCGCCGCAGTCGCCGAGGTGCTCAAGAGGACGGCCGGAGATGACTTGGGTGAGCTCACGCTCACGAGCGCGGGCGTGACCAGGAAATGGAAGCGGGTCGAGGACTACAGCAACGAAGTCGCCATGGCCCGCATCTATGCCGGCTTTCACTATCGCTTCTCCGCCGAAGCGGCCAACTCCATGGGTCGTAAGATCGGCGAGCAGGCAGTCACGACGCAGTTGCTCAGCACCGCGGCACCCAAGACTGCAAGGCAATGAGCACCCGACCGGTTTCGTCGAAGCCATGCCGATCTCGCGGGCCGCATGCCCGCCGCCCCTGCGCCGGCATCGACAGGCCCATGGCTGTGTGCCCGTAAGGGCACGATCTGAATCGGCTTGAGCCCCGGCCGCCCGGCATGGATACTTGCCGCGGACGGAGGACCTCATGAAGTTCGGCCTGTTCGGTGGTGCCAAGTCGGCGGGGGAAGGTGCTGTCGGCGACAGCCTGGGCTATGCCAAGTACATCGACTACGTGCTGCACGCGGAAGCCTTGGGTTTTGCCAGCGCCTTCGTGGTCGAGCACCACTTCACCGGCGTCGGCCAGCTCTCCGCCTCGCTCAACTTCCTGAGCTACCTCGCGGGCCGCACGAGCCGCATCCGGCTCGGGACGGCCGTGGTGGTGCTGCCGTGGCACAATCCCGCGCTGCTCGCCGAGCAGGTCGCAACCCTCGATCTCCTCTCCAACGGCCGCTTCGATTTCGGCGTCGGCAAAGGCTACCGCCCGCCGGAGTTCTCCGGCTTCGCCATCCCCATCGAGGAGGCGACCGAGCGCTTCGACGAGTGCCTGGCCTTCCTGCGGGCGGCCTGGGCGTCCGACAGCGCGCGCTTCTCCTACCACGGCAAGCGCTGGCGCTTCGACGACATCGTCATCGAGCCGCGCTGCGTGCAGCGCCCGCACCCCCCGCTCTGGATGGCGGCCGGCAGCTTCGAGTCGATCCGCCGTGCCGCACGCGAGGGCTTCAATTTGCTGCTCGATCAGGTCGCGCCCGTCGATCTCATCATCAAGCGCGTCGGCGTCTATCGCGAAGAGCTGGCGCGTCACGGAAAAACCTACCGTGCCGGGCAGATCGCGGTCGCCCGCGCGCTGCAGATCGTGCGCAATGAGGGCGAGCGCGAGGCGGCGCTCGCCGTCCGCATGCGGGTGCTCGAGGCGATCGGCGGGCTCGCCCGGGGGCCTGGCGCGGAGCGCTACCACAACATCGGCTCGCACAGCGACCCCGGCCTTGCCGGCGAGGAGTCCGCGCTGCTGGGCACGCCCGCGGAGATCGCGGCGCGCCTGGGGAAGCTCGAGGCCGGCGGCGTCGACTACGTGCTGCTGGTCGACCCCACGGGATCGAAGGAGGCCCTGCAGACTTTCGCCGCGGAGATCATGCCGAGCTTTCCTGAGCCCTGAGATATTTCCGCCCCGTGCCTGTCGAAGCACGGCTTGGAGCAATCGTAGGGTGTAAAA
>Ga0114129_10009833_pt1 | contig 13640 bp, 20 predicted proteins | sample RhiMetdeltSRZDD1_FD_80071 | JGI IMG/M metagenome (GOLD analysis project Ga0114129, IMG submission 80071) | Populus rhizosphere microbial communities from Tennessee, USA - Rhizosphere MetaG P. deltoides SRZDD1 (version 2) (version 2) | ecosystem: Host-associated > Plants > Roots > Rhizosphere >...
CATATCGATCGTCTCCGACTCGACCGTCGCACTACTCGATCACCTGATCCGCGCACAGCAGCAGCGATGGCGGAAGCGTGAGGCCGGGCATCATAGCGGCCAATCATCCCTTCAGCTCCTTCCTGAGCTGGTTGAAGGATAGCCAACATCAACGCCCTCCGGCGGCGGTGCCCCCGTCCGTGGCTCCGGTCCCCGCACCACAACCTCCCGGACTCGGACGCCGGCCAACCCAGGGGCCGACGGCACAGCTCAAGGCTTCACGCGACGGTTTCTCCTGGCTTCTGACGCAGGCCGCCGAGACTTTACCTTTTTCATCAAGAACATGCTATGAGAACTTCCGCGCAAAATCCATGTTCAATCCGCTCTGCCGGGACTAAAATCTGATTCCGCGATGAGGCGCGCTCTTGCCCTTCTCGGTTCGGCGATGTTTCTGGTGATTGCACCGGGTACCCTCGCCGTCTACGTCCCCTGGACATTTACGCGTTGGCGGATGGCTCCGCCGCTGCTGGGCTTTGTGCCGTTGCGAATTCTGGGCGGACTGATGATCGCCGCGGGGCTGCCGGTGCTCCTCGATTGCTTCGCGCGCTTCGCTATTCAAGGCCTGGGGACACCCGCCCCGGTTGCGCCGCCGCAGCGGCTGGTTGTCACTGGGCTATATCGGTACGTGCGAAATCCCATATACGTGGCCGTGGTATCGCTGATCTTCGGGCAGGCGCTGCTTTTCGGCAGTGTTTCCCTGCTTGAATACGGGCTGGCAGTCTGGCTGGGGTTTTTTGTCTGGGTGCTTCTCTTCGAGGAACCGACATTGCGGGGCAAATTCAGCAAGGAATACGAAGACTATTGCGCGCGAGTGCCGCGATGGATTCCGCGATTCCGAGCGAGCGGCTAGTAGCGAGCGGCTAGCAGCTAGTTCCCCATGGTGCTGCATGAACCTCTCCACCCCATCTTTTCCCATATAGGTTTCCAGCCGCGCGGGATCGGTCTTGCGCAGATCGACCAGCACCAGGCCGTCAAGAGCGTTAGAGAAATTCCTGTGCACGTTGAAGGCCAGGAGTTCGCCGCCGATCTTGAGGTACTGGCGCAGCAGCACCGGGACGCCTTTTCCGTCGCCTTCGATCTCGCGCCACCAGCGCTCTAGGCCGCGCATCTTACGCCGCCACCCGTGCGCGCACGCGGCCGAGCAGGGGAATCGTCAGACCGTGTGAGGCGCGAACCGGTAGCGCTTCTGCTCGAGCTCAGGAGTGAACCTGATCCGCCCGCTGACCAACTTCCGCAGGAGTTGCTGAGCCTTCCTTTACTTCACCTACTCCGCCAGCCGCTCCCGCTCCTTCCGCATCACTGGAGTTTTCCCCGCTGGATGCGGCGCCGGAGGTCCTCGAGCTCGTCGTCCCTGACGATGAGCAAGGCAAGCGCCGCCTCCGCTCGAGCCTCCCAGCCCATTGCGCCTAAGGCCTCACGCCAAAGATCGAGCGCTCGGAGCAGCGTCTCCTGCTCGCGCACGGTCATCGTTCAGGCCCTCCTCCTGATTTCGATCGGGTGCCGGCGGGCGGAAATGGCGGCGATCATCCGCTCCATCCTCAGCTCGTGAGCTGCCGGATCCAGCGGACAAACGGGACGAATGCCACGAGCACTCCCGCGAGAACGGCCGCAAGCAGCACGACGCGGATCGCATCGTAGAATAACCACTCCGGGTGCCGGTGCATCCGGAAGACCCACCAGATGAACGCCACCAAGAGCAGGGCCAGTCCAACATAGACGACACCCTGCGCCACGCTCACCACCATCAGCACCAGCTTGAACAGATCGGCCATCGTCATGGGCCACGTCATCCGAGCAGCTCCGATAGCCGCATGCCCAGCGCTCGGGCGAGTCGCCGGACGACGTCGAGCGACGGGTTCTTGTGCAGCCCGAGCTCGAGCTGGGCCACATAGCCCGGGTTGACCTTGGCCTTGAAGGCCAGCTCCTCCTGGGTGAATCCTTTCTTCTCCCGAAGGGTACGAATCACCTGATCGAGCCCCTTGGGTGTCATCCTTACTCCTGGTAAGTAGCTATGTCACGCGAACGTCCCGGGCGACTCACTCGATCACCTGATCTGCCCGCTCCAAGAGCGATGGCGGGATCGTCAGGCCGAGCGCCTTGGCGGTCTTGAGGTTGATGACCAGCTCGAACGTGGTCGGCTGTTCGACGGGAAGATCCGCCGGCTTCGCCCCTCGTAGCAGCTTCTCGATGTAGCTGGTGAGGCGCCGGTCATATTGCGGCCGGTTCGGTCCATACGACATGAGCCCGCCGCCCTCCGCGAACGTCCGGAACATGGAGATCGCCACGATCCTGTTCTTCAGTGTGAAGTCGCCGGTCCGCTTGGAGTTGCGATCGACAAGGGGCGAGGATAACTGGATGAGGTCTCTTAGTCCTCCTCTCACTCCACCTCGGAGCGCCGCGTCGAAATCGTCGGAGCTTCGAACCTCAAGGACTTGTACGTCCATTCCGAGATCCCGGGCCGCGGTCTTCGCCGCGGCTAGTTGCCAGGGGCCGGTAGTCGCGTCCCACAGGAGAGCGACGCGGCGAACCTTGGGGTCCGCCTCTCTGATCAACTCCAGCCACTTCCCGGTCAAGCCGGGGTGATCGAGGAACAACCCGGTCACATTGGCGCCCGGCCGAGCGAGGCTGGCAGCGAAGCCGCCCGCGACAGGGTCAGTCTCGGGGTCGAATGCCACAATCGGGATCGTGCCGGTGGCATCCCTCGCGGCCTTCAGCGCCGCTGGGCCGAGGGCAATGATGAAATCGACCTTTCGTTGAACTAACTCCGCCGCGAGGGCCGCCAGAGCCTCGGGCTTTCCACCCGCGGATCGAATCTCGAGCGCTATCGTCTGGCCTTCGATGAGGCCCGCGTCGAGCAGACCTGATCGAAAGGCAGCTATCGCGGTGGATTGACCGGTAAAGCCTGAATTCAGAATGCCCACCACCGGCACTTTCCCCGCCGGCTGCGCCTCGGCGGCGAACGACGCGGCGAGGAGACTGCCAGCCACGGTGCCGATGAACGCTCGTCGGTCCACTCCCAGCCTCAGGTGGCCGCCTTGTTTTAGGAGAAACAGGCCTGGCGGCCAGTCGCGACCTTACTACAGCCAGGTCACGTGCGGGAGTCGTCCGGGGCAGACGCTGGGCGGAGGAGAACTAGCCGGGTGGACGACCTGTGCGCCGCAGGGTGAACGCCGGCGGACGCTCGAGCATCCTCCAGCCCCCTGAGGGCATTGCGGGAGACAAAATGTCCACCGCGCGGAGCGGGAACCGATGGCGAGAATGCGCCCCGCTCCGGCGGCGGACAATCGAGATGAGCTGCTGCTACGCCCCCCCGCGCCCCTGAAACTCACACACGGCCAAGTTTTGGACCCAACGCGCCTCCATCTTCTCGCAGATCTGGCGCCCCGACCTGGGTGTACCCGGTTGACAGGTGTCCTGCGCGTACGTGCCGCCAGCCGCCTCACAGATGCTCTGCGCGCTCTGCGTGTGTGTCGTCGCACACCCGGACACGAGCATCAGCGCCCCGCCGACCGCCGTCGCCTGAAGGACGATTCTGAGATACATACGCTCCTCCTTTTCCTCGCCATCGCTCGCAGGTGTCCTGTACTCTACGCGGGCGACCCTGAAACCTCCCTGAAGTCCCCCTGAAGAAACCCTGAATATTCATCACAACCCGCAAGGCCGACAGGAAGTCCTAGCCAAGTCCGGGAAGGCTGGGGTAAGTTCGCCCCGCTTGGCCGTCCATTCGCCCGATCCCTCCCTAGACGGGCGGTCAGGCGGGGGTTCCTCGTGGAACGACGCGCGCTCCTCGGGACAGTCACTGGCGGCCTCCTTGCCGCGCCGCTCGCCGCCGAGGGGCAGCCGGTGCAGAGGATCCCGAAGGTCGGGTACCTCAGTCCGAACACTGCAGCCGGTGCGGCAGTGCTTGTCGAGGCACTCAGGCAGGGGATGCGGAAGACCGCCAAGACCCTCGGCCTGACGATCCCGCGGTCGCTCCTTCAACCGGCGGATCAGGTGATCGAGTGATGGATCGCCGGACCTTCATAGTTGCCCTGACCGGAGGTCTTTCCGCAGTGCCACTCCCGGCCGGCGCTCAGCAGGGCCGGAAGATCCTGCCCCGCGTGGGATTTCTTGGGAACGGTAGCTCGAACGCCGGGACGGAGCCGCTCGACGCGTTTCGGGGGGGACTGCGCGAGTTGGGTTGGAGCGAGGGGCAAACGCTCACCATCGAATACCGCTGGGCAGGTGGTCACAGTGAGCGCTTACCACAGTTGGCGGTCGAACTGGTCGAAGCCCGGAGCGACCTCATTGTCGTATCGGGCGGCGTCGGGGTCGAGGCGGCGCGACGAGCTACAAACCAGGTCCCGATCGTCATCGCAGCGATCTTGGCCGACCCGGTGGCTGCCGGTTACGTATCGAGCCTGGCGCGCCCCGGCGGGAACATCACGGGCATCGCAGCGGAGTACGAGGACATCGTCACAAAGGAGCTTCAGCTCATCGTTGAGGCGATTCCCGGCCTGTCTCGGCTCGCCCTCCTGTGGAACAACGTCAGCGCGCGCCGCGCGACGGCCGCGGCCGTGGTGGCGGCAGCCGAGGCGCTGGGTCTCAAGGTGCGGATGCTAGAGGTCGGACAGGCGGCCGAGTTTGAAGGGGCCTTCCGCACCGCCCGTGATGGGCGCGCGCAGGCCATCCACGTGCTACCGAGTCCCTTCTTCAACTTTCATCGGCGCCTTTTGATTGGGCTGGCTCAGCGCTACCGTCTACCTGCGATGTACGAATTCCGCGACTATGTGCAAGACGGGGGGCTGATGTCGTACGGAGTGGATCTGTCTGCCATGTATCGGCGCGCGGCAGGCTACGTGGACCAGATTCTGAAGGGTGCAAAGCCCGGAGAACTTCCGATCGAGCGGCCGGCCACGTTCGAATTCGCCCTCAATTTGAAGACCGCCAAGGCGCTGGGCCTCGGCATCCCGCAGTCTGTGCTGCAGCGGGCGGATCAGGTGATTGAATGAGTGACAGCCGCCCGAGGTGTCCGAATTGTGCGAGCGACGACGTCCTCAAGACCGTGCGAGCCGTGGCGTGTGAGGCGATGGTTGCTCTGCTCCTGGCCGGAACCCTGCCCGGGTGTTCGATATCACCTGAACGGCAAGAGGCTCTCCGCCGGGCGTGGGCAGAGGGAGAGGCCGAACAGGCCCAAGAATGCCAGCGGCATGGCTTCCGCTATACGGCCGGTGTCTGCACCGGCGCCGGAGGAGGCCCCTGATCCATGGGGGACCGACCTGGCGCTCTTCCTGTCACGGGGACTCGGGCGCGACCACCCATTCGGCATTGAGTATGGTCACTCGGTAGTCGGCGGCGCCCGCAGCCATGGTGATGCAAAACCGCCCGAGGCCCTTCGAGGAGACCTGCCCGAGAACGTCCCCATCCCGTCGCGTGATCACGCCACCGCGCTCGTCCACCCCTTCGACCCGGACTCGAACGCGCTTGGCGTCCACCGGTCCGTCGTTGATCACCCGCCCACACACCGCCTGGAACCCTTGAGCGGGCGCGTCCAGCTCCCATGCGATCCGCAGGGGGCTACCGCCCACACGTTCCTGGGCCTGGGTCGTCGATGAAAGAACGGCCAGCAAGCTCATGAAAGCCAGATGCCGCATCGATCTCATACGCACATCACTCCTGTTGGCCTCTTGCGTTCGCTTCTGGCAGTTACTCGATGACCTGATCCGCGCGCTGCAAGAGCGACGGCGGGATCGTCAGGCCCAGCCCTTTGGCGGTCTTGAGGTTGATGACCAGCTCGAATACGGTCGGGCGCTCGATGGGCATCTCGGCGGCTTTACCGCCGGCCAAGATGCGAGCCACGTAGACCCCACAATGACGGAACATATCCGGCAGATTCGGTCCGTACGACATCAGCCCTCCGGCGTCGACGTGGGACCGATACACGAACATCGTGGGCAGCCGGTGCGCGACCGCGAGATCCGCAATCTGTCGGCGATGCGCCAGCCCGAGGGGTGACGAGAGGAGCAGGAGGGCGCCCGCCTTGCTCCGTGCGGCGGTTCCGAAGGCTCCCGTCAGATCATCCGCGTTTCGGATCTCGAGCGTCTTCACCTGAACCGACAGCGCCCGGCCGGCCGACTCGGTGGCGCGAAACTGGGAGCCATTGACCTCGGGATCGCCGAGCACGGCCAGGCGAGTCAGCTTCGGGCGCAGCTCCTTCAACAGCTCCATGTGTTTCCCGCTCAGGTCCGCCAGATCGAGGAACATCCCGGTCACGTTCCCCTCGGGCCGCGCCAGACTCTGCACGAAGTGCGCGACGATGGGGTCGGTTTCCAGATCGATGGCTACGATGGGGATCGTATTGGTTGCCTGCTTGGCCGCCCGAACGGCGTGCCCGCCTCTGGCAAAGATGACCGCGACCTTGGCGCGGACCAGCTCGGCCGCGGCAGCGCGGAAGAGCTCCGGTCGGTTCCTGGCATCCCGATGCTCGAACGTGAAGGTTTTCCCCTCTTCGTAGCCGCCCTCTCGGAGTGCCGCCAGGAAGGCATCCCAGTTCTCCGGCGGCGGCTGGGGGGTGCTGTTCGGACCCGCAATGGCGAGATGGCCGACACGGGGAAGACTGGCCTCCGCCGCGAGCGGCACGGCGAGGAGTCCGCCGGCCAGGCTGCCAAGAAACGCCCGTCGATCCATCCCGCCGATCCTCCCTCTGGCCGCGTGATAGGGAGACGTGACGGATCGGCCAGCGGGGTGAATCTATACCAGCAGGCGTGGAGCGAGCTACACCTTCTTGCCAATGGAAATATCAGAGCCGGATGACGGCGACTCCCTTCGCGGCCAGCCAGTCCGACACCTTGCTCCACCCGACGGGGTCGCGCTCGGCCCACGCGTCCAGGGCCTTGGCGGGCACGACGACCCAGGGGAGGCCATTACGCGCCACCCGCTCGACGAGCCGGGCTAGATCGGTGTTCGCCTTGAGGTCTGCCAGCAGGGTGTCAACAGGGCTTGGCTCCGGGAGCTCTTCGATCTCACCCATGAGTTCTCCGCTCGGTCTTCGACCGCTCTCCGCTGCACCCGATGAGATGGACATGCCGCGAGGGTGATGACAACGTTCGTGCCACGCGGGGCACCCCGCTAAAAAGCGGATTCTGTGTGCCTGTCCACGAGTCGGCCGTCGGGAGCGGTAGAATCTTCCCACCCGCATCGGGAACTCTTGGGCTCGCCAACTGGGAAGAGAGTACCGACTTTGCTAGACTCCGCGGCAGCATGAAGGCCGTGATGGAGCGGCGAGCGTTCATCGGTACGCTGGCAGGTGGCCTCCTCGCCGGACATCTCGCCGGGCCCGCCCGAGCGCAGCCCAAGGCGCGGCGCCTGGCATTCCTCACGCCGCGATCGCGCCCGTCGTCCCCCGATCACGATGCGTTCTCCGAAGCGTTCGTCCAGGGCATGCGCGACCTGGGCTACGTGGAAGGAGCGAACCTCGTCGTCGAGTGGCGCTACGCCAACGGAAACTACAAGAGCCTTCCCGACCTGGCCGCCGAGATCATTCATCTGGAACCGGAGGTCATCGTGACCTACGGAACCGCCGCGGCGCAGGCGCTGAAGAAGGCAACGAGCAGTATCCCGATCGTCGTCGCGGCCGCGGTCGATCTGGTAGGCAGTGGAATCGTCGAGAGCCTGCGTCGCCCCGGCGGCAACGTCACCGGCCTCTCCGCCATCGGCGTCGATCTGAGCCCGAAGCATCTCGAGCTCCTGAGAACGGCGATGCCGAGGCTCGCCTCCGTCGCGGTGCTCATCAATCCGGGCAACTCGACTCATCCCGCGGTTCTGAAAAACGTCGAGGCCGCGGCCGAGAGGCTCGCCTTGAAGGTGGTCCCGACCGATGCCCGCGTTCCGAACGACATCGAGGGCGCCTTCGCGGTGGCGTCGCGTAAGGGGGCCGGCGCGGTCATCGTGGCCACCGACGCCTTCTACTCGGGGCAGGGACCGCGGCTGGCGGCCGCGTCGCTCAAGCACCACTTGCCGACGATCAGCATCTACGACGAGAGCGTCCAGGCCGGGTGCCTCATGAGCTATGGGCAGAACATCGCGGGCTTTCACCGACAGGCGGCCACCTACGTCGACAAGATCCTCAAGGACGCCCGGCCCGCCGATCTCCCCATCGAGCAGCCCACCACGTTCGAGCTCGCGATCAATCTCAAGGCCGCTCGGGCTCTCGGGCTGACCATTCCGCCCTCGCTCCTGCAACGCGCGGATCAGGTCATCGAGTCGTGAGCGGCTGGCTGGGTGGACTGCTGGTCGGACTGCTCGTGGCCGGTATCCTGCCCGGCTGCTCGATCTCGCCGGCCCAGCAGGACGCGATCCGTCGGGCATGGGAAGAGAGAGACGCCGAGCGGGCCCGCGAATGCGAGCGGATGGGGCGAGGGTTCGTGGCCGGGGGATGTACCGGAGGCGGAGGACCCTGAACGATGTTGGGCGACTAGACGCGCAGGGCGTCCCACTGCTGCTGGACGCTCGTGGCGACCACGCGGCCCCCGAAGTCCTCGACGGTCACGGTGACGCTCGAGCCCATCGGGATGACCTCGGGGACGGAGAGCTCGGGCGCGAGTGCCAGCCGCAGCCCGGCGACCACGACATAGCCCTCCTCGATGGCGTCGAGCGTGCCGACGACGTGAGCCCGGTGCGGCGCGACGCTCCGATCATCAGCGGGCGCATCACCCACCTCGACGTCCCCGACTTCCTCGATGCACTGGCCGACCGCCGCGGTCAGCGCGGCCAGGAGCCGCTCGAGAGAGGGCGGGGGCATCCACTCCTCCAGCAAGGTCACGTAGTCGTGGCCCTGAAACCGAACGGTCACCGACAGGCGATTGCCGATGCTCCGGGCGCTCGCCAGGATCCCGCGGCGGCGCAGCTCGGGCGTGTCGGGCGGGCCGTGCGGGGTCCACGACGGGGGCCAGATGGGCGAGCGGGACCGGGCCTGCTCGAGGCAGCGGAGGCGCATGCGGCCCACGATACGGGGAGGCCCCGCCCCGGACCAAGCAATTGCGACCTGCTGCTGCTATGCTCCCGCTCTCATGCGCGGCCTCCTCCGATCCGTCTGGCGAGGCACCCGGACGTTCATCGTGGCCGGACTCGCCATCGGCGTCGTCGTCAGTCTTGCGGGCTACGCGGTGTGGAGCGCCTGGCACGCCTGGCACGTGCGCGAGGAGGCAGCGGCCAGCAAGACGTGGCCGACGAGCGGGCTCTTCGATGAGGCGACGGTCGAGCTCACCACGAGCTGCACCGGCTCGGTGCTGGCCTACATCGTGTCGATCGTCCCGCCCATCAGCCGGGGCGTCACCCTGCCGGACCGCGTCGATCGGAGCAAGGCCATGACCGATCGGATCAGGCGGCGGCTGGAGGCGATCCGCCTCGAGCTCCGGCAGGAGAAGGGGACGGCCCCGATCGTGGCTATCGAGCTCAGGGTCGACGAGTTCGTCAGGATCTACTCGACCAGTGAGCGCCGGCTCACGAGCCTGGAGGCGAGGGGAACGGTGAGCTGTGACGCGGCGAGCTACGTGCGGGCCGAGCGGCTCCAGGTCACCTGGCGCGAGCGCCCGGAGTGACCCTCACGCGGTAACTTGATCACGGTCAACATGACGCACCGGCACCGCCGGGAGCGGCGCGCCCGGCCATTTTCGCGGGTTTTGCGGCGGCACGCCGATTGCCTTCCAGATCAGGAGGCGAATATGCCCGACGCAGATGCCGAGAGGTCAGAACCGGAGAAGCCCTGCCCGAGATGTGGTGGCGAGTTCCAATCCCTGCGACGCTCCACCCGGTGGGGTCGCTCCGTGGTCGTGCTGATGTGCCGTGACTGCCAGTACCTGACGCAGGCCGACATCCTAAACCCTGAGCCCGACTCGGCCCCGGTCGAACCTCGGTAGCTCGCTCGGCTCACGGGCTCGCCGCCCTCGGTTGCGCTAGACTGCGACCATCCGTAGCCAAGCCGCACCCGCTGGAGGACCGGATGGGCACGTTCGTCGTGAGCCTCACCCTCGAGACCCCCGAGGAAGACGAGATCGAGAGCGTGGTCGTCGAGGAGGCGCTGCGCCTCATGGCGACCGAGCAGGGATGGGAGGTCGAGCACGTGATGGTGGTCGGCGCGTGAGGGCGCGCCCCGCGTCGGCCCCATGAAGGTCGGCGTGGTCTTTCCCCAGACCGAGATCGGGCGGGACCCCGCGATCATCCGCGACTACGCGCAGACGGTGGAGGCGATGGGCTACACGCACATCCTCGCCTTCGACAGCGTCGTCGGGCCGAACCCCGACCGCCCGGGCGGCTGGGACAGCCAGTACGACTACCGTCACGCCTTCCACGAGCCGCTCGTCCTCTTCGGCTTCCTCGCCGCGGTCACGCGCGGCATCGAGCTGGCCACCGGGGTCCTCATTCTGCCCCAGCGCCAGACCGCGCTCGTCGCCAAGCAGGCGGCCGAGGTCGACGTCCTTTCAGGTGGCCGGCTGCGCCTCGGCATCGGCGTGGGCTGGAACCCCGTCGAGTTCGAGGCGCTCGGTGAGGACATCAAGAATCGCGGGCGGCGCGTCGAGGAGCAGCTCGAAGTCATGCGCCTCCTCTGGACGAGGGAGCTGGTGACCTACGCGGGCCGGTGGCACCGCGTACCGGACGCCGGGATCAACCCGCTCCCGGTGAGGCGGCCGGTCCCCGTCTGGATGGGCGGCGAGAGCCCGGCCGTCCTGCGCCGAGCCGCGCGTCTCGCGGACGGCTGGATCACGCTCCAGACCTTCCGCCCGGGGCCCGCGGCGCAGAAGACCGTGGACGGGCTCCTCGGCCAGGTCCGCGAGGCGGGCCGGGATCCCGCCGCCTTCGGCATCGAGGGGCGCGTGGCCCTGGCCAGCGTGCCGCCGGATCAGCGCGAGAAGGAGCTGGCCGCCTGGCGCGACATGCGCGGCATCACGCACGTGTGCGTGAACACGATGGGGCTCGGCCTGCCACGCCCCGAGGAGCACGTGCGCGAGCTCGAGCGCTTCAAGCGCGAGATCCTCGGCTAGCGCGGTCCGGTCGGCCCGGCCGCCGCTACGCGATCTGCTCGGTCCGGTTCACGTCGAGGGGATGGTCGATCAGCGGCGCCACCCGCTCGATGAACCGGACGGTATGCGGCAGGCCCGCGTGAACCTCGAACGCGGCCTCGTCCTTCCAGCGGGAGTGGATGTAGAAGAGCCGCCGGTCGCGCACCGAGCGGAACGCGTGGATGCTCACGCAGCCGGGCTCCTCGCGCGACGGGGCGACGGTGTCCCGCAGCGCGCTCTCCACCGCCTCCTCCTGGCCGGGCCGCGCGTGAAACCGGGCGAAGATGTAGAGCTCCATGTCGGGTCTCCTGGGGGAATCGCTCCGACTCGGATGCTATCATCGGGCAAGGTTTCGGCAGGGGCGGGGCTTGCCGGGGGCAGGGGCGCCCGGCCGAATCCCACCGGGCCGGGGAGTCATCCAAAGCAGGACAAAGGAGATCGTCCATGAGCGACGGGGGAGCGCTGCACATCACCACGGACATGCTCGACGCCACGCTGGCTGACTCCAAGGGCCCGGTGCTGCTGGACTTCTGGGCGCCCTGGTGCGGCCCCTGCAAGGCGATCGCGCCGATGATCGACGATCTTGCGCGCGAGCTGGCCGGACAGGCGACCATCGGCAAGGTCAACGTGGAAGCCGAGCCGAAGATCGCCGAGCGCTTCGGGGTCCAGGCCCTGCCGTCGCTGCTCTTCTTCAAGGGTGGTGAGCGGGTGGACACCCTGGTGGGCCGGGTGCCGAAGGCGGTGATCGCCGACCGGCTCCGCGCGCTGCGCGACTGAGGGTCTTCCTGGCCGGAGCCAGCGGCGTCCTCGGTCGCCGGCTCGTCCCGCTCCTGCTCGCCGCCGGTCACCAGGTGACCGGCACCACGCGCGTCCCCGCGCGCGGCCTGGAGCTCCAGGCCGCGGGAGTCACCCCGGCGGTGGTGGACGTCTTCGACGCCGCCGCCCTCCGTGACGCGGTCCTCGCGGTACGACCCGACGTCATCGTCCACCAGCTCACCGACCTGCCGCGCGGCCTGCCCCCCGAGCGCATGGCCGAGGCGATCGAGCGCAACGCGCGCGTCCGGCGGGAGGGGACCGCCAACCTGGTGCAGGCCGCCGTCCACGCCCGCGTCGCCCGGATCGTCGCGCAGAGCATCGCCTGGGCCTACGCGGCGAGCTCCGCGCCGGTGAGGGAAGACGCACCGCTCGACGCGGCGGCCGCCGGCCTTCGGAGCGTCACGGTCGGCGGCGTCGTCGCGCTCGAGCGCCTGGTCACCAGCACGCCGGAGATCGCGGGCCTCGTGCTGCGCTACGGTCGCCTGTACGGCCCGGGGACCGGGGCGGACGCGCCCGGGGAGGCCCCGACGGTGCACGTGGACGCGGCGGCCTCGGCGGCCGTCCAGGCGCTCACGCGCGGGGCCGCCGGCGCCTACAACGTGGTGGACGACGGGTCGCCGATATCGAACCTCAAGGCGCGGCGCGAGCTCGCCTGGGATCCCGCGTTCCGCCTCTGACGCGGAGATCGCCTAGGCGGGGCCGATCTCGCGCTCCGCCTCCGCGAGCAGGCTCTCGAATGACGCCGGCAGGTCGACGGGCCGGCCGACGACGCCGGGGCTGTAGCCCTGGAGCCAGTAGCTGTTGGTCGGGTGGCCGCCGCCCGCGACGACGATCACGAAGTTCTCGGGCCGGACGGTGATCGGCCACGGGTCGAGCGCGAGGCTGTCGCGCGCGACCTTGCTGGTGTCGATCTCGATCCACGCCGGGCACCCCGCTCGGCGCAGCTCCGCGGCGGGGATGCGCGAATGCTCCCACAGGAACTCGCGCATCGAGGCCTTGGTCCAGCCGAGGCCGGTCATGGTCTGCGCCACCACGCCCGGGAGCATCAGGATGCCCGGGGTACCGTGCTCGTATCCGGCCAGCCCCGCCATGTTCGGCACGCGCATGAAGTCGGCCATCCGGTGCATGCCCTGGAGCGCGTCCTCCGCCGGCGTCTCCTTCTTGGCGCCGCGCCGCCGGATGTTGGTGGCCCCGTTGGCGAAGGCGAGCGAGATGGAGCTCGAGCCCGGGGCGAAGCCGTGCCGATCGGTCCCGTGCGCGGGCCAGCCGGCGGGCAGGCTCGCCTCGTCCTCCGCGAAGACCACGTTCGTGTAGCGCCCGCCGCCGTAGTTGGCCATCGTGCCGATGCCGGGCAGGGCGCCGCCCAGGTTCTGCTGCAGGAGCCGCAGCGCGCGCCCGATGCTGGCGCCGGCCGGCCGCTGCGGGTCCGGGCCGAGGCAGCCGAAGCCGGCGTTCAAACGGATCCGGGCGCCGACCGGGCCGTTGACGATCACCACCGGAAACGCGCTGCCGGAGGCCGCCTGCAAGGCCTCGCTCCCCGACTCGGGATCGAGGAACGCCTCCACCGCGGCCACCAGCACCGGCAGGTACTCGGGCCGCCCGCCCGCCATCGCCAGCGCGATCGCACACGACTCCACGGTGGTGACCCCGCCCCGCGGCGGGAAGGTGCCGAGCCGTCGCCCGCGTGGCTCGACGCTGCCCCGCAGGATCCAGTCGACCCGCGCCCGCGTCGGCGGCCAGAGCGGCAGG
>Ga0114129_10009834_pt1 | contig 13639 bp, 15 predicted proteins | sample RhiMetdeltSRZDD1_FD_80071 | JGI IMG/M metagenome (GOLD analysis project Ga0114129, IMG submission 80071) | Populus rhizosphere microbial communities from Tennessee, USA - Rhizosphere MetaG P. deltoides SRZDD1 (version 2) (version 2) | ecosystem: Host-associated > Plants > Roots > Rhizosphere >...
CGCGTTTCCCCCTGGACATCACGGCGGGGTCGGATGGCAGCATGTGGTTCACAGAAACATCCGCCAATCTCATCGGAAGAATCACGACCGGTCTGACCGCACAGGTTCCGACCTTGTCGCCCGCGGCGCTCGCGGTATTTGGGTTCGCTCTGATGGGTCTCGCGATCTCCTTGATACGGTCGAACCGCTAGACGGACCGAATCGGAGCGAAGCGAGACGGCCTACTGCAGCGGCAGGCGGCCCGCGAACCCCTCCTCGTAGCCGTGAAAATACTCGAGCGACGTCTCGGGATATTTCCAGCAGTAGTAGCCGGCGCCGGAGTCGAAGTCGACGAGCCACAGTCCCTTGATCTCCGCGCCGAGCGCGAGGATCTCCCGCGCCCACTCGCCGACGACGCCCTGGCGCTCCTCCTCGGCCTCCTCCGACTCCGCGAGACGGGCGAACTTGAAGACTGCGTCGGAGGTGAGGGCCTTGACGGCGGGGAGAAGTGAGCGCGCCTCGTCGAGGGTGAAGATCTTCTTCTGAGGGGACGAGAGGGTGACGAGCTCGGCGCCGCCCGAGGTCAGACCGCGCTCCCGGACGACCCGGATCAGCTTTCCAACCGCGTCGGCGTCTTCGCCCGACGAGGCGGCGACGTACGCTTCGAGAGCGGCGAGCGCCTCCTGGGAGTGGCCGCTCTTCAGCAACAGGAGCCCGCGCTCGCGCTGATAGGTGATTTCCTCGGGATCGAGGACCTCGGCCCACCGGATGGTCTCCAGGGCGTCGTCGTACTTTTCGCGCCGCTCCCAGGACCGCCGGAGATTCGAGAGGACGCGCGCGAGGACGGACCGCTCGGTGTCGGGCGCGAAGATCTCGTCGGGCAGCGCGAGCGGAGCGCCGAACACCGCGCTGACGCGGCGGGCGACGGAATCCCGGTCTCTCAGCACGCCTCCGTCGAACGGGTCGAGGTACGTGTCCTCCGGGAGGTCGGCCCCGGAGACGACGAAGTGGCCCGGCAGGCCGACGCCCGCGAGACGGATTCCCGCGCGTCGCGCGACCTCGACCGTCACGATCGAAAGGGTGATCGGCATTCCGCAGCGCCTCGCGATCACGCTTGCCACCGACGAGTTGTGAGGCTCGTCGTAGGTTTCCTGGTCCCCCTGGAAGGACTCCTCCGCGAAAAGCACCTGCCGGAGGGCGTCGATCGACCCCTCTCCCCAGGCGAGGCGATCCCGTACGCGTCGCGCGAGCTCGCCGGCCTTCGCCCGCGCCGCATCGAGGTCTTCGTCCGGGTCGATCAGCGCCGCAATCAGGAGGGCGCCTTCGAAGACGTCGAGCTCCTCCGTGGCCGCGAGGAACTGGAACCGCTGGAAGAGCTCCTCGCGCCGCATCAGGGCCCGACGCGACGCGCGATCGCCACGCCGTCCCGCAGCGGCACGACCACGGATTCGAAGTCGCGACGCGCGAAGAGACGCCGGTTGAACTCGCGGATTCCCTCGGTCGCGGAGTCGCGGACCGCCGGATCGACGACCTTTCCGGACCACAGGACGTTGTCCGCGAGAAGGTATCCGCCCGGCCGCACGCGCGGCGCCGCGGCGTCGAGCGCCTCGGGGTAGCCGTCCTTGTCGATGTCGATGAACACCACGTCGAAGTCGCCGGGCGTCGCCTCGAGAGTCGCGACCGCCTCGCCGACGCGCATCTCGACGCGGTCGAGCACGCCCAGGCGCTCCAGATAACCGCGCGCACGTTCCGCGTTCGACTCGCTGCCGTCGGTGTAGATCACCTCTCCGGCGGGCCCCACGGCCTTCGCGAAGAACGCGGTCGAGTAACCGATCGCGCTCCCGAGCTCGCAGACCCGGCGCGCTCCGATCGAACGCGCCAGCATCGAAAGAAGCGTCGCGACCGCGGGCCCGACGATCGGAACGTCCCGCTCCTTCGCGTACGCTTCCATTTCCGAGATCACCGGATCCCGCTCCGGCAAGAGCTCGATCAGGTAGCGATCGAGCTCGGGTGAGACGAGAGGCACCACGGGCGAATCATAGTTCTCCGTTGTTCGTTCCCGGCGGCCGAGGAGGCTTCTGTAAGATGCCGGCGTGCCCGCCGCGTCGGATCACCTCCAAAATCTTCTCGCCCGATTTCCGGAATCCGAGCTGCAGGATCTGATCGAGACCCGCCGGGACCTCCACCGCCACCCGGAGCTCGCTTTTCGCGAGACGCGGACGGCGGGCCGGGTCGCCGAACGTCTCGGCCGGCTCGGGGTCGAGCCGCGCACGGGGATCGCGAGGACGGGTGTCGTCGCGGACCTCGGGGGCGCGGGCCGTCGGCTCCTCGTCCGCGCGGACATGGACGCGCTGCCGCTGACCGAAGCGAGCGGCGTCGATTTCGAATCGGAGATTCCGGGCCGGATGCACGCCTGCGGCCACGACGGGCACGTCTCGATCGCGCTCGCCGCGGCCGCCCGGTTGCTGCGAGATGCGCCGCGAGGTCTCCGCTTTCTCTTCCAGCCGGCGGAGGAGACCGGGGGCGGCGCGCGCGCCTGCGCCGACGCGGGAGCTCTCGACGGCGTCGGCGCGGCGATCGGCCTCCACCTCTGGAACCAGCTGCCGGTCGGGAGCGTCGGTATCAACCGGGGAGCGCTCATGGCGGCCGTCGACGAGTTCGAGATCGTCGTCGAGGGGCGGGGCGGCCACGGCGCCGCGCCCCACGAGACCGCGGACCCGATCGTCGCCGCCGCCCGGATCGTGGAAGCCCTCCAGACGATCGTGGCGAGGGAGATCTCGCCGCTCGACGCCGCCGTCGTGACCGTCGGGACGATTCACGGCGGAGACGCGTTCAACGTCATCCCCTCCCGCGTCCGCCTCACGGGGACGGCGCGGTGGTTCGCGGAGACGACCGGCGCGGCGATGCCCGGGAAGATCGAGCGCATCGCGTCCCATACCGCGGCCGCGGCGGGACTCTCGGCGCGGGTCGACTACAGGCGGGTCAACCGGCCGGTCGTCAACGATCCCCGGATCGCCGACGTCGTGATCGACATCGCGGGGCGCCTCCTCGGGGAAGAGAACGTCGAGACCGAGACGCGCACGCTCGGCGGCGAGGACATGTCCGTCTATCTCGACTCGGTGCCCGGCTGCTTCTTCTTCGTCGGCTCCGCCCCGGAGGGACAGCACCGGCCGCATCATTCGCCGAGCTTCGCGATCGACGAGCGCGCGCTCGCCGTCGCGACCGTGCTCCTCGAAGCCGCCGCGCGGGAAGTCTCCAAGGCGATCTAGCTCGACGCGTCCGCGTGCCGAACGTCGTCCTCCTCTTCCTGGGTCTCTATCTCCTCGCCGTTCTCGCGACCGGCTTCGCGTGGCGCCGCCGCGCCTCGCGCGACGAGGTCTCGTACTTCGTTGCCGACCGCAGCCTCTCGACGTTCTGGGGATTCCTCGGTCTCGCCTCGCTCACGACCGGCGGCTCTACGACGATCGTCCTCGCGTCGCTCGTGTACACGCACGGGATCTCGGGACTCTGGCTCGACATCGCGGGGGCGCTCGGGCTCGCGGTCCTCGGTCTCTTCCTCGCGGGGCGCATCCGGCGGGAGGCCGCCGTGACGCTCCCCGAGATCGTCGGCCGCTACTACGGCATGGGGGCGAGGCGCGCCGCCGCGTCGCTCGTCCTCGTGTCGGAGATCGTCTGGTTCGCGCTCCTCGTCGGCGCCACGCAGGCGGTGCTGACCGCGGCGCTCGCCGTGCCGCCGCTGCCCGCGCTCGTGGCGTCCACCGCGGTCTTCGTGGCTTACACGGCCCTGGGCGGCCAGTTCGCGGTGGCGCGCACGGACCTCGTCCAGTACGGAGTCATGCTCGCCGCGATTCCGGGCGTCGCGCTCTACTTCGCTCTGACTCGGGCAAAGGGTCTCTCGGGCCTCCCCTCGTCCGCCTGGAGCTTTCCGTTCTCGGAGAGCGTCCGGGGGGGCGACGTCCTGGCTCTCCTCGTCCTCGTCGGCCTGCCGCACCTCGTCGGGAGCGACGTTTACGCGAAGCTCCTCTCGTGCCGCGACGAGCGCACGGCCCGGCGCGCCGCCCTCCTCGCCGCCGCGTCGAAGGTCGTTTTCGGCCTCTCCGTCGCGGCAATCGCGCTCGCGGCGCGCAAGGCGCTGCCCGCGGTGCCGCCCGCCGAAGCTCTGCCCGCGGCGATCCTCGGATTCGCTCCGCCGGCGGCGGCGGCGCTCGTCCTCGTCGCGCTCGTCGCGACGATGCAGACTTCCGCCGACGTCGTGCTCCTCTCCGCGTGCGCGGTCAGCGTCCGGGATCTCGCGCCGGCAATTCTCGGTCGCAGCCCCGGAGTCGCCGCCGCGCGTGCTCTCGCTCCGGTCTACGGGGCGCTCGGACTGCTGGTCGCGCTGGCGCTGAAGTCGAACGTCCTCGAGACGCTGAAGCTCGGCTACTCGATCTTCGCCGCGGGCATCATCCTGCCCGTCCTCGCCGCGCTTCTGCCCCGGCGGGCGGGAGTCCCGGCGCGCGGCGCGATCGTCGCGATGATCGCGGGAGGAGCGGTCGCGGCCGCGGGCCGCCTGGCGCCCGGCCTCGCGCGCGGCGTCGATCCGGTCCTCCTCGGGACGGGAGTCAATCTCGTGATTCTCCTGGGATCGACCCTCGTTTCCCGATTCCCGATTCCCGTTTCCCGATCCCGCGCATGAGCGAAAAAGACCGGCTCGAACCGGGCGGCGCCCACCCGGCCTTCCTGAAACCGGCCGGGCCGAACCTCGGCATGGCGCCCCCGCGCGGCGAGAGCGCGCCCCGGCGGGGAATGTTTTCCTCGCTCGCGCACCCGTATTTCCGACGGTACTGGATCGGCCTCTTCCTCTCGAACATCGGAACGTGGATGCAGGTGGTGGCGCAGGGCTGGCTCGTGCTGCGGCTCTCGGATTCCGCGCTGATGCTCGGGCTCGTCGGATTCGCCGGGTCGATCCCGACGCTCCTCCTCGCCCCGCTCGCCGGGGTCGCGGCCGACCGACTGGACCGCCGCAAGCTCCTGCTGACGACTCAGTCCATGCAGATGCTCTGCGCGCTCTTCCTCGCGGCGGCCACCGGGCTGCACTTCGTCTCGGTCCCGCTCGTGGGGGTCGTCGCGGTCGTCAACGGGCTCGCCAACGCGTTCACCATGCCTTCGCACCAGTCGCTCTTCCTCGACCTCGTCGGACGCGAAGATCTGCTGAATGCGATCTCGTTGAACTCGATGCAGTTCAACCTGTCCCGCGTGATCGGGCCGATGGTCGCCGGACTGACGATCGCGGCGTTCGGCGAGACCGGGTGCTTCCTCCTGAACGCGGTCTCGTACGTTGCGGTGATCGCGGCGCTCCTCGCGCTTCCACCCCTGCGAAAGCGTCGGGGACCGGGACGCGGCGCCTGGATCGACCTGAGAGTCGGGATCCGCTTCGCGCGCCGGCGGCCCCTGATCCTGCCGCTTCTGGCGATCGCCGCCGCGCTCGCGGTGTTCGGGACTCCGGCGGTCACGCTCGCCCCCCTCTTCGCGCGCCGGCTTCTTCACGTCGGGCCCGAGGGTCTGGGCGGAATGCTCTCCGCGGTGGGCCTCGGCGCGGCGGCGTCGGCGCTTCTGCTCGCGTCGCGCGGCGACTTCCGAAACAAGGGCGGCGCCGTCCTGGCGTGTGCGCTGGGATTCGCGGCCGCGCTGCTCGGGCTCGGCCTCTCGCGCCGCTACGTGCTCTCGCTGGCATGCCTCGCTCTCCTCGGCGCCTCGATGTCCTCGTCGGCTTCCTTGATCAACACGCTCCTTCAAACGAGCGCACCCGACCGGCTGCGCGGCCGCGTCATCTCGCTCTACGCGCTCGCCTGGCTCGGGCTGGTCCCGATCGGCAATCTGCAGGCGGGCGCGGTCGCGGAGCGCTTCGGGGCGGCGGCCGCTCTCTTCGTCGGCGCCGCGGGAATCGTGCTGACCCTCTCGGTCGTGCAAATCGCGAAACCGATTCCCCGTGGCGCGTCGTGAGCACGGCGATGGGCTATATTCCGAGTCCCCGATGAGGCGGTTTGACTGCGCCGCACGAATCGCGGTCCTGTGCGCGGTCGCGTTCGCCGCCGCGCGGGCCTCGGAAAGCTCTCCGGAGCCGTTCCGACCGCGGGGCCGCTACAACAACTCGGTCCACCGGTTCTTCCCCGACCTCGACTCCCGGTTCAACGCGGTGCGCTATGGCCGCTGGCGCGCGCTCGAGATCGCGTGGAAGGTCGGAATCAACCCGGAGCTCGACACGGAGTTCTCGAGGTTTCTCCTTCAGCTCCTGGCCGATCCCCCGAGGTTTCCCCCGGAGGCCGGGCTCGTCGCGCCGCGATTCGCGCGCGAGGCCCCGAGCGTTTTTCACGCGCTCCACTGGGGTCAGATGTTCGAGCAGCAGGTGAGCGACATCCTGGCGTCGTTCGACGCGGCTCCCGATGTGACGGCCGGGCGCCTCGAGCGCGCGCTCGGCGCTTACCGCGGCGAGCGCTGGGCGCTGTCCGAGCCGAGAGAGGAGGCTCCGCCCCCCGCCGCGTTGCGGCTGGCGCCGATGTCCGCCCGGATCCTCCTTTCGGGGACGCGCCTCTTCGTCCTCGCCGCCGAAGGTCTCGCCGCGGCGGACTTCGGACAGCAGCGCTGGAAGGTCCGCGACACGATCGCGGAATTCGACGGCGATCTCTCGAGAGAGAAGACTCCCGAGGAGGCGACGTACCGGGTCTCGGCGCCGACGGTCTCGCAGCGCTATCCGGCGATCGCCGCGACCCTCGACCGCCTCGCGCGCTTCCGCGCCGAGGTCTACGGCGCGCTCGTTTCCGGAGGTGCGACGCGTGAGACCCGCCGGGATCGCGACGAGCGCCTGCGCGCGGTCGCCCGGCGCTACGGAATCCCGAGCGGAGGTATCGGAAATGAGTAGCCTCCGGGTGAGCGCCCTGCTCTTCGCCGCGGTGCTGATCTCCGCCTCCCCCCTCGGCGCCCAGATCCTCTCCAACCTCGAGCCCGAGCGGCCGCTCGCCGTCGAGGACGCGACGCCGATCCCCTTTCGCGGCCTGTCCGCGGCCCTCGACTGGACGTACAACCTGCGGCGCGGAGGCCTGAACGACCAGGGACCCGCCCTGTCGGTCAACTACGGCGCCGCCCGCAACCTCGAGGTCGGGTTCGCGCAGCGATACGTCACGCGCCCGGGGCGCAACGCGTTGCGCGGGATCTCGTCGGGCGACCTCGACATCCACGCGCTCTACGGTTTCGTGGAGGAGGGCGCCCGCCATCCCGCTATCGCCGGCCGCATCGGGATCGTGTTCCCCACCGGCCTCGACTCGCGGGGCACGGATCTCGAGCTCGGCGCGATCGCGACCCGGTCGTTCGAGACGTTCCGCGCCCACGTGAACCTGCGCTGGACCCGGCTCGGTGACACCGTCCCGACCGAGCGGTCCGATCGCATCGAGGCCGGGCTGGCCTTCGACTTCCTCATGAGCCGGGCCGGCCGCACCGATACGCTGCTCATGGCGGACGTCACCGTCCGCTCCAGTCCGGTCTTGACCGGCGACGCGATCGTCGACGTCGAGATCGGCGCACGTCAGCGGATCGGCATCCAGACCGCCGTCTTCGGCGCGATCGGATCGCAGATCTCCGATACGCCCGACCGCCCGCGCCTTCGGGTGCGCCTCGGCGTCTCGCACCTCTTCTAGCCGCCGGCGATCCGTGAGCTTCCGAGTCTTCGACTGCCACGTTCACGTCCAGCCGTGGGAGCAGTTCCTCCCTTCGAGCCGCGACCTCATGACCGAGAGCCGGACCGACCTCGAGCGGCTCGAGCGCGTGATGCGGGATCCCGACGAGCTGCTGCGCTTGATGGACGAGCAGGCGATCGATCGCGCGGCCCTCGTCAACTACGTCGCGCCCGAAGTGATCGGATTCGACGAGTCGGTGAACGAGTGGGTCTCGCGGTATGCCGCCGGCCACGAGGATCGGCTCGTCGCGGTGGGCTCGATTCATCCGCGCCGGACGAAGGATGCGCGGGGAGATACCGCGCGGCTCTTCGAAAAGCTCGGGATCCGGATGCTCAAGGTGCACCCGCCGCACCAGCTCTTCGCCGCCAACGATTACGTCACCGGCAACGTTGCGCTCGCCGACATCTACCGGACGGCGGAGGAGCACGGAAGGCCGGTGATGATCCACACGGGCACGTCCGTCTTTCCCGGCGCGCGCAACCGCTTCGCGGATCCCATGGCGGTCGACGACGTCGCCGTCGACTTCCCGAGGCTCGACATCGTCCTCGCCCACTCCGGCCGGCCGCTCTACATGACGACGGCGGTCTTTCTCGCCCGCCGCCATCCGAACGTCCGGCTGGACCTTTCGGGCATTCCTCCCCGCAAGCTCCTCGAGTACCTGCCCCGGCTCGAGGAGATCTCCGACCGCTGCCTCTGGGGAACGGACTTTCCGAGCCCCGGCATCGTCTCGATGCGGCGGAACGTGGATGACTTCCTCGGACTGCCGCTGTCGGACGGGGCGAAGCGGCGCATCCTCTACGACAACGCGGCAGCTCTGCTTCGGTAGTATCCGGGCATGAGGATCCTCGTCGTCGGCGCGGGGGTCATGGGCCGCGGGATCGCCGGCCTCTGCGCGCTCGCGGGACACGAGACGCTCGTGTTCGACGCCGACCCCGAAGCGCAGCGTCACGTGCGCGGCGGGATCGAGTCCTCCTGGGCGCGCGCCGTCGAGCGCGGAAAAGTCGCCGCGGAAACGGTCGAGAACGGGCGGCATCTGCTCAAAATCGTCGAACGGTTGAAGAACGCCGCCGCAGTCGACTTCGCGATCGAAGCCGTGCCGGAGGCCCTCGACCTGAAACGCATGGTGATGAGCGAGCTCGACGACCTCTGCCAGGAGGGGGCGATCCTGGCGTCGAACACGTCCTCGCTGTCGATCACCCGCATCGGGCGGGCGACGGGACGCCGCGACCGCGTGATCGGAACGCACTTCTTCAACCCGGTCGCGGCGATGCCTCTCGTCGAAGTCATCCGGGGCGAGGACACGTCCGACGAGACCGTGGAACGGACGGTCGCGTTCGTCGGGTCGCTCGGAAAGGAGGCGGTCCGCGTGAATGACTCGCCCGGCTTCGCGACCTCGCGGTTGGGCCTGGCGCTCGGGCTCGAAGCGATGCGGATGGTCGAGGAGTCCGTGGCGCTCCCCGAAGACATCGACCGCGCGATGGAGCTCGGCTACGGGCACCGCATGGGGCCGTTGAAGACGAGCGACCTCGTGGGCCTGGACGTGCGCCTCGCGATCGCGGAGGCTCTCGCCTCCGAGCTCTCCGGCGAGCGGTTCACTCCTCCGGAGATCCTCCGAAAGATGGTCGCGGAAGGGCGCACCGGCAAGAAATCCGGCGAGGGCTTCTACCGCTGGGAGGGGGACAAGCCCGTTCCGCGGAGGCGCGCGTGAACGACCGCCGGAGCCTGACGACCGGCGTCGTACTGCTCCTGCTCGGCGCGTTCTTTCTCCTCTCGCGGACGTTCGACTTCTCGGGACCGGGCGTCATCCTCGCCCTGATCGGGACGATCTTTCTCGCGCTGTCGGCGCTTCGCGGGATGCGCGGACCTCTCCTTCCGGGAGGAGTCCTGCTGGGGTTGGGAGCCGGGTTTCTCCTCCGCACGCCGCTCGAGTGGCTGCTGCCCCGGTGGGGAACGATCGTCCTCGGACTGGGCGCCGGGTTTCTGCTGGTCGCACTGCTCGACCGGGTCGCGGGACGCGGCGGCCGGCGGCCGTCACCCCTCGTGCCGGGCGTGATCCTGGTCGGAGTCGCCGGCTTCGGCGCGCTCGCGCAGCACACGCCGATCCTGGACGTGCTCGGTCGGGTGCAGAACCTGTGGCCGTGGGCGCTCGTCGCCGCGGGAGTGCTGCTCGTGGGTCAGGCGCTCCGGAAACGTCGCCGCCCGACCTAATTGTCATCCCGAGCGAAGCGAGGGATCTGGCCGCTCAATCGCGGCCAGGTGAGCGTCGCTGCGCTCCTCGGAATGACAGAAGAGCGGGCCTTAAGACAGGTCCAGCAGCTTCGGCACGGGCGGCCGCGAGGCGGCGGGAACCACGGGCGCAGCGCGGCGGAGGGAGAGGAGCCGCGCGGTCAGGACGAGAACGACGACGCCGACCGCCAGAGCGGCGCCGAAGAATCCGGTCGCGAGCCGGTGGTACCGGTCGAGCAGGAGGCGTGAGGGGTCCGCCGCGGGCAGGTTGTCGATCAGGCCGGGCGCGTCGGCGCGGATCCGGTCCATCGGCGGAATGAGGAGCTCGCCGATGACGAGCACCGCGAAGAAGCCGACGATCGGCAGGCGCGTCATCAGGCTCCGGGTCAGGCGCGGGACGCCGTCGCGCGTCAACCACCACGACGTCAGGAAGAGGATTCCGAACGAGACCTCGGCGATCCGGCACGCGCCCGAGAGCACCGGCGAAACGAGCGAAGCGGCCATGTCCCGCGTCGGCAGGAGCCGGAACGTGGCGGGAGCGACGACCGCGCCGAAGAAGAGGGCGGGACCGATCGCGAGCGCGATCGCGGCGAGGTGAACGAAGAGGATCGGGGTCTCGAGGCGCTCGCTAGTCCGCATACTCGGCCCGCGTCGGGGGGATCCGGCCGGCGGCGGCGCCGCGGTCGAGCAGCGTCTGGACGGCGCGCCTCCCTTCGGTCCCGTACTCGCGCGTCCACTCGTTGACGTACATCCCGACGAACCGATCCGCGCGGCCGCGGTCGAGGCCGCGCGCGAACTCCAGGGCGTGGGAGAGCGCGGCCTCGCGGTGGGCGAGGCCGTACTCGATCGAGCGGCGAAGCGCGCGAGAGATCTTCCCGATGCGCTCGGCTCCGAGGTCCCGGCGGACGACGTTGCCGCCGAGCGGCAGCGGAAGGCCGGTCTCGGACTTCCACCAGCGCCCCAGATCGACGATCTCTTCGAGCCCGTCGTCGGCGAACGTGAGCTGTCCCTCGTGGATCAGGAGGCCGGCGGCGAATCGCCCCGACGCGACCCCCGGCTGAATCCGATCGAACGGCGTGTCCTCCGTTCGCGCGCCCGGCGCCCAGAGCTGGAGCGCCAGCGCCGCGGTCGTGCGACTTCCCGGCGAGGCGACGACGACGGCGCCGGAGGCGACGTCCTCACGTGACAACATTCGGCGCGAGACGACCACCGGCCCGTAGCCGTCTCCGAAGGACGCGCCGTGGGGAAGGAGGATGTAGCGGTCGGCGAGCCAGGCGTAGGCGTGGAAGGAGACGGCGGTGACGTCGAGCTCCCCCGCCATCGCTCGCCGGTTCAGAGACTCGATGTCCGAGAGCTCGTGAGAGAAGACGAGACCCTCGGTGTCGACCCGACCGTCGGCGAGCCCGTAGAACATGAACGCGTCATCCGAGTCGGGGCTGTGCGCGAGGGTGATGGGAGTCACGCGCGAATTCTAGTCGCGCGCTTGACATCGCACTCGAAGGGGCAGGAGAATGATCCCAACGCGAACCACCGAAACAGAAATAGTTGTTGTACCGAGAACAGAAGAACCTAAAATTGAATCGCCGGACGGGTTGCGGCCCATCCGGCGATCAGGACGTATGACCTGTCAATCGTTCGGCAGCGGCAGACTGAAGGCGACACGCCCCTCCAAGGGGGCGGAGAAATTAGCACCTCGCCCCAAGGCTGTCAATCAGCTGTCGGGAGGGAGGTGACGTAATGGCTACGAAGAAAAAGGCTGCCAAGAAGACTGCGAAGAAGGGCGGCAAGAAGAAGAAGTAAATCAACGGTTTACGAAACCCACGAGACTTCTGTGGGGGCCTGCGGGCCCCCTTTTTTTTGCCTTGACTTTGGTCTTTTCTGGACAGATTCGGGCCCTTCCGGAAGGGGTCACTATATCAGTGTTGATATAGTTTTCCGTTGTCGCTTCCGCACGTCCTCCTCGGCCTTCTTTCTTCGCAACCGCGCACGGGCTACGACCTCGCGCGCGCGATCCGCGACGAGGTCGAGCCGGTCTGGAAGGCGGAGATCTCTCAGATCTACCCGGCGCTCGCCCGGCTCCGCCGGGAGGGGTACGTCGTCCTCCGAGTGCTCGGGCCCCGCCGCGGACCCCACCGCAACCTGTACCGGATCTCGGCCGCCGGCCGGCGAGAGCTCCGCCGCTGGCTCGTGGAGACCCCGCCTCCTCCCCGATCCCGCGACGACGGACTCGCCCGCGTCGCCTTCCTCGAGTTCCTCCCGCCGCCGGAGCGCCGCGCGGTCCTCCGAGGCTACGAGCGGGTCGTCGCCGACGAGATCGCCCGGCTGACCTCCGAACCGGCGCCCGCCGGGTTCCGCCGCGTGGCCCGGGAGGGCGCCGTCGAGAAGCTCGAAGGCATCCGGCGCTGGGCGCGCTCCATCGCGCAACGCTCGCCGATCGCCCCGGGCGCGGACGTCGTCGTGCGCCCCGAGCGAGCGCCCGGCGGGAAGAAGAAGTGAGGCTCGGGGCGGTCGTGCCGGCCGCGGGCCGGTCTCGCCGCATGGGCGCGGACAAGATCCTCCTTCCGTTCGCGGGCGCCACGATGGTCGAGACCGTCGTCGGCAAGCTCGCGGCGGCGGGCGTCGTCCGAACCGTGGCGATCCTTCGCCCCGATCTCTCGGAGGCCGAGCGGTTGGTGCGATCGGCCGGAGCCGAGGTCGTCGTGAACCCCGATCCGGATCAGGAGATGATCGTCTCGATTCGTCTCGGGATCGAACGGTTGGAAGGGTCGGTCGACGCCTTCTTCGTGTGGCCGGCGGATCATCCCGCCGTCCATCCCTCGACGCTCGCGCGCCTCGCCGACGCCGCGTCGAGGGACCGCGCGGTCATTCCCGTCTTCCAGGGCCGCCGCGGTCACCCCGCGGTCGTCGGAGCCGGCCTCGTCGCCGACATCGCTCGCCTGCCGGTCGACGGCGGGCTGCGCCAGCTCTGGCGGTCGCGCCCCGACGCGGTCCGCGAGCTCGCCGTCGACGATCCGGGAGTTCTCGAGAACCTCGACGATCCCGAAGCCTACGAACGGGCGCGCCGCCGCGTCGGATCGGATTCCGGAGAAGACTCCGGAGGAAAATCGGAGTAAACTTTTCCCAACTTTTTCAGAGTGTCCAAATCCAATGCGTTTTCCCGCGGCTTGAGGCGAGCGGGCGTCGAGGCGAACGCCGGCCGGCGGGTCGAAGACTCCTTCTTCGGAGAGGATCCGCTCCAGTCGTTTCGGCGGTTCGCGCTTCCGATCTCCGCCGCGGCGTGCGAGCCCGATCCTCTTCTCTGCCGTCACCTGCGCAGCCGGGAGTGGTCCGTTGTCCATCCGGCGGTCGACCCTCCCGATTCGACCGAGCCCTTCCTGTGCCTGAAGACGCTGCGCCGCGCCGGCCCGGACGAAGTTCGGGTGACGCCGGACGCCTGCACCGACGAGCGGGCCTGTTTCGAGCCTCAGGAGTCCCGGGAGTCCGACTCCTAGACGCCCCGGCAGGCAGGCCTTTCGGTCTTTTCGCGCCCCCAAAAGGCCGACCCTGCTGCCTGACCCCGGCGATAATCGGTGTCGATGGTCCGCGGATCCGACGTCGCCCGCGTCTTCGCCCTGATCGTGCTCGGGGCGGGCGCCGCCGCGCTCTCGAACGTGACCGCCTCGACGCAGAGGAAGCTCGCGTGGGTGGGAAGTTATCCGCGCGCCCTCGACACCGGCGCGAGTCGC